>Ga0137394_10002382_pt1 | contig 13909 bp, 15 predicted proteins | sample czobulk116metaG_FD_108278 | JGI IMG/M metagenome (GOLD analysis project Ga0137394, IMG submission 108278) | Vadose zone soil microbial communities from Angelo Coast Range Reserve, California, USA - czobulk1.16 metaG | ecosystem: Environmental > Terrestrial > Soil > Vadose zone | place: USA...
GAGGTAGAAAATGACGATGCGCCAGAACACGCGGCGGACAGCCTTTGAGATGTTCCGGCGCGGGTTCTCGGTCTCTGACGCGGCACTACAAAGAAATCAGAGAGTTCAAAGATCTGCTCTCACCTGGGCGGTGCATGCAACTTACATCGCAACGAGCTCCAATCCTTGAAAAGAGAAGCCGGCCTGCACAAGGACGGCCAGCCAACCTAGGAAGTGGTCCGTTGCCTTGTTGCCGACGAGGCCTGGACCGTTGAGAGCACCGGGGTGTTTCCAGTACTAATAGATATCATGACAAAAGATTGACACATGATCAAATTGATCAAATTCTAAACTGATACGTACGGTGAAGCCGAGGCGCTTGTGATCAGGGCCACCTCCGAGGTCGATGATCAAACCACAGAAAATCAGACCGGTAATGAGTGCGACTGCACAGGGAGATCAAAAAAGGCAGCGGAACAAGACGGGAGGGAAAGAGAACATACGTTTGACGAAGGAGAAGATAAACTCGGCTGAAACAGTATCAGATTGCAAACTTCCGAGACTCTGAAGCAAGAAAACACACATTCTCCGAAGTACCGGACACCAAAAACGTTGATGAGAGAGACAAGGAAGCAGAGTACAGCAGTGTAACCAGCCTGGTGCTTGTGCTAATGAGATATTTCCGTCCCAGATCAGGTCTACGTCAGCAAATGGGCCAGGAACGCACATACGTCGTCGTCCCAGAAAGTGATCAGAATAGTCGCCGCGGTGATCTCGACGGGGACGGTGATGCTGCGGAAATGGGATCAATGTGGAGCGATAAACGTCAGACCCTAAGGCTTACACTTGTGACTTTGAAAAATATCTATTCAGTGCTAGTTAGCATTCATCGTACGAGCGCCACTCACATAGAAGTAATTCTATGAAGTAGTAATAAAACGTTGAACTGTCAAAAGTCCAATTCGATGAGAAATTACGCACCCAGCCAACCTAGGTGACCACCAAAGTAAGCCCGGGGAACATGAGAGATAAAGGGAAAGAAATGCACTTACTGCAGCACCAAAGGAAGGCTGGACCCAACGAGCGGCTGTAGATACAGGTTAGCACACGACGTTCAAACTCCACATTAGTTAGGGAACTAACCGAAGTGGGGGAAAGTGCCGGAGATGGGCGCCAGAGCCGTCATCTCGCCAACAGAACACAATGACCTGTCGTGGCGGCGGCGGCGGCGCTGTTAGAACGGAGCACGGACACATGTACGTTTAGGTTGTACGTACGAATACGCCACCGTGCCAACTAAAGCGTACGCGAGCAATGCGCCCAGAGGACCCGCTCCATGTAACGCAGATCCTGAACCGAGGAACAAACCTGTCCCGATTGTGCCTGCAATCTGCATGCATGTGGTGAGGGACTCGGACACCTGCAATAAACGAGGCAGAAGGCAACTCACAGCGATCCTGTAATCCACGAGGGCAAGGGATAGATATATAAGAGCGATGAATCGCTACGAACGCGTAGGCAAAGGAACACACATCTGAACATGGCGCTGCTTCAGACGACGCTGGACGCGGTCGAGGTCGGATTGGCCAAAATGGTAGCGATCGTCTGCAGGTGGGACGAATCGTTCTGCTGCCTTGGCCGGGCCGCTCTCGAGATACATGCTATCAAAGCCACTGGCAGGAGCATCTGGCTCGTACTTCTCTTGCAACATTTCTGTGAGTGGACGTCCAGGAATTCCGAGGCCGGAAAGTAAATCGCAGTGGGGCAGAGAGGGAATGGGGTATTGGAGAGCGGATGGCACGAGACACAAGTCGAGAGGGGGGAACTATATGGCACTTCTTAAGGTTTCCGAGGTGTCCGGTCCTTCCGCTTCGCCCCGTCCCTGTTTCGCATTGGAGGATAAGAGAAGGGTGCGGAGCCCTCAGTTGGAGATCCCAATGTTGATCCAGCCCACGACAACAATTACCTCAATATGGCCAAGCAACAGATATCCGCACATGGACGTGGATGCAATACATGTGCGTGATCCATGGACTTTACTGACCGCTCACCGGAGATCCCCGATCGTAGTGACCTCGGTTATGGGAATTCGAGAGTGGGAGAAGTAATATGCCCAACGGCAGGGCTTGCAGGGGTCCATTCTCGAGAGAACACAACAAGTAGACACCCTTAGCCCCACAAGTAGATTTGAATATATCAAATTCTGTTGCACAGGACACAGAATTACCGCGGAACGACTACTGTAGTATTATCTTCGGTGACCGTATGGGGGAGGAAATCGATAGGCCTATCATCGTGGGGACTGAGTTAAACCAGCACATGATTTTCCTAACACGGCGGGCAAGAACGGATAAGCCAGGGCTGCTTATAGGACTCTTATAGGTCAATTAATGTCCAATATATTGACTCACCTTATAGTACTGATTATTTCATAAAATATTTAAAATAAATTGCGACTCACAGGCCAGGAAAAACCATTTAGCCGTGGGAAAGCCTTCAGCCTAAATGGTTTTTCCGACAAACCATCTAATTTTTAATTGTTTAGATATTCTGATTTAAAATATTGTGACATATAAGGAGGGTCAATATATTGGACATTAATTGACCTATGAGAGTCCTATAAGCAGACCTGGCTTATCCGTGTAAAGCTATTGTTGCCCTCATCATCCATCATGTCTCGTGTGAGCCGCCCTGAGCTACTCCTGATACAAATTCGTCCGGGTCTGTCGGAGAAGGACATAGAAATAGTGGTGGTAACTTGGCAAGTCTTGATACTAGTAGTCCCTAAGCCTGCAGTAGTCGTGTGACCCCTGTAACACTTCAGTCGATAGAGTAGAAAAAACGCTGACCATCACGACCATCTATGTAGAAACCCCAATCTTGGAATCGATGCAGATTTCTCTTGATTCTGCTGTACCTTTCTGATGAAGTGCTTCAATATATCAGATCTCGTCCCTGACTACCTTCACAGCTTAGCGCTGGAATGTCTGAGCGACACCACTCCGAGGCAATCAATCAAAAAAAATTCGAGTCTTAACCTGGGAGGGTACCAATTGAGATCCGCAGCAGCGCTTGCCGAATGTCCCAGAGTCGACGTGAGATAACGGATTCGTCGAGATACGATATAGTATAGATAAAGAGGCAGAGTTATATATAATGATATGACGGAGTTACAAGAAAACGCGTCTTGTGAGTCACGTGCTCCCAACCATTACTTGTCACCCAACCACTTCAGTGACTCTACAGCATGAGCAGTGGAACAGCACGACTGAAACGGAGGCTCGATGAACAGGGCATCAATTACACCAATAGAAAGGCCGTGGAAAATTTCTGCCTAGTGCGTTTGTCTCGCGCCAAAGTGCAACAGGACAGGAGGTTTTTAACATGCGTCCCCATCTAGATCGGCACTCCATTGCCTCCCCTGGAGAAGAAGGATGCCAATGAATTTGTACCCTTATGGAAGCAAGAAGTATGCCCGACAGTGCCTCTAGCTACCCCCTTCTCCGAATGTGAACCGTGGCACTGTAGGTTCGAGATGAGAAGGGCCGCAGACGATTACACGGCGCCTTCACCGGTGGCTTCTCTGCGGGCCACTTCAATACCGTTGGCTCGAAAGAGGGCGCGTCCTCTTTAACTACCTGTTCTCCGTCGTACAAACGCTAACTGTTCTGTTCCACAGGATGGACCCCATCGACATTCGTCTCATCGAGGTCGGACCGCGCCAAGCAGAGGGCCTCCCGTCCAGAAGATTATATGGACGAGGAGGATCTCGCGGAACTTAGAGAGAGCCAGATAATGAGTGGCGTAAACGAACAGCAGCAGCGCGATGCATTTGCGGGCACTCAAGTTGAGCCACCGCAAGGAGATCCAGAGCAAGAGTAAGTTACCACACTCATTCACATATACTCCCCTCCTTCACTGACCGACGCACCCACCGCTCGCCCGAATAAATCTATTCATCAACAGTTCGATCGCAACGAGCATACGGCGTGCGCTGATGCCCCCACTAGAAGACTCCCCGGGCGCCTGCTTACTCAAAAAGATGGGCTGGCGTCCCGGGCAGGGCGTCGGTCCGCGCGTGTCTTGGCGCACGCGCAAAATCCAGGATCTGCTCGCCACCGGAAAGACCCTCAATGGCATCGACATTGACGCGCTCGACGACGACGACGAGGAAGCGAAGCGACACATGTACCCGCCGCGCGACACGATCGTACCGCGGGTTTCGATGAAGGTGGATGTCTACGGAGTCGGTTTCAAAGCCGCCGCGGGGCTCGTGGAGGGCCTTGGGGAGAAGCGACCTCAGTCCAAAGGTCCAAAGCTTGCTGGTGCGTGACGCTTGTCGGAGACGTCATTAGCGAGGTGTTAATCGACTCTTTCTTCTACTAAAGCTGGTTTCGGTCTTGGCGCGTTGAATGAGGCCGAAGATGACGACGTCGATATCTATGATACGACGACCCACGCAGAGCGGACTTATATGCCCTACGATGCCATTCGAGACGCCGACCAGGGCTCAGGTGTCAATCGAAGCAAGTCGATTCGAAAGGTGGCGCAGTTTTTTTTTTTCCAAAATTATCATGGATTGATTATCGGTAGACTACTACAACGCAACAGCGGTTCTCGAATGGAGTGGCCGTACTCACCGGCTTCGTTCTCTCCCCAGACCCTGTACAGAAGGAACAATGGTGACTGTTTCTCAATAAAACGTGGTTATTCGTCTCATCGGGCACGGTGGCAGGTTTCCAATACCAGAAGTTCCACAAGGCTGGAAGCCGGACCCTCGGCGAGTATGGCAGAGCGATCCCAAGATAGACAATACCGCAGCGCCTGCAGGGGAAAGTGTATTGGGGAAGAGAAAGTTGACTGCCGACCAGGTAATGCCTGGTCCGCCTTTTATCCCCTTTCATGACTAAAATGAAGTCCGGTAGCGTGGTGCGATTCTCGGTGAAACTCCTCTTCCGTCAACGCGGTCTGTATTCGACTACTTATCCAAGGAGGATCGCGAACGCATTGAGCATGCTGCTGCCACTCTCCATCAACCCGCCTCTGAACCTACGCCGGCCCCGGTAGAGGACCGTCCAGCGTCATCTAGCATCCCTTACACTGCCCCACATGTAGCGTCTGCTGCCCTGAAGGGCTTCATGCCATTCACCAACGACCCTGCCAAACAAGCGCGCTATGTTGCCTACCTTCGCTCGCAATCTACGCCAGAATGCTCCGAGCTCGTACCCCCTAAGCTTCCCGGTCAAACATCGGAGACATACTGCAAAGAACTGTCTGATTACTCAAAGAGCGCAGCGATCTTCAAGCCCGTCACAGGCGCCATGGCGAATCGCTTCACAACCGCCGCTGTTGTAGACTTGGGCTCCAACGCCGTTGAAGGCCTTCATCAACCTACGCACGACCAAGAACCAGCACCGGCGGCACGGCAAGAGGACAAGGAACGGGAGATGGCTACACAGCGGCCAGACGAAGAGGCGCAGAGTTCAAAGGCCCATGCCGCGCGTACAGGGATGTATGGCGCTCTTACGCGAGAGATCGTGCCGTGGCAACCGTCCCGGTTATTATGCAAACGCTTTGGCGTGAAAGACCCGAATCCGGACATCACGACGGATACACCCATGCCCGGGGTGCCGAGTACGGGAGGCAATACGTGGAAGGCGGAGGAGGCACTGGCCACGGCAGATCTGCAGACTGCCACCGGTTCTGCCAACGCTGACCCGTCGTCCTCCATTGGTCGCCAGACGGGGCGCGACCTGGAGAACATCGGTCTCGGAGAGGACGAAACGCAAGGCCGCGATACGCTCACGTATGTGCGCCCGAGCATGGACATCTTCAAGGCTATCTTCGCGAGCGACGACGAGGACAGCGACGAAGAAGCGGAGGAAGGTGGTGGTGGTCAAGAGAAGGGCGCCCCAGACGCGGGCCTGTCGACATTGCCACAGCAACCGGAGGAAAAGCCAACCATGGATGCGGATGCGGATGCCAGAGCCGTTCCTCCTCATCTTCGAGTTCGCGATGTCGTCGAGCAGGACGTGAAGTACGAGCCACGATCCGCGCCGCCGGCAAAATCAGAGACCGTAGACACGGTCACGTTCAAACCCGTCTTCGTCCCTCGCGCCGAGCGGGAGACGCAGAAGCTAAACGACAAGAAGAAGGAGGGCAAAGGGAAAGACAAGAAGCGGGCCAAGGTGATTGTGTCGTTCGACGACGCGGACGGCCAAGGCGGTGGTGGTGCCTTGGTGATTGCGCCGCAGCAAGCGGGAAAGGACAAGGACAAGACGCGTAAAAAGAAGAAGCGTCGTAAGGAGGAGAAGGAGAAGGAGAAGGAGAAGAGAACTGCGGAGGGCGAGAACATCGAGGAGGACGCGGAAATGTGGGTCGAAAAGGCGCCGCCGCAAGTGGTAGCCAGTGTTGCCGGCGCACCACCGTCGCCGCCACCAGCCGAGGGGAAGCCGCAGATTGAGGCACCAGTTCCGCCACGTACCGCTGAAGGACCACCGCGGGGTAGAAAGAGAGCAATCGATTTCATATGATGTGATCGATACATACAGTACATTAATTCACATATGCTAAAGTCACGTGAAAGGATCGCGATGCGATGCGTATGCGTCGTGGCGGCACCGGCACTTTCAGTTGCACCTGCGCCTGTGCACAATTGCGCGTACCCACGGCTTGCCTTTGATCTCACACTCTTTCACACCGACACGTCCCCTCGGCATTCTGTGTCGATGACGCCTCCACGCGGCCTAACTAACGCATTGCCTCTCCGCTCCGCATGAAGAAAGTGTGCGGTGCAAACGGTATAAAACCCATCCGGTTCTACGGCCCAATGACAACGCACAAGCACACACACGACCTTTTTTTTTCCCTGTTTCTTTCACATTCACATGCGACACCACCACGTGCATTGGAACAGCCACTACAAGTATCGCAACATGTTCTGCGGTCCCTCCCGCATCGTCTGGTTCGCCTTCGGCTCCGTTGCGACGTGGGCCTGGATCCGTCACCGTGAGCAAAACCCTCAACACCACTGCCAGGGGGGTTGGGGTCACCGACGCGTCGACTATGGTCCCGCTTCCGATGCTGCTGCTGCTGCTGCTGATGGTGGTGGTGAACAACGACGGCAGACATCATCGACCATGTCCCGTGAATGGCAGCGCCCGATGCCGATAGGCCAAGGCCAAGGCACGGGCATCAGCACACCTGGAGCACCGGGCCCCCAGATGCAGCAGTCCCCCGGGGACCAAGACGTCGAGCGTCTGCGACAGATAGGGCGTAACGCTGAAGAGGCGGTGAGACTGTTCTTCCGAGTCGTGTTCTGCACAGTTTAATGTGCGATGAAACTGATTCTTCTTTCTTTTTTTTTTTTTTTTTTTGAATAGATCAGTGGGATGTCGGAAGCCACCGTCGACAGTATGATGGGTGCGTTGCAACGTCTGAAAGATGTGCGTTCTGTAATTCTAAAACTTGAGGCATGATGAGTTTGGACTGATCTCACCGTATACTTACTAGCGGCTCGCGGAACGCCGTGGTCAGCAGCAGTTCCAAGACTTTGAAGCGCAACAACAAACCAAATCGATTCCGGCTCCTTCACCAGAAGGGTCTCCTCGTCCCCGTCATTGGGTCTAAGTCGACCAGCTTCGCGCTGTCGATGAGTGCTATTTCCACCCCAGAACTTTGATACTATACAGCAGTCGTCCTCGGTGATATCTCCCGTAATCCCCTCTTATTTACAGCGTTTCGCGTCGTGACATAATTTCGAATTCGAACTCGAGATTTTGCGTTTGTGAACATTTTAGCCATAATTTCAGCCTCTCAGATATACCACTTAAACATCCTGGTTCTGTTCCTCGCCGACCTCTGCTACTGCCTCGCCACGTCGCGTGACATAAGCGGGTGTGCGGATGTCGACCTTGCCTTGTTGCTCGGCTGGAAATGCAATATCATCAGAAGAGTAAGGAAGCATTGCAAAGGTACATACGCGTTGTGTGCCAGAAGTAGACGATAAGTCCCACGATGACAATCGAGAACGAAGGAAAGTAGAGCCAGTATGGTGTAAAGTTCTTTTTGACATCGCGTTAGAAGATGGCAACATCACACGTGTGAAACATACAAAGAGGAAAAGTCCTGTGACTTGAGGTCAGACATGTCAGCGGAGAATTTGAAATAGGGCACATACCAAAGAGTAGACCGTAGAAGTCGCTGGTGAGGAGACTTATGTTGAAATATGCGGAGGAGGCCAGACGATAGAGCAAAGGCGCGACAGTGTACAAGATGAACATCGCTATAGGGAAGGAGCTAGTCAATATGTTGAAGACCACCGAGTCGTGATGTACACGCACCAGCCGTGTAAGCGAACAAGAGCCCAACTGGTAAAACCTAGTGTGAGCACGCAAACTCGATTCGACGGGGAGAATGACAGACTGTTGCGACCGCTCCAAGTTGACGTCTTCATCTTGTCGTGTTCGATGAGGGAAGCTTGAACGCCATTGATGATCACGCCCCACATGCCGAGCTGACCCACGACCTCGTACAGCGGCGACTGGCGCACGAAGAGTTCCTCAGTTGCGTTCGCTACAAGAGATTCCGTCAGTCCCATTCACAAACGAGTGCAGCTGATTCAAACGAGACGTACTGAAACCGTATAGCGTAGCGCCGAGAATCATGAAGGCGTCTCCCTTGCCCTTGTTTAACGCCGCCCAGTCCTTATTGGTGAGTTGATCGGCGGCCACAAGAAGGCCCAAACCGGTCATGCAGATTAGGACACCCTGCAAGAGCTATGAGGGGGTTTCGATAGGTACCCAGAGAAACGTACGAAATATTGCGTCCAGTGGAACCGCTTGCGGAAGTAAACGTACAAAAAGAACATGCACACAGGTGTTGCCCATCTAGAAGAGGTGCGTTGGACGAATTATAGGGGCTCTACGGAACCTGGACTCACGCATCGAGAAGCATACATGAAAGGAGGTTCGTATATTGATAAGCCTGATGTGTTTTGGGTCAGCAATACCACAGGAAGTATCTTAACGACTGGGCTGACCTTTACGACCAAGAAGTTACCCTCGACGTCGGATGCGGCCAAGATGATGTCTATGCCGAATATCAGCCATCCTCACTTATGCACCCGGTGATGATAAAAGCACACATTTCCAGCTGTCTTTGTAAAGCAGCTTGAACCAGCCCCGGAAACCATCTATCAACTTGAGATGAGCAAACACCCCATATATCAAAGATGTGAAGCCTACATTGGTAGATCGTGTAAGGTGTATAGACCACGAAAAGGGAGAAGTATCTGATCATAAGCCTGTCAGAATGGGAGCTTGAGTACGGAAAGAAAGAAAAACTGCACACAGGAAGAAGGTTTGGGTGGTGGGCAATTGCCAGTTTCCAGTCGTCAATTCCTGAGTTGTGACATTCGTGCACGTAATGCACAGCGACACGAGTTGGCCCGCCAGTAGACAGAGGACGAAGCGCCTCGTCCACAAGCTCAGGAAGCGGCACCACGTGCTGTGGAAGAAAGCATCGAAAGAGGAATAATCGATCGGGGGACGAACGACGAATTGATCGTTGGGGAGCTGAGGCACAGATTCCTCGGTCTCGGACTTCTTATCGTCCATGTTATCGGGGAAACCAGATTGGATGTTGGACATGATGGCACCCAGACCCTGTGATCACTGCTCTGATTATTGGAATGCCGAGGGTGGATGAGCGTGAGGGCCACAGGAAGGTAGAAGACGGAAAGATAAAAAAGACCCGTCCCGGCGCCGATTCGGAGTGGGGGAGGGAAGTCAAGAACCACTGCCATAAGAGATACTAGCAGTTATTAAAGGGCGACAAAAATTTTGTGAATATCTGATAGGTCAGAAGCCGGCTTGCAATGGGTCCCGAGTACAGACACAAGATATTATGCGTTGCGTGGGGCTGGGAAGAATATCGAAACCAGGCACGAGGGGGTCCTCAATAGTATCCGAGCCCGCATCGGACATCGTAACGTAACAAGTCCATTTTGATGGCCTCCTCGTCTCCATCCGTTCGTTGTATTGTATTGTGCCACTTCGAACGTCGAAGATTTGTCCTTTTTTCTTAGCGGCGGCGGCCTTGGCAGAGTGGCCGAGATGGTGGCGGTGCGGCATGGGAGGTACGAGGTTCTGTTGTGGCGCAGTGGCAGTCGGAACGACTCTCGTGACCGCACCTGCGCTAGACCCCTTCCTGTTGTGGTCCATTGACTCCGAGTGCCCGTCGACTTTTTCAGAGTCATTCTACTTTTGGGTATGTTCTGGGCTCTCTGACATCCGAGTCTCCGATAGTTCATGCGCGCACCCGCAGATCTCACTTAATAAACGGAAGGCACAGTCTGATGGCAGAGAAGAAAATGTTAGGACATGATGTCCCAACATTCTTGGACTTGTAGGCACCAGCTGTTCCCTACAAAGCACGAAGGATTGGCTCGTTAGCTATCAAAACATAAATGCATATATAACAGTTGAGAACCATTTTTCTTTTCTTTGGAACAGATCAGCGGGGTGTCAGAAGCCACCATCGATAGTATGATGGGTGCGCTGCAACTGAACGCTTTAACAATGTGCGTCCTTTGATTCTAAAGTTTTGGGCATGGTAAGTTTGAGCTGGTCGTGTCGTATGCTCACTAGCGGCTCACGGAACATCGCGATCAGCAGCAGTCCCCAGAGTCTAAAGCCCAATAACAGGACCCTGGCTCCCAGTCGATCAGTCCGACGCTGATTGTTTGTTTCCACCCCGGAACTTTGATACAATACAAATTCCCGGTGATGTAATTCCTATTTATGGTGTTTCTTCTCATGAGATGCTCCAGCCTTCGAACTCGAGATATCGCGTTGGTGAACATATTAGAGATTTTACTTAAGCATCCTGTTTCCGTTCCTCACTGGCCTCCGCTACTGCCTCATCAGGAAGAGCAAGGAAGCATCGCAAGGGTACGTACGCGTGGGGTGCCAGAAGTAGACGATAAGTCCAGAGATGACAACCGCGAACGAAGGAAAGTAGAACCAGTATGGCGTAAAGTCCTTTTCGATCGCGTTAGAAAATCGCAACGATGTGTGAGCGTCTCGAGACGTACGAAGAGGAAAAGTCCTGTGACTTGAGGTTAGGCGCATGTCTGCGGAGAATTTGAAATGGGGCGCATACCGAAGAGTAGACCATAAAAGTCGCTGGAGAGGAGGCTCAAGTTAAAATACACGAAAGAGGCCAGACGATAGAGCAAATGCGCGACGGCATACAGGATGAACATCGCTATGGAGGACTAGTCAGTATGTTGAAATCCACATAGCTGCGATGCCCGCACCAGCTGTGTAAGCGATCAAGACTCCAACTGTGGTGAACCTTGCGTGAGCTCGCAAACCCAACTCGACTGCAGAGTGACAGACTGTTGCAACCACTCCATGCAACCGTCCCCATCTTGTTGTGTTCGGTGATGGAAGCTTGAACGTCATTGATGATGACGTCCCACATGCCGAGTTGACCCATGACCCCGTACAGCGACAAACGACGCACAATAATTCCTCGGTTGCGTTCACTACGAGCCTCCGTAAGTTCCATCAGTGAGAGCTCTGGGTCAAGACGTACTGAAACCATATAGCGTGGCGCCGAGGATCATAAAGGCGTCGCCCTTGCCCTTGTCCAGTCCTCGTCCGTAAGCTGATCAGAGGTCACGAGAAGGCCCAAATCGCCTATACAGATCATAGCACCCTGTAAGAGCGATGAGGATAGGGGTTCCAAGTGCTACTCTGAGGAACATACGAGGATTTACGTCCAATGGAAACGCGTGCGGAAGTAGATGTACATAAAGAACATGCATACAGGGCTGACCATCTAGAACAAGCGGATTGGGACGATTTGTAGAGGCTCTGCGGAAATTGGACTCACGCAGCGAGAAGCATGCATGAAAGAATATTCGTATACTGATAAGCCTGATGTGTTTTGGGTCAGTAATACCATTAGAAATAGGATTTCGGCAACCGAACTGACTTTAACGATTACAAAGTTACCCTCGACGTGACGATATCTAGGTGAAACATCAGCTGCCTTCGCCTATGCACGAGGCGATGATAAAAGCATACATTTCCAACTGTCTTTGTAAAGCAGTTTGCAGTTATTAAATGGGGAAGAAGACAATGCCAAGAGACGGTCAAAGCCTTGGCTGCGAATGTCCCGAGTACTGTAGTATCACACGATACCATGATATTGTGTGGGGTGGGAGAATCAATCCCCCGGACAGGCACGAGATTTCCCCGACACAAAGTGCAGGTTCGCCTGCGTCCGTCCGAGACCTCCGAGTCCTCGTTGACGAACGAGCTCTCTTTGCTGTCTTCCTTGTCTTCAACAAATCCGGACTTCAAGTTTACGCTGTACCACTTTGAACATCCGAGTCGGGCCTTTCTTCATGTTCTGGCCACCCATCGACGATTTGTCATTTTATTTATTCTTGGATGCGAGGGCAGGGGCAGGGCCGGGGCAGCTGCCGTCGGTGTGGTGGATAAGATTCATCAATTTCATATGACTCTGGCCCGTACCGGAAAACTCGTGACCCACGCCATTGCAAGCAAGAGACAAGAAATGGTGTTCTATACGCGTACACACTCTGCAACTACTGTAGTAAACCTCTTCTAGTCCTAGTTGACCGCTTGGTCCCCGTCCACCTTCAGAGCCGCCAATCTACTTTTGGCTATGTCACCGATATCCTTCAAGGCCCTCCTGACCTCCGATACCCATTCGTCACTGCCAACTTCGTGCACTATTTCCTTCTTGTCGTCCCCCTTCTCCCACTGGCGATCGCCCCCCCCTATCCCAAGTTTCTCCGTCATCTCCAACATGATCATGTTCCGGCTCCGGCCATTGACAAAGGTGATGTATCGCAGGCCCGGGTATCTACGCTCGTACTCTTCGTTGAGCTCTGAGAGGCGTGCCAACACCTCAGGGGGTGTCGCGTGAGCGGCTTGTTCGCTCGCGCTTAGCGCCGACAGTCCCCTTATCTCTCCAATCCGTGGATGCCCTCCGAGGAATCCCGCCTGTCGTTCGTGCGGCCATTCGTGAATCCCACTTATGGCGACATCTATGAGGGTATGGTAGGTACGTCGGGGGACGCGACTCCCGGGGTTCGCGATGATGGCAATAACGGACGGCACGAGGAACTCGAAGAGAGAAGAAGACGGCTCGAAGAGCGTGGCGAAGGCCCGCGCCAAGGGTCCGTCCGGGGAGACGTCCCTAGACGCATATACTTTGGACACGGGAGGGAGAATGAGTTGGCTGGTCATATCTTGGTGGTATCACGACCGGGGGCTGAACTTGCGAAAATTAGCGAGGCCTTTAGCGAGTCACACCATCCCCGGGCATCCCCTGTAATTGTTTCCCGGCCCGTTCATTTCCGGCAGCATTTTATCAACATAACCCCATTCATCGAGCGTCATCGAGCTTTATCGAGCTTCATCGGGCCCCATCGGTGAGTTTTCCACACCGTATCGCCGAACCGTCATCATGACCGCGGTCGATTCTTTCCGAATTCTGAATTCTCTAGTACGCAATGCGCGGCAACTTGAAGAAGGATCGCGAAACTTCCGTATTGTTACCTAAAAGGTGACGATCGTTGTTCACGCGACAAACAGCCCAGGTGGATGCTCAAGGTCGTGCCACGCGCTGGGTTGAATAACAGTACTCTGGCGCCAGCGCCGGCCCACTCGCGCGCTTTCATAGTAACTCCACACCACTGCGAGAGCACTCACATCCTTATCATATCGTGTTTAAGTATCGTGTGCCCTAGAATCGTGATCTTAATCCCTAAAAGCACGGAACACCCGAGAATCGCCCCCCCCCCCCCCCCCCCCCTTCTCCCACCCAACAAAAACACACAAACACCCCCCACCCACCGCGCCGCGCGCCCCGACCCACGCGCCACACA
>Ga0137394_10002383_pt1 | contig 13908 bp, 20 predicted proteins | sample czobulk116metaG_FD_108278 | JGI IMG/M metagenome (GOLD analysis project Ga0137394, IMG submission 108278) | Vadose zone soil microbial communities from Angelo Coast Range Reserve, California, USA - czobulk1.16 metaG | ecosystem: Environmental > Terrestrial > Soil > Vadose zone | place: USA...
CGCCCCCCCCCCCCCCCTTCCCAATTCAATTGTCCTGCTTACCACTTGTCTTGTAGATGACGAGCTCCAGAACGTGGAGATGGCTGAGGCTGAGAGAACGAAAGAGCAGAACGAGCTCAAGATCAAGAGGAGGGACTACACCGGTTACGACGATGAGGAATTCGTCGAGGGTCGGGAGGGCATGAAGAGGCGCATTTTATCAAAATACGATGAATTTTTAGAAGGACCCAAAGAAACAGTGAGTCATAACCGAGTCGATTCCTCACGCTTCATTTACCTGGAGCTGTAGGGCTTTCGACTGGGTAGTTCACTCCCCTCAATTGTGCCTACCTCACGAACAGAGGAGCAAACGGCCGCGCCAGTTAACAGGGCATTACTCTCTATAGATTATACAAGTACGTCTCCACTGAGTCTGAAAACATAAGCGCTCAACAGCTTTCTAGAAAACATCGAGTCTTCCGACTATCTTCAAAGAGGCGATGCAGGTTTTAAGAAACCGAAAGTACGATCTTCTCTATTATTCCCTTGCAGTATCTGAACAACTCCATCAGACCAAAAGAAAGCGCCAAACGCGAAAGCTTGCGGAAGACTCTGACATTATTCCCATTGGCGATCAAATGGAAATAGATGTTCAATCAGTTGTCCCTCGTGCTCGTGATCTCGACGTAAATTTTGTCGATGACGATGAGTTGCAAGCTGCACTCGCTAGCTCTCGCCGGGCTAAAGTCAAGACGAAAAAAATCTCCCCAGAGGAGATAGCCAGACGAAGTCAGTTCTATCCGATGCAGTGTGTCCTCTACTAATACTCAAAGTTATCAGTTGCCGAGGAACGTGCGCGCTCAGAGGGACCCTCTGCTGTCGACATTGCCAAAGTGGAGGATGGTAAAGGTGGTGGCGAAGATTCGGGCGGGCTGGTATTCGATGACACGTCGGAGTTTGTCCGAGGAATCACATACGAGCCTGTCGTGGTCAAGAAGGAGGCTCCCGAAGCCGACGATCCTTCAACCTTGACACCGATGAAGCAGGACTCGCCCGATGAGGACTTCCCGATGGAGGAAGCCGTTCCAATGGAGGAAGGCGAGGAACTCGAAGCTGGTGAAGTGGTCATGAAGGAGGAAGATGAAGCCGACGATGCAATGTTGAACGCCATCGAGAACGCCATCCGAGTGACCGAGGCGGAGGAGAAAGCTGCCGCGGAGGGCGGTAACGTTAGCGTTGGCACGTCTTCAGAGCAGACTTTCAGTACCGGCATGGCGTCAACACTCAATATCCTCCGACAACAAGGTCTCGTTGCAACGCCGACCGCGGACCAGATCGAGCGCGAGGGCGTTCAGCTGCAGCGCGATCTATGGCTTTCCGAGCAGCGCAGACGCACGGCACAGCGGGAAATGGAGCGCCTCAAGTCTCGCGGTTCAAGCAAGGATCAGGCGCAGCGCGAGTACGAGAACCGCCTACGAGACCAACAGGAAGCGCGCGCTAATCTCGAAGCGTTCAAGAACTACAAGCCAGACGTCAACATCGTGTATCACGACGAATTTGGCCGTGCACTTGAGTGGAAGGAGGCCTGGAAGGCGTTATCTCACAAGTTCCATGGCAAAGGCTCGGGCAAAATGAAGACCGAGAAGCGTTTAAAGAAAATCGCCGAAGAAAAGAAGAAAGAAGGGATGGCAAGCGGCGACACGCCGTTGAGCATGAACAGGGCGTTCCAGATCCGCCAGGAAAAGACGGGCCAGGCGCACTTCGTTCTTTCAGTCGGAAACAGAGGGTAATTCGGTGACATCTATTTCCTCCTCACATTGCTGATATAGGCCCCTAGTGCTGTCCCACAAGCTGCAGAGTTCCTCGATGCCCAACCTCTTTCTAAGGGCAAGACGGAAAAAACAAAGAGCAAGAAGAAAGAGGCGAGCAAGCCAACGGATAAGACCATTGACAATGGCTTCATGACTGTACCTGCTCCCCAGGCCTCATACAACAGCACAGGCACTAGTCCGGTGCCTTCCCTTCCTGGCACCGAGACTGGCTCTCCTGCCCCACGGCCTGGATTCTCTAGAATTACATCCACAGTGGTGTCTGACCCAGTATCGGGTAGTGGGACTCCGGTCTCCACAGAGCGTTATAAGGTGGCATTTGGGTTCTCTTCGAAGAGAAAAGCCGGGGAGGAGGCGAGTGGGACTCCCCCACCAAAGAGTGCCAGGCATTAGGCGGGTTTCATTCATTTCCCTTATGGGACTCAGACGTCAACCATTGTTAGACTTATCCATAATACCACCGTAGTGTATAGGCAAATTGGAGGAGTGTCTTAACCGAACGGTCGGAGGTCGTAAGTGAGATACCCAGCTAGATGTAGAAGATATGATATGCAAATGCAGCAGACTAAATGAAAGCACAGAACAACTAGCTATACATTCGGAAGGGAATTATCATACATGAGGAGAGGATAATATCAGTGCCTGGCAAATCGAAGTGGCGATACTTCAAGTGCGTCCGATCACTAGAATTACCAGTAGTTGGGGGCTATGCCGGATGGGCTGTGATACTACTCCTTCGGTTTGCCCGCAAGTTGGCGAGCACGCGCTCCCGCTCGGTGCGCCAACGGTCGAGCTCTTCGCGCAGCTTTTCGACGCGGACCCCGTTCACTGGGTGGCCCGAGCCCACGATCTTCAACGTGAACGTGCGTTGGAGTTGGGATTGATTTTTGTCGTGCTCGCGGTCAAAGGCAGCCGATGCGATGCATTCGGACACCTGCGAGTCCTCCGCGCGGACCTCCCAGAACTGTACGGCCTTACGTGGGTCGAAGCCGGCATGGGCGAGTAACCTGATACCAAAGTATATATAACGTCGTCAGCAACGAGGGTTTGATTCTTATTTTTTGGGCGGTCAAGGAAGGTGAAAAAAAAGAGAGAGAGACCGACCTGGCAGAAACGACGTCTGCTTCGATCTCCTGTTTCATGCTCGTGCAGTATTCGCCGAGCTTTGAGAGCTCGCCCGATCCCGCTTTACCCAAGTCCGCGACTGCGTCGTTGACGAAGGGCCCGAGGAGCATCGTCACCGGAAAGACGAGCGCGCGGATGAAATCGGAGAGGAGTGAGAGGACGCCCGGCACGAATATCGTCATAGACGACAGCGTCTCGAGGTGGTGGGACAACACGAGGTGCGACAGCTCGTGGGCGAGCAGTATCGCGAGATCAGCCGTCTGCTCCGGCGTCGGATGGTACTGCGCCGGGGACGTCGGCGCGGCGGCCAAAAGGCCGCCAAAGAGCTTCGACCAGAGCGACGTCACGGTGCCCGCGGGTTGCGATTCGCCGCTGCCACTCCCATTGGCACCGTCAAGTCCGTCAGCGGGCGAGGGTGCTACGTTCTTCGTATTCGTATTCGTAAGGACGTCGTCGAGGAAACCGGAAAAGACGACGATGCCCCCCGCGCCGTCTGGCCCGAAACCGTACGAAAACGCGTTGCGGGCGTCGGGGTCATCGACGACGATGAGAGAATATGGGGGGCCGGCGATGACGTGCGATGGGGCGGACCAATTACTGTGCATCAGCTGGCGAACGTATTCGGCTGCGCGGGGTCGCGGCCGCAGGGGGTACTCTGCTGGGGGAGGCAGTGGGACGTCGTCGTCTCCCCGTTCGAGCCATACGGGCGCCAGAGACCTCTCGTCACCCAGCTTCGGTATCACCGCCTCGAGGCTGCGGAGGGTGTCCCTGACCCAGGCGTAGCGCCAGTCAGAGGGTGGCACGATTTTTGGGGCGCCGTGTTTGGAGATTATCTCCCCGACGGCTCGATACCAGCCGGAACCAGCCAACTGGGTCGCGATATCGTCCTCTTCCTCAGGAGAGAGCAAAATCATTCGCCATCTGCCGGAAAATCATCGGTGAGCGGCGGCCGCGCCACGAGTTTGGGTAGGAGAGGGGGAGGGAGAGGGGGAGGGGAGGAGAGAACCTCACCTTCCCGTTAATGGCGTCCTTTCTAAACTGGCGATAACGGCCACCCAGAACATGACGAATGGTGTAAAAACGAGGGCATGGAAAAGGATAGTGCGCCTGCGTATGCTCTTCAGTACCTTCCCCTGCCTTGCTACAAATTCTTTCACGGGACGCGGGAGAGTACTGTCGCCCGACTCTTTCTTAACCATTTCGATCCTCTTGAGTAGCTTGCGCGACGCATGGTTTTTCACCAAGAGAACGGGAATGAACGTGAGCGCAACACGACCAGCTGTGCGGATAACCTCAAGCACCGCAGATGACTGGCAGCGGGGGACAGCCGCGGAACGGGATGAAAAGGGTCAATTCACACTGCGGCTCAACCCATCACAGCTGCGGACGCACTTTCAAGGCGGCTAATACACCAAGAGAAGGGATGAGACCCTCCGTCCTCCGAGTAGTGTGGAAGGACCGAGACGAGACGTAGGAAGGTTGGCGCCTTGGTGGACGAGGCTGGCCAAGTTGGAGAAACACGGTACTTATTTGGATGGGTATGCGAGGACGGGTGCACCTATGCGAGGGCGAACGCGGCGAACGCTTGAACTTGAAGGAGTGTGTATGACACGCACGCGCCGCATGTTGGGCTCGAGGGAGACCCGAACGCGATACGGGGCGAATGGAATGGCGAATTATTTGGCGAAACATTTCGCATGGCTTGTGAGGGTAAAGGGGAAGTCCGGGCTCGAGTTGATCGATTGTTCAATAAACGGATACCAAGTTGTTGACCACGTATTGAGCAATGTCATCTTATCAGATAAGTGACTCCGTCGGAACTCGTTTCTGCGTCCCGTTTCGAGTTGCTGAGCAATCCGGTTATGTGCTGATTCATAACAAGGTTATGCGGCTGTTCGCTAATAGAAATCTCATCAAAAGCATGTTGGCAGGTCCACATGCTTTTCCAGGTCCACAGCGTCACTGGGCCTTGCGACATTTTGGCCCATACGGTATATGGTGATGGTCCCATCCGAGTCACACACACGCACCGCAAATGTGCAGATGGGAATGTAAATCCATCCTAAACCTTCACAATATTACTGTGAGAACATCCGACCGTGAGGGTCACTCAGATATGAAAGTTGCCTCATTGTACGAAAATCCCTCCACCTCCAGCCCTCCTGCGAGTCCAGGTAAAATTGAGTCCGGTCCCGTAAGTGTCAATTTAGCCGCATTGATCCACTGCGGCGTTTTTCTCAGACGCTGTACCGATCAAGAGCAAAGCAAAGCGCTTACCTGGTATATGTACGGCTTTGTCCCTGCAACGTAGTTCACCACCGTCTTCACCACCGTCGGAATTTCCGCAAGAACGTCGACTTTTTCGATCAAGCCTCTGGGCTCGCTGAGGTCACCCACGTTCACGGTGAGAGTGCCAGTAACTGTGCCAGGGGCATCCGGAAGGATCGATGGCCCCGCCCAACGAAATACTAGCTCGGTAGGTTGCGGATAGCCAGTGTCCGGGTCGTGCACTCCCTTCACATGCTGCGCCCGAGATATAAGGTCCGCATTCTCTGGCTGCGCCTCGTCGGGCCACTTTGTCTCCGCAGTCACTGCGGCGAGCTTACCGTCAATGACAAGTCCGCCCACGTTGACGCTGACATAGCCAGAACCTGCGCCCTTGCGCCCGTACGCATTGGTCGTCGTGAATTCCATCTGGACCGCAGAGACGCCGCCATGCGCAGGGCTTTGGAAGTGGGCAAAATTCCAGCGCGACGCCACGGCATTCGGCCGCATGCCTTGGATCGCGTGCACGAACATTCCGGGACCCTCGACCGCGAGTGGCTTGCCGTTCAAGCTTATGCTCCCCGATGTCCTCGTGAGGGGCCAAAAGCGGTGTACGACATAGCCCTCGGGAGACGCCGCATCGGGACCAAAGTACGAATATCCCCCGTCTGGACCCTTGCCGATTTTGAAGCCGGGCGCACCTACAGGTCGCCTAACTTCGAGTGAAATCTTCACCTCCTGCGTGAGGTCGGCAGAGATGGTATATCTTTCAGGATAATCTGTACCAACAGCCGACGCGTGGTTGATCGTGAATTCATCAGATTTGCTCGAACGTTTGTCCAAGTCAGGAGGAGGCGTCACAAAATTGGATACATTAACAGAGCGCCAGATCTTCTCTCCCGTATTAGGATTGAACACCTTGAAGGTGAACTGGATAGTGGGATACCACACCCTTGACCTGGCGTAAGCCTTCTCATGGTTCCAAGTCAGAGTGAGTAAGCGTACCCGATAGATGAATGAATGACTTGGCACATCACGGACGATCCATCTTCAAGGATCGTATACCATATCTGCGTCTCCGTCACAAAGCCGCTTGCGCACTTCCACTCGATATCGGCCGGTTCCAATTCGCCGTACAACTCATCGGCGGAAAAGAGAGAGGAGACGGGCAGAAAATTCGGTGCTTGTAGATCAACAGCGGGCGCAGATCTGAACAATCGTCACGTACATTCGGCTTGGGTATACTAAAGACTCACCCAAAAAACGATGAAAACATGGTGTATTGAGCGAGAAAAGGCGAAGGAAGGGAACTTAACGGAATCCGTGTTACGCGATCGGGCCGGGATTGTCCGGGAGCATCATCCCCTTACACTGACTCACTCTCCAGCCATACATTTACGTTCGACAGCAGATCGTTTAGGTAAACCCTCCTAATTCATTAATTACCCGTCTAGCCTCTGTCGTTTGCTACAGGACTGTCCTACGTCTGATGTTGACGTGTCAGACTCTCCCCTCAATGCCGGCCCAATCTGCCCAACTCTAGAAGCAGGATAGACGCCTTCTCGCACTCTAGGGATCGATTTTGAGGAGGAAGATGGGTCCGTAACACCGGGAAAGTAGTCCGTTGACTCCTCATGTATGACTCGAGCTGTGCCGGCATCATATGAAACCTGGGATTCAATATAGGCAGATTGTATCAGAGAGCAAGATTCCAGATGCTAAGAAGAAAACTTCTGACTGGGGTATCAAATTCTTCCATAATCGCCCAAGACAAGTCACTCAGATTCCCAGCTGGCCCGCAGGAAGGCATTGCAGCATCAGATGTTGCTGACGTCTCGACATTGATGCGACAAAATCTTAGAGTTCCCCGCGTCAGGGCATCCCTCAGTTCTCTATTTTGACTTGTAGAGAGTGTGGAAGGGTTCTGCATGGGAATGCTTGCGGGCCAGCCTTCGAGGCGAACGCCATAAACACTCAGATTGCCGTGATTTGTCCATTTCATCTCAGCGTTACGAATGCCAGACGTTGATCTGTCGTGACGTTGTGTTATTATAAAAATGACGGGAGGTTACAAAGACATCCCTTAGTAACGCGCGCACTCTCGCATACACATCTGACTTGAGAGTGTGAGCAGTCTCTCTTGGCTGAGAGGGAATTCCAGTTCCATGCAGTGCGGCAGGAGCCAGAGGAATAGAGTTCTGGAGCGTAGAAATGGCTAGGGACTTTAACGTCTTTACCCCTGCCGTGCCACCGCCTCGGAGACTCCTCCAGAACTCTCTGCCAAGCGAGCTCCCGCCGAGGAATCCCTCGTCCTCTGCGTCGTTTGGGTTGATCGCGAGGACAAACGACTGTACGCCAGCCGTGAAATGCAAGGACTCTAGCATCTGAGAAGTCGACAAAAGAACGTTACGAGCTGCGCTCACCAGGACAGGTGTAAGTAATGAACAGCCTATACGAAGCTGAGAGACGCACTGTTCTGCTGACGGGTCGATGCGGGTAACGAGTCACCGAAGAGGTACTGGGAGTGCTTCTCAGCGACGTGACGCCGAACCTGGGTTACCAGAACTAAGGCATTACTCTCGTGGGGATTGTGGTATATGACCCACTTGATCGTAGGGAATACTTTCACGCGCGGAGAAAGTCTTAATGTCTGCCAGTGTTTTCGCCGTGAAAGCATCCAGTCTCTCCAGGTACAACTCGCTCGAGGTCGTCGAGGGTTCATTCACTTCAGGGCTATTCATGAACTCGGTCGAATTGAGGCCTTAGCACTACACAGAACACGGTGAGATGTGCCGAATTGTAGAGCGACACACAAAGGTTGTACATGAGAGTTACGGTGAGTGGCAGAATCCTGGAAACTTCCGCAAGGAGATTGCCGAAGACTGGTGTCCCCCCCTCGTCTTTGCGTGTTAGCAAGAGCGAATTTATCTATGGGTCGGACCCGTCCTAAAACCCACAAAGCCCGTCCGCCCGCTACTGAGCTAACAGAGACGCAGCGAGAGAGCAAGTCTGAACCGACAATCGAAGCTTTACTTGAGAAAGCCCAGGAGCTCATCGTCCAATGCGATTATGACCTCGCAGGGAAATTCGTTGGGCGTGCACTACAACGTGCTCCTGATAATGTCGAGGGAAAAGAAATGCTCGGCGTGGTGCAACTCGAGACTGGGCTTTTGGACGCTGCCAAACAGGTGCGCACACAATCTTACACGAATGCACACTCAATGTGTTCAGCCCAGTCTCGCTAGACGTTCCTATCACTGCTGCCACCGAATCCAGGTGCGCCCTCCCCGCCACCGCCTGCCACACATCTATACCTCGCCCAGTTGAGCGATGACGATCCACGGATGGCACTGAAACATTTCGCGGCCGCCGTCGACATTTTGACCCTTCAGCTGAAAGGGAAGGATCGTGCGGCGGACATCATCCCTTCGATAAAAAATGACGAGGACGAGACGAGACGGACGATCGTCCGCGCACTCATCGGGCAAGTCGAAATTTGGATGGACCCGACGTATGATCTATGGTGAGCCTTTTCGTCACGCGCCCCTTGATTCTCTTTTTTTGCTGGGGAAACGTTTATCGGTGCCCCTCCAGCTTTGACCCTGCTGCGGAGTCCAATTGTGAGGAACTTTTGAAGGATGCGTTGCAAGTGGACCCGGAAAATACGGAAGCATTGCAGACGCTCGCGTCCGTTCGCATGTCTCAGCAAATGCCCGACGAGGCGAAGGAGATTTTGCAGAAAGCATGGTCCTCGTGGAAAGACTTGGACGCAGGTGTGTCCGACCGCCCTCCTCTATCGGAGCCCCGTTTAAATTCGCTTCCGTAGATGATCCCCAGTTACCACCCATAGCCAGCCGACTGAGCCTCAGCAAGCTTTTCCTCGAGTTGTCGCTGTTCACACCCGCCTTGATGGTCCTACAAGGTATTATGGCCTCCGACGACGAAGAGGTCGAAGCTTGGTACTTAGAGGGCTGGTGCTTCTTTCTCATGGCCGAGCAAGCCCGCGAACAAAAAGGGAAACTCGACGAGCTCACGTGGGAAGAGCTTGCGAGAGATTCGCGGGATTGTCTTGAAACGTGTAAAGTGGTGCGTTCATGCAGGCCATCTTGCGATTTTACGGTGCCAATTTCCTGCATTCTAGCTTCATGTCAATCAAGGGTATCCTGACCTTCCTCTGCGAGAGCACGTCAACGAGCTCATATCTAAGTTGGATGAGCTGGGGGTAAAGCCCTCTCCGGAAGACGATGGCCAAGATGACGACGATTGGGAAGACTACGAAGGGAGTGATGGTAGTGACATTGACGTGGAGATGTCGTAGATCACGACCTCCGTGCTGTAGTTTTACTCTTGCGCCATCTTCCTTCTATCACAAAAGTAGCGTATTTTTTGAACGCAGCGACGCTGTTGTAGCAATTGCCGTTACCGAGTTGGTTGCGTGTCGCGTCAAAACTCTGATGCTGCACTGTATTTAGTTGCCCTCGACAAGACTCGCGCAGGTCATGCAACTCTTGCCATTGTCAGCCATGTTTCGACATGCACGCCTCCCCAACGTCTGTCGCGTGCCCCCCGTGACAGCCAGCGGAAGCACCTGGCTCCCGCATCGCTTCTTCATATCTGCGACGACACAGCGAAGGGGCTACGCTTCCCAGGTGCCACAACCACCACAGGGACCGTCCTCTTTGAAGCCCAAAGCCCACACCCCTCTCCGGCGCACCGCATCCGACTCGCTCTCGATCCGCACGAACCCGAAACCGACCCAGAGCGAGATACAGCCCATCTCAACGCTCGCGACCGCAGAGCGATACCTCCTGACGCGTCTGCGCACGCGCCTGCCCTCGGCCCTCGGCGCGCGCCCACTGCACGACGCGTACTGGGTGCCAAAATGGAGCCGCTGCGGTAGCGGTAGCGGAGGCGAGGGCGGAGAGGGGAAGAGGGAGGGCGAAGTCTTCATCTTTGGCAACGGCAGCTTCGTGTGTTGGGGCCTAGCGGAGGAGGACGCGATGCGGTTCAGGAGGGACGTCTTGATACCCGCGAACGCGGAAGTTGGGACCCTCGCTGAGCCCGAGACGGAGGAGCTCGAATTCGCCACGGATCCTTCAGAGTGCGTGTTCATTCTCGTTCTTTCCCGCCCCCCACTCGGGTCCACCTTCTCGCCTTACCGCTCCGTTTCGCTTCGTCCAACGGTTTATTTTTATTTTTTTGCCAATGTAGGAAGACGCGACTACAGGGAGACTTGATAATCCTCGGCGGAGGTCCACAACCGATAGACCCAGAAAGCCTCCCTGGTTCGTTGCCGCCCTCCGCCTTCCCTCACGAGACGGTCTTGGTGCGCTATGCATTTTCGCAAGCCCTGTCCCGCTCGAGCGCTCTCTCCGCGCTCGAGGGTTCGCTCGAGGACTACCTCTCCTCCATGTCCTCGCTGCCCCTCGCTCTAGAGAGGACCGGGAAACCAGGCATGGGCAGGCGCGAACTGGTCAAAAAGCTGGGCGAGCTGCTGCGCTTCCGTCAGGGCCTGAATCTGAACAGGGAGAATTTCTCCGAGACTCCGGACTTCTACTGGGATCAACCGGTTCTGGAAGGGAAGTGAAACTGATTTTCCCTCTCTGTCTCAAGGCTAACGATGGTCGCTCCACAGGGTATTTCCATTCTTTGAACGCTGCGTTAGAAGTCAAGGCCCGGACGCGCGCAGTAAATGACAAGATAACGTATGCCGCTGAGGTGCAATCTGTCCTTCGGCAACTTCTCCATGAGGTGAGGATTCTCCCATGCACCACCTCGCAGGAGGGTGACTCCCATTCTCCCAGACATCCAGCGCTCGCATGGAACTCATCATTATCGCGCTTATCGCAGTCGAAGTTGTTATCGTAAGTATCCCTCGAGCTCATACTGTCTCGATGTCTCATCCAATCCTGTAGGCCATCGTCCACCTCGTCCGTGATATCCCCGAATGGTTCCATTCGGAACCCGACAAGCGACGGCAGCATTCTTAGATGTACGAAGACCACCTACTGATTATCGTAGCCCCTCTGCATCTCATTTCCCATTAGCCACATCTCAATTATCCTGTCCAACCTGATTACATACCGTACTTGAAGCTTAAAGTATATATCATATCAGTCTGTACAACACTACATACACTGCTCAGATTGCCCAAAACATCAGCTCATTCGGAATGAAGTAGATGCAGATTTTCCAGCCAACGAGCGGGCTGGTACCTTCAATGGCGAAAGTTGAGTTGGTATGTCCAAGCCACCACCCTGAACAACGGCATCAGCATATTGCTACGATACAGAACGCCCACAGCCTGGGCGATGCGATTTACCGAATTGAACTGATTCACCCAATCAAGTGAATCAGGGTTCGAAGAAGCGAACAAGTTCACGTTCAGCTTTCTCATCTTTCTCTTCTTGGGAGCCGCAGTATCGTCCGGGTCTACGTTCACATCGGTGTTGACTTGGGACCCCTTGGCCGTCGCCCGATTCTTTCGGGTCTTCGACTTGGTCGGTTTAGTGGCCATGTCATTTTCGCTTTCTATCGTGTCGGTACGATCCTCGTCTGGAGGTGCCTTGCGTTTCCCTTTGCTGTCCGAAGCCGGTGGTTGGCTCTTCTGCTGGCCCTTACCCTTGTCGGTTTTCTTGGTTGTTTTCTTGCCGTTCCCTTTTGTTGCCAAAGTTAGAACTCGAGGGTGGCGCGGGAGAAATACGTGTTCGATTACCTGGCTCGTTGACCGGGGCGGGTTTCTTGACCTCGACTTCGTGATCAGACTGCACCCGTGAACGCGACTTTGAGTCACGCTGTAGGAGTAATCAGGATTAGAAAGACTTGGTGAAGAAATGTGCCATACAGATTGCTTTTCGATCTGTCTGAGTGCGTTGTCCAATTGCTCCTTGTAATGCCGAGACTGTTCTTCGAGTAAAGCAGCTTCTTCTTCAGCTTTCGCCGCCTTATCCTGCATGAAGGTCAGTGACGGAGAGCAGAGATGCAGTAAATCAAAGCCTATACCGCCTGCTCCTCTAGTGCAGTCGTCAACCTCTGTAACTTCTTATTCGCCTTCGCATCCGCAGCATCAGTATGTTGGCTCGTTTCCGCGGCCGCAGTCGTTGCCTCTTTAGCAATACGCTACGTGAGGCAAGTTTTAGGAATGTTATGTTTTAGAATTCGACGCGAAGACGCACAGCTTGATTCTCCAAGGCCTGTTGTAATTTCTCAATCTTCTTGTGCTCCTTTTGAATGGCCTTCTCATGCGCCGATGCCTTGTTTTGCTCTTCGGTCAGTCGGGATTCTAGACGCTTTACTTGGCTCTCCAAGGCAACACGTTGCTTATGCAGTTCTTCCACCTCGGCCCCACCGCGATCATCCAGCGACTTCCACTTCTCAACCTGGGCTTTGAGTGTAGCCTTCTCCTGCTGAAGTTCGCCGTTCAGTCGTTCCTTCTCACCAAGAACCGTCTGGGCGTCCTCGAGGCGCAGCGTCAGCCTATCGACGTTTGTGCGAGCAGACGAGAGCTGGGCCTGCAACGCAGCATGTTCAGTGCGAACGTGGGTGGTCTGTTCCTGAAGAAAGAGATAAACATGCACGCATATGAAGGTAGCGTTGAGCCTCCCACCTCAGCTTCCTCCCTCGCTTTTTCTGCATCGCGCAATAGACCCGCCTTCTCTTTCAATTCCCGCATGCCTTTGGCCAGTTTTTCCCTGAGTTCCGCAACGAGGGCCACATTCCCATTCGCCGCGCCGCTCAACTCCTCTTTCAATCGGTCCGCTTCCAGTTCGATTTCTTTCTCCCGGGCCTTGAATAGAATGAGGTTATAATCGCGCTGGATCACCGCGACGCGCTCCCTGCGCGTAAGGTCGCGTTCGTGGGCGACGGCGACGCGTTCCTGAGCAAGAAGAACGTTGGACCGAAGATGCGCGATGCGGTAGCAGGCCAACAAGGAATCGCAACCGTCTACCCATTCTTTGCGTTCTGCTTGCCACTCGGTGCGCGAATTCGACAGCTGTTCTTGGAGACCTTTGATCGTGTTGTCGAGCGTGTGGGTCTTCTGCACGAGTTCGTCGATGTGTGTTTTCTGCGAGGCAATCATGGCGTCTTGTGGCGCGGATGTCGGCGTGAATGGGATGAGGTTCGGAATTCGGGAGAGGATAGGCATAGCATGTAAACGTTATCCGGCAGGGTAGTTGACTGTCGAATAGAGGGGCGGGTTCTCTCTTAGCTTGAGGCAGAGATCAATTGAGGCGGGGATGACCCGGAACGCCTTTCAAGCGCCCGCGCTCACAACCGCCACCGACGACACTGACGATGTCTCCCAGCAAGAAACGAGTAAAGAACATCAAAGTTCATGTGCCGAGACACAACTCACAGCGCATAGGGCCCGCCCTCACTGCCCGAATAGAAACCATTGCAAAAGAAAAGCGCATTCGCACGGACGTTCGTCAACCAACCAACGAAGCGACGAGCACGATTGCGCTCGCCATCGTATGTCCACACCTTACTAGCATCTCGTTCCTCTTTCTCTCGGATTGATCGCAATACTAGGAAAATGCTTCCGAGTGGAACTCGCTGCTACTTACCGCCCGTGCCGAGCGAGGCCCACAGTGGGACATGGGTACACAGCAGTATGTCGTCACACAACAGCCTCTCTGTACATGATCGAGCTTGAATCATTTTCGTAGGTTTCAAGTCGAGGAGGGTTCGAACTTGTATTACGATCCAA
>Ga0137394_10002384_pt1 | contig 13905 bp, 13 predicted proteins | sample czobulk116metaG_FD_108278 | JGI IMG/M metagenome (GOLD analysis project Ga0137394, IMG submission 108278) | Vadose zone soil microbial communities from Angelo Coast Range Reserve, California, USA - czobulk1.16 metaG | ecosystem: Environmental > Terrestrial > Soil > Vadose zone | place: USA...
CCCGTATCTTGGTTGGATGTTTAAGAATACTTCGAGTGCCCAGTGAAAATCGGCGCTCATATGTCCACCAAAGGTGGTGTGTGGAAAGCGCTGGAGCGGGGGCGCAGCATTGGCTGCGAGGCAGTGCAGATTTTTGTCAAAAGCAACATGCGCTGGATGGGCTCGCCCCATTCTGAAGGCGATCTGGCACTATTTGCCAGAGAACGCGACCATTGCGAATTCGAATGCGTCTTTGGGCACACCGGTTATCTGATTAATCTTGGCTCGCCTCCGGGCTCAAATCGCGATCACTCGCTGAGATCACTGATCCAGGAAATCGAGTTTGCTACAGCGCTGGAGTTGCCGTTCCTCGTCATGCATCCAGGCGCTCATCTGGGTCGTGGCGAGGCCGAAGCTCTCAAGCAAATCGTTGCCGGCTTGAACGAGGTGTTCACTGCCACTAAGGGTTCGCATGTTCGGATTGCGCTCGAAAATACCGCGGGGCAGGGGAGTTGCCTGGGGTGCGAGACGGAACATCTCGCCGCGATCTTCGATCGTGTGAAACGACCTGAGCGCCTGGCCGCGTGCCTGGATACCTGCCATCTATTCGCGGCTGGTTACGATATTCGCACACGCAAAGGATGGGACGCGGTTGTCCGCAAAATAGACTCGCTGATTGGCCTGCGGCAGGTCGTTGCGTTTCATCTCAATGACTCGAAAACGGAACTCGGATCGCACGTAGACCGCCATGCGCACATCGGGCAGGGAAAGATCGGCCTCGGCGCTTTCCGCCATATTGTGAATGATCCTCGGTTTAAAAGTCATCCGGCTTGCCTCGAAACGCCGAAATCAGATGATTTGCACGAAGATATCGCGAATCTACGCACCCTGAGAGCCCTGTGTCAGAAAGAAAGGCGCAAATCCCCGCGATAGACTTTAAAGCCCGTGTTTTTGCGAGCCGGGCGTTGGGCCATCGCCCCTTCGTCACTTAGCCTGCCTTGCCGAACCTTCCGAGCGCAGGCAGGTCATTCGTCACTCGTCATTAAAATCCGGGGTATTCACCCCATTGTCCGATATCGCGCATGCGTTAGGGTGGCCCCGGTTCCTTGTAATGGTGGTTAGTTAGGTTCAAGGCGGCTCTGAGTGGAGCCGCCTTTTTTATTGTTTTGTTGCTGAAAATAAAAGAAGAGCGGCGATCATCGGGAATCGCCGCTCTTTTAAGGTCCCTCGAGCAAGGCCCAGGCTAAAGCAGAACCAGCAAATCACTTCTTATCGATGCCGGCGCAGCGGTAAAGATCGTCTGCGCTGGATACTGCGCTGTCTTCCCACGCTTTGTTCGGTCCGGCGGAGCGAATCATCACCTCGTTATGGGAGAAGTAGAATTGCAGCGGGGTTCCCCAGGGATCCAGGATTTCGCCCTTATCGTTGATGTCCGCCCGGCGGACAGCAAGGATCAGGACTTTCTTTTCGCCTTGTCCCAATAAAGCTTTGGTAATCTGGATGTTATTCCCGGTCGGATAAACGCCGGTGAACTCTCTATATTGCTGAATGCCCAGGATGAGGTTTTCAGCATCAGCGTTGAAGCGGGCGACTTTGGAATCGACGCGCTTGGCCGGTGTCCAACCTTTAGCCACCAACAGGACACCTGCGACACCAACAAGGATCAGCCCGAATGTAAGAGCCTTTTTCATAATCGTATTTCTTTGCCTTCCGTCTTAAGACGTTTGAGTACGGGAGAAGCAGGCGGCGTGCCGGAACTGCTGCGGACGAGCAAGTCGGCAGCAAGACGCTTGGGCTCAGGGCGTTTTCCGTTCAGCAACTGCTGCATGGCTTCCATCGCGGCCGCCCCCAGCCGATACTTGGGCTGGCGTATGGTGGTGAGCGGTATCTTGAAATGCTGACTCAGGACAATATTGCCAAAACCGACAACCGAAACGTCTTCAGGGACTCTAATTCCCTGACGAAGGAATGTCTCTACGCATCCGACGGCGACACGGTCGTTCACAGCCTGGACGGCAGTCACGTCTGGCGCTTCATTGATCATCTGCAACGTGGCCGCTGCGCCTTCCTCGATCGAGCGCCCCGCCTGGAACAGTAGTTTGTCGTCCACATCGAGCCCGGATTCGCGCAAAGCACGTCGATAGCCTTCGAAGCGTTCCTGCGTCCACGGGGTCACGGATGGTCCGCTGAAAAAGGCGATCCTCTTGTGACCTAATTTTAGTAAATGTTGAGCGGCCGCGTAGCCACCGAGCAAGTCGTCTCCTTCGACATTTACGAACTGGTTACAAAAAGGAACAAGGTGCCCGAGAACGATCGTAGGAATATTTCGGGCGAAAAGGTCCTGATAGGCGCGCGCTTCAGCAGCCAGGCGATAGGCCGGCACGACGAACAGACCATCCACGCGACGCGAAATGAAACGCCGAATGCAGGCCTCTTCTCTTTCGGGTTTATCGAGCGTTTGGGCCACGAGGACATCGTAACCGAGATCGAAAGCCCTCTCCTCGATGGCCAATACCACCCGCGAATAAACCGGGCTGGTGAAAGAGGATACGATGACTCCGAGCAACCGCGTCGTTCGGGTTCTCAGGCCTGCCGCGCTCGAATCCGGGACATAGCCAAGCTCCTGTGCCAGTTGCTTCACCTTCGCTTTGACCGCAGCAGAAACATCATGCGCATCACGCAAGGCTTTCGACACGGTCATTACCGACACGCCCGCCCGAGCCGCAATGTCCTTTAACCTGACCATCGTGCGGACTCTCGAGCGGCCACGGAGCGCGGCTGTCCCAGCCGCAGCAAGCGACGACTTTCATAGAGCGATTGGCGTCTTCGTGCCGCCCCTTGTATGTGGACATTGCTGCGGCTGGGACAGCCGCGCTCCGTGGCGGTAGTGACCAGATGCTCTCTTGGGGCCTGGAATTTGGAGCTTGAAGTTTTTCCCGCCGCGCTCCAGAGCGCGCCAGAGCGGCAGTTGCTGGACTTTGGACTTTCATCAGAGCCTGGCTCCTGACTCCTGGCTCCTGGCTCCTGCCTGGTCATAGATTCGCTCCTCTCCAATGCAACTTACGTCTCAACGTTTCGCAAAAGGTGCTTCCGGCCAAATGCATCAGGTGCACACCACGTTTGCTTCGCTTCACAGTGATGATGTCTCCTTCGGCCAACTCCGAGACCATTTGCCCATCGGTGCTCAATACCGTCGCCGGCTTGGGATTGATCACCTTGACTTCGATTGTCGCGCTGATGGGAAGGATCAACGAGCGGTTTGACAACGTGTGCGGACAAATGGGCGTCAGCGCAATGACCTGGGCAGTTGGAAAAACCACCGCGCCGCCGGCGGCCAACGAGTAGGCCGTCGAACCGGTTGGAGAACTGATGATCAGGCCATCACAGCGATAGCGGGTCAAAGGGTCGCCATCGACCCGCACCTCTAACTCGATCAGCCGCGAGGCCATGCCACGGCTGATGACGACGTCATTAAGCGCCATTTCCTCAAGCAACTGGCCATTGGTTCGCGCTGAAGCCTGCAGCAGCACGCGAGTTTCGTAGGTGAAATCTCCTTTCCACACCAGCTTGAGGGCACCGGCGAGTTCAGACGAGGGCACTGCCGTGAGGAAACCAAGGCCGCCGATATTGATTCCGAGCATTGGTGTGCTCGATCCGGCGATCTCCCGCGCGACCCGCAGCATCGTGCCATCTCCTCCGAATACGAGCAGCAAATCCACTTCCCGCGTGATCGCTTCTGCATCGGCATAAACTTCTCCTTTGATGCGCGCCAGGCGGGCTGTTGCGGGGTCGGTGTAAACCTCGCGGCCGGCCGCTCGAACGAGGCGAGCGGCTTTGGCGATTGCGTTCGCGCCCGAGACTTTCTGCGAGTTGCCGATGATCCCAACGCGCTTGATCTGGTCAGCCGTTTTTTTCAATCAATACCAGAAATTCTTTGTTGCCGGCCGGCCCTAAGATCGGCGATTCGGTTACACCTGCCCATTTTCCAAACGGTCTTGCAAAGTGTGCCAGCTCGCGGAGCACGCGCTCATGCACGGCGGTGTCGCGAATGACGCCTGCGCCGCGGTCGGCCTCTTTCTTTCCAGCTTCAAATTGTGGCTTGATAAGCGCTACGATTTTACCCGACTGCTTTAGCAATGCAACGGCAGGCGGGATTATTTTCCGTAGCGAAATGAACGAGCAATCGATCGCCGCAATGTCGAGCGGAGTGAAAGGCTGCGGGAATCGGGCAGGCGTGAGTTCCCGGGCATTGATGCGCTCCATGACGATCACGCGTGGGTCACGGCGCAGCTTCCATGCGAGTTGGCCATGGCCGACGTCGACCGCATAGACCTTTCTGGCGCCGCGCTGCAAAAGACAATCGGTAAATCCGCCCGTCGAAGCGCCGAGATCAACGGCAAGCAAATCGGTCACCTCCAGACCAAAGTGATCCAGCGCATGCTCCAGCTTGAATCCGCCACGACTGACAAATTTTTCCGGAACAGCCAGACTGATATTATCCTGCGGCTTTACGGAATCGCTTGGCTTCCGGGCTAATTGCTGGTTGATGCGTACCTCTCCCGCCAAAATCGCGCGTTTGGCCTTTTCACGGCTTTGGAAAATTCCTCGATCTACCAGTTCCTGGTCCAGACGGCGCATGCTTTGTTTATTACGTTAATACGTTGAAACGTTAATACGTTAAAACGTTGGGGTGCGCATCTAAAAGGTGCTGTGGGGTCCGTCAGGGAATCGGACCACGGTGTCCCGCCTCGCGCGACCAGTCGCAGCACGTTAGAAACCGGTTCATCGCGCCAATGAACAGCTATACGGAGGAGCGCCATACTTTGTAGAGGATTATCGAAAGCGATTCTCTCTCTCCTCCTCGGGAGGAGAGGGCCGGGGAGAGGAGGCTTTTTGCGTAAATCTCGGTTCAGTGCAAGCGGCATGTCGTAGGAAGGTTCATTGGAGGCCTAACCATTTAGGTGGCTCATGATGCCAATGAACCGGCAGGTAAGTCCCATTGGACCCCGGCATCTTCGCATCGGTTCTCGGAGATAAAAGGCTTCCATCCTTCAATCGGACGGTTCCATCTAAAGGGCGGTATCCAAACCCTTGGAGCTTTTACGGCGGCGGCTTTTCCTTGGGCACAATAATCAGCTTCCCATCCTTCACGTCGATGCTTTGAATCCAATCCGTCGCGACCGATACGCGCGGATTGTTATTGAGGCTGCGCGCAAGATTTTGTGTGCGGATCTTTTGCATGTAAACCTCAGGGACGGGTTTTCCCTTTACGGTAACGTCCTGGGCCAGCAGTCGAATGATTCCGTTTTTGAGAGCCACCGTAAAGACCGCATCGCCGTTCAGATAACGATTTCGAAAGATCGGCAAAGCCACTTCCTCCATCGGCACGCTGACGCGCGCTTTCACCCGATCGTTCTCGATTCCCAGGACATAGAGCTTTCCTTTGAGCGGGGCAAGGTCGGGATCAGTCGCGATGAGCGCGTTGATCTCATCTGCCGTTAACGCGAGCGGCTGCGTGGGTTTGCCGGCTTTCACCGAATCGCGGAAGTCATCGACGCGCTTGCGCACCTCTCGTATTTGCGCGTCTGACATATTAACGGCCGGCATCGGCGTGGGTTTGTCCTCGGTGAAATCTGTGACCATTTTTTTCAGGTAGCGCGTGCCGACCAGGCCACCCAGGAGTATGAGCAGGAGAAAAATGAATCCCGTCAGGCACCCGTAAAACAGACATCCTCGGCGCTTCTTGCCTTGTTGTTGTTCTTGCTCATCCATAAATCGTTATCCCTGTGAAGCCTTTGCGGAACTGTACCTCAGCCCAGATGATTTATGAACTTACTTTGGCTTAATCCGCAGGCTTTTGCAAAGAGAGAAGCGGGGCCAACCCTGAGGACGTTGGGGAGAATCAAAACTCCAAAAAAGAGCAGCATGGGATCAATAAGCTTTCCTGCAGATGGGAAACTCCGTAGGAGGGACCTGTCTATACTCGGACAGCGCGAACCGAAAGTCACCTCCCTCTCCTTCTCTGGAGGAGAGGGCCGGGGAGAGGAGGCCCTTTCTCGTCCTGGTCTTTACGTCGTTTACTATAATCGGGGAGAGTTTTGAAGCGATTCAACGGACACCAACTCTGATCGCTCTGGTTCATCCATCCGGAGAATCACTTGCACATCGCGCAAGTCTCTTTCCTTGATGAAGCGGAGAAGAGCTTCTGAACTCTCAAAATCGCAGGCAGATGCCGGATCCCGCGTCCAGGCATGGCCGCAGCGGAAGTAGAATTTGCTGCGCACATTCTGGAGAAGGATTCTCATACTGCCATCACAGCTTCCTCTATAATCTCGACTCAAAACAGGCTCCACGCAATACTCTCGTGAGCCATAAATTACGGATATTTGTCGGGTCTTTCCCGGGGGAGGGTTCGTGCGGGCTAAGAGCCGCGGTCAAAATCGGAAGGACGAGCTCCTGCGAGTCCCCAAATTTAGTGCCTTTTCAGCAACTCCAGTAGCTTCCGGTCCAGCTTATTCCCGTACCAATCCTCGTAAGCCACATCCTGTCGGCCGGAGTTCAGAATCCCGAAATCGCCTTTGAAATTCCAGAGCGCGTAGCCGATTTTATCCGCCGTCAGGATGTCGAGCACATCCCGGAACCATGCGAGGAAAACATCGTGCGGCGTTTTATTCCAGCAACCGCATTCGCCGCAATGCACGCCGATACCGTCTTTGACCAGTTCGATCCAGGGTTTATAAAAGGCTTCGAGCCGGGCCTTGTCAAATCTCTGGCCGTTCATCGTTCCGGGCCAGGCCGGCGTAGGGCAGCGCTCGGGATCTTTGTTGGCCCAGGGAGCTTTGTAATGCGAAATGCTTCCAGGAAAATATCCCCGACACCCCTGCGCGATACTCAAATCCTTCAGCTCCGGCGTGACGTCGTTACCGATCTTGTTTCCATCGGCAATGATGATGCGATCGGCTCTCGGTGCTCGTATCGCATCCGTCGCGCCTTTGGCGACCGCGCGATAAAGTTCTCCCGGCACGGCGCTGCTCGTGGCGTGCTGATCATTCATATCCGAGCGCAGTGCGGGCTCATTCAACAAATCGAAACTTATTTTTGAAACTGGAACATCCTTGAACCGCTTTGCCCACATGCCCCAATGGAAAAAGAACGCTTCCTGTGCCTCTTTCGATTTCCAAAGATCATACGGCTCGCGGAAACCAGCATTGATGCAATAGCCGGGCGCTCGATGCAAATTCAGGCTCACATGCAACCCGCGATCCTGCGCGTTGCGGACAAACGCTTCGATTTTGGCGACTCCCGGCTCACTTATTTTATAGACCTCAGCCGGCGTAATATCTTTAGAGCGATCAAAATCGAGATAACGCGGATACGCCACCGGTAGTCGGATGAAATCGAAGCCCCAATCGACGATCCATTTTAGATCGTCGTCCGTAGTGCCGCGCCTGTCGGAAGGGCTCGGATATGTGAAATCGGTCAGATTGAATCCTCGCCAGCGGGGCAGGGGATTGCCAACGGGTTTTGTCGTTTCCGCAAGAGTTGGAGACGCTGCTCCGGCGAAGCCGACCGTCGCCACGGAAAGGGCGCTCCGCTTGATGAAATTGCGACGATTTGATTTCCGCTCAGTCATTTCAACGCTCCACGACTGTAGGAAGGAGACCATGGATAGTCGAAAACATAATTGGCGCTTGGGAAGGAGGGACGCATCTTGGACACTGCCACCACGGGGCGCGACTGGGACAGCCGCGCTGTATCGTCGTGGTGGTGGTGGCAGATGCGTCGGGGAAGGAGGTTATTGCCCAAAAGGAACGAAGGCAACAAAGGTGGGCAGCGCAGTCCCCTGCGCGCCGATGAAACGACCGAGAACGAAGACATTTCCAGTGGTTTGCCAGGGCTGCGGCGCGCAGGGGACTGCTCGCCCTACCTTCATGGTTTGCGCAGGAGAGTCTCCAGACGGGGTAATCACCCCATGCACGAAAACCCGAGTCGTTATACATTTCTCTCGGCCAATGCGTGACAGTGCAGTGATATTGTTGGTCGAGGATCGAGACGATGATGTTATCCTTGTTCTCCGTTCCTTCGACAAAGCCGGTATTAAAAACCCCATCAAAGTCGTCAAAGACGGCGAACAGGCGATCGCCTATCTCAGCGGCTCCGGGATATATTCCAATCGCCAGGATTATCCCTTGCCCGAACTCGTTCTGCTGGATCTGAAAATGCCGAAAATCGACGGCTTTGAGGTCCTGACGTGGATTCGAACTCACCCGACCCACTCAAAACTGCGCGTGGTCGTCCTTACCTCTTCGGACAGTATTCGCGATGTCAACCTGGCTTACAGGCTGGGCGCCAATTCGTTCCTCGTGAAGCCCGTTGACTTCAACCACTTCGTCGAACTCGGCAGCTTCATTGCCGACAATTGGTTTCAATGGAACAGGACAGCCGAGCCTCACGAACGGCCCGCCAATACGGCAGACCAATCGTCGCCGAAGAATAAAAAGGTCCTGTTGCGCGATCGCGAATCCTATCGCTTCTATGCCGGGCACACTGCCTGGGTAAGAGACAGACACGAGGCCTTGGACTTCGAGCGGATCGAGCTGGCTGAAGCCGTCGCTTCTGCCGAACACCTCAACGGCGTCGAAATCGTGCTTGCCTACGAACAGCCAGGGTGCGAATTAAGCCTGCCCGTCGCCTTCCCCGGCGTCCGCAGGACTTAAATCGGGAGTCGATCTCTTACTCTTACTCGGACATTAGCGTGCCTTCGCCTAGGGTCCTTTCCCCATACCGCTTCGCAGCCGATTTTTGGTCTCATTTCCCGAACCATGAGAGTCTTATTGCGTGACGGCGAGACAGGGCCCTATTACGCCGCACCGGGCAATTGGGTTGCGGATCGCGATCGTGCGATGGACTTTATGCTCGTCGAGCGAGCAATCCAGGCGAACAACGAGCAACGTCTGGGCGCAACCCACGTTGTCCTCGCCTATGACGCGCCCGCGTGCAATCTTACATTTCCAATCAGTAATTACACGACCTTGCCTTACGAGGCCTCGCCTTCGCTGCCACCGAACCAGCCCCGCCTCCAAAAACCAGGGTGATCCAGCTTAGCAAGCAAGGACGGAGTGCACGCGTCCACGCGCAATGCCACTAGGATTTGGATAGGTCTTTTTTGCATTTAAGGTGTGTCTTTGGGCTCGGTTTGTGCAGGATTTAGGGTTCTATATTGGCGCAGGAGTGCAGGCCCCATGTCGTAGAGCAACTGTTCGATGCGGCGGCCGTTTTCTAGCGCTCGCTGGAGGATAGGGACCATGGCCAGAGGCACATAGAGGCAGCGGCGGCGTCCTTTTTGGGTGAAGGCCAACAGGTAGTTGGGGTGTCCCGCGTAATAGTAGGATTTTCATAAATGCATCCCCGCTTACTTACCCTGCTGCTAAATTTCGTGTCAATCCTGCTATCCGGGGCAAAAAGCTGGACTTCAGAAGTTCAAAGCTTTCAGGTTCCGACGAAGTTCTTCCGTAACGCTTACACGGTTAAAATGTCAAAATCAGATAGGATTGGCCACAGCACCGTTGTTGTGTGAACGTCGTTATTAAAACACTGATCTGGACGTTTGGAGTCGTCGGCTTCTTCGGCTTCCCAGGCGGTCTAATCATTTTGGCTTGCAGGCTATTCCTTCGCGGCCACCCCGCAGCCGCTATCACCGCGGTTGCCCTCCATATCTTTGTCTTCGCACTGGTTGTTAGGCTGATCACTCGCCCGGGTGAGTTGGCGCACAGAGTCAGATGCGACCACCAGGCTGTGATCCTTCTCGGTGTGTGGGCAATCGCCACGTGGTTTGCCGCCTGCGCTCTTTAAGCTCCTCGCGGCAGAGATTCGTGTGCATTAGTGGTGCATTGGTGGTTTCCGCTCCCGCACCAATCTGCACAATTAAATTTGATCAAGGAGAAGAGGTGTTTTTTGAATTTTTTTTGAGCATTCCATGCTGCCGACCGGCACTTACAGTCAGCCGCGGGGCGCGAGTCGGCGCGGGGCGCGAGTGCCCTTGACATCTGCCTCAAAGAGGGTACTGCTTGGAGAGCCACATCCCTTGCGGAATTAGTATGAGAAAGCACTCTTCCGTAGTCCGGAATTGGCCGAGAGACGGCTTTACGCTGATTGAATTGCTGGTGGTGATCGCGATCATTGCGATTCTGGCGGCGATGCTGCTACCGGCCCTCGCCAAGGCCAAGTGCCGAGCCAAGAGTATCCAATGCATGAACAACGGACGGCAAGTGCTGTACGGATGGGTCATGTACGCCGATGATAATAACGGCCTGGTGGCGGATTCGTGGGCGTGGGTGGTGGGATCCTTGAATTATGACAACGGAAACCCGGACAACACGAATTTAAATTTCCTGGTCCAGGGCCAGCTGGGACCGTATGTGAAAAACGTAGCGGTGCAAAAGTGTCCGGAAGATCGAAGCGTGGGCTGGTTTGGGCGGGTGAGTTACCCTCGCGTGCGCAGCATATCGATGAGCCAAATGTTCCGGACAGAAGCGCAGAACCAGTCGCCGAACCACTGGTCAACGGCGCCGCCGTGGCGTTTTTATGAGAAGACGTCCGCGATGGTGGCGCCGGCGCCGGCGGCACTATGGGTATTTGTGGACGAGAATCCGGACAGCGTGAATGACGGGGCGTTTGCGGTAGTGATGGATCAGGACGTATTGACGGGAAACGGCAGGAATGCAAGCTGGCAGGACGGGCCGGCGACGTATCACTGTGGCGGATGCGGGTTTCATTTTGGGGACGGACATTCGGAGATCCGAAAATGGAGGGACGGACGGACGGTGAGCCTGGAAGCGACTTATACGAAAAAATTTTCCTACGGAGTGACTCAATCGGGCAGTCAGGACATACGGTGGGTGCAGGAACGCACTTCAGCGTTGCAGTGACTGGCAGAATGAATCAATAGACGCCGACCCGGAAGAACCTGGCGCTGGCGACCGCATTGGTGATGCTGGTGGCGGAACTAGAACCGCTAAAGGTGGTGAGCGTGGACCAGGCAGGGTCGGAGAGGCTGTCCTTGTATTGGACGGAATAGCGCCTGCCGGCAGAAGTCGCGAGTGAGAAAATGAAATTGCCGGTTTGGACATGAGGATTGAGAAGCATGGGCTGAATGGGAGCAGGTTCGAGGCTGGCGGGGAGCAGCAGCAAGTAATTCAAACCCAGGCCGGGGTGATACGCGGGGGTGCTGTTGACATCGGTCAGGCGAAGCGTATTGGTCCCGGACAAGTTGAGCGAAACGAGGTTGCCGGAGTTGTCTTTCAGGGGTGCATAGCGAAAACCGCCATTATCGGAATCTTCGATTAGAAAAGAGCCGAGCGTACTTGTGTTTTGACCAGTTTGCGAAGGATCGCTGGTCACCTGATCAAGATTGACCTGGAGGGTTTCCATTGTGTCCGCCCGCAAATAGGCATGATAGATGTTGCTGGGAAGATTGCGGGTGTAATTCATCCAGTCGCTATTGGTGAGGTATCTCACGTAGTAATCGGGCACGCCGGCGGTAGTGAATTTCCCACGGAGGGCGTCATTATGATTGGTCCAGGCCAGCGGCCGAGTGCCGACGTCATCGCCCGGGCGATAAATCAAATCAACATTGGGATGCGAGGGGAAGACGGAGACATCGGAATAATCAACAAGGGGAGTGCCGGTTTGGTTGGCGTAAGCGGACGGAGCAGGGTCATTCTGAAACTGTCCACCGCCATAGTTGTAGTCCTCGGCTTCAATGGCGACAGTGTCAGATTGGGTGAAGGTGTCAAATCGCAGGCGTTGGATGCGAGAAGCGAGGGCGTTGGAAACGGTGATTTCGGCATTGTAAAAGCGGTTCGAGAGCAAACCGCTGAAGGTGACACTACGGTTGGTTGGGTCGCCGGAAATAGAAAGATTGGAAGTTTCGTCGAAGCCATTTAAGACCATGCGGATTCCGGTGACTGCCTGGGTCGAGGTTACGTTGAAGCTGATACCACTGGAAGGGGAAACAAAAACGGCGCCATTTGCAGGCGAAAGATTTTTTACTTTTGGGGCAGGAGGAGCGCCGAGAGCCCAGGCGATGCTGGCATCGAACAAAGCCCAGGCGTTGGGAGTCGCGTTGGTGGTGTCGGTTTCGGGCAAAAACAGGCTGACGCGGCGGGCTGGAGCGATCAAGCCGAACATGGGAGCGCCTTCCTCATAGCCGCAAATGACGACGCGATTTGGAAAACCCGCCTGGATGGCGACGGGCTGCATGTGACTGTTGGGTTTCACGAAGTTGAATCGGCCCGGAAAACTGTTGGAATAAACGGTGACAGTTCCCGAGAAGCCGCCGGCCATTGCGTGGGTGGGATCAGTGATGACCAGGGTGGTATTGCCGGAAAGCTCGCCCCAGGCGATGCTGCCGTCATTCTCATTGGCGTTGTGGCCTTCTCCCAATGCGCCATTATCGAGGATACCATTTTCCGAACCGATGACGGGAACGGTGCATTCCCGGAAGGCATTTTCAATGGCGCCGGAACTGACGGATCCCGAGATAAAGACAAGATCGATGGCGCCGTTCGTCTGCCAGTCATCGGTGGTGGCGGGTTCGACAGTGGCACTGCTGGTGCCGATAATAATGACTGAATGACCGAGAACGTTTGTCAGGCGGTCGAGGTAGGGCGGATCTTCCCAGGCGTTCATTTGGGTGCCTGGGGTGCCAGTCTGGCGATCACGGGCGACGAATAGAATTTTGGCGGCGTAGCACGGAATGGAAAGGTGGAACAAAAGACAGAGGACGATAAGGCCGCGTGGTGAGACAGCGTGACGCTGCAATTTGGAAACGGATTGAAGCAAAGAAGCAGGATTAAGAGAGAGGAAGCTTTGCATAAAACTTATTTGAAGAGGTTTGTTTTTTTCACTTACGACATGTAGCAAGAAGTGTCAAGGGGTAATCGGAAAAGGCCGCACGCCAGGTCGCACCTTGCCTACTATCCCCTTTATTCCAATGCTCCAGCTTTCCACCTTTGCGGCCAATGGGCCCTCAGAACAAACTGAGCTTGCCCTATGACATCATCCGTGCAATCCGTGGTTAAAAACTCTGCGTCTTTTGCGTCCTCTCGCGGCAAAGCTTCGTGCGCCTTCGTGTCCATTGGTGGTTGAAAGTTTTGTGTTTTTTGCCTTCTGTCGCAGAAAAAGTTCGTGTCCATCCGCGGTTGAGAATTCATTGCTCGCCAACATTGCCTTTTCCCGGCAATAATTCACCATGGCTCAAGAGGTCGCATCGGCCGTTCCTGTCTCCAATTGGAACGCGCGTGGACGCTGGATCGTGTTCCTGCTCGCCGCTTCTTCCATCGCCTGTCTCCTGGCCGATTTCTATCACCTTTGTCCGATGCGCATCTTTACGCCCTTCATTTTCCTGCCGGCGCTGGCCGCTTTGGTCGTCTTCGCCGCCCTTGATCGCAAACGCGGAGATGGCCAACTCTGGCGCGCTGTCCTCATCGGCCTTGGCGCGGGGCTGCTCGCCGCAGTTGCTTACGATATATTTCGTCTCCCATTCGTGTTTGCGAAGGAATGGGGAATCGCATCGGTCGTTCCGCCGATGAATCTGTTCAAAGTCTTTCCCCGATTCGGCGCGATGATCCTCGGTCAACCGATCGAGCAGAGCAGCTATAGTTTGACCACGCAGATCCTTGGCTGGCTTTATCATTTCAGCAACGGAGCGACCTTCGGTGTGATGTACGTCGCGATCATTGGCAGTCCAACGCGACGACACTGGGTGTGGGCGGTCGTGATGGCCCTGGTTCTTGAATTGGGAATGCTCTTCACGCCGTACCCGCAAGTGTTCGGCATTGCAGTGACGATGCGGTTTGTGATGGTGACCATTGCGGCGCATGGAATTTTTGGTGTGGGGCTGGGGTTGGCGGTTCGGGGATTTGC
>Ga0137394_10002385_pt1 | contig 13899 bp, 13 predicted proteins | sample czobulk116metaG_FD_108278 | JGI IMG/M metagenome (GOLD analysis project Ga0137394, IMG submission 108278) | Vadose zone soil microbial communities from Angelo Coast Range Reserve, California, USA - czobulk1.16 metaG | ecosystem: Environmental > Terrestrial > Soil > Vadose zone | place: USA...
AGTTGCCCTCGGCCCTTTGGTTGCTATATGACTAGCTTGGGCGCAAAACCTTTCCGAGGCGAGGCACTTGCTGAGAACCTTTGCCAACTCCATTTGCGATTCAGAGCGAATCCCCTATGAGCGTACTCGCCGTATCTTCATACCCGGAATTGCGGCAATACTGACTGTGTGGTTAGTTCAGTCCGCGCTCGGGCTCGTCAACTGGACGCCCACAGCACCAACCAGTGGAGGTGCCTCGTGGATATTCCGCGTGCACATCCCGTTCACTCATCTGCCGCTCTTTATGCACTGGGATTTGATAGTGAGCTTCGCCGCCGCAGGAGCCATTTCGGCACTATACGGAGCGTTCGTCAATAGTTCTCCGAAACAGCGCTATATCGCCGCACTGTTTCCGGTCTTCTTTGAAATCCTCAAGTGGCTCTGGCTACTCGGTTTCCCGATAGCTCCGTGGATTGACCCAGCACATCCGCCCTATCGGTTTTTGACGCTGCCCGTGGCAGCGAGCATCGGCTACTGGGTCATTCACATCATAAATCCGGCTGTTGCGGCAATGGGAGTTCTGTACCTCTTCAATCGTTGGTTCTATACCAACAGTCAAAACGACGGGTCCCGCAAATGAAGGGAGCCGTAGCGAGCGGTCTTGAATTAGTTTGAGTGGTTTAATTGTCGCCGCAGGGTTTCCACCACTAGACCGACCAGTACATAAATGGCGACATTCGCAACAAGAGCCGAATAGATGCTAACGGGGTAATGAGAGCCGACAATCGCAACGGGGCAGGTTAACCTGGCAAGAGTGGACACTATCGGTTCTATCGGATGGTCCTTGCTTGCCATTAAGAAATAAAGCGCCCAGCCGCTCGCAACGAGAAAGCCAGCAGCCGCCCACATTGCAATTCGGTATTTCACACTGTACCTCTCACTTTTCTGGTCGAATAGTCTCACAAAGTCCTACGCTACAAGCTAATTTTTCGACAGAAGTCGCAACCGCACATCGTCCATATCCGAATAATCCTGAAATATGCGTGTATTCATGGCTTCATAGAGGTCCTCAGGCCGACCAAGCCTAACTATGCCCGGTGTATTGAACTGCTTGCGTTGCTTGCGCATCGAGGCGAACAGCCCCTCACGTGCGCCAAACGCAGCCGGATTCTTAAATTCCGTCAACAGAACAATGCTCCGGTCGCTGTCCCCACTGCCTGCCTCTGCGATGCGGTAATAGCTCAGGACGGCCCCCTGACGCTTGGCTTCCTCGCGTTCTCGCATCCAGTTGTCGTCCAAAATAACCCATCATGGAGCCGAACATTTCGGATTTCACTTTAATGGATTCCATCGTCCACACTGGCTTCTCGCTGTCCGCTGGGAATTGCTGCGCTCCTCCACCGGACACGATGAAGAGAGAGACAAGAAAAAGGCCTGCGAACATACGTCTTTGCATAAAAGCACCTCCACTACAATTCTATTCTCTCTTGTTCCACAAGTCCCAAAAGAGTTTTGCCGTGGCTGGCCCATGCCCCGCATAGTGGTTGTTGCTGAAGGCAAAAATCTTCAAAACTTTGGTATTGCTCACCAGCGATTTGAATACCTCGACCCAATTTTTCAAGTCGCTAGTGCGGTCAACGACGGTCTTGTCCCACGTCGTTGTCTGCTTCTCAATCCCTTTGCGGTCTCCAAGCCAGCGAACATAAGCGAAGTCCGCCGTAATCATGTCAAACTGTTCCTTCATCTCCCAAGGCCGGGGCACAAATGATGTGTCGGTCAATGCCAAGGCAACGTTGTGCTCTCGGAGCACACCCGCGAATTTGGCATCAAGCCAGGTCTTGTTTCGAATCTCGATTGCGAATTTATGATCGGCAGGACACTTCTTCAAGAAGGGCACCAACACGGCGAGAAAACTGTCTTGCTTCGGGAATTTCCACCGGTCGAAGGACGGAAACTGAAACACCATCGGACCAAGCTTTGGACCGAGAATATCCATCGTTTTCACGAACTCTTCGAATTCAGAATCGCAATCGACTAGTGCTTTTTCGTGCGTAATGACCTGCGGAATTTTCACAGAGAAGATGAAGTCCTCGGGAGTTCGGGCGGCCCAGTTGTTGACCGTGCGAGCAGAAGGGCAGCCGTAGAAGGTAGAGTCCACTTCGACCGTCGCAAACTGCGTAGCGTAGTAGGGAAGGAAATCGCGCGACTTCATGCCAGGAGGGTAGAAACTGCCCTGCCAGCCGTTTGCGGTGAAAGCCGAAGTCCCGAGAAGAATTCCGGGCAGAGAGTATGGGCGTTCGATCTTTACCTCGTTTGCGAGTTCGGCTGCCTGGTCCAATTTCTCCATCGGGAAGAGCGTTGGGTTGCGAATTGGTTCTACTTTGGGACGCTGTGATTTCACGGCTCGACGAACCTACCACTCACATCGTTTGTGTTGCAATTTCGCGCTCATAGCAAACCCCTGGGCGAATCAGCCACCGCATTCAGTTTGTTGCTTCGTGGGAATATGGCTAATCTCGAAGCTCTGACATGAAGTCATTTAGCATCGCCATTTTTGCTCCTGTATCTCTCCAAGGATCAATCATCTTCAAACTAATTCCTGCGGGAGAAGAGGTTAATTGATGGGTGGGGTTTTGAAACCTAACGGCGTACGATCCATCGAGATTCTTTTCTAAAAACTCTTCCACGCGCTTTTCCCATTCCTGTTTTTGGCGGAGCGAATCTATATCGCTATAGTGAAGGCCATTTTGAATTTCTCGTCCTTCCTTCAAAAACCGAGCAAGTTGGGCCTTGATTGCCCGCTTTGGTTGTCTTTCTGCGGCAGCAACGGGTAGCACTGAGTCTATTTCAATAGGCCAAGTAGTGACCCGATTTCTGCCTTCCTCTTTTGATTTGTACATCGCTTTGTCCGCGAAACCGAGGAACTCTTCAGCAGACGTTGTCTTTGCCCGATCACTGCTGCAGACACCAATGCTCGTCGTTACCCCAACGTCGCCGCCAGGGTTCGCCCGTTCAACAGCGCTCCGAATTCGCTCCGCTGTAGCTTGGGCCTCTTCAGTTGAAAAATCAGGGAGAAGGACGGCAAACTCATCGCCGCTGCCCCATCGATAGATTTGTCCTTTCCGCGCTACGACGGTTCCAATCGTGTTTACCACGCGATCTAGGCATGCATCGCCTTCTGAATGACTTTTCAGCAGGTCGTTTACGCTCTTGAAATTGTCAAGGTCAATCACAAGAAGAGCCGATACGGAGTGTCGTTCAAGAGCGGTCCGCGTTTGGCTAAGAAGTGCCTCTTTGTTTGGCAGACTTAATCGTGAAACTTTTTGTTGCACCTTGAAAAACGTCTCCTCGCCTTCCTTCTCGGATGATTGCATGGCGAGTAGCTTGTCAGTCGGCTGTGCGTATTCAGAACTTGCGTCGGAGCGAAGCAGTCCCTTTGCTCGCAAAACTCGCATCGCAAGCAGTAATTCCTTTTTCGAGACACCAAGATATAGGGCATCCCAGGGGTCCGCCGCCCACATGTCGCCTGGTTCATCAGCAGCAAGGAATCCCAAGACGTAGGCTTTCCCTGTTAAGAACTGCTCAATTTCAGATTGAGAGTGACGTTCGGATGGCTGCTGCTGACGCCCTATTCGCTGATATTTCTCTTGTCGGACATCAGGACTGCAAAAACCAACTAAACCCGCATCGATTGCAGTGCGCACGCTGTTGACCGTCTGGGCGACAATATCGAACACCGTGTGGCCGAAAGCAAATCCGACTTCCATTGAGCACTTCGCAATTTGTCCGTCCACCTTGTTGATAACGTCCATCAGGATGAAGGTTGTGGCTACAGAATTATAAACTGCTGCTTGAATCGGCCATTGGATAGAGACTCGAACGGCTACTCCACATCGGCAGTAAAACAGTTCGGGAGAACCGCACTTGAGCCTGCCAGCTACAGCGCGGGCATAAGAATCCACGGTAGCTTGGTACTCTTTCGTGTTCGGAAGATCGTCTATGAAATCGCGAGAGAGGACGATGTCGGTTTGGTTTGTGGGAGTTCCGATTGCAAAATATGTAGTGTCGTGGTGAAACCGCTCTCGTTGTTCGATAATGTTGAGACGTGCCGCGCTAAACCGATTCTTCAGATCGGCAAGACCCAATTGTGTTTCGCTTTGTGTTGATTCAGACATCGATGCGGTCAGGATAATTCTTTTGGCCGAATTAGGGAAATTCGTTCAGACTGGTCTCGCTTGTAATAGTGCCAATTGTGCATCGTTGCCGAGAATCCGAGTAGGGCTGATATGCGAGGCCAGTCAAGCCGCCTATTGATATTGCGAGAGGCAGGAACGTCAAGGTTGAAGCTTTGTTCGAAGCCACGGTGCTGCGACCTGTGAAGCAAAATGTTCGGGGTTGACCTGCGGACTTAGCGTGTAATTCGCAGACCGCTTGGGCGAACCAAAGAAGGACGCAAGCCAACGCGACCCATCCTGATAGCCAGGCGACGATGCTGAATCCGGTCCGCAGCTTCCTTGAGCGTCGGCCAGCCAGGACGCACCGAACACAGGCTCATCACTTTCGCTTTTCCTTCGGCTGACACAATTCAGATTGAGCCTCTGGGGGAATTATAATTGTGTAGCCACCATCCCTAGAGAAAATTTTGAAACTGGGGAAGTGAATTATATAGCCACAATCAATGAAGTCTGCTCTGCTGCTCTGGCGTGTGGAGGAGGAGGATGACCCTTTGGAAGAAATGGATCGGAATCTGGAAGGATGTGATCTGTTGGCTCTCCAGACACCATTGGAGGACAAAAGAGATCCCACTGCCGTGTGGGTGTCTGGAGGGGTTGTGGACGTGTCTGCGATGTGGAAAGTGTGAGCGCACTCTCGCGGTTCGCAGTCGGGAATGCACCACTCGTCATTATTGAATGGAGGAAAAAATGAAGAGAAGACCGACCGAGCCTCGCATGCGGACGGTGGTCCGTCTCTTGGCTCTGTTGTGTAAGAGAATCGAATCGATTGGAAGAGCAGCTTCGTGCGATAGAGATGCTTATCATCTACGGACGACGGACATGCCCAAATGCACCGATGATCGACGGCTATTGCGTTTCCAAATGTGATTCGAGCATTACATTCAGCACCAGGGCACCATTCCTCCGATTCGCCGCCCTCCAGTTTTCGTTTCCAGGCCCTCAATGTCCATCAGGCGATTTTCCCGCTAGAGTTGGCAGCGGCTGGGGCGCTCCACACGAAAATCGTCTCAGTAAGGTCGTTGAACAAGCGCGATGAGTGTACAATCGCTCTGTTTTCGAGGCCAAAAGGGAAATTCCGGTCGATCTTGCATTGACTGCGGAGGTGTACATCGTGCCCTACGAAATTATCGATTTCCTGGCCCTCGTTCTGCCAACAGGCATAGCCATTGCGAGTGTTGTCGTGGGAATTAAGATGGCAAGAGGCCAGAGTCACAAGCTGTGGTGGATGTTGATTCTTGCTGCTGGCGTGGTCACCAGCCTCTTAACCTGGAAATCGCAGGACCATGCAGGCAAGGAACATCGAAGAGAACTCACCGAACAAAAGCAAGCATTGCAGAAGTTGCTGACAAGATTGTGGGACATAAGAGTAGACGCTCAATTTCTCGCTTCAAAGGATGCAGTCCTTCCAAAAGTTTGGACTTGCCTTCCTGCTGGCAATGAACAAACCCAAGTATCCAACGCCGAGGTCATAGACCTCCGCCACCCTTCACGGGGGAAGAGCCTCTGTCCGTCTAATGTACCTAGGCCACCCGTCAAAGTTATCGTTGATTTATGTAAAGCTAGCGAGACTTGTCGGGCGGTGAGGGCACCCGACCTTGCGGCTAACTTCGCAAATGGCACTGAGAACTGTGTCGAAGCCATCGATGATACAGCTACGTCCCGACTCCGATTGACTTTTTCCTGCAAGATGCCAACGGATGTCAGGCCCGGCTTGCCAACCATCTCTCTAAGTGAACTTCGAAAAGGGGGCCTGCGAATTGGAATTGACGCAGTACAGTCGTTGGAATTTCCGAATTCCGCTTCTCTAAAAAAAGCTGATTTGGAATCGGTAGTCGTTACCCTTAATGGCATCGAGATCAACCTTAAGGCCAAAGATTTGGAGAAATCGCTTGTCGGTAGTAGTTTCGTGTACGAATACGACCTTAAACCGCAAGACCTAGCGGCTATCGATTGACAGTCCGGGTACTTCGCCGCAAGCCCCGGCTCCCGATAATCGGAAACTGACCCACTACGAAGACTCGATTAAGCGCTACCTGGGAAAACGGCGACCTTTCGGCTACGCCACTGCGCAAGCTTCGCACGCTTCTCAAGCATGCTTCAGTTTCCGCTCTCTGGCGTTGGCGACTCACGACTTGGTGGACATGAACGGACAATGGCACAATGTTGGGCTGCTACGTTTGCTGCGTAGCCGGGGTGATTACGACCTATTTTCCAGCGCAGCCTGCTTGACGATTCTGCGTAATCCTGCTAACTGCTTTAGATACAAAGATCTTGTAACAGCGGATAACGTGGGATAACACGGTTTTGCGTGAATTGGAATTCCACCGCGATTCATTTCAATTGGGAGACTTGGTTCACTGAGGGCGGGACAAGTTGCAAGACCTCATAGCAATCAAACCTCACGCCCACACAAGTCGCACCCTGCGGAGAACAGTTCGGCTGGACATGGACTACGTGACCCGTACAGTGCCATTCGGAGGTGGGCTTATGTGTGATTTCTTCTGGCATCTCGAAAGCGAGATGCACTGGCGTGCCCTTGCAAAGGGGCAAATCCGTTGCAAAGGATATGCCTCGTGTAGAAACATTCAGCGACTGCACTGTGTGCTCTAGGGCGGCAGGCTTTGCAATGCGGACGCGAAGCGGAATTTTAAGGCCAAATCGTTCTGCAAGGCGTCGTTCGGTTCGAGTCATGGGAACGACATTCTCCCCTCTGCTAATAAGGGAGCCTTGGAACCAAATTGATATGCCGGGCCTGAGTAGGCATGAGGATGCCCTGCTCTATATTCTATCCTGTCCGTCGTGCCCGAATGGCGGAACTGGCAGACGCGCCGAATAAACAGCCTGTTTTCATCAGTACATGTGTACTTCTAGACGGGGATTTGAGACGTGACAAGCCCCACATTCACAACACGGTGCGCCGAATCGAAAAACGGCGGCTGCAAGTTGTACATTTCGCATCAGTTACAAACGCCTCTAAAGCCATTCCTCACGCTTCCTCACTAGGGTTTAATCCCACCCTCTCCGCCACTTCTGTAAGTCATTGATTTTCCTCCCCCTTGAATTCATGGTGTCTGTGTTGGTGGCTGCCGCGCAAAGCTGCAAACGTAAACCCGCTGCATTTATAGCCATCTCAAATTATCTCAGAAGCCCTTGTTTATGTGGCTCTTGAAGTAACCATCGAGAGACGGCGATCTCCTGAGCCGAGGTGGTGGAGAGGGCGGCACTCTCACCCACCTTCGATGACGGGGTATTGGAGCGCCACCCTGAATCCATGACGTACGTACAAATGTATTGACATTTTTCATTGCATCAGTTATGGTGTCTTGCCGCGACTTGCTATGCGATTCATATGGGATGAGAACAAGAACCGCCAAAATCTTCGCAAGCACGATGTTCGCTTTGAAACTGCCGTTCTCGTTTTCGACGATCCCTACGCGATTACGCAGCGTGACGTCGCTGAGGATGAGGAACGTTGGATAACGGTCGGAGCCATAGGGCCGGGTTCGATTCTGTTGGTCGTTCATACTTTTTATGAAGAAGACGAAGAAGAAGTCATTCGCGTCATCTCGGCTCGCGCCGCCGAGTCCCACGAAAGGAGAGCCTATGAGGAAGCTCACAAAGGAGCAGAAGCGAGACATCCGGGCCATCGCCGCAAAAAGAGACAAAGACATTGATTTCTCGGACGCTCCCGCGGTTGTCGATTGGAGCGGAGCCGAAATCGGCAAGTTCTATCGACCAACGAAGAAGCCCGTTACCATGCGTCTAGATTCCGACGTCATCGCATGGCTCAAAGCCGATGGCCGCGGTTACCAGACCAAAGCGAATGGGCTGCTGCGACACGCCATGGTTCACTACACGAGAAAAAAGGGTCTTAGCAAGCGTGAGGGCTTCCGTCGGAAGGCCACGCACCAGAAAGGAAAGAGTTGATAGTGAGACTGGGTGAGTATCCCACCAATCTCAGGCAGACCAAGGAATTTCTGCGAGTTGTCCGTGATCCTAGCAACTGGACGCAAGACCCCAGGATAGCTATACGCTAGGCGCAAGGGAGAGCTATTTCCCAGCACCTCGTTCGCGGCCAGTTTTCGGTATACCGCGGTCGCCTGACGGTAGAGGTAGACCTGCCCCGGGTACACAAACCACATTTTTCCAGACTTTTTGCTACCTTCCTGCGTATTCTTCTACAACACCGAAACGATTTAGTGAGCGGAATGGAAATTCATGCGACTGCTCATAGAGAATCTCAGCAAAGAATATCGTGGCAACGTACGAGCACTTAGCGAAGTACACCTTGCGCTCGGACCAGGAGTACTCGGCCTTCTCGGCCCCAACGGCGCGGGAAAATCCACGCTAATGCGCATTCTCGGTACGATCACGCAGCCATCGTCGGGGCGCGTCTTGTGGAACGATTCGGAAATCGCTCGTCATCCCGACCCTCTTCGCGCAGTCCTCGGTTATCTGCCGCAGGATTTTGGGGTCTACCCTAACCTCAACGCGCTGGAGTTTCTGGAGTATCTCGCTGCCGTTAAAGGGATTCCGGCAAGGGCTGCTCGCAACCGCATTCGAGAGCTTCTTGAGCTCGTCAACCTGACAGATGCGATCAAGAGGCCGCTGGGCGGCTACTCCGGCGGAATGCGTCAGCGCATCGGCATTGCTCAGGCGCTACTCAATGATCCGCAGCTTCTGATCGTGGATGAACCGACAGCTGGCCTGGATCCCGAGGAGCGGGTTCGCTTCCGCAATCTTCTCTCGGAGCTCTCTGGTGAGCGCATTGTCATCCTCTCGACTCATGTCGTGTCCGACGTGGAAGCAGTCGCCACGAGCATCGCCATCCTAGTGCATGGTCAGCTCATCGCACACGACCTACCCGAAGCTCTTCTTGCATCGGTCTCGGGAAAGGTCTGGGGAGTGGTGGTGCCCAGCGCAGAACTCCCCGCGTTGCGGCAGAAACATCTTGTTAGCAGCACCGCGCATCGCAGTGATGGCGTCCATGCCCGGGTCGTGGCGGACGCTGCCCCTGAAGGTGCAGCACGTCCCCTCGATCCTTCCCTGGAAGATGCCTACCTCTCCGCGCTCACGAGACAACGCAGTACGGCGAATGGAGCATTGGCGTGACCCGGGCTACTCCCGTCTCGGCCATCGCGCGCGCGGACTTCCTCGAGCGCGTTCGCCGCTACAGCTTCCTGTTTACTTTAGGTTTCGCGCTTTACCTGGGTTACCTGGCAACCGCCGGCAAACTGATGCTACGGCTGGGGCACATGCGGGGAATTTTCAATTCCGCGTGGACCGGTGGCCTCCTGTCGCTCGTCGCTAGCTCGTTCATTTCGCTCGCAGGCTTCTATTTCGTCAAGAACACTATCCAGCGCGACCGCGACACGCGCGTGGGACAGATTATTGCCGCCACGCCGATCTCGAGATTCACCTACGTGCTCGGAAAAATGATCAGCAACCTCACGGTGCTCGGTCTAATGGTGGTCATCCTCGCTGCTTCCGGAATCGCGATGCAGCTTGTGCGCGGCGAAGACCGGCACATCGAGTTCTGGAAGTTGTTCGCTCCTTTTCTTCTACTTGCTCTTCCCGCCATGGCAGTCGTCGCGGCCGTTGCTGTGTTCTTTGAGGCCATCCCTCTACTGCGCGGTGGCTTCGGTAATATCGTCTACTTTTTTGTCTGGGGAATGGGGATCAGCCTGCCTTTTGCGGCAGACACGCATACCTTGGACTTGAGCGGAATGTTCGTTGTTGCGGACAGTGCTCGAAATGCCGCTCAGCTTTCGCTGCAGAACGGCGGCTTCTCTCTCACCTTGGATTTAGGCTACTTCGACTATCCGCTTGCGACATTTCGCTGGGAGGGCATCACTTGGACCTCGGAAATTGTCATTAGCCGGATCCTCTGGCTCGGGTTCTCGCTGATGCTCGTGATCTTGTCGGCGCTTTTGTTCGATCGCTTTGATCCGTCTCGAGTAGGGCTGCTGCCTAAAGCACAAGAACCCATTGCTACAGCGGTACCGGAGCGAAATAGCGCTTCCGCTCAGACTACTGCTGCGACTTTGACGCCACTCGTCGCGGAACAAACAAATTCCCGCTTTCTGGCAATTCTAACAGCCGAGATGCGCCTCATGTTGAAGGGCCAGAAGTGGTGGTGGTATGTGGTCGCAGTAGGCTTGGTGATTGCGTCAGCGGTGTTGCCTTCCGCGGAGGCGCGCGGAATCGTTCTGGCGTTCGCGTGGATCTGGCCTGTTCTGCTGTGGTCGTCGATGGGAATCCGCGAGACTCGCGAGCAAACCTATCAGCTTATTTTTTCGGCGCCACACCCCATTGCACGCCAGCTCCCCGCGGTTTGGATGGCAGGCGTTCTCGTCGCGCTACTGGCGGGCTGCGGTTTCGGGTTGCGCCTCTTGCTCGGAGGCAACGTCAGAGGCCTGATGGCCTGGCTCATCGGAGCTCTATTTATTCCGACGTTCGCCTTATCCCTTGGTGTCTGGAGTGGGACCGGCAAACCGTTCGAGATCCTCTACACTCTGCTTTGGTATATCGGCCCGCTCCACGCCATCCCTCGGTTCGATTTCATGGGCTCCGCTCCCGCTACTGCGGCGACCCGCTGTCCTCAGATTTACCTGCTCCTAACCTGCGTTCTGGCCGCCGCCGCGCTATTGGGCCGCAAGCGTCAGCTTCAATTCTGAGGCCCAGCCGCGGACTATGTATCACTGACTTGGGTTTTCGCGGGGCGGCAGCCGAATCACGCAATGCGGGCCAGAAGTCCGGTTCGGGGAGACCGATGCCAGTGGCCGACCTCCTCGAACCCCGTTTCTGGACCGCGACCAGTTCCACGCAATCGAGGGCTCGTTGCTATCTCAATCACTCGTGCAGAAGTTTGCCGTCCGTGCACCAAGAAGGTCAAGAAGGTGCCGGTTTTTACTCGTGCCGCAGCGCCACCATTGGTTCGACGCGCATCGCCCGCCGAGCTGGAATGTAGCTAGTGACCAGCATGGTCAGCGTCAGAAGCAGCGCAACTCCCGCAAACGTCAGCGGGTCTGTTGCACTCACTCCGAAAAGCAGGTTGGACATCAGCCGCGTCAGCGCCAGCGCCGCTGCAATCCCCACGGCTATGCCCAGTAGCGCCACCCTTGCTCCTTGCCCCAGCACCAGCAGGAATACATCCCTCCGTTCCGCACCGATCGCCAGACGAATACCCATCTCATGGGTCCTCTGGCTCACGGAATAGGACACCAAGCCATAGATTCCAACCGCAGCGAGCAGCAGCGCGGCGCACGAAAAAACTCCGAGCAGAACCATGTAAAGGCGCCGTCGCGCCAGTGATTCAGCAAGAATCTGGTCCAGCGTCTCAGTTTTCGAAATTGGCTGATTCTTATCCACCGCCCAGATCGCGCCCTTCAAAGTGGGAACCAGGCGAAGAGAATCGCCCTCGCTGCGGACCACAATCGTGTTGAAAAGTTGAGGGAATTGAGAATACGGCCAGTAGATCATCGGTCCGACCGCAGCGTCTAACCCGTTGGTCTTAACGTCGCCAACAACTCCCACAATCTCGCCCGTCAGCGGCGGTCCCCAGTCTTTCATGGTGACGCGCTGTCCAATGGGATTCTCGTGTGGCCAGTAATCACGTGCCATCGTTCGATTAATCACCATAACCCGCGCGGCGCCCGCATTATCAGCTTCGGTGAACTCGCGCCCCGCAAGCAGCGAGATACCCATGGTCCGGAAGTAGCCGGAATCCACGGTGCGGATGTCAGCGGAAGGCTCGTTGTTTGCCGGCGGAACAGGGCGCCCCTCAATCACAAAGTCCGTATCTGGGCCGCCCGTGATCGGAAGGGCATTCACCAGCCCCACTGAACTCAAGCCCTGAACACTGCGGATGCTTTCAAGCATCTGGTGCAGAAGCACTGGACCTTTTGGATCTCCCTCGGGATATTCGATAGGTGAGAGAAACAGGCCTATCGTGAGAACCCCACTCTGGTTGAAGCCGGGGTTCACTCGCAGCAATCGGACAAAACTGTTGCCAACCAAGCCCGCTCCCACCAGGAGCACCACGGCCAGCGCGAATTGCGGCAGGACAAGGGCCTGACTGGAGCCATATCGCGTTGCGCCCGTCGAAACCGAGGCGCCTTCCTTAAGCGACGTATTCAAATCGGTCTTCGTTCCCGCCAGAGCCGGGGCCAGTCCAAAGAGAAGTCCGGTGAACAGCGAAACAAGCAGCGTGAATCCGAGCACCCACCAATCAATGCTGATTTCTCCGAACCTCGGCATGTTCTCGGTATTGACGGCCACTATGAAGCGCAGACTCTGCGACGCTATTTCCAAGCCCAGCGCCGCTCCCAGCGATGTGACGACGAGGTTTTCCGTGAGCAACTGGCGCACTAGCCGCGCCCGGCCGGCTCCGATCGCCGCACGAATAGCGAACTCTTTTTGACGCGCCGCGACACGTGCAAGAAGCAGATTCGCCAAGTTAGCGCACGCGATCAGCAAAAGCAGACTCACGGCGAAGATCAAAATCAGCAGCGCCGGTTGAACGGGTGCTACCAGGCTTTTCTTCAGTGACACCACCGTGATGAGCATGTCCGGATCTACTCCGGGGTTCTGTTTTTCGATTCGCTCTGCGATCGCCGTCATCTCCCCCCGTGCGCTGCCGAGCGGCTCTCCGGACCGAAGATCGGCGATCACTGTCAGGAGGTGGCTACGCCGGTTATCATGCAGCTGTCCGCCAGGGACTAGCGGACACCACACCTTGGATTTGTCTGGATAATCGAATCCTCTCGGCATCACTCCGATGACGCGGTAATTTTCTGCGCTCACGCGCAACATCCTGCCAATAATCCCGTGATCTGATCCGAACCGGCTCTGCCACAGCGCATAGCTCAGGACCACCACATAGTTGTCTCCGCCTGGCTGGTCGTCCTCCGCGCGAATCGTTCTTCCCAGGAACGGCTTGCTCCCCAGCGCGGAAAAGAACGTTGCGGAGACCAGTGCTCCCGAAACCTGTTCCGGCTCGCCCTCGCCGGTCAGATTAAAACTCCACGGCCGGAAGGCGGAAATGCTTTCAAGTGATTTCGATTCGTATTCGAGATCGAGGTAGCTGGCATACGTGAAGTTCGCGGCGCTTTCCCCCGGGTGACGCTCCTCAATGCGTACGAGCCGGCCGTTGTTGGGATACGGCAGCGGACGGAGCAGGACGCCGTTGACCACGCTGAAGATCGCCGTGCTTGCGCCGATTCCGAGCCCAAGCGTCAAGACACACACCAGTGTGAAGCCAGGACTCTTCCGCAGTGTTCGCAGCGCATAACGAACATCTTGGAAGAACGTCTCGGCCACAGGTAGTCCTCCAAGTTCGCGATACGTCTCTCGAAGTTGCGTCATTCCTCCCAGCCGCACGTGGGCGGAGCGCAGGGCTTCCTTCGGGGTCATACCACGGCGAATGTTTTGCTCCGTGAGCAATTCGAGATGAGCGTCGAGCTCCTGTGAAAAATCTTCATCAACCCCGCGCGCCGAGAGCCATCCGCGGATGCGAGAAGCCAGCACTCTCATCCACCCGAACATCGCGTCACCCTCGCTCCGCAATCCGCAGCACGCGGCCGATTACCCCCGAGATCCGCTCCCAGTTTTCAGTCTCAAGTGCCAACTGTTTCAGTCCGCGTCTAGTTATGGAGTAGAACTTGGCTTTGCGGTTGTTCTCCGA
>Ga0137394_10002386_pt1 | contig 13899 bp, 25 predicted proteins | sample czobulk116metaG_FD_108278 | JGI IMG/M metagenome (GOLD analysis project Ga0137394, IMG submission 108278) | Vadose zone soil microbial communities from Angelo Coast Range Reserve, California, USA - czobulk1.16 metaG | ecosystem: Environmental > Terrestrial > Soil > Vadose zone | place: USA...
AATAGCTTCCAAGAAGTCTAAATTATCTTTAGGTCGTAATTGGCAATCGGGCAAAACGAGATGTTTAATGTCGATACTCCTTCATAAACCAGGAGATATGCTTCCTTACAGCTTTGTAATATAATCTAGAAGGATACTCTAATCCACGGACTATATGTAGATTAACCCAGATAATACCAGCATGAAAACGTTTCATTGTAGTGTAGTATTCCCTGGCATCTTGATTCTGGATTCATCTTCAGATACTTCTTTTGTTAGATCAAACAAAGCACCCTGCACCATCAAAGAATTCACTGCATATTGAATCAGGTATGTAATCTCTGTTCTATTCAATGAACCTTCAAAATTAATGGAACCATCTTCATTTTTTACTTTTAAATCCAAACGCATTATAAAGTATTTCCTTCATGTAGCTGTCGTTTTGCTTTTATATAGGCTGCATGAGCTTCCTCAGAAGTATTGAATACACCTAGATGATATAGTTTTCCACAAGCTTTTATTTGGCTTCGGAATCTATTCCCATATGTAAATGCTCCTAAAAGTTTTGTGGAACTATTACTTTGTGCTGCAATTCTATTTTCTTGATTAACTCTGCGAGTTGTATCTCTTAAATTTGAAATTCGATTATCAGAACGAATTAAATTAATATGATCTATTACACCTGTAGGCCATTCTCCATAATAGAGAAACCAAATTAATCTGTGTGCTAAAAGCACATTTTTATGTACTGATAATACATGGTAACCAATATCATTTATAGAACCAATCTCTTTTCCTACTATTTGTTTAGGATGATTACTAGCCTGCCAATAAAGTTTACCTGATTCGGGACAATATCTAACCAGTCTTTGTAATTCTTTCTTGTCTAAAATCATTTACCTCCTTTAAAAGGTCTAAAAAATGATCTAATTTTACAACTGCAACAGCCACATCTCTATCTTTTTTTATAATAACTAAAGGCTCGTGCTGTCCATGAGATATTGCCTGTGTTAGATAAGTGTGTACTTGACTAGCAGCCTTAGCTTTACATTCTATTTGATATGGAATTAGTTTTCTAGCATGGGGACTAAGCTGAATGTCTTCCCCGGGCTGCCCCATTCCAGTACTTTTTACATCATCAGGTTCTAGATTTTTGAAAGTATTGAGAAGCAAATCCCTGACTTTATTTTGAAAACCTTTTCCTTTTTGCTTGGCCGAGGAGGGCTTAATTTTGAGTTTCCATTCTATTGCTCTGATTGGTAGTGTTCTCATTAACCATCTTTCATAATCCTTTTCCAGTTATCATTAGGAATCCTATGGATATACAGGACTTGGGCATTCATGTCCAGTTCTTCTTCACAGGAATAATATTCTAATACAGTTTGGTAAAAAGCTTCTGGCAAACATGAGGCAGAACCTTCCCAGGTCTGATCTTCAATTACTTGATTCAAAATTACTTTAGCTTTCTTAGGGCCAATTCCCTTTACTCCCTTGATCCCATCAGTAGTATCTCCAACAAGAAGTTGGTAATAGAAGAAATATAAAGCATCTTGGGGACTTACTAAATACTTCCGACCAGGTTTAACTACAATACCTTTATGAACAATCTCTGGGCTGATATGCCAGCCTGGGATCATGTCGAGGTCTTTGTCTATCGACACAATAACCGATTCAACTCCTTGTTCAGAATACTTAGTCTGTTCAATTCCTAATAAATCGTCGGCTTCACAGCCGTCTGAGAGAAGACCTCCCCACTCATCAACTAGATGCTGCTTGCAGACTTCTAAATATGTAGGACGTGGAGTATTGATACGATTAGCTTTATACTCAGGATAAATCTTGTACCTGAAGTTATTTTCACCAGTGATGAACAATTGAAAGTCTTTAATGTTCCATTGCGCTAGAATCTTTTCTATAGCAGCATTGGTATTCCATTTAGCTACTTGTTCATCCTGCCCCTCTGCCATAACGGCACCAGCAAAGGCCGGTGTATCCGCATCTATGAGGGCGAGCATGGGTGTTTAATATAAACAGGTTTATGTGGGTAAGTATCAATATATCGTTTTGCAGATTCAATATAATTGAACTCAAATCCAGAAGCCCACCATTTTAATCCTAGGAATGATCTACGAATTTGTGGAATATGCATTAGTCGGCCATATCTCCTAATAGTTTTAATCCTTGCTTCCATTATCTCTATATCCTGGTCGTTTAGTTTCTTCTACTGTCTCATTCTCTACATCTTCCACATATTTCTTGAAGACTTCAGAGATTAACTTCTCATGGAAGTAGCCCTTATAGGGCATCTCCATTACCTGTTGCTTCCTCCATTTAGGAGCAGGGTGTGCTGGATTGTAGTAATGATTATAAAACCTTGACTTATAGTTGCCATGTGTATAGGAGCCGGTGCCATCTTCTTTGATATCAATGATACGCACCAAGCTACCTGTTTTTACACGTTCACAACCGTCAGGTATCAACTCAACTGTTAAACGGAGTATTTTTCAGTTCCTTCAAAGTCTGTTGAATAGACAACTTGGCTGATCCCCACAGAACGTATAAGTTGATCACAAGATTTACACGGTTTAGCCAAACCCAAACGCCCACTAGGGCAAACGCGACTAACATAAATAGTAGAACCATTTAAATCACTTAACCTATTCTCTTTTAGGAGACGCACAATTGCTGCCTCCTCTGCATGTCGATTACTTTTCTTCAGCCAGGAGTCATATCGGATTTCATTGTAACCAGAACTTAATACCCGATTACCTTTGACAATCACTGCCCCGAGGCGGTGCCTCACAAACGGACTCTTGCGAGCTTGCTTGGAGGCTATCCTAATCATGTAATCAGATCAGTGATCTTGGATGCTACCTTAGCAGCACGATCAGATTCCTTTAGGTGTACATCAGATAGAGCAGCATACTTAGCTGCAGATGCTGCATGAGTTTCTTCCAATTCCTTTAGATCATCCACAGCAGATTGAAAGTCTGCCAGCACTGAATCAACTGTCTTAAAAAATGAAAACATTTAAACTGCTCCTTCTAGGTCATTAGGTTCATCAAATAAATCTGGCGCGTCATATACAAACGCTACCAGTTCTTCCGCCATATTCTTCACATCAACCACGTTGGGAGGTGATTTGCCTCCAGTAGTAAGGATTTCGATTGCGTGACCCAATGAGGATTGTCGAACGATGAGGCGTTGCCTAGCAGCACGTTCATCTGGAGTTTCATAAGTGCTTCGAACTGCTGTGCTAGGTGCACTCTTTGTAGATGCAGAGGCAGCATTTCCTTCGGACTTAGTGGCACTGCGCCATTCGGTAAAGTCTTTGTCATTTTTTCCTGTAACGATTTCATATCGTTCACCTTCTTTAGCATTCTTCAGGACATCAAATGTAGCTGGATTGGCAAAGCTGATTAATTTCCATGCCTTGGCTTCGCCCTTCTCATTCACATATCCGATAACAGCAGTGGAGTATCCACCCTTTGCTGTCTTTGTAAACGTTGTACTTACGTCTTTAATTTCAATTTGCAAAATTAACTTCCTTCATTTCTAATTTAGTAGGCCCTGCCTGTACTTCACAGGTCAGCGGTAATACAAAGTTGTATTTCCACAACTTCTGAACAAGCCCTGGAACATCTTCAATAGCTTGTTTTAATAGGAGACATATATTATACCATGTTTTCTCCGAACAATCAACCACAATGCTGTCATGGATTGTTCCTACCTGACAACACTCTGATTCTAATTCTGGATGTTCTCCTAGTAATTGGTTAAACCGTAATCTTGCAAGCATAACCAAGTCGGCCCCAAATCCCTGACGATGTGTTACGAATATACCGTTTCCGTATATTCTCTGCATGTTCCCATGCAGTCCAGACTATATCATCACCCTTGTAGGGTGTCCGGCGCTTCGAGAACACTGTTCTCTACTCCCTTGCGGGATAGTCGTTGCACCTTATTTAACCATGCATGGATACGTCTATGATCTTGAATAGATACTAAGACAAGATTATCTGGATGATTGTTCTGTTTATTCTCATCTAAATGATGAATAACATGTCCAGCAGGGAGAAAAGCATAACCATTATGCTCACAGTAAACAAGGATATGTTCCAATATCTTATTACCGTCTCTTTTACCAGAATACCAATCAGGGGCAAATACCAAGCTATATCCACCGCTGCTTGTTTCCTTTTCAACAGCGTTATGATGTAGCATTCCAAACTTTCCTTTCATCGGATTCTTATCTCCAATCTTATGGAGTCTACATAATCTAGAAGTTCTGGTCTTAAACTGACCTTCATGGTACGTTGTAAGCCAAATCTTTTTGATCGTGTAGTAATCACGATTATATTTCTGCATAATTGCTTGAACTCCTAGATCGGAGTTAAACAATTCAACAATCTCTTTCCACTCTGTTTCCGTTACCGGATTAAATTTCATAGTTCCTCCTATAAATAAAAGACACTACTATTACAACAGATAAGCAAAGGTTTGTCAAGTAAAATCTTGGCTCAGGATAACGAGTTCTTCGCTTCCCCTGAGTTCACCGGATTTTCTAATTACATTACTGTAATAAGCCGCTACTTAATTTAACGGGGTAGTTTTTGATGACTGTGAGGGGCCATGGTTTTCTCTTTGTGTAATCAGGAGCAATTGGGAAATAAGCTCCTGATGGAATGATGATACGTCCAGTGGACTGTGCCTCATACACCAGCTCTTTGTGCCACTGAGCAATTCCCCAATATTTCGCATAATACTTATCAATTACGTCTTGCCAGAATTCTTCTTTACGACTAACCACCATGAAGTCGGGGTCGTTAGCATAGCTGTAGGCAGAACCTCCATAGAGGAGCCTAAACTTGAACACTTTGGCAATAAGTCTTGATGGCAGACCAAAAGCGGCTTGGTTGTTGGAGTGGATGTCCTCCCCATCAATAATTTCCTTAGAAAGGATACGATCTCTAGATAACTGGGCTGCACAGACTACCTCCAATCCTTTTATGTCTGCATTACATAACATATCTACTCATAATAAATTTATCTACTTCAGGTGCAAATTGTTGGGCGTTCGGTTTCGAACAAGAGAGACGCCCTGTACGGGCTACTACCTGATTAAACTGTGGATGAATATAATCTCCCCAATCAGATTTATCCATTAAGTCAGGCAGGGATACTAGGAAGCTGTCAATGAGCTTACTTAGATATGCACGCCTAAGTAATAACTCAATAACTCGTTTCTGTTTCTTGCTACCAGCCTTCAGTTGTTTAAGAACCGGTTCCCCTGTTTGGTAAAGTCGTCGTTCTTCTGTCGATTTTTTGACTTCGCTGCGAGGGATGGGTCGAAAAAGACCATCAAATTTGTACTCTTCTGTTTTCTCGAACTTGTTCTGTACGTAGGTTTCACCTGTTCTGGGTCCTGACTTGTAAGCCATGGTTCGAGGAACAAAGTAATCAATTGAAAAGCTCCCGCCGTACAGCACACAGCTAAGGTGGTCACCACTATCCAAGTTAATGGACTGACATCCGAATAATTCATAAAGTTCCCATTCAATTAAATCCAATTCTTTCTTGAGAATATCTGCCTCTTCCCGTGATCGACCTTTATCATACTTCAATCCATTCCATTCCATCTTCTGCAAGACAAGTAGATCGGCTCCCTGTAGGAGGATCAGCTTATGTAGTTCAGGTGTCATTCGTGGATCATGTTGCTGACATTCGTAGATTGCTAATGTTCGACGAACATCTGAAACATTATAGTCAACCACCACATCTTCAGGAATATCCTTTGTATCTACTCCCTTATCCCAGTAATCTTCTAGGCCACCTTCTTTACCGGTGATCCCATAGAGACTACATAATGAGTCCATCGATGCAAACGGATTGGTTTGCCCGGAAAGACGGTACTCGGCAGTCTGACAATCCCAAATACGGCAGCCTTTAGGGACTTCAATGCCGTGTCTCTTAGCCCAATGTAGGTCAAATTTTCCATTAATTACAATCAGTAATGTTGCTTTGCTTATACATTCACGTAAATTAGAAATAAAATCAGCATCAGTATAATAGCCTGATAATACCTCGCCACCATCCCGAAGAATAGCCCAAGATACCATGCCATTCGAAGGACGGAATGCTGAGCCATCAGGATAACGAGAAGTTTCTACGTCGAAAACAGTAATCATTCCACATCATATTCTTCGTAACGGAATCCATAATCCTTAGAAATATATTGTCGTGCATTCATTAATACATCTACATATATCTGCGCAGAAGCTTCTAATTTAAATATCTTTAGAAGAGTATCTCCATAATAATCTTCTTCAAATACAGCATATACTTTATCCATAATTTACAATGTCCTTAAATCTACCAAGTTCAGGTTGAATTAAAACTTCCATTCTTCCATGTCTCAACGACGGTATAGTATCTTCATCCCCAATGAGTTTGTTCTTCGAGAGGTTGATGTAACGAATATATTCCGAGGCTTCGTCATGTGTTTTGCCAAGTCCAAGTATCCAGTCAGCCTCTGCCTGTTTGCTTGTTTTAGCGTTCGAAACATTAGCCATAGTGAGCCACTTCTGTCCTTCAGCAGTTCCATCAGCCTGACACACTCCAATCGACGGCGCATAACTTTTTGCAAGCTCACGCGCCCATTGATAGATGGCTCCATATACCAGGTCGTCTCTATCAGCTTTAAAGCCTTTAATCTTGTCAATTTGGTCATAAATAATTAAACTTGGTTTTACACGTTGTAATACTGCTTCTACCGTGGACCGATCAATTTGTGCAGAATCCACCAACAGAAACTTATTACCCACCCTTTCTTGGAATCTTTGCTTGTACTGCTTAACGTTCGCCAGCAAGACATCTAGCTTAACTCCGAAGTAGGATTGGTACACTCGCAGCATGACCTTTTCTCCACTCTCTTCATTATTCCACCAGACAATAGGGTTTGACACTTGATCAAGTGCGTGACCAGTAATTGCTGCAAGAAGAGTAGTCTTTCCTGTCTCTGGTCTGGCGAAGATAAATCCAAAATCGCCTTTTCGTAGGCTTCCAAGGCTTTTATTAAGGCAATCAAGGGGCCATCTGATTCCTGGGGTTTGGACGACGTTTCTGACCAGTTCCTCAAGATCGGTCGTGACGAAGGGTGTTTCGTCCTCAGCCACCACGGTTTCAGACAGTCCATCTAGTAGTTTCCTAAGTTCTGAGACTTCCACAGTCCCTTGTGATGCAGCATATGCCCTTTCTGAGAGTTTTAACAGCCCTTGGCGCTGTTTAATTTGCAGGATGATACCCTGCCCTACCTCAGCACTAATTAACACCTCCTGGAGCGTTTTAAACAGTCCCTCGTAGATATCGTGCTTAGCTTCTGGGTACAGAGCCCAGAAATAACTCTCCAGCTCATCCAGAGTCAGGTCTCTCTCAGGAAAGAGTTCATGTAGCTTTAGCAGTGCTTGATACAGGAAGGAAATTTCTCGGAAATTTTCCTTTATATTATCTATATCTATTAATATATAAAAGTCCTTAAAGGACTTTTTATTTAATAGTATTTTAATTAATATTAATTCATTAATATTATTATCCTTTAATAGAAGACTATTACATAGTCTTCTTTATTATATTAATATATATATATAATATATATATATAAGAGTGTATCAGACTTTTACAAGTCTGTCAAGTAATTCCCAAAAATTAGCCATGTTGTTGCAGTGGTCTACTGTGGCTATTAGCTCCTGCTTCCACTCTTTGAGTGTTTGACCTGAGTTAATAGTATAACAGGTCTGCTGAGGTTTGTCAAGTGATCGACCTATCAATCCCCTTGCATCAACAAGGCCTCTACCCATCCTGCGCTTATGCATCATTTAAAACTTTCTCAATTGTTACTAAACTTAATGACTTAGGGTCTTTGTCGGTGAAGACATATGACACCGGGAGGCCAGTAAGGAGCGATAGATTCGCTGCTTTCTTTTGAACTGTACCTTCCTGGTCCTTGTCAAGCCAGATAGTGATCGGCAGGCCAATATGCCTGAGCGTGGGTAAACAAGCATCAAAAACTTTCGTTCCAAATAAGGGAATACAACTTGTAATCTGTCCTACTTTATGTGCAGAGATAAGGTCTTCTACTAAGACAATCCTTTTGCTCTGCAAATAATCTCCAACCACGTGAGTGGTTTTGTGTGATTCTCCGTAGACATACCATTTCTTTGTAGATTCTTTGATACCGATGTCAATGTATCTGCCAATACTAAACTTGATAGGCTGTCCAACGGTAAACACAAGGCGGGAATCTTTCTCTGACCACCCGACGAAGGGATGCCAGTATCTATAGCTGAGTCCATATTGGAGTAACCATTTCCAAGCATCTCCTGGAATTTCTCTGGTGAAGTCAGGAGGTAACACTTTTGTGTCAATTGTTTCTTCCTTAGATACTTTAAGCCAAGGTTTTGTAGGGCTTCGATGATATGCACAAGAATAACAATGAAAACCACCATCAATATAATGTACGAGATTATCACCACGTCCGTCTTTTCCATTATCTCGACATCTAGGGCAAGGGCTTGTGTGAGTTACTTTCATTCATCGCTGATGGCCGCTGGTGCAGGGGGAGCGAGAGCGGACCATTGATGCTCCGTGATGGTGTAGCAATCCCAACCAAGGCGCAAAATCTTTGCCTCGAACAAAACGGAAAACATTGCTTCGGCCGATTCCTTTGACGGAAAACGAATCGCCGCATTCGGGTCGCCGGTCATGCTTTTGCCGTCAAACCAAAGAGGGTTTGGTGACGCTACCATTTCGATCATCCACGCCACCGGCTTACTGGCCGCTATGGAGCATGCACGATCAGGCGCTTCCATTTTCGCAAGCGCCTTTCTACCTTGGGCAGACCTCTCAAGGAACGGGCGTCCGCCGGCACGGCGAATCATGGCGTCGAGTGATTCGTTCTCCCGAAACGCTCGTTGTTTTGGCGTCTCTACCGGCTCACTGGCCGCTGGCGCAGGCGGTGCAGATGCGAGAGCGGCGAGGCGGTCGATGGCATCGTTCAATTCAGTGCGTGCTTCATTTCTAAAGATCGTCGCGCGCCAATACTCCTCGCTCTTTTGCTTGCACTCCTCTCGCGCCGCGTCTACTTGTGCTTGGTGGTCAGTTGTCATCTTCAATCTCTCTGTCATCCCATTCATAATCATCCTGTACCTCATCAAAAGGATTAAGGTCTTCTCGATCTTCAGTATCGATGTTTAAATCCTCCAGGCAACGGGAACAGGTATCTAGATACTCTCCACTAATTAATGATTTACGAGTTGATTCATAATCATTTAAATTACGGTCGCAGCAATAACAACGCATTACTTAGCTCGCTTAGATTGCTTATCATAGTATTCATTTTGAATTTTTTTATGTTCTTTAATCACATCTTCTATTACATCAACATAAGGTACTTCATAAATAAAAGAAACCATGTCTTGCCCTCTTGCTTGGCCATATCCACCACCCATCTCATCACTAAATCTAGCCAAAGCAATTTTGTGGATTGTTTCATTATAAGTACGCATTAATCATACTCCTCATCTTCATTATCTTCTGATGGTTCATTCATATCAGGAAAACTATATTCTTTATTATCAAACTTAATATCTTTAGTAGTATCCCAGATAACAAAGAAGAATTCATTATCACTATTAGCATTCATTCTCACTGGAGATTGTAATACAATCTTGTATTTATTATGTAGTTTCAGATATGCTTCACGACATTCATCTGTTGAGATGAAACCAGTTAATAGCCATCTACTTCCACCTGTATTCTTCATGTCAGATAAATCAATTCTTTTTTCAGTACGATTTTTATTATCATAATAAGAATGATAGGTAAATTCTTTATCTTGTTTCTCAAAATCAAAGAATGTACCTATCCCACAGGCACCAAAAATATAATCAGTTTTAACTGTTAGTACCTTTTCCATTACTTCAACCCCTTAATGATTGCAGCCCGTCCCTTATCAGCTTCCAGTCCAGCCAGAATGGCTGAAGCATATTTTTCCACAGTAGTTCCTTCCATACCTGGTCGACTATTCACTTCGAGAACATAGCATTTATTCTGCTTCTCATTCCAGATGATATCCACTGCACCATAAGTGCGTCCAATAGCTTTACAAGCGGCCAGAGCAAGACTACGTAGATCATCAGGCTCAACAACAGCAGTACGGCAGAACACATACCCGTTAGCAGTGTTGCGTACATAAGCATCACGCTCTTGTTCAAATGTCTTTTTCTTACGCTTCTCAGAAACATCGATGACTTCATTATTACAGACCTGTACTCGGAACTCTTTCTTCTTGGGAATGTATGCTGTATAGAGGGGTGCATAGGGCACAGGATCACCTTTCTCGAACACGGTGATACCCCTTCCCTCACTTGCATTTGTTAATGCCCTGGCAACAATACGCTTGCAATCAAACGCATCAACACCGCTGCGAGTAAGAGAGAAGTCAGGAATACACACACTAGCTCGACGATAGGATTCCAACTGAACCACCTTGTCGATACCTGGAAGGAAAGTAAAATTCCTGCGATTAAGGATGCGATCAGGAGTAACGCGATAAACATGATAACCTACTTTCTGAGTTAATGCTGCTGCCAGATTCTTAAGTGCATTACTTTTAAGATTGTGTGATGCAATTACAAGTTTGTTAGTATCTAATTTCTTCTTGCGTTTTACTTTAGTGAACATTCTTCAGTGTCTCCAAGTAAATTGGTGTGGGATTGATACCATGCACCAGGATGATTCCATTAACTTCATTGATATCCACACCGACTTGTCCATCCAATCGATGCCAAGTAATACCATCCACTTCAATCTCGAATACCCCCGAGTTAGTAGAAGCCATAAGATTTGAGAAGTTATCTTCATGCATATGAAATGCAGTATGTAGTACCATATTCATCATGGTCTTCCCAATCAGAATGAAGTCCTTTGTTTTAGGTACATCATCCGCTTCCTCCATATCATTCACAATTACCTTGAGCTTGTTACCTTGATGAATCTCATTAGTAACAGTCATGTAGTCTTTAAAGGTAGCCTGCTTACCTTTATTCTCCAATACCCTAGCTACTACTTTACCTGAGAACTCTGGAAGACGGGTACGGATAACTTTCTTATCTGTCACATCCGTGCTCTGTAGATGGCTTGAGCGGCCTTGGGTGATGGCCGTGATCGGACGGGAGGTTGTCTCTTGAAAAACTTCCCCACACTCATCTTCACCCCAGCAGCCAGAATACGCATTATGGCGAAAGCCTGCCCTGCTAGGGCCACCTCCAAAATATTCAACTAGTGCAGTAGATGAATTACTTTGTGTTGGATTATGTTTATGATATGAACAATCAATGTCCTTCGTCTCCAGCTTAGTTTCTTTATGCTCACCCAGAATGAATTTAATCAGGTGATAATCCTTGATTTCATACATTTCCTTCATTGGCCTAAGATTGAAGCGATCCTTTACAAACTGTAAAAATGCTTTCTCAGATGCCATGATGTAGCTGTCGTTTGTCTCCATGTACCAGAGAGGACGTTGAAGATTACGAATCACATTAATTGTCTTGTCATCCACATTGTACCAAATCAATGCGTATGCTGCATTGATTTTACGTAGCGCTAGTTCTGGATCACCAGTTTCATGAATGGCGTGGGCAATAGCTTCAGAGTCAACCTCAGTATCTTTTACTGCTTTGTGATCCCCATTAAATGATCCATTATGCACGAGGACAATATTGTTATCCACTACAAATGGATGCGCATTTTCGTCTGTGATCGACCCTCTTGTTGCTTTACGATTATGCCCAATCATAGCCCATCCATCTTTCCAAGCTTGATTATGGAGAGCTGTGTATTCATTGGTACGAATAAAGTCAGTACCTTGGATAGCATCCTTGGCGATATCTACATTACCAATGTTATCAATAAGAGCTACACCAGTGGAGTCATCGCCACGCAAAGTATCCAACCAAAGCAGGGTACGGAAGATATTTTGTTGATCCCCGTTAAAACCATTACGTTGTTTATTAACAACTAAAACTAATCCACACATTTATTATTCCTTAGAAACGACTACGGGGACGAACACCACGCGGCTGGGGTGGGGGTGTAGGAACTCGGGTACCAGCAATTGCACCTATTTGGATAGCTGTAGGTTCAGTAGCTTCCCAATTAAATCGATTAGGTGCTGCAAAGAATTGCTCTGCTCTGATGGGCGGAGCAGGAATATCCTGTTGAGGTTCAATATTATAACGACGTTCTGCTTCATCAATCCACAGCCTATCTACATGCCTATTTAGAAAATCATCAAGATTACTTTTCTTGGAAGTCATAAGCATAAACTTGGTATCCACTACCCCTTTAGCTAAACTAATTTCAGCAGCGGCATCCATATGGAAAGCATCTGCCTGATTCTTGAACACATTATACAACCATTCTCGATAGTTTGATACTGCATTCATCTGGATGATTTCAATTTTAACCTGTTCCAATGGAGTCTTGATACAGTAATCAAAGATACTAGCAATAAGATTAATCCATTGTGCAATTACTTTGACATCACAAGTACCATGAAGATGCCTGAATTCCAATGTCCCTTGTACAGCTAGAGGAATCAAGTTAAGTGCTGAATATTTCTGCCAACGGCGTGAATTTTCAAACAAATTAATGCTTAGCTTGTTGACAATATTAAATGTCAACCCGGACTGGTGCCAAGGTACACAGAAAATATTGTTGCCGCGATCGTTACCAACGAAATTAAATAGTAAACGTTCAACCGTTTGATAGACAAGACAAATCGAATTAAGTTGTTCAAGTGTTAAGTCCTGCGCGTTGAAGTGAACATGGGTACTACATCTCTCGCTGTAATTACGATCTGTAATTTCAAACCGTTTGAAAAAAGCATTTAGAAACTTACTAACCTGATTGATAGCAATAGGCTTAGTGATGGCTTCAATACCATGATTACGTAAACTACCATCATTAGTGAAAGTAATCCCGCCAAAATCCTGTTCAACATATTCTGGAAATTCTTCAATCTCTAGCTCAATTCCAACCAATCGATTGGATTGACATGGTACTTCTTCACTACCATGACCACTCTTATAAGCAGCGACAGCAGGATATCGTTTCCCCATTAGTTCCCAAATATTCATGTAGAAATCTCCATAGTAAATGGAAGTTTTTGATATCGCATCAAGTCGCTGATCTCCTGCTCAAATAGATTAGAGGATAAGACAAACACATTTCCTTTTACTTCTCCAATGATCTTATCATACACAAATAAGGATTTACCTACCACAGAAAAGATGGTATCAAATGCTACAGGATTCTTTCTATCCAACAGCCATTTAGTTACTGCATCTGTGGATTTCTTACCAAAACAGGATTCAATCAATTTGAAATTATTAATGACATGAACACCTACTCCATTCTCAGTAAGAAGTTTGAAGTTTGTATTTTCATCACATAATCCCCGCTTCCACATACGGTTAGGTACTCGTTGTACATATACAACACCATCTTCAATATTATATACTGCCTTTTCAACAGGAATGAAATGAAAGTTATTACCTTTATCTGCCAGAGCAGTGTAAGTAGTCTCATTAATATCTTTGAAAGTCAATACTGATTCTTTAATAGAAGTCAGTTGTACAAGAATTTTATTTCCATCTTCCTTTTCATACCATCCGTAAGTGCCATGATAACGCTGTGCAAAGTCCTTACTAGTCTCTGACTTGAATTCTTCACGCATAAATTACATTCAGTTTGTATTTATCCACAAGGAAAGCAGCAGCATCTTTACTGTTGTTATTGATTGCGTATTGAATGGTATCACCATCAACCTCGAACGGCGTCTCATTGAGAACTGAATCCAGT
>Ga0137394_10002388_pt1 | contig 13891 bp, 15 predicted proteins | sample czobulk116metaG_FD_108278 | JGI IMG/M metagenome (GOLD analysis project Ga0137394, IMG submission 108278) | Vadose zone soil microbial communities from Angelo Coast Range Reserve, California, USA - czobulk1.16 metaG | ecosystem: Environmental > Terrestrial > Soil > Vadose zone | place: USA...
GATCTAATGACGGCGGAATGAAGACGGAACCCCGACGAGCGTTCCGGAGCGTTGTGCGATGGACAGGTTGAAACAGGATTGTTTGGCGGCGTACCCCGGGCCGACGCACCGGCTGCGGTTCCGCAGCTGGACCGCCGCCGACGGCCCGCTCGCGGCGGCCCTGTGGGACGACGGGCGCGTAACCGCCCTGATCGGCGGGCCTTTCGGGGAGCAGCGCGTGCGGGAGATGCTGGAAGCCCAGCTCGCCACCGGCCGGGAAGCCGGGGTGCAGTACTGGCCGGTGTTCGAGTCGGGCTCGGGCAGCCTCGTCGGGTGTTGCGGGCTGCGGCCAAAAGGGGAAGGCGACAGCCGGCTCGAGCTCGGATTCCACATCCGGCCCGAGCACTGGGGAAAAGGATTCGCCACCGAGGCGCGGCTGGAGCGCGCCCCATATCCGGGGCGCGAGCACCCGAGCCGGCGCGCCTATCTGCTGGCGAGAAAACCTGCCCGTTCGCCGAGCAGCTGCTGCATCTCCGCGTACGGAACACCGTCTTCCATCCCGGAATAGGTTCCGCTGCCGAGCAGCTCCGCCGCGGCGCGGCGCGCGAGGCCGTAAGCGGCCAGCGCGATGGCGGAACCGACGCTGACGCGGCGCACGCCCAGCTTCTCCAACTCCGCGAGTGGGAGCGAACCGGGCTTGGCCAGGATGTTCAAAGGCCCGCGGATCTCGCGCGCGAGCCGGGCCACGTCGTCGCGCTCCCCCACGAACGGCACGAACGCGCAGTCGGCGCCGGCCTCGAGGTAGGCGTTGGCGCGGCGCACCGCTTCGGCCAGACGCGCCGGCGCCGGGATCTTCTGCGCGGCGAAGGCGTCGGTCCGGCCGTTGATCACCAGCGGGACGCCGAACGCCTCCGCCGCCGCGCGCGCTGCCCGCAGCCGGCTGACTTGAAGCTCGAGCGGCAGCAGGTCGCCGCGTTCCGCGACGTCCTCCAGGTTCATGCCCACCGCTCCCGCCTCCAGCACGCCCCGCGCCGTCTGCGCGGCGGCCTCCGGCGTGGCGCCGTAACCGCCCTCGACGTCGGCGGAGACGGGCAGGTCCACCGCCGCCGCGATCTTCCGGACCATGCCGAGCATCTCCTCGCGCGAGATGCGCTGTCCGTCCGGAAAGCCCAGGGCGAAGGCCACGCCGGCGCTGGAAGTGGCGATGGCTCGTGCGCCCGTTCCTGCGATCACTTTCGCGCTGGCGACGTCCCAGACGTTGGGGAGGATCAGCAGGGTTGGGCCGGAGTGGAGATTGCGAAGGAATCGGGCCTTGGCGCGCTGCGCTTCCATGGAGGCGCAGGATAGTCCGCCTGCGAGCAGACGCAACGCAATCCCCACTCCGGGTTCGCAGAGACAGCGTAGGCGCAACCGCTGTTCCCGTCATGGTCAAGCGTGTTCCCGCCTTCGCGGGAACATGCAGAAAGAGCGTAGGGCGCAACTGCGTAGCCGCAAAGCGGCCTTCGGCCGCAGCGACTAGTCGAGCTGCTGGAAGTCCGGGATCTCGTTGCTCGCCGGATTCGAGTCGCTCTTGGCCGCGCCGTCCGCGGGGGCCGCGGGCTGCACGACCGCCGCAGGAGCAGTGAGGACGCGGTGCTCGGCCCGTCCCGAGTATCCGAACAGGACCGCGATCGCCGCGACGAAAACGAAGCTTGCAGCCATCTTCCAACCGGTCAGGGGGTTCATGGTTACCTCCGCGCAGGAGGCATGAGCAGGAGTCATACCAACGCGATCCGGGCCTCTGACGCGGCATCTGCGGGGTCTCCGGACTCCCTCACACGTAGCGCCACGGTGGCGCCACCCGCTCCGGCTGTCGACTGACCCTCGAGATCAGGTTAGGAGAAAGCCATGGCACGTCCGATCGTGGGAATCACCATGGGCGACGCCGCCGGCGTCGGGCCCGAGATCATCATGAAGGCTCTCGCGGTGGACGAGGTGCACGACATCTGCCGGCCGCTGGTGATCGGCGACGCCGCCCGGCTGCGCAAGGCCGGGGGGATCGTCGGGTCCACCTTGAAGGTCGATGCGCTGCGCGATCCCGCGGAGGCGCGGTACCAGCGCGGCGAGGTCGACTGCATCGATCTGGCGGTCATTCCCGCCGACCTTCCCTTCGGCAAGCTCTCCGCCAAGGCTGGCGACGGGGCGTACCGGTTCGTGGCGAAGGCGGTGGAGCTGGTGATGGCCGGGAAGATCGACGCGATCTGCACCGCGCCGCTGAACAAGGAAGCGCTCCATGCCGGCGGGCACATCTTCCCCGGCCACACCGAGCTCCTGGCCCGGCTGTCGAACGCCGGCGAGGTCTCGCTGATGCTCTCGACTCCGAAGATGCGCGTGATCCACGTGACCGCGCACATCGGCCTGCTCGACGCGATCGAGAAGATCGGCCCGGCCCTGGTCGAGCGCACCATCCAGCGCGGGCACGACGCGCTGGTGAAAACGGGGGTGAAGCACCCCCGGATCGGCGTCTGCGGCATCAACCCGCACGCGGGAGAGCACGGGCTGTTCGGGCGCGGCGAGGAGGAGCAGAAGGTGATCCCGGGGGTGGAGGCGGCCCGCTCGCGCGGCATCGACGTGGAGGGTCCGCTTCCGGCGGATACGCTCTTCTTCCGCGCCGGACGCGGCGACTTCGACCTGGTGGTGGCGATGTACCACGACCAGGGCCACGGGCCGGTGAAGGTTCTCGGTCTGGAGTCGGGCGTGAACATCACCGTGGGCCTGCCGTTCGTGCGCACCTCGGTCGACCACGGAACCGCCTTCGACATCGCCGGAACCGGGAAGGCGGACGAGCGAAGCCTGGTGGAAGCCATGCGCCAGGCGGTCGCGCTCGCTTCGGCGGCGTCAGCCTAGCCGCGCCGGCCGAAGACCGGAAAGCGGCTACTTCTGAGCCGTAACGTAGAGCAGCACGTCGGGAGCGTCCGGCTCCAGCTTGGTGACGCCCGCGAACGAGAATCCGAGCTTTTCGAGCAGCCGGATGGAGGGGGCGTTCCCGGGCGAGACGAAAGCGAGGACCCGCGGGAACGGCGCGGCGCCGTTTCCCGAGCGGAGGATCGCCGATGCGGACTCGTAGGCGTATCCGCTGGACCAATGCTCGGGCAAAAAAGCGTAGCCGAGGTCGACGTCGTTGAAGCGGTCCCGCTTGAGCAGGCCGCACATGCCGATCGGTTCGAGCGATCCCTTGAGCGCGACCAGGTACAGGCCGTGCCCGTGGCGCAGATAGCTGTTGATCGGGCCGTCGATCAGGTAGCGCTCCGCCTGCTCCAGCGTCCGCACGCCCTTGTCGCCGATGTTCTGCACGAACGACGGCTCATTCAAGAGCCGCAGGATGAACGCCGCGTCGCCGGCGGAGAAGCGGCGGATCGCCAGGCGCTCGGTGTCCCGGACATGGCCGACGCCGGTCACGGGAGCGAGCCTCCGGGACCGGGCGCGCCGGGGACCGAAGCGTCCGGCAGTCCGGCGTCGCCAAGGGCCGGCGCGGGTCCGCCGTCCGCCTTGACAGCGCCCGCGTCCGGCGCCGATGCGGCCGCTGCGACCACCTGGACGCGGTACAGGCCGCCCGGCTTCCGGTTCCCGAGCCACACCCCGCAGAGGGTGGTGCCCGGATTGATCCCGCGCACCAGGATCGCGTTGCCGTCCGCGCGGTACTCCGGAGCCGCGACCTGGAGGTCGTCGCAGAGGACGTTGCTCCCGGGCAGCTCGGTGAGCAGTGCCGTGTCCCCCACCTCGATCGAGAGCGCAGAAGTCCCGGCCGGATCGCTGTCGTCGGCGCGCGACGCTCCGGCCACGACGGCGAGGGTCAGGAACACCGCGACGGTCCGCATCCGGAGAGTCTACACGGACTCCGGGGAGAGCTGCCGCGCGGTCACCACCTGGATGGTGTTCTTGCGCGGATCGATCCGGTACTCGAAGCGCCAGCCTCCCACGTTCACCTCGGCGAAGCCGGTGCGCATCGCGTTCCACCAGGCCGGGTTCGCCGGGAAGCGCTGGAGCGACGCCGCGACGTCGCGCAGCACCTTCCCCGCGCGCGTGCGGACCTCGCGAGGCAGGTCGGGATCCGAAGGGAAGTGGAGCGAGTAGCGCACGCATCCATCAGCGCCCGAGCGGGCAGGCGGGGCTAGGCACCCCCGATACGTATGTCTACTGAGCGAACACCCGGACGCCCGCCGTGGCGCCGGAATGTCTGCTTCGATACGCTCCGGCCCCTCTCGCGCGCCTTCGCGCCGCAAGGTGATCCATGGCCGAGATCAAGCCCGGGCGCATCATCGAGTGGCACAGGCTCTCGCCGAGCCTGTCCCTGTTCCGCGTCGTCGCGCACGACGGTGGACGCTTTCCCCCGTACGAGGCCGGCCAGTACATCGCGCTCCGGCGCGACGATTGCCTGCTGACCAAGAAGGTCAAGGACGAGAACGAGGTCCGCTACGTCCCCGACCTGGACGCGGACGGAAAGCAGAAGCGCGGGTCGGTCACGCACTCGTACTCGATCTCCTCCGCGCCCTTCGAGACCGAGGCCGGCGCCTACCTCGAGTTCTACGTGGTGCTCGAGCGCGGCCGCGACGGCGTGCTCGGCCGCTTCACCGAGTCGCTGTTCCGGGGCGTCGAGTCGCACGAGAACGATCGGCTGGCCTACGTGGAGCGCATCGTGGGCGACTTCACGTTGCCAAGGCGGGCCGCCGGATTCGAGCACGTCCTGATGGTCGGCACCGGGACCGGGCTGGCCCCCTTCGTCTCGATGGTGAAGCAGATCCACCACGAGACGCGGGACGGGAAGCGGCCGCCGGCGCGCTTCACCCTCCTGCACGCCAACCGCAGCTTCGAGGAGCTCGCGTACCACCGCGAGCTGCTCGACATCGAGCAGTCGAAGTCGTTCGATTTCGTCTACGTCTCGTCGGTGAGCCGCCCCACCACGCGCGATCTGGCGGACCCGGCGGTGGGCACCGGCCGCGCGAACAACCTGCTCCGTCACGTGTTCGGGCTCCCGCCCAAGGAGGAGGGAGCGATCGCGCCCGTGCTGCCGCGGAGCCGGCCGGTCGAGATGCTCAAGGAGCGCATCGTCCCGTCGCGCACGGTGGTGCTTACATGTGGAAACCCGAACGCGATGGCGGACATCGCCTTCATCGCGAACCAGACGGGGATGAAGTTCGAAAAGGAGGATTGGTAACCACCTTGCCTCCGCCGCGGCGCGCCGTCGCGGGAGGTTTTTAGAGCGCAGCTTCGCGCCATGCTACAGGCCGATCCGATGCTGTCGCTGCGCATCCAGGATCACCGCGAGACGGCGACGCGCGTCGGCCTGACCTACGTCACCGACGGGGTTTCCGGCATCCGGCGTCAGCGGGCGGGGAAGGGCTGGGCGTTCTACGCGCCCGACGGCATCCGCATCTCCGATCCCGAGGAGCGCCGGCGGATCGCGGGGATGGTGATCCCGCCCGCCTGGACCGACGTGTGGATCTGTCCCGATCCGCGCGGCCACATCCAAGCCACCGCCCGGGACGCGCGCGGGCGCAAGCAGTACCGCTACCATCCGCTGTACCGGGCGGCTCGCGACAAGTCGAAGTTCCGGCGGATGCTCGAGTTCAGCGAGATCCTCCCCGACATCCGGGAGCGCGTGGAACGCGACCTGCGGGCGCAGGACCTGACCCGCAGGCAAATCCTCGCCACCGTGGTGCGCCTCTTGGACAAGACGCTGATCCGGGTCGGCAACGACGAGTACGCGCGCGAGAACCGCTCGTTCGGGCTCACCACGCTGCGCGTCCGCCACGTCCAGATCGAGGGCGCGATGCTGCGCTTCTCGTTCCGGGGCAAGAGCGGGGTGAGCCACGAGGTGGCCATCACCGATCGGCGGCTGGCGCGCATCGTCCAGCAGTGCCAGGACCTGCCCGGCCAGGAGCTGTTCCAGTACCTGGACCCGCGCGGGAAGCGGCAGACCATCTCCTCCGACGACGTGAACGCGTATCTGCGCGAGACCACCGGCCGCGACATCACCGCCAAGGACTTCCGCACCTGGGCGGGCACCATGCTGGCCGCCCGGCAGCTCTGGGCGATCGGGCCGGCGAAGACGCGGCGGGAGGCCGAGCGCAACGTCCTGCGCACGGTCGACGCGGTGGCCGAGCGGCTGGGCAACACGCGCGCGGTCTGCCGGAAGTACTACGTGCACCCCGGCCTCTTGCGGGCGTACCTCTCCGGGCTCACCGGGACCTTGCCTTCCGCGGCGCCGCGCGCGCTGCGGCGCGAGAACCCGCCCGCCGCCCTCCGCCGCGATGAGGTGACGGTACTGCAGTTCCTGCAGGAGACCGCGCTCGACGACTGACCGTACCCCGGCGTTGCGGGTGTGACGCTGCAACGCCCCTTGGCACTGCCGTGCCCGCGGATTCCCGCCGTGATTCGTGCCCTTCGCGCCGGCATGACGGTTGCGATGCGCTCCAGCACACCGCTGGAGGACGGGCATGCGCAAGGCGATCATTTTCGGAGTGTCGGCGGCGCTCGGGGTCGCCCTGCTCGCACCGCGCGGCGCGAGGGCGTGCGGCCGCGGAGGGGGCGGATACCCTGGCGCGCTCGTCTACGCCCTGGGGCCGCTCGTGGTGGGACTGGCCGCCACCGACGTCGTGCTGACGCTCTGGGACACCGGCAGCATGGTCGCGGGCCACCGCAACTCGATCGGCTACGCAGTGGGCGAGCTGATGGTCGCGACTCCCCAGGTCTTGCTCGGATTGGCCGGGCTCTCTTCGAGCAGCGGTTCCAGCAGCTTCCTCGCCGGCTACACCCTCTGGATGGCGGCCCTGACCTGGCACGGCATCTGGACCCTCTGGCTGCACGCGGGCGAGATGCCGGCGCCCGCGACCCCGGCCGCAGACGATGGAGCGACGCCGGCCTTGTCCGCGAAGGTGGAGATCGGACCCACCTACGTTCCGCTCGGGCCGCTCGCCCATCCGGGCTTCGGCCTGACGGCGCGGTTTTGAACGGAGCGGACGGCGATGATCTTCGATTCGCGCGGGCACCTGGAAGCGCTTGGCAAGCTGAGCCGGCGCGCGCTGTTGGGTTCGGCCGCCGTCGCCGTGCTCGCCAGCCGCGCGGCTGCCCAGCAGGACGCAACCGACACGGCCGCGGTGCTCGAAGCGGCGGCCTGCAGGATCCTGCCGTCGGACGACGGCCCCGGCGCGCGAGAGGCGAAGGTCGGCCGCTTCATCGAGCGGCAGCTCGCAGGAGAGCTCTCCGGATTGCGGCCGGCGTTCGAGCAGCTCGCGCGGCTGCTGGATCTCCACGCGCGCCGCGTCTTCCACGTGCCCTTCGCCGCGCTCACACAACCCGACCAGGACGCGGTGCTCGGGCAGCTCTCGCGGGGCGCGCTCCCGGCGCGCGGCTTCCCGCAGGCAGAGCTGTTCCGCGCGCTGCACACGCTGACGCTGGAGGGGTTCCTCTCCGACCCCGCGCACGGTGGGAACGATGGCGAGAGCGGCTGGCGTGCGATCGGGTTTGCCGCCCCGCACTTGCGCAAGCCGGGCGATCCCCATGGCCACTGAGGTCGCGGACGCTTGCGTGATCGGCTCGGGAGCCGGCGGCGGCGCCGCGGCCTGGGCCCTGGCTCGCGCGGGGCTGCGCGTGCTCGTCCTGGAGCGGGGTCCCCGGTACGGCAAGAAGGACTTCTTCCACGACGAGCTGGCCGTGTGCCGCCGTGACCTGTTCGTCCCCGATCCGGCGCGGGACCCGCACATGGTCTCGCGCGACGGCGGGCCCGCCCAGCGCAGCGCGGATGGATGGATCGCGTGCTGCGTGGGCGGCGGCACGGTTCAGATGAGCGGATACTTCTTCCGGATGCGCCGCGCGGAGCTGCGCGGGTGGCCCATTTCCTACGAGGAGCTGGAGCCCTTCTACGACGAGGTGGAGCGCGAGATCGGGACGTCCGGAAGCGGGGTGCCCGGCGAGGAGCGGCGCAAACGGCTCCCGCTGCCGCCGCTCATCGCCCATCCCGCCGCGAGGCTCGTCGAGGACGCCTGCCGGAGGCTCGGCGTCCGGGCCTTCCCGGTCCCCCGGGCCATCGTCAGCGCGGACTACCGCGGGCGGCAGGCGTGCACGTATTGCGGGTTCTGCGGGAGCTATGGATGCGAGGTGGGCGCGAAGTCGTCGACGCTCGCCACCTTCCTGGCTGCCGCGGAGCGCACGGGGCGGCTGACGCTGCGGCCGGGCTGTCGCGTGACGCGGGTGGAAGCGCAGGACGGACGCGCCTCGTCGGTCCTCTACCTCGACGCGCAGGGACGGCCGCAGCGCGCGCGAGCGCGGGCCGTGGTGGTGGCGTGCTCCGCGATCGAGACCGCGCGCCTCTTGCTGGCGAGCGGGATCGCGAATTCGTCGGGCCTGATCGGGAAAGGGCTGATGTTCGTCACCTCGGCCTCGGGGTACGGCCGCTTCCCGAGGGCGTCGCCAGCGTGGCCGCGGGGAGCGGAGCGGCTGCCGTTCATCGATCGGGCGGTGCACGATTTGCCCGGCGCGCCTGCCGGAACCATCCTCTTCCAGCGGCCGCACCCCAATCCGATCTTCCAGGCGGAGCGGCTCGCCTGGAACCGATCCGCGCCGCCGGCGTTCGGGCCGGAGCTGAAGCGGAGGATGCGGGAGTTCTTCCTGGAGACGCAGACCGTCGAGTGGGAGGCCTTCAGCGAGTTCGCGCCGCACGACGGATGCGATGTGACGCTCGATCCTTCGGTGCGGGACGGGGCCGGAGAGCCGGTGGCGCGCGTGCGGATCGCGGTGGAGCCCGGGAGCCTTTCGGCGTCGGATCGGATCGCCGGTTGGGCGCGGCGGATCCTGGCGGAAGCCGGCGCCCAGCGGCAGGGAGAGATGGACGGCGAGCGCGTCTACACCGTACTCCAATGTGGGACAGCGAGGATGGGCCGCGATCCGCGGGCGTCGGTGGTGGACGCCGATTGCGAGGCGCACGACGTGAAGAGCCTCTTCGTCGCCGACTCGAGCACGTTCCGCTCCAGCGGTAGCGCGCCGTTCACACTGACCATCCTGGCGAATGCGCTCCGGGTCGGCGCGGGGATCGCGCGCAAGATGTCGAGGCGCGAGCTCTGAGCCGCGGGGAATAGGCGCCGTCGGCCATGCGTAAGGAGGGTGGCGGGCCGGTCCAGCCGGGCGCCCGCCTGTTCGCTTCCACCGGCCCCACGAGGCGCCATGCAGGTCCAGAACAACAGCGAGAAGACCGTCAACGGAGAGAGCTCCGCGCAGAAGGCTCCGGAGGTGCCGACCGTACCGGGCGCCGCCACCGACCTGCTCCTGGGCCGGGGAGTCCGCTTCGAGGGCAAGCTCACCTTCGCCGGCACGGTCCGGATCGACGCCAGCTTCGTCGGGACCATCGTCACCAACGACGTGCTGGTGGTGGGCGAGGCCGCCCGCATCGACGCGAACATCACCTGCGGCACCATCGTGGTGCACGGCGAGGTGAACGGGAACATCCAGGCCAAGGCCGGGGTGGAGATCCGAGGCAGCGCGAAGGTCCGCGGGGACGTCGAGACCCCCGCGCTGGTGGTGGAGAAGGGCGCGTTCTTCCAGGGCGCATGCCACATGGACGCCGCGGCGAAGGCCCGCGCGAAGACCGCGGCCTAGGCTGCGCCCTCCAGCTGCGTCTCCCGCAGATCGAGCTCGCGCTCGATCTGCCGGAGCGCCTCGTCGTCGATGCGGCCCTCGTCGCGCAGGCGGATGGCCGCGTCGCGCTCGGCCCGCGTCAGCTCGCGCAAGAGCTGCCGGAGGCGGTGGCGCCCGGCCTCCGCCGCGTTCACGGCCGGCGACCCGGGCTCGCCGGCGACGCTGGCCAGGCGCTGCCGGTAGTGCTGCTCGAGGTCGTCGTAGATCGGTGCCATCTCCGGTCCGTCGCGCGAGCGCAGCTGTTCGAGCCGTGCCAGCGCCGCCTCGATGGCGATGCGCCGCGCTTCCTGCTCTTCGCGCCTCGGCCCGCCGGCGCCCGCAAGGCCCAGCAGCCGGATCAGCGGAGGGAGCGTGAGCCCCTGGAGCACCAGCGTCGCCAGGATCACGCAGAAGGTGAGGAAGACGATCAGGTCGCGCTGCGGAAACATGCCGCCGACCGGCATCGTCCGCGGCAGCGAGAGGGCCGCGGCCAGCGCGATCACCCCGCGCATGCCGGTCCAGCCGACCACCACCATGTACGGCACGCGAGGGACCTGCTCGTCCTGGTGCAGGATGCGGCGGCGGATGAAATAGGAGATCCGCGCGCCCGGGAAGACCCAGGCCATCCTGAGCGCGATCACCAGGCCGCTGACGATCGCTCCCGACACGACCAGCTCGCGCAGGCTGTAGCCTCGGATCGTGGCGAGCACGAAGGGGAGCTGCAGCCCGATCACGAGGAACACCAGGCCGTTGAGCACGAAGGTGAGCGCCTCCCAGACGGCGTAGGCCTGGATGCGCACGCCGGGCGAGAAGAGCTGGCTGCTCTTCCGGCTGAGGAAGAGGCCGGCCGTCACCACCGCCAGGACGCCGGAGCCGTCGATGCCCCCAGCGAGCAGGTACGCGGCATAGGGGATCAGGATGCTGATGGCGATCTCGATCGGCCCGTCGTCGACGTGGCGCTCGACCCGACCGACGACCCAACCGACGACGAGCCCGGCCAGGAGACCTCCAGCCAGGAGCTGGACGAACCGGAGCAGCGCGTGTCCGACGCTGGGCGAGGCTCCGGAAGCGATCAAGGAGACGCCGAGCTCCAGCGCCAGAAGCCCGGTCGCGTCGTTGACCAGGCTCTCGCCCTCCACCACGTCGACGATCCGCCGCGGCAGCCCCATCTTCCGCGCGATCGAGCTGGCCGCGATCGCATCGGTGGTGGAGACCACCGCGCCGAGTGCGAATCCGGTGCGCCAATCGAAGGCCGGCAGGAGGAACGGCGCGGCCACGGCGACGCCGGCGACGGTGAAGCCGACCAGCCCGACCGCGAGCGAGGCGATGCTGACCAGGTTGTAGGAGAAATCGCGCCAGGAGGTCTGCCAGGCCGCCCCGTAGAGCAGCGGAGGGAGGACCACGAAGAAGATCAGATCGGGATCGAGCGAGATCCGGGGGAGCCCGGGGACGAAGCTCACCACCAGGCCGGCGAGCACCAGGACGATGGGATAGGGGATGCGGAGCTTGCGCGCGAGCGTCGCGAAAGCGATCACCGCGACCAGCAGGATGACGAAGACGAGCTGCGCGTCTGCCCCGCCACGTTGCATCCCCGCTCATTACGATCGAGGCAGGCTCGCGCTCAAGCTTTGTCCGCGAGCGGCCTGCCGCGGCCAGGGCCGTTCGCGGGATTTCTTGCAAACTGAAGATCTCGTGAGGTAACGTTCCCCTCCGGTGTCATTCGCGCTAGCGTCGCGGAAGGACGCACGACAACTCCAACCAAGAGCATTCTCGTCCTCGAAATCGATTTTCGCCATTCATAATTACAGGCGCTGCGGATGTCGCGGCGACTCAGGGGCGGCCTGACGATGCACAGGCGCCTCCGCCGTCAACTCGACGAGGCCCTGGTCCAGGAAGACGAGTCGTCGCCGCATCTCCGCAAACTCTTCCGCAAGATTGAAAAGGATTACCGCCGCGCGGACGGGGATCGCGCCTCGCTGCAGCGCGCGCTGGCGCTGCTCTCCGATCTGCTCCAGCGGAAGCCGGACGCGGAGCGGCGCCGGGCGCCATCGGTCAAGGCGAGATCGATCTCGCGCCTGTTCGAGCAGGCGCCGTTCGCCGCGCTGCTCTGCGATGGCGATCGGAAGGTGAGCGCGTGGAACGCCGCCGCCGAGCGGATGTTCGGGATTCCCGCCTCCGAGGCCATCGGGCGCGAGCTGTCGATGCTGGTGTTCCCCGACACCGACGCGAACCGCGCGCAGGCTCGCACCGAGCTGCGGCAGAGCCTGGCCAGCGCGGAGACGCAGCAGTTCCAGCGCGAGACGCCTTCGCGCGACGGCGAGCCGCGGACCTGCGAATGGACGCTGGTCCCGCTGCACGACGCCAAGGGTCGCGAACTGGGCAAGGCCGCCGTGGTGCAAGAGCGCGGCGCGGTCGACGATCGGTATGCGCTGGCCTGGCAGGGCTCGGGCGACGGCATCTGGGACTGGGAGCTGGGCAGCGACCGGCTCTGGCTCTCGGACTCCTGGCGCGCGCTGGTCGGCGACAAGGGAACCGGCGAGACGCCCGCCGCATGGCTGGACCGGATCCACCCGGCGGACCGCGAGGGCGTGGAGGCGGCCGTCCGCACGCACGTCGAGGGCCGTTCGCCGCGTTTCGAAAGCGAGCACCGGCTCCGCCACGACGACGGGAGCTGGCGGTGGGTGCTCTCGCGAGGCCAGGCCACGCGGGACCCTTCGGGCAAGGCGGTGCGCTTCTCCGGCTCGACCATGGATGTCACCGGGCCGCGGGCGACGGTGGCGCTGGTCTCCGACGCGCTCACCCGGCTTCCCAACCGGTCGCACTTTCTGGACCTGCTGACGCGCTCGCTGGCGCGGGCGCGGCGGGGCGAGGGCGATCGGCTCGCGGTGCTGTTCCTGGATCTGGACCGGTTCCAGTCGGTGAACGAGCGGTTGGGCCGCGCCGCGGGCGACGAGCTGCTGGTGCAGATGGGACAGCGGCTCGTGACCTGCCTGCGCGAGGGCGACACGCTCGCGCGGCACGGCGCGGACGAGTTCACCATCCTGCTCGACGGGCTGCGCGAGACCTCCGACGCCGAGGCGGTGGCCCGACGGATCCACGAGGTCGCCCAGGCACCGTTCGAGCTCGAAGGCGGCAAGGTCTCCTGCACGGTGAGCATCGGCATCGCGCTCAGCGCGCCGGTCTACGCGCGCGGAGAAGATCTGCTGTCCGACGCGGACACGGCGATGTACCGCGCCAAGGCGCAGGGCCGGGCGCGCTCGGCGATCTTCGACGCGGCGCTGCGCGACCGCTCCCCGCACCTGCTCGAGCTGGAGACGGACCTCCGCCACGCGCTCGAGCGCGATGAGTTCCGCGTCCATTACCTGCCGATCGTGGACGTCACCACCGGGCGCATCCAGGGCGTGGAGGCGCTGATCCGGTGGGCGCATCCGACGCGGGGGCTGGTCTCGCCCGAGCATTTCGTGCCGTTCGCGGAAGAGATGGGCCTGATGGTGCCGATCGGGCGCTGGCTCCTGGACCACGCGAGCCGCGAGTTCCAGAGCTGGCGTGGGGTCGGGGGAGAGCGGCTCTCGCTGAACGTCAACCTCTCCTCCCGGCAGCTCGAGCACGGGGAGCTTCTGGAGAACATCGACGATCTGCTCGGCGAGCGCCGGCTCGAAGCCCAGGACCTGGTGCTGGAGCTGACCGAGAACACGCTGCAGAACGGCGAGCACGCGGAGCGCATGGCCCAGCTCCGCGGCCGGGGCGTGCGGCTGTCGATGGACGACTTCGGCACCGGCTGCTGCTCGCTCAACTCGCTGCTGCGCTCGCAGTTCGACTGCCTGAAGATCGATCGCTCGCTGTTCTCGGGCGGATCGCCGCAGGGCCAGGCGCCCGAGTTGGTGCGCACGATCCTCTCGCTGGCGAAAGATCTGGGGACGCAGGTGGTGGCGGAGGGAGTGGAGACGGCGGAGCAGCTCGGCTTTCTGCGCGAGATCGGCTGCGCGGCGGCGCAAGGGTTCTACTTCTCTCCCCCGGTGGACGGCGCGGGCGCGCGGTCGCTGCTGGAGCGCAGCGCTACTTGGTAAAAGCTGTGGCCGGTGAAGGCTCAAGACGTAGCCCCTGAGCCAGCTTCGGCGGCCGGGGCTAGCGCCAATGCTGCTCAGTCAAGCGACAGACGTTGACGCTGTCGTCCTACGTTGTCGTGATCGTGGACGGCGACGGCGACGGCGACGTGGCCGTGGACGACTGCTCGGCATGTCAGATGCAGCTGCTACATGAATCC
>Ga0137394_10002389_pt1 | contig 13885 bp, 11 predicted proteins | sample czobulk116metaG_FD_108278 | JGI IMG/M metagenome (GOLD analysis project Ga0137394, IMG submission 108278) | Vadose zone soil microbial communities from Angelo Coast Range Reserve, California, USA - czobulk1.16 metaG | ecosystem: Environmental > Terrestrial > Soil > Vadose zone | place: USA...
CGCGCGAATCAAGCTGGGCCTGGCCTCGGAACTTCGACTTGGCAATCTGGAAGCGCGCCGCGATTGGGGACATGCGAAGGATTATGTTCGCGCCATGCATTTGATGATGCAGCAACCCGAAGCCGATGACTATGTTGTGGCTACCGGCAAGGCACATAGGGTAGCTGACTTTTGCGAACGTGCTTTCAGCCACGTTGGTCTCGACTATCGAAAGTATGTCGTCTCAGATGAGAGATTTCGCCGCCCGGCGGAGGTCGATCAACTGATTGGAGATGCCAGTAAGGCGAAAGCAACTTTGGGTTGGACTCCTGAATACACCTTCGACGAATTAGTTAGCGAGATGGTCGAGTCTGATTTAAAAGTGCTGACTACCAAGTGCTGAGTGCTGAGTGCTGAGTCCTGAGTGAGTTATCAATGCTCGGATACTCAGGACTTAGTCACTCAGTACTCAGTACTCAGCACTCAGTACTCTGCCTTAAAGGAACAATAATGCGCATTCTCATAACCGGCGGCGCCGGTTTTATTGGTTCACATCTGTGCGAGCGGCTGCTCGCAAATGGCGATGAGATTCTCTGTCTGGATAATTTTTTCACCGGGCGCCGGGCAAACATCATAGAGCTGCCAGGCAATCAACGTTTCGAACTCATTCGCCATGATGTGATTGAACCAATACTGTTGGAAGTGGACCAGATTTACAACCTCGCCTGTCCGGCCTCTCCCGTTCATTACCAATACAATCCCGTCAAAACCGTAAAGACCAGCGTAATGGGAATGATAAACATGCTCGGACTGGCAAAACGAGTACGTGCACGAATCCTGCAGGCCTCTACCTCGGAAGTTTATGGCGATCCTTTAGTGCACCCACAACCCGAAGAGTATTGGGGCAACGTTAATCCAATTGGTCTGCGGTCGTGTTACGACGAGGGAAAACGCATTGCCGAAACGTTGATGATGGACTACCACCGGCAGAATCGAGTTGATACGCGAATCGCGCGGATATTCAATACTTATGGCCCACGTATGCTGGAGAATGACGGACGCGTGGTTTCAAATTTTATTGTGCAGGCACTGCGGGGCGAGTCTCTAACCCTCTATGGAGCCGGCGATCAAACACGCTCGTTCTGCTATGTCGACGATCTGGTAGAGGGATTGATTCGGCTGATGAATTCAGACGACTTATATGAACCGGTGAACCTGGGTAATCCGGTTGAGTTTACGATCAAACAGCTGGCGGACGAGGTGATCAGAATCTGTGGTTCAAAATCGGATGTTAAATATTTACCGCTGCCTCAGGACGATCCGAAGCAACGCAAACCTGATATATCGCGAGCCCAAGAGTTACTCGGCTGGAATCCCACGATTCAATTGGATGAAGGGCTGCGGAAGACGGTCGCCTATTTCAAGGAGCGCGCAAATGAAAGTGCTGAGTCCTGAGTCCTGAGTATTGAGTGCTGAGTTAATTAACTTTCACCCTCAACCTCCGCTGGAAGGAGAAAGTTTATGTCAAAGAAAATTGAAAAGTTCGAAGATCTAATTGCATGGCAGAAAGCGCGGAAGCTCACCAAACAAATCTATAGAGCAACAAACCAGGGAAAATTCGCTAGTGACTACGGTCTCAAAGACCAGATTCGACGCGCCGCAGTTTCAAGCATGTCGAATATGGCCGAAGGATTTGAGCGAGGAGGCCTGGTTGAATTTCAGCGATTTCTTGCTATTGCAAAGGGTTCTTGCGCCGAATTACGAACACAGCTTTATGTTGCTCTCGATGCCGGATATCTGGAGACTGAAGCTTTTGATTCATTGATGGCGCACGCCATAGAAGTTGGGAAGATTATCGGTGGCCTTAGGGCGTCGGTCGATCGCCGCCACGTGAGACCATCTTAAGACAAGTTTCTAACTACTCAGCACTCAGTACTCAGTCCTCAGCACTCATTTCTTCATCATCACGATGAAAGTCTTGTTATTAAACCAATGTTTTTACCCTGATGTGATGGCGACGGCTCAACACCTGACCGATCTGGCTGTGGGGCTCGTTAGAGAAGGACATCAGGTAACGGTGGTTGCCAGCGATCGGGGTTACGACAATCCGAAACGGCGCTTCCCACGTCGTGAAGTATGGAACGGCGTGAAGATCATTCGGATTTCATCACTGGCGCTAGGCAAGAAAACCAGATGGCGCCGCGCCTTAAATTTTGCGAGTTTCCTCATAAACTGTGCCGTGCGATTGTTGCTGCTCCCGCGTTTTGACGTTGTCGTCGCTCTAACTTCACCGCCGCTCATCTCGTTCCTTGGCTCCGCCTTTGTTCGCATAAAGGGTGGAAAGTTCTTCTTCTGGGTAATGGATCTTAATCCTGACGAAGCCATTACTGCCGGCTGGCTTAAAGAGGACTCACTTCCAGCGAAAGTTCTCCGGAGCTTATTACGCTACAGTCTTCTCAACGCCGAGCAAATCATTGCGTTGGATCACTTCATGAAAAAGCGAATCGTGGCGAAAGGTATTCCTGAGGCGTCAATAACCGTTCTGCCTCCGTGGGCTCACGACGACAATGTCAGCTTCGATCGCGAGGGAAGAGAAGCGTTTCGCCGGCAAAACAATCTGGAGCAAAGTTTTGTGGTCATGTATGCGGGCAACCACAGTCCATGTCACCCGCTAGACACGCTACTCGCAGCTGCCCATCGACTCGCGCGAGAAAAGGACATCTTGTTTTGTTTTGTCGGAGGAGGAAGCGAACAGCGGAAGGTGAAAGACTTTGCAAGGCAGCACAGTTTGGCAAATATCAGATGCCTTCCTTATCAACCCTTCGAAATGTTGTCCGCCTCACTCTCGGCGGCCGACTTACACGCAGTAGTAATGGGCTATGAGTTTGTGGGAATCGTTCATCCCTGCAAAATCTATAACATACTGACAATCGGCAGTCCCTTTCTCTACATAGGACCGACTCCCAGCCACGTCAGCGAGATCGCATCAGGCATTACAGCAAAGCAAAATAACGGCTACATCGCGTATACAGCGGCGGCTGGCGACGTGGATACCGTAGTTACGAGCATTTTGGAAGCCGCAAAAGGTAACCCGGATGTTCTCCCGCATTGTCTGCCGGAGATTGCGAATACTTTTTCCAGGCAGACGCTGCTGCCGCGCATGATCAGGGTATTGCAATCCCAGACAGTCGCAGAAAACCAGATTTTTACACCGTCCGAAAGATCGAGCTTTATGTCTGCAGGTCGCTGATACCAGCGGACACTCTCCCACTGCCACATAGAAAGGTCACCTCGTGCAAACTTACTTTGCGCTGTTTTTGATTGCCACTTTTGCGTCGTTAATCCTCACCCCCTTGATTCGCCGTCTGTGTGAACGATTCAAGTTGTTGGATGAGCCTCTTGATGGACGCCGAATGCACAATATAGGCGTGCCGCGGTTGGGTGGGGTGGCGATTTATCTGGCGTGCGTGATTGCATTATCAGCGTTGCCTTTAGTCGATAACTTGTTGACGCAAACACTTCGGGCTTACAAGGCAGAAATATTCCTGGCATTGATTCCAGCCACGCTGGTTCTCCTCTTTGGTATTTATGACGACGTGCGCGGCGCTAACGCAACGGTCAAGCTGTCAGGGCTCGGTTTGATCGCCACGCTGTTTTTCCTAATGGGTGGTCGCATTGAGGGTGTGCACCTGCCCTTTATTGGTTCTTTTCATCTGCCATTAATTCTCTCGTATTTGGTGACGGTAGTTTGGCTGGTAGGTATCGCAAATGCCTTCAACTTGATCGACGGCATAGATGGTCTGGCTTCGGGAGCAGCGTTGTTCTCGTCTCTTGTAATCCTGACGATCTCCTTTGCCTCCGGCCACTCGCTGATGATCGTTTTCTCGCTCATTCTCTGCGGTGCGCTGGCTGGATTTCTTCGCTACAACTTTAATCCGGCGTCGATATTCCTGGGAGATTCGGGGTCGCTCTTTGTGGGCTTTAGCCTCGCGGCGCTATCGGTGATCGAGTCGCAAAAGGCCACAACGACTGTGGCCGTTGCCATTCCGATTCTGGCCTTTGGCCTTCCGGTCGTTGATACCGGAGTAACCATCGCGAGGCGGCTCATCAGCGGTAAGCCGCTCTTTCAGGGAGACAAAGAGCACATCCATCACATGTTGATTGCGCGTGGCTGGTCGCAGCAGCGAGCGGCCCTGGTCTTGTATGCCGCGTGCGCTGCTTTCGGTTTGGTGGCTATCCTTTTTACCAGCGCCAGTTCACCACTAATAGCTTTGGCTCTATTCGTCCTGGCAGTTGTGACTGTGGTGGGGCTGGGCCATCTACGCTATCACGAAGTGGATGAGCTTCGGGCGGGGGTTAAGAGAACTGTCGGGGATCGTCGAATTCGCGTAGCCAACAACCTTCGCGTGCGGCGTGCGAGTGTAGCGCTTTCAAAAGCCAACAACTTCAACGAACTGTTTGAGGCTATTGGGCTGATGCTGGAGTTTGAAGAATTTGCCTATGCGAATATCCAGCTGGGCCAACCCGGTTGCCCGGAAAGTAATGAACGCGCGTTCAAAGAAAGCGCGATGCGCCGGCCACTACAACGCATCAGATTCAGTGAGGGATATGTTTTGTGGTCGTGGATGCGCCAGGGCGTATCCGAAGCTGAGGTCATCGGATCAAAAGACTTTTGGTGTTTTCGCTTACCGCTGTCGAACGAGCTGGGAGAGTGGGGCTGGATAAATCTCTACCGCGCATTCGATAGTCCTCCCTTGCTGTTGGATATGAACTACCTCTTTGGATTTTTGAGAACTGATCTGGCCGCGGCAGCAAGCCGGATCTTTCAATCGTACGAGGAACCGATGAGCACTGACGACCTAACTCCCATTCCTGCGCCTTTGACAATGACGGCCGGAGAAAACGCGGGTTGATGGCAGCGCAGCCTTCGTTAGCAGACATGGTAGACAGTCCAGCGCTGTTTGCGGATGACCCGGCCTCACTCAAGCAACGCGCAGCCAGGGTTCTCGGGACGATTGTTTTCGTCTCGCTGCTTCTTCTTATCGTCCTCACCGCAATTCCCTACGGTACCGCGGAAGCCTGGTGGAAAGCGTTTTTCGTCTGCGCCGTATTTGCGCTCGCAATTATCTGGTTGGTTGAAGGGCTCTTGAGCGAGTCGTCGATCATCAGTGGTTGGTCTCTGGTTGTTCCTATCGCAGCGCTGGCACTCCTTTCCTTTCTCCAAACTTTGTCAATCAGACACTCGGGCTCTCAGCCTGGAGCCATCACAGTTGCGCCCTGGACCGCGATTAGCGTCGATCCTTACCAGACGCGGTTCTTCATGGCCCAACTGCTTGCCCTCATGTTGGCCGGAATATTTCTCATTCGTTACGTGTCCACTGAAGGCCGGCTACGCACTTTGATCAATGTGGTGATTGGAGTTGCCGTCGCAAGTGCGATCTTCGGTATTCTCCGGCAAACAGCACAGCACCAGCCTGGTTTTGCTTTACCGCTATTGCCCCTCGACGGCGGGTATGGCCAGTTTATCAATCGAAATCACTTCGCGTTTCTGATGGAGATGGGTTTTGGATTAACCCTGGGCATGATTCTCGGTGGTGTGAAGAAACGTGAGCAAACGCTTATCTACTTCGCGGCGCTACTGCCTATGTGGACCGGCCTGGTTTTGTGCGGTTCGAGAGGCGGACTAATTGCCATGCTAGCTCAGGTGGTTACCGCTACATTAATGTTCGGCATGGTTGTGCGAAGGGACCATGCATTTGATTCTTCATCGAGGACATTGCGGGTCATCCAGTCATGGCCCATGCGAGTGGTTTTGTTACTAGTCCTGATCTGCGGGGTTGTTTTTGGAACCCTGTGGCTTGGTGGAGATCGACTGGCAACCAGGATTGAGGAATCACGCCGCGACTTTAATTTGGAAACGGATGCCTTGCGGCAGGGCGCGAGTCGCAACGAGATCTGGCGACTGACGTTGAGAATGTTTGCGGCCCATCCTATCCTCGGAGTAGGCATGGGTGCGTATTGGGTGGCAGTCCCAACCTTTCATAATGCCTCGGGAACTACGACACCGCAGGAAGCACACAACGACTATCTTGAGTTGCTTGCGAGTGGTGGACTGGTTGGAATGGCGATCGTTGTTTGGTTTGCGGTCGGAGTATTCCGCAAGACGCGGGAGAATCTGCGTTCATCACATGGTTTCCGCCGGGCGGCAGCTTTCGGCGCCATGATCGGAATCGTGGGTGTGGCGGTTCACAGCCTCGTAGATTTCGGTTTGCACATGATTGTTAATGCGCTGGTCTTTACAACGTTAGTGACCATTGCTACGTCCAATGCCCACTGGGCAATCCCAAAGACTTATGAGTAAATCGCTCGACATGAATCGCGCACTAGGTCTACTGCTCATGATCTCGCTGGTGTCCGCAATAGGAGCCGCCCTTGCGCCACAGGGAGTTCCGGGTGGGGCGAGCGCTTTCCAGGGCCAGGACATCATGGGCGGCGCCGCCATTGTCTTTAAGCGCCCGCCGCGTATGCGCGATATCGTTGGCGCCACGGGTATGTTGGTGGTGAAACTACAGCGCAAGGTGGCCGTGAAGCCGTCGCCTGAAGTTGCCAAAAACGTACCCGTCGACCGTCACCGGCCTACCCGACCGAGGCCGACCGTCGTGCCGGAAGTCTCGAATGAAGATCAGGCCGAAGCATTCAAGAACCAGGGCAACACCTATTACGATCTCGGAGATTTCCCGCACGCTATTGAGGCCTATCTCAAAGCTTTGAAATACACGCCTAAGGATCCCGTGATCTTCAATAACCTGGGTGCAGCCTATTTCAGCAGTTCAAAATACAACGACGCCGCAGATGCCTTTAACAAGTCTCTGGCGCTCAAGCCAAACGACCCGGACGCCTTTTTCAATTTGGGCATCGCCTATAGTTCACTGGAGAAATATGCCGATGCAGCCGAGGCGTTCAATGCAGCCGCCAGGGTCAACCCGGGTTCGTTTGAAGCGCAGAAGGCCCTCGGCGACAGTTATCTCAGCCTTAATCGCTACGCGGAAGCTGCAAAAGCCTACGAACGAGCTGTGCAATTACAACCGGATGCGAGCGTCTTGAATAATCTGGGTTTTGCTTACTATCGACTGAACATGTTTGCTCAGTCGACCGAGGCTCTGCAAAAGGCAGCCAAAATCAAACCGGACGATGCAGTTGCTTATAACAATCTCGGCGCGGCTCTTTATGAGGCCGCCAGGTATCCCGAGGCAATTGCTGCCTTCTCCAACTCGCTGCTCATTAAGCCGGGCGACTCCGATGCTCTTAATAACCTGGGCGCCACATATTACAAAATAGAAGACTACCCGAAGGCCCTTGAGACATTTCTCAAAGCTGCAGCGGCCAACCCTCAGTCAGAGGGTGCTCAATACAATCTGGGTAACGCTTACTACCGGTCCGGCAAGTATCCTGAAGCGGTTAAGGCTTACGGCGAAGCGGTTCGACTCAAGCCAGACTACGCGGAAGCGCGAACCAACCTGGGAAGTTTGCTGATAGCTTTGCACGAATACACTCGGGCCGTAGCTGAGTTGCAGCAAGCCATCCGGCTGCAGCCAGACAATCCGGTGTCGTATAACAATCTCGGTTATGCCTACGCGAAGATTGCAGAGGGGAGCGAAAAGACGCAACGTCTGGATTACCTCGGCAAGGCGATAGTGGCGTACAAGGAAGCAATTCGGCTAAAGCCCGACTACTGGAAAGCGCTCAATAATCTCGGCGCGGCTTACAACGAGTTGGGAAGCTACCCTGACGCTATCAAGGTGTTAAAGAAGGCAGTAGAATTCAACCTCAAGTTTCCCGAGGCGCAATATAATCTCGGAATTGCCTACCTCAGAAGTGGCCAGGTCAATGAGGCGATAGGCGCACTGCAAGAAGCCGTGCGACTCAAAGACGATTTTGCGGATGCTTATAATGCCCTTGGCTCGGCTTTAGTTCAGGCGAAACAGCTGGCCCAAGCCGTCGAAGCATACAAGAAAACGCTTTCGCTCAAGCCGAGCGCTGAAACCTTCAACAACCTGGGCAAGGCTTATTTACCGACTAAAGACTACGAGTCTGCCGCGACTGCGTTTAAGAACGCTATTCTTTTGAACCCGGATAGCGCGGAGTTGCATTTCAATCTTGGGCTCACTTACGCACTCCTTGGGAACAAGAAGGAAGCAGCAACTTCGTTTAAGAATGCTACTCGCTTGCAGCCGGATCATGCGCAAGCCCACTACAATCTTGCGGTAATCTTCCTGGCTCTGCGTGATAATGCGCGGGAACTTGAAGAATTTACGCTACTCAAGAATCTGAACCCACAATTCGCTGATGAGTTTTCGCAGTGCAAGAAGGAGTCGGTAAAAACATTGACCTGCAAACTAAAAGCAAAGTAGACTTCCGGTCGTCGAGGACCTCCAAGTTGATTCCAACGCTTCACCACTTGGAAAGGGTGATTGAATATGCACCGCCGAAACAGTTTTAGAGTTATCGCTGTATTGCTTGCTGTAGGGATGTTGCAAGCATACGCGCAATTGTCTTCTGCCCAACCAGCTTCTCTACGATCCGCAGCTTTCCCGCCGCCGCAATTGCTTGCCCGCTTGACGACGAAAGGTAATCTACCAATCTCAGTCAACGGTATCAGCGCTTCCAGCGGTGAGAGCGTAGCTAATGAATCAATTATTGAAACTCCGGTTAACGTTGACGCAGTTTTGGATCTTGGACCACTCGGGAGCCTGGATATTGAGCCTGAGACAAAGATAAAACTGGAGTATGACGGCAACTGTGTCCAGGGTTCGGCGAATGCCGCCGGATCGCAGGGACCCGCCCTGCAAAAATGCAGCGTCAAGATGACGGTCTATGCCGGTTGCGTGACTGCCCATTACAAACAGGGAGCGTATTTTAGCTTGGTCACACAACAAGACCTCTTACTCAGCGAGAACAATAAGAACCGGAAAAACGCTGGAACCTTTAAGGCTTGTGCCGGAGGTGCCGGAGCTCCCGCAGGCGCCGCTGCAGCGGGCCAGGGAGGCCTCAGCAATACTGCCAAAGTTGCGATTGCGGCGTTGCTGATCGGTGGTGGTGGCGGCCTCTTGTGGGCTCTAACCAACACCTCGAGTAACAGCACCCCATAAGGTTAATCCATAAGGTTAATCTTAGCTAAAACTTAATAGCGTGCCCTCCGAAAGGATGGCACGCTTTTTCACTTCGGAGCGCAGGCATCTTGCCTGCCGGCAGGCAAGATGCCTGCGTTCCCAGCTGCGGACGGTCTCTCAATTTGCAATCCCCACTCTCTACTCTGTTTTCAAATCGCTTCGTTCGTTTACTGTTGGCGGCGATCGGAATCGTTCTTTGTTTACTGACGATCCGAGCCGCAGGAGCTTTCGGTATTTCTCGCCTGCTAGTCAGGTTTGCCCTGGCCAGGCCCAACCTTGCAGTCGCGGAAAAGGCGGTTCAACTGACTCCATCTGAGCCCCAAACACATTTTGCTGAGGCAGCCGTCTTGAGTACGCTCAATCGCACCGCCGAATCAGCAATTGAAGTGGAACGCGCGGTGGCTCTAAGACCCGCCGACTATTTTCTGTGGCTACAGCTAGGTCTCCTTCGCGATCAGTTAGGCGAAACTTCCGCGGCGATCGCCGCTTTTGACGAAGCCGTTAGGCTTGCGCCCTTCTATGCGCGTCCGCGTTGGCAGCGCGGCAATGTCTTGTTGAGGGCGGGCCGATACGAAACCGCATTCACGGATCTCAGCCAGGCGGCGCAAAGCAATCCGGAACTCATCCCCGGCCTTATCAATCTAGCCTGGAATCTATCGAAGGCCGATGCGAATCTGACAGAGGAATGGGCTCAGATTAAGACCAATGAAAGGCGAGTTGCTTTCGCAAAGTTTCTCGCAGCGCACGGAAGGCCGAAAGAAGCTGTGGCCCAGTTCACTGCGCTTGGAACTGTTCCAGAAGACATCAGACGACAGTTGGTGCAACAACTGATAGCCAAAGGCGCTTTCGCGGAAGCCTTTGAAGCATGGAATTTCGCACGACGACTCGATTCCGGGGCTGAAGAATCCTCGACCCGAATTGACGACGGTGGTTTTGAAGCTGCGCTGACGTTTGACGAGATCGGTTTTGGCTGGCAAGTGCCGCGAAATTTGAAGGGCGCCGCTTTCTCTTTAAACTCAATTCAACCACATGGCGGCTCAAAGAACTTGAGAGTTGATTTTGGGGGCGACTCAAATCCGAATACGGATTTGGTTGCGCAACTGGTACTGGTGAAACCTTCCCAAAGATACCAGATCAACTTCGCCAGTCGGGCCGAGGATGTTGTTACCGGCGGCCTTCCGCTCGTTGTCGTTACCGATGCCAGCGACGGAAAGCGTCTGGGACAGTCGGCGACTCTGGGCGGCAAGGGCACGAGGAATTGGCAAGTGTCCAGCTTTGAGTTCTCTACAGGCCTTGCAACAACTGCGGTCATTGTGAGTCTTCAAAGAGAGAACTGTTCCACTTCGCCATGTCCGATCTTCGGCTCCCTCTCGCTGGATAGTTTCTCCGTGGCCCAACTGAAATGAAACAATAGGTCTGCAGTTGTACGGTAATTCGCAGGTTAGGAAGGGGGCATGCCCCCGCATGAGCGCCATCGGCGCGTACTGTTTGCGTATTCCCTCACCTGAATACCATTATGAGAAGCAGCATGTTAGGTTCCCGTAGCACGATGAATAAGTCAGAACCAAAACTACCAAGACTAAAGTTTACCTCGACTTGAATGCAGAAGGTTGACCGCCTTGGATGGGCGGTGGGCTTCGCTTTAAAGTCTTATGGTGTGCGAATCGGCATTCGCTCCAACGAGCGTTCTGCGCTTGAACGAGTCTGTCAGCATCTGCCGCGCGAATGGGAGCGCGCGTCTTTGCCGATCGTCGATCGCGTCTATTCGATCCTGCTGGGCGGCGCCGGAGCGAGGGTCAACGTGAGGCGCTTCAATCTGCTTTACGGGGACCATGTCCGGCTCGCGCGTTCGTTAGATTTGGATAACGTCTTCGATAGGTTCGAGTCTGACCTGAGAATTTTTGTAGCTGAGTTTGCTAAGCATCGCGTCTTTGTTCACGCCGGCGTGGTTGGCTGGAAAGGAAAGGCCATCGTTATCCCCGGGCGCAGCTACAGTGGCAAGTCGACGCTGGTGGCCGAGCTTGTTCGCGCGGGCGCAACTTATTACTCCGACGAATATGCAGTCTTCGATGCGCGCGGCCGGGTCCATCCTTTCTCAAAGCCTATCGAGCTCCGCAAACAAGGAGAATATAAACAATCGAAAATCGAGGTCACTGATCTCGGTGGTAACCCGGGAACTAAGCCTCTAACTGTTGGCATGGTATTAATGACTCAGTTTAAGGATGGCGCCCGTTGGCGCCCGCGCAAGCTTACGGCGGGAAAAGCAGTTCTCGAGATGCTATTCAACACAGTTTCAGCGCGGCGAAATCCTGAGAGGGCACTGGCAACTCTACAGCGAGTAACCGCGCAAGCTGATGTGTGGAAGGGCGTCAGAGGAGACGCAGCAGCACTTGTACCGGCAATCCTGGACGGAATGGCTTAGCAGGCTCCTAATGTGTTCTTTGTTTTTGAGCGGACTGGCAAGGCTTTGGCATGAAACAAAAAGACGATTTGCGCAAAGGTAAACTAGTTGCGGCTGTGCTTTCCGGTTCCTGGCGCGGCCCGGAATTTCCGTCTTTCGATATCCTGGAGCCTGACCTTGACGAAGTCACTCCCTTGCTCTGTTCATCCGGAGCAGCGGCTCTGGGATGGCGTCGCATCAGCAGAACGACCTTGCGCGACTCTCCATCAGCCGAAGTGTTACACCAGGCGTACCGCCTTCAGTCTCTTCAGGTTGCAATTCACGAAGAGAAGGTTGGAAAGGTGTTTCGTCTGCTGCGGCAAGGCTCAGTGGACGCATTCCTTGCCAAGGGCTGGGCCGCTGCGGGTTTATATTCAGATCGCGATCTGCGGCCGGCGGGCGACATCGATATCTGCGTACGCCCGGAGCAATTCAAGTTGGCAGAGGAAATTCTACGGGCGCCGGAGGCGAACGATTGTTGGGTCGATCTTCATAAACAATTTAGTGAAATCAGTGACAGCACATTCGATCAGCTCTTTGCACGATCGACGGTAGTTACGATAAATCAAGAGCCGGTTCGATTGCTTGGGCCGGAGGACCATCTGGCCCTGTTATGTATTCATCTTTTGAAACACGGAGCGTGGCGCCCCTTATGGCTTTGCGATATTAGCGCGGCACTCGAGTCGTTGCCATCAAAGTTTGATTGGGACCTCGTTCTGACCGCCAGCAAACGGCGCTCGCGTTGGATCGGGTGCGCGATTGGACTTGCTGGAACGCTACTGGGTGCCAGGATCGAACACCTTCCCATTGAAGCAGGATTAACAGAGATTCCCGGTTGGCTGGTTCCAGCCGTGCTGGACCACTGGTCCAGGCTGTATCCTGGAAACCGCTTACCGATGCAGGCCGCTCCGCTCATGGCTAATAATCTGAAGCAGCGTCGAAATGTCGTAAAAAGCATTCTGGAGCGATGGCCCGATCCCATCACAGCGACCTTTAACCGTAAAGGGCGATTCAACAACTTTCCACGATTGCCGTATCAATTAGCCGACTTTGCTTTTAGCACTACAAAGTTTCTGGTTGAGTTACCGATAAAACTGCAGTAGGCGCAATGGGGTCAGTACAACCAGGTGAGAGAGATAGCGTGAAACTCAAAAGCGCCTTCGTCAATTTGCAGGTTGGGAATGGGGCATGCCCCCGCCCAAGCGTTAACGGCGCGACTATCCAAAGGACGTAGAACTCAGAACAGAAATGCGCGTCGAAACATGGTCATTAGGGCGGTAGCTTGAAAGCTTAAGGAACTAGTCGCGCCGTCGGCGCTCAAGCGGGGTCATGCCCCCTTCCCAACCTGCGAATTTGAACTGCTTGAGTGAGTTGGCTACAGTCCCGGATATTCATATGCACAACATGACCTCGACGCTACCAATTATTCTGAGTTTGGAAACGGCAACGCCGGGCGGCAGTGTTTATTTGGGGCGCGGCAACGTACAACTTGCCGCTCGCATTGGAGACCCGCAGATTTCGCATTCGAACAGTCTATTGAACGATATCAATGACAGTCTTGATGAAGCTGGCCTGACGCTTCAAGAGGTAGACTTGCTGGCCTGCGCTTTGGGTCCCGGTAGCTTCACCGGTTTAAGAATCGGCATAGCCACACTGAAAGCGCTGTCTTCTGCGCTGGGGAGACCTTCTGCCGGAATACCCACACTCGAGGCGGTGGCCCACGCCGCCGGTCCTTCCGAAGCCACCGTGGCGCTCTTGCCGGCAGGGCGTGGCGAACTATTCGCGCAGATGTTTTCCGTGTCGCAGGATCAGAGGGTCACCGAAATCGACTCAGCGGCCCACTTATCACCGCAAAAGTTAATTGAGAAATACGAGACTTTCAGAGAGCTCATTTGGGCCGGCCCTGGCGCGCATCAGCAAAGGGACTTTCTCGAACAATACGCTACCCAGATTGGGATCGCTTTCACCGAGCACACACCAAACTTGACGGGTAATCCTTCCCAACCAGTCTCGGACAGCTGGCGTCTCGCCGCGAAAGAACCTAACCTGGCCGGCCATGTAGCAGCGCTGGCCCTACAGTTGTTCGACCGCGGCGAGGTACAATCCGCCCAATCTATCCAGGCGATTTATGTCCGGGCATCGGATGCGGAACTGAAACAGCAATGTCGATAACCGAACAGGCTTTCCAGGCAACGGTCACTGGCGTTTCTATTGTCAGGATGACTGAGCACGATTTGCTGGAAGTAGTGGAGCTTGAAGAGAACTCTGGATTGAGTCGTTGGGGATGGGCGGCTTA
>Ga0137394_10002392_pt1 | contig 13881 bp, 13 predicted proteins | sample czobulk116metaG_FD_108278 | JGI IMG/M metagenome (GOLD analysis project Ga0137394, IMG submission 108278) | Vadose zone soil microbial communities from Angelo Coast Range Reserve, California, USA - czobulk1.16 metaG | ecosystem: Environmental > Terrestrial > Soil > Vadose zone | place: USA...
GGGTGGAATTGCCAGAACTCCATGTCCTCCAGCGGCAGCCCGGCGCGGGCGGTCATCCCCAGGCCGTCGCCGGTGTTGATAAAGGCATTGGTCGTCGCCCAGTAGATGCGGCCGGCGCCGCCGGTCGCGAGCAGGACGGCTTTCGCCTGCAGGATGTGCAGCTCGCCCGTCTCCATCTCGAGCGCGGTGACGCCGACCACGGCGCCGTCCTGAGGGTCGCGGATGAGGTCGAGCGCCATCCACTCGACGAGGAACTGGGTGTTCGCGCGCACGTTCTGCTGGTAGAGCGTATGCAGCATGGCGTGGCCGGTGCGATCGGCGGCCGCGCAGGCGCGCATCGCCATCTTCGGGCTGCCGTAGTCCTGGGTGTGGCCGCCGAACGGCCGCTGGTAGATCTTGCCGTTCTCCAGCCGGTCGAACGGCATGCCCATGTGCTCGAGCTCGACCACCACCTCGATCGCGCGCCGGCACATGTACTCGATCGCGTCCTGGTCGCCGAGGTAGTCGGCGCCCTTCACGGTGTCGTACATGTGCCAGTGCCAGTTGTCCTCGGTCGAGTTGGCGAGCGGCGCGGCGATGCCGCCCTGCGCCGCCACGGTGTGCGATCGGGTGGGAAAGACCTTCGACAGTACCGCGACCCGCAGGTCGGCGCGCGCGAGCTCGAGCGCCGCGCGCATCCCGGAGCCTCCGGCGCCGACGACGATGGCGTCGAATTTGCGCATCATCGCCACAGGATCTCGATGGTCCAGCTTGCGTAGCCGGCGACCAGCAGCACCGTCAGCACCTGCAGCGCGAGGCGCAGGCCGTCGTGCTTGACGTAGTCCATGAGGATGTCGCGCACCCCGACCCAAGCGTGCCAGGCGAGGCTCAGCGCGAAGAGCAGCGTCGCCACGCGCATCCAGCCCTGCGCGAAAAGCGCCTTCCACGTGTCGTAGGTGAACGGCGCCCGGCTCGCCACCAGCGCCAGCACCGCCACGACGTAGACCGCCATGATCGCCGCCGTGACCCGCTGGGCCAGCCAGTCGCGGGTGCCGTAGTGCGCGCCGACGATGACGCGGCTCACCATAGCTTGGCGGCGAAGAGGGCTGTGAGCACGAGGCCCGCGACGATCACCAGCGCGCTCGAGATGCGCGCGGCCCTGAGCTCGATGCCCATGTTCAGATCGAGCGCGAGGTAGCGGATGCCGGCGCAGAAGTGATGACAGCCCGCCCACAGGAACACCAGCAGCCCCAGCTTCGCGACCGGCATGTCGAGGTATTCCCGGACCCGGGCGAAACCTTGCTCGGAGCGTAAGCTCGCGTCGAGCAGGTACAGCGCCCAGGCGGTGAAGGGAAACACCAGCAGCGCCCCGGAGATCCGGTGCAGGATGGACACCCAGCCCGGCAGCGGCAGCCGGATCTGGAACAGGATCGCGGGGAGGCTGAGGTACTTCGGTCTTTGTTTTTTCGCGGCCGCGCTGGACATTGGATCCCCGGGCCCACCGCCGGGGAGAGCCGATTATAGCGTCGCGGCGCAGCATCACGCTGCGGTAAAATGAAAGACACCGCCTGCCGGAGTCCCACGGAGTCCCAGAATGTCCAAACCGCCCATTCGCGTCGCCGTCACCGGCGCCGCAGGCCAGATCGGCTATTCGCTTCTTTTCCGCATCGCCGCCGGCAATATGCTCGGCGCCGATCAGCCCGTGATCCTGCAGCTGCTCGAGATTCCCGACGAGAAAGCGCAGAAGGCGCTGAAGGGCGTGATGATGGAGCTCGACGACTGCGCCTTTCCGCTGCTCCACGGCATGGCCGCGGCTTCCGATCCGATGGTGGCGTTCAAGGACGTCGACATCGCGCTCCTCGTCGGCGCGCGCCCGCGCGGGCCGGGCATGGAGAGGAAGGACCTGCTGGAGGCGAACGGCAAAATCTTCGCCCCGCAAGGCCAGGCGCTCGACCGCGTCGCGAGCCGCAAGGTGAAGGTGCTGGTGGTGGGCAACCCGGCGAACACCAACTGCCTCATCGCGATGAAGAACGCGCCGAGCCTCAAGCCGCAGCAGTTCACCGGCATGATGCGGCTCGACCACAATCGCGCCATCGGCCAGCTTGCCCAGAAGGTCGCCAAGCCCGTGTCGGCGATCCGCCGGATCACGGTGTGGGGCAACCACTCCGCGACGCAATACCCGGATCTCTTCCAGGCGGAGGTGGTGGAAGCAGGCGCAGCGCGCAAGGTCTGGCCCATGATCAACGACCAGGCGTGGCTCGAGAACCACTTCATCTCGACGGTGCAGAAGCGCGGCGCGGCGATCATCGACGCGCGCGGACTTTCCTCGGCAGCGAGCGCCGCCAACGCCGCGATCGACCACGTGCGCGACTGGGTCGCCGGGACCAGGGACGGCGACTGGGTGACGATGGGCCTGCCCTCCGATGGCAGCTACGACATCCCCGAGGGCGTGATCTACGGCTACCCCGTCACGACCAAGGGCGGCGAATACCAGGTGGTCAGGGGAATCGAGATCAGCGAATTCAGCCGCAAGCGCATGGACGCCACCCTCAAGGAGCTGCACGAAGAGCGCGACGGCGTGAAGCACCTGCTCGGCAAATGAAGGGAGTCTAGAGTGACATGACGCCCGGCTCCCGCTTTCGCCAGGCTCTCAAGGAGGAGAAGCCTCTCCAGGTCGTCGGCACGATCTGCGCTTACCACGCGCTGATGGCGAAGCGCGTCGGCTACCGCGCGATCTACCTCTCGGGCGGCGGCGTCGCCGCCGGCTCGCTCGGCATGCCCGACCTCGGCATCTCCAACCTCGACGACGTGCTCACCGACATCCGCAGGATCACCGACGTTTGCGACCTGCCGCTTCTCGTCGATGTCGATACCGGCTTCGGCGCGAGCGCGTTCAACGTTGCGCGCACCACGCGCTCGATCGCCAAGGCGGGCGCGGCCGCGATGCACATCGAGGACCAGGTCGGCGCCAAGCGCTGCGGCCACCGGCCGGGCAAGGAGCTGGTCGCCAAGGAAGAGATGTGCGACCGGATCAGGGCCGCCGTCGACGCGCGCGGCGACGAGAGCTTCGTCATCATGGCGCGCACCGACGCGCTGGCCGGCGAGGGTTTTGAATCCGCCGTTTCGCGTGCTGTTTCCTACGTGGAAGCCGGGGCCGACATGATCTTCCCCGAAGCCATCACGGAGCTGGCGATGTACCGCAAGTTCGCCGACGCGGTGAAGGTGCCGGTCCTCGCCAACATCACCGAGTTCGGGCAAACGCCGCTGTTCACGGCGCAGGAGCTGCGCTCGGCCAACGTCGCGATCGTCCTGTATCCCCTCTCGGCCTTCCGGGCGATGAACAAGGCGGCGTTGAAGATTTACGAAACCCTCCGCCGGACCGGCTCGCAGCAATCCGTGGTCGGGGACATGCAGACGCGCGAGGAGCTGTACGACTTCCTGGACTACCACGCCTACGAACAAAAACTCGATGAGCTCTTCTCCAGAAACCGCTCCTAAGCCGAAGAAATCGGTCGCGCTCTCTGGGATCGTCGCCGGCAACACCGCGCTCTGCACCGTCGGGCGCTCGGGCAACGATCTTCACTACCGCGGCTACGACATCCTCGACTTCGCCGACCAGGCCGAGTTCGAGGAAGTGGCCTACCTGCTGGTGCACGAGAAGCTGCCGAACCGGGCCGAGCTGGACAAATACAAGGCCCGGCTGAAGGGCCTGCGCGGCCTGCCGAAGGCGCTGAAGACGGTGCTCGAGTCGATCCCGAAGACCGCGCATCCCATGGACGTGATGCGCACCGGCGTGTCGGCGCTCGGCGCGCTCGAGCCCGAGAAGGAAGACCACAACCCCTACGGCGCCAAGGCGATCGCCGACCGCCTGATGGCCGCGCTCGGCTCGATGCTCCTCTACTGGCACCACTTCAGCCGCCACGGCAAGAGGATCGAGACCGAGACCGACGACGATTCGATCGGCGGGCACTTCCTGCACCTGCTGCACGGCATGAAGCCGTCGCCGGAATGGGTGCGCGCGATGCACACCTCGCTCATCCTCTACGCCGAGCACGAGTACAACGCCAGCACCTTCGCCTGCCGCGTGATCGCCGGCACCGGCTCCGACATGCACAGCGCGATCGCCGGCGGCATCGGCGCGCTGAAGGGTCCCAAGCACGGCGGCGCCAACGAGTTCGCCTACGCGGTGCTGTCGCGCTACGACAGCCCCGACGACGCCGAAGCCGACATCGTGCGCCGCATCCAGGCGAAGGAAATCGTGATCGGCTTCGGCCATCCGGTGTACACCACCGGCGACCCGCGCAACCAGGTGATCAAGGAAGTGGCGCGGCGTCTGTCGAAGGATTCGCCCGAGCAGAAGCTCTACGATATCGCGGAGAGGCTCGAGGCGGTGATGTGGCGCGAGAAGAAGATGTTCGCGAACCTCGACTGGTACAGCGCGGTGTCCTACCACATGATGGGCGTGCCCACGGCCATGTTCACGCCGGTGTTCGTGGTCTCGCGCACCAGCGGCTGGGCCGCGCACGTCATCGAGCAGCGCGCCGACGGCAAGATCATCCGCCCCGGCGCCAACTACATCGGCCCCGAGAACCGCAAGTGGGTGCCGCTCGCCCAGCGCTGAGAGCCATGTACGAGTCCGATCTGACCAAATTCATGCGCGAGTTCCTCAAGCAGCATCCCGAGGAGGTCGAGTCGCAGAGGAAGGGCCGCGCCATCTGGTGGGACAAGAAGCCCGAAGAGCGCGCGCCCGCGCCGTCGATGCGCCACGCGCCACGCTCGGGCGGCGCCGAGCACACCTTCGAGCCCGCCGGCGGCTCCGAGTGGAGCTTCCGCGCGGATGACAACGCTTCTGAGGAAAAAGTCTAGTGTCCGCCCCCGTCTCGAACGTACGACCCAAGCCCGACCAGGTCCTCACCGACATCGCCGACTACGTCACCCGCTACCAGGTGACGAGCGCGCAAGCCTACGAGACCGCACGCTACTGCCTGATGGACACGCTGGGCTGCGGGCTGGAAGCGCTCGAGTACCCGGCGTGCACCAAGCTCCTCGGGCCGATCGTGCCCGGCACCGTGGTGCCGAACGGCGCGAAGGTGCCCGGGACGCAGTTCCAGCTCGACCCGGTGCAGGCGGCCTTCAACATCGGCGCGATGGTCCGCTGGCTCGACTTCAACGACACCTGGCTCGCCGCCGAGTGGGGCCACCCGTCCGACAACCTCGGCGGTATCCTCGCGACAGCCGACTGGTTGTCCAGGAATAGCAAGAACAACCCCCTTGTAATGCGTGATGTGCTCACGGCGATGATCAAGGCGCACGAGATCCAGGGGGTGCTCGCGCTGGAGAACAGCTTCAACCGCGTCGGCCTCGATCACGTGGTGCTGGTCAAGGTGGCCTCCACGGCCGTCGTTTCTCAGTTATTAAGCCTTGACTATGACGAGATCGTGAATGCCGTGTCGCAGGCCTGGGTCGACGGCCAGAGCCTGCGCACCTACCGCCACGCCCCGAACACCGGCTCGCGCAAGAGCTGGGCAGCGGGCGACGCCACCTCGCGCGCGGTGCGCCTAGCGCTCATCTCGCGCACCGGCGAGATGGGCTACCCCTCGGTGCTGAGCGCCAAGATTTGGGGCTTCTACGACGTGCTGTTCAAGGGCAACGGGTTCAAGTTCCAGCGCCCCTTCGGAGCCTACGTGATGGAGAACGTGCTGTTCAAGATCTCGTTCCCCGCCGAGTTTCACGCCCAGACCGCGGTCGAGGCCGCGATGCAGCTCCATCCCGCGGTCAAGAACCGGATCGAGGACATCAAGAAAATCACCATCCGGACCCACGAGGCGGCGATCCGCATCATCGACAAGAAAGGCCCGCTCGACAACCCGGCCGACCGCGACCACTGCATCCAGTACATGGTGGCGGTGCCGCTGCTCTACGGCCGGCTCACCGCCGCGGACTACGAGGACGCCGTCGCCTCGGACCCGAAGATCGACCTGCTGCGCGACAAGATCGACTGCGTCGAGGATCCGCAGTTCAGCCGCGACTACCACGACCCGGAGAAGCGCTCCATCGCGAACGCGCTCACGGTGGAGTTCAAGGATGGCAAGCGCCTCGCCGAGACCGTGGTCGAGTACCCGATCGGGCACAAGCGCCGGCGCAAGGAAGGCATGCCGGTGCTGGTGGAAAAGTTCCGCACCAACCTCACGCGCCGCTTTCCGCCCAAGCAGCAGAAGGCGATCCTCGAGCTTTGCCTGGATGCCGAGCGGCTCGCCGCCACCCCAGTGAACGATTTCGTGGACCTTTTCGTCATATGAACGCCTGGCTCGAAAAACGCATCGCGGAGCTCTCCGCAGAGATCCGCCACTATCCCGGACCGATCGCGCGCTGCGACGAGCACCTGCCGGCGCTGCTCGAGGAACGCGCGCGTCTCCTTTCCCAACTTGAGAAGCAAGGCTGCAGCGCCGAAGCGCTGTGGGCGAACGACGGAGGCTGCAATGCCGCATAACCTGCACAACACGCTGCAAACGTTCAAGCACGGCAAGTTCTACTCGCTGCCCGCCCTAGGCAAGGCGCTCGGCGTGGATGTCGCGAGGCTGCCGGTCTCGATCCGCATCGTGCTCGAGTCGGTGTTGCGCAACTGCGACGGCAAGAAGGTGAGCGAGGAGCACGTCAAAAGCCTCGCCGCCTGGAAGGGCGTCGCGCCGCGCACCGAGGAAATCCCGTTCGTGGTGGCGCGCGTGCTGCTGCAGGACTTCACCGGCGTGCCGCTGCTCGTCGACCTCGCCGCGATGCGCGGCGTGGCGCAGAAGATGGGACGCAATCCGAAGGTGATCGAGCCGCTGGTGCCGGTGGACCTGGTGGTCGACCACTCGGTGCAGATCGACCACTACGGGAACAAGAACGCCCTCGACCTCAACATGAAGCTCGAGTTCAAGCGCAACGAGGAGCGCTACCGCTTCATGAAGTGGGGCATGCAGGCCTTCGACACGTTCAAGGTGGTGCCGCCGGGAATCGGCATCGTGCACCAGGTGAACCTCGAGTATCTCGCTCCGGGGATCCACAAGTCGAACGACGGCGTCTGTTATCCGGACACGCTGGTGGGCACCGACAGCCACACCACGATGATCAACGGCATCGGCGTGGTCGGCTGGGGCGTGGGCGGAATCGAGGCCGAGGCCGGCATGCTCGGGCAGCCGGTGTACATCCTCACCCCCGACGTGGTCGGCGTGAACCTCAAGGGCAAGCTCCATCCCGCGTGCACGGCCACGGATCTCGTCCTCACCGTGACCCAGATGCTGCGCAAGGTGAAGGTGGTGGGCAAGTTCGTCGAGTTCTTCGGCGAAGGCACCCGCTCGCTCTCGGTCCAGGACCGCGCCACCATCGCCAACATGGCGCCCGAGTACGGCGCCACCATGGGGTTCTTCCCGGTCGACGAGCGCACGCTCGAGTATTTCCGCGGCACCGGCCGCTCGAAGGAGGCGGTCGACGCCCTCGAGGCCTACTTCAAGGCGCAGAACCTGTTCGGCATTCCGCGGGCCGGCCAGATCGACTACTCCGAGGTGCACGAGCTCGACCTCGCGAGCGTCATGCCCTCGCTCGCGGGCCCGAAGCGCCCGCAGGACCGCATCGACCTCGCGAAGGTGAAGTCGACCTTCACGTCGCTGTTCTCCGCGCCGGTCAAGGACAACGGCTTCGGCAAGAAGCCGCCGGACCTCGACCGGCCCTACAAGGCTTTCGACGGCACCGAGATCCGCAACGGCGACATCCTCATCGCCGCGATCACCTCGTGCACCAATACCTCCAACCCGGGCGTGCTGCTGGCTGCGGGCCTGCTGGCGAAGAAGGCGGTCGAGCTCGGCCTCAAGGTGAAGCCGCACATCAAGACCTCGCTCGCCCCGGGCTCGCGCGTGGTCACCGAGTACCTCGGCGCCGCCGGCCTGCTGCCGTACCTCGAGAAGCTCGGCTTCAACGTCGCCGCGTACGGCTGCACGACCTGCATCGGCAATGCCGGGCCGCTCGCCCAGCCGATCGACGAGGCAGTGGTGAAGAACGACCTGGTGTGCGCGGCGGTCCTCTCGGGCAACCGCAACTTCGAGGCGCGCATCCATCCGAACATCCGCGCCAACTTCCTCGCCTCGCCGCCGCTGGTGGTGGCCTACGCCATTGCCGGCTCCGTGCTGGTGAATTTCAAAGAGGAGCCCATAGGCAAGTCGAAGGACGGCAAGCCGGTCTACATCGGCCACGTCTGGCCGAGCCACGACGAGGTGGCGGCGCTGATGAAATACGCCATGGACGCGCCCACGTTCAGGAAGCTGTATTCGAATCTCGCGGACACCAACCCGCTGTGGAAGAAGGTCTCGGCGCCCGGCGGACAGGTCTACAGCTGGCCCGCGTCGACCTACATCGCCGAGCCGCCCTTCTTCGCGGATTTCTCGATGACCCCTCCGCCCGCCGTGGACGGCATCACCGGCGCGAAGGTGCTCGCCGTGCTCGGCGACTCGGTGACTACCGACCACATCTCGCCGGCCGGCTCGATCAAGCCGACCTCGCCCGCCGGGATCTTCCTGCAGGAGCACGACGTGGCGGTGGCGGACTTCAACAGCTACGGCGCGCGCCGCGGCAACCACGAGGTCATGATGCGCGGCACCTTCGCCAATGTGCGCATCAAGAACCTGATGCTTCCGGGCACCGAAGGGGGGGTGACTCTGTACAAGAATGAAAAACTTCCCATCTATGACGGGGCGATGCGCTACATCGCCGAGGGCACGCCGACGGTGGTCTTCGGCGGCGAGGAATACGGCACCGGCTCGTCGCGCGACTGGGCAGCGAAGGGCACCATGCTCCTCGGCGTGAAGGCCGTGGTCGCGCGCAGCTTCGAGCGCATCCACCGCTCCAACCTAGTCGGCATGGGCGTGCTGCCGCTGCAGTTCACGGGCGGCGACTCGGCGCAGTCGCTCGCCATCGCCGGCGACGAGACCATCGACGTCCTCGGCATGGGCGACATCCGGCCGATGCAGGACCTCGAGCTGCGGATCCGCAAGCCCGACGGGAGCGAGAAGACCGTCAAGGTGAAGTCGAGGATCGACACTCCGATCGAGGTCGACTACTTCAAGCACGGCGGCATCCTGCCTTACGTGCTGCGCGAGCTCCTCGGCGGCGCGGAAGCGGCGAGCAAGGCCGCTTAAGAGAAAAAGGGGTCAGCTCTCCTGCGGCAGCGGGCGGGCGGCGTCGTGCGGCGCGCGCCCGGTCTCGATCATGCTCTTCATGCGCATGAGGTCGGCGTCCATCTCGGTCTTGGGATCGGCGCCGAAGAGGCTCGCGACCGCGTGGCCGAAGGCGCCGCCGGGCGGAACGTAGCAAAGCTGCACGGTGACGCGCGTGCCGGCGTCGCTCGGCTCGAAGCGCACCAAACCCTCGTGCTTCACCGCCGAGCCGAACACCGAGCGCCAGCGCAGGAACGCGTTGGGCTCGACTTCGACCAGCCTCGCGTTCCATTCGACGGGCACGCCCGCCGGCCCGGCGACCACCCAGTGCGATACGTCGTCGCTCACCTGCACCTCGCGCACGTTGTGCATGAAGCGCGGGAAGTTCTGGTAATCGGTCCAGAACGCGAACACCTTCTCGACCGGGGCATCGACGTTGATGGTCTTGCGCACCACTATGCCGTGACCGGGCCCGGTCAGGCCCAGGAGCACCAGCAAGCCCTTGTTGGTCATCGAGCGGGCCACCAGCGCGCCGCCCGCCGCACCGAGCACGGCGCACAGGCCGGCGCGCGCGCGAAACGACGACGCCAGAAGCCCTGCCCCGACCGTGCCCGCGGCGAGCCGCGCCGCGGGCGTCCAGTTCTCCTGCAGCAGCTCGAAGCGCGCGCCGTGCCGCGGATGGCCGCCCTGAAGCGACGACACGTGCTGCGCTTCCGCATCTTCGTAGACCGTGAGCCGGTCGCTCACCGCCTTGACCCCCGGCACGCCGCGCACGCAGCGCAGGAGCGGCCGCGCTTCCTCGGAGAGCACCGGGCCGGCCAGCGTGACTTGGCCGTGGTCGACCGCGACCTCGACCGCGTGCGGATGCGACACCGCGCGGCCGAGCTCGGCCCGCACGCGCTCGACCAGCACAGCATCCGAGACTTCCTCGTGCTCAAAGAGCTTGCGTGCCGTGGCGAGCACTCCGCGCGCGCGGTGCACGGTGTCGCGCGCAGTCACGCGACCGGCTTCGTTGAGCCGCTTGCCCGCGTGCACCATCTTGTCGCGTGTCCGCGCGCGGCGACGCCGCCCTTCGTGCGGATCCAGGAAGTACATCGCGAGGGCGCCGAGCGCTCCGCCAACGAGGAGGCGGTTCATGCGGGTTTTTCCTGCAAGTTGCGCGCCGCTACGGCGCGCCGAGCCCGGCGAGGTAGTCGGCGAGGACTTCGATGTCCTGCGGCGTGAGCGGCTGCGCCGCCGAGGTCATGTTGCCGTCGATGTCGGCGCGGGTCTGCGCCTTGAAGCCCTTGAGCTGGGCGAGCAGGTATTCGTACTGCTGCCCGGCGAGGCGCGGAATGTGCTGCTGGCCGAGAAGCTGCGGGCCGTGGCACTGGCTGCAGTTGAACTTCTTGGCGAGGCCGGGACCGGCGGCGGCATTCTCGGGCTTGCTCTTGTGCTTGGGCGCCGCGGCTTTCTGCTTGGAGAAATAGGCGGCGAGCTCGTTCATGTCCGCGTTCGACACGTTCGCCGCCATCGGCGACATCTGAGGGTCCTTGCGGTTGCCCTCGCGGAACATGAAGAGCGAGGTCGAGATGAACTGCGCCGGCTGCTGCGCGAGCGACGGCACCGCCGGGTTCGCCGAATTGCCGCCCTCGCCGTGGCAGGCGGCGCAAAGATTGGGATCCGCCCCTTGCGCCACCGCCGTAGCAAAGACCGAAAACAAAAACGCGGCGAGGCGTATCGCCGCGTTTTTCAGCTTCAGTCTAGCCAACCCTATTTCCCGTGGCTGACCCGGTAGATGACGCCGTTGTAGTCGTCCGAGACCAGCATCGAGCCGTCCTTCAGCACCAGCACGTCGACCGGCCGGCCCCACATCGGCGGATCGGCTTTTTCGTCCTGCAAGAAGCCGGTGAGGAACGGCTCGGGCTTGCTGGCGTTGCCCTTCTCGTCCAGCTTGATCCGCATCACGTTGTAGCCCTGCTTGATCTCGCGGTTCCACGAGCCGTGCATCGCGATGAAAATGTTGTTCTGGTATTCGGCCGGGAACATCTTGCCGTCGTAGAACTTCAGGCCGAGCGGCGCGATGTGCGCGCCGAGGAGCTGCGCGGGCTTGGCGAACTCATCGCACGAGCGGCCCTTGCCGAAGTCCGGGTCGAGCACGTTGCCCTGGTGGCAGAACGGATAGCCGAAGTTCGGCACCGCCGCCTTGATCGGCACCCGGTGCAGCGTGTCGTTCGGTATGTCGTTGCCCGCCCAGTCGCGCCCGTGGTTGGTGAACCAGACGTCCTTGTTCTTCGGGTTGAAGGCGATGCCGACGGAATTGCGCACCCCGCGGGCCACCTGCTCGAGCGTGCCCTTGTTCGGGTCGACCCGCATGATGGACGCCTCGTTGTACGTCGGCATCACGATGTTGCCCGGCGCGCCGATGTTGAAGTAGAGCTTGCCGTCTGGCCCCATCGCCAGGTATTTCCAGAAGTGGCCGGCCTGGCGGTTCGGGTCGAGGTTGTCGACCACCACCTTGCCCTCGCCCGGGCTGTCGAGCTTGCTCTCGATGCCGTCGTAGCGCGTGATGCGGCCGCGCTCGGCGACGTAGAGCGTGCCCTTGTTGAAGACGATGCCGTTCGGCGCATCGAGCCCCTTCAGGATCGTCTTGACCTCGCGCTTGCCGCCCTTGTCGGTCACCGCATAGACGTTCTTCGCGTTGCGGTTGCTGACGAACACGGTGCCGTTGTCGCCGAGCGCGAGCGAACGCGCCTCGGGGATGCCGTCCACCCAGGCTTCGACCTTGAAGCCGGCCGGAACCTTGAGCGTGTTGACCGGCAGCTCCTTGGCCGGGCGGCCGGTCATGTGCGGCGCGAACGGGTGCAGGCTCGATTCGGCCATCGCCGGCGGCTTGCCCCCGTGCCAGGACGGCGCCGGCTGTGCGGCGGGCTTGTCCTGCGCGAAGGCCGGCGCGGCGAATGCGGCGGCGATGAGTGTTGCAGTGAGCTTCATGGGGGATCCTCCTCTGGGAACCGCTATTAAATCACTTTTGTGCGCCCGCGGCGCGCAGCAGGGCGGCGGTCGTCTGCCTGGCCTCCTCCTCGGCGATCGCCAACGCGGTCTTGCCCCGGTTGTCGCGCGCGTCGCGCTCGGCGCCGCGCGCGAGCAACAGCCTGACCGCCTCGTCCTGGCCGAAGCCGGCCGCCCACATGAGGGCGGTGAGGTCGTTGTCGTAGCGTGCGTTGACGTCCACGCCGTGCTCGAGCAGAGCGCCGAGAACCTGCGCATGGCCGTTGGCCGCGGCGTAGAGCACGGCGGTCTTCTTCATCCGGTCGACGGGGGCGGGGTCGGCCTTGCGCTGCAGCAGGGCCCGGGTCAGCTCGAGGTCGCCGTTGTAGGCGGCGCTCATCAGGGGCGTGACGCCGGCGAGGTCCTTCTGGTTGACGTCCGCGCCCCGCTCGATCAGGAGCAGCCCCAGGCGGGTATGGCCGTTCTTCGCCGCGATGTTGAGCGGCGTGTCGCCCAACCGGTTGCGCGAATCGACGACCGCGCCCTGGTCGAGCAGCCTGCGCACCGTGTCCTCGCTGCCACTGCGCGCCGCCTGCACCAACTCGGCGTTGATGTTGACGGCGGCCTGCTGCGCCGACGCCGCCGTGTGCAGCGCACAAAGAAGGACGACCAGCGGTCTTGCCGCGAGCATCGCTCAGTTTCCTTAGTGTCCGTTGTTGACAGACCCGGAGCAAGGACTACACTCCTCGGGGAAATCATAGCAGGGCCCTAGAAGGGGTTGCCAAGGGAGGCACCGAGCCGCCGAACGCGCGCGCCTGCGCGCGTCCCCGTATCCTAAGTTGCAAGTCCAAGGGAGATCACCGTGATGAAGAAGACGAAGCGCTCTCTCGCAGTCGTCGCCGCTTCCGCAGCGCTCGGGCTCGCCGCGCCCGGGCTCGCCCAGGAAGTGAAACAAACGCCGGCCACCGTCGGAGCCGCGGTCCCGAAGAGCGTCAACGTGACTCAGGACCAGCTCACCAAGGCCGGCGCCGACTCGAGGAACTGGCTGCACACCAACGGCAACTACGCCCAGACGCGTTACTACCCAGGCGCGCGCATCACCACCGAGAACGTCGCCAGGCTGCGGCCGGCGTTCGTCTTCCAGACCGAGGTGGTCGAGTCGATGGAGACCGCGCCGATCGTGATCGGCGGCGTCATGTACCTCACGACGGCGTTCAACCACGTGTACGCGATCGACGCGGCGACCGGCAAGGAGTTCTGGCACTACAAGCACAAGATGGGGCCGATCACCACGTTCTGCTGCGGCCCGAACAACCGTGGCGTCGCCATCTCGGGCGGCCGGGTGTTCATGGGCACGCTCGACGCGAAGCTCGTCGCGCTCGACGCGGCGAGCGGCAAGCTCGTGTGGGAGACGCAGATCGCCGACCCGGAAAAGGGCTACAGCGAGACCATGGCGCCGACGGTGATCGACAACAAGGTCCTGATCGGCACCAACGGCGGCGAGTACGGCATCCGCGGCTTCGTAAAGGCCTACGACGCGAACACCGGCAAGCTGCTTTGGACGTTCAATACCATCCCTGAGAAAGGCCACGAGGGCGTGTGGGCGCCCAACGACGCGACCGGCCGCAACATGAAGCGCGACCTCGCCAAGGAGAAGGCCGCGTTCGCCAAGGACAGCTCCTTCTACCAGACGCTCGGCGGCGGCGTATGGATGACGCCCGCGGTCGACCGCAAGACCAAGACC
>Ga0137394_10002393_pt1 | contig 13876 bp, 10 predicted proteins | sample czobulk116metaG_FD_108278 | JGI IMG/M metagenome (GOLD analysis project Ga0137394, IMG submission 108278) | Vadose zone soil microbial communities from Angelo Coast Range Reserve, California, USA - czobulk1.16 metaG | ecosystem: Environmental > Terrestrial > Soil > Vadose zone | place: USA...
CGGCAATATCGGTTCCTTGTTTTTCGATAATGTCTCGAATTTGCGATTCACTCAGCCGTTCAGCCGCCTGGACATCCCTGCTCCGTTCCGGCTCAGCCAGCGAAAAATCAATCCGCGGCGTCGAGACTCGTGGCCAGGCAAATTTGGCAAAGTATTCAGTCTTCCGAGGGTCGGTATTGGTGAGGCTCAAGGTGTAGCCGCTGCGCCCATGGAATGCCCGCTCGAAGTGCAGAACCTCCGTTCCACGTTCGCCCAGGCCGGCGGCCAGGTTTTTGCGCACCTTCCAATCCATGGCCGCTTTGAGGGCGTTCTCCACGGCCAACGCGCCACCTTCGATAAAAAAGTAGCGTTCCAGCGGCGCTAATCCCATCACCCGGTTAAATGTCTCAACGAATTCCACGTAGTGGACCGAGTAGACATCAGCATTGGCCACTTTGATGCGCGCGGCCTGGTAGAGCGACTCCTTTACCTGGGGTTCGTCGAAGTAGGGATGATTGAAGCCAACAGGCAGTGAACCGTAAAAACCGTAGAGATCGAGCAAGGTGCGGCCAGTGGACGCATCGACCAGGCGTGACCCGCGGCTTTTCTTCAGATCGATAAAGATCTTAAAACCGTCGAGCAAAACATGCCGGCCCAGCGCCGAAAGAAGTTGCTGAGGGTTTTTAACCGCATTGCTCATATACAATCGTACGCCCGGCCATTTTGAGTGTCAAATTCGCCATCATTCGGTTCAACGAGTAGGGTCTCACACACTTGACTCAATTGAATTATCGGCAATTAACTTGTGCCATGAAGCTCTTAACCAGCGGCTCGAGGAGGTTGGCTTGCGTTTGGCTGTGCTATTGCCTGGTTGCATCAGCGCCTGCCCGCGCGGGCACGGTGCAACTTGGCCAAACCGCGCCCCCCATCAAAATTGCCGAATGGGTGCGAGGCGGGCCGATCAATCTGGACCAATTACGAGGCAGTAACGTATTAGTGCTCGATTTCTGGGCCACCACCTGCGCCCCCTGCCGCTATACGATCCCCTATATTTCCGAACTGCAAAAAAAGTTCCGTGACCGCGGCGTGTTGATGGTCGGGATCAGCTCCGAACCGGCCGACAAGGTCAAATCCTTCCTGTCCAAACTTGATGCACCCGTGGGTTACCTGATGGCCACCGATTCAAATCACCAAACCTCAGACGCTTATTTGAAAGCCGCCGGCTGGGAAGAGTTGCCCCACGCGTTCATAGTGAATACCGATGGCAAGCTCGCCTGGCACGGCAATGCGACCGTCGCCCTGGAAAAGGTCCTGGACCAGTTGCTGGCGGGAGAATTGGATATCGAAGCAGCACAACGCAGCATTACCGCTGAAAAACTGACCCGTGAATACTTCCTGATTGTGAGCACCGGCAGGACCAACGCCAGAACAGCGCAATTGGGCGAACAAATCATCGCAGAAGCGGCCAATTACCCGGCTATCCTGAACGAATTCGCCTGGAAGATTCTCACCGACCGAAAACTCAAGAAGCGCGACTACGACCTGGCTTTGCGCGCGTCCAAAGCTGCTTATGAGATGAGCGGTGGCAACGAGGTGCCGATCATGGATACCTACGCGCGCTCTCTCTTCCAGGCCGGCAAACATGCCGAAGCCATCGAGATCGAAAAGAAGGCCATCGAAGCCTGCAAAGACGTCCGTTTCCGTCCCGAGTTGGAATCGGTTCTGTTGCGTTTCCAGCGGTTGAGCAAAGAGCAGCCAAAAAAATAATGTCTCAAGCCGAGACACCGCTGTACAATCCTTGGACCGCACGAAGTTCCGCCAGGTTTGGAGTGCGGCAGTCCTCTGCCGCTTTAGCATTACAGTGAAATGACTTGGATATCTTGCAACTCGTGTGGTTCTCAATCAAAAGCGGCAGAGTCCAAAACGTCGCAGAGCTTCGCCGCGCTCGCACCCACGAAAAAGCCGGCTTTCGCCGGCTTTCGTAGGTGATAAGACACGATCCGCGGTCACCTGCCACAGAACAATTCGTAACGAAACCCATGAAAATTCGCTGCCCGAGGCTTCGTTACACGCGCTGTCTCTCCGCGGAGTTCTATCCGAGCAGCCCTACCGACAATCAGAGCGAATCTGATGCCAACGGGGGCCGTCCCCAAGTCAACCGGGTAATCAGTAATCAGTGATCGGCAATCAGCCCAGCAGTTCTTTGACTACCTGCCCGTGGACGTCGGTGAGCCGGAAGTCGCGGCCAGCGTGGCGATAGGTGAGTTTTTCGTGATCGAAGCCGAGCAGCCACAGGATCGTGGCGTGCAGGTCGTGCACGTGCACCTTCTTCTCCACGGCGGCAAACCCATATTCGTCGGTCGCGCCGTGAACATATCCGCCACGCACTCCACCGCCGGCCATCCACATCGTGAAGCCGTGATGATTATGATCGCGCCCGTTGATCTTTCCTGCATTGGAACCTGGCGTCGGCAATTCGACCGTCGGGGTGCGCCCGAATTCGCCGCCCCAAATGACCAGGGTATCGTGGAGCATTCCGCGTTGCTTCAAATCTTTGAGCAAGGCGCCAATCGGCTGGTCGCATTCTTTTGCCAGACGCCGGTGATTGACTTCAATGTCGTCGTGGTTGTCCCATGGTTGCCCGGCGCCGTGCCAAAGCTGAATGAATCGAACACCGCGCTCGAGCAACCGGCGCGCGATCAGTAGCTGACGCGCGTGGGTCCCTTCGCCGTACATCTTGCGAATGTGTTCGGGCTCTTTGTTGATATCGAACGCATCGGTGGCATCGATTTGCATTCGATACGCCAGCTCGAACGATTGAATGCGCGCTTCCAATTGGGCGTCCTCTTTGCGCTTGGCGCGATGCTTTTCGTTGAGCGCCTGGAGCAGGTCGAGTTGTTGCCGTTGTTCTGGCAGAGAGGTGAAATTGTTTTTGATGTGCTCGATGAGCTTCTCAATCTTCGTGTGCTGCGTGTCGATGTAGGTCCCCTGGTAGACGCCGGGCAGGAAGCCTGACTGCCAATTTTGCGATTCCTGGATCGGATAACCGCCCGGGCACATCGAGATAAATCCGGGCAGATTCTGATTTTCTGATCCCAAACCGTAAGTCACCCACGAACCAAGACTGGGCCGAATGAGCCGCGCTTCGCCGCAGTTCATGAGAAGCAGCGACGGCTCGTGGTTGGGCACATCCGCATGCATTGAGCGGATCACAGCGATGTCATCGATGCTCTCCGCCACGTTGGCGAAGAGTTCGCTCACTTCGATGCCGCTCTTGCCGTATTTCTTGAACTTGAACGGAGAAGGAAAGGCCGCCCCGGTCTTGCGCTCTGTCCGGAGGTTCTCCATGGGAAGGAGTTTGCCGGCGTATTCTTCGAGAGCGGGTTTTGGATCAAACGTATCGACGTGCGAAGCGCCGCCGTTGGCGAAGATGTGAATGACTCGCTTGGCCTTGCCTGGGAAATGAGGCTGCTTCGGAGCCAGCGGGCTGGTTAAGCCGTCACTGGCCTGGGCCGATCCCGGTAATCCGAACCCTCCAAATAGAGAAGCGAAGCTCACCGCGCCCATTCCCATCCCACAACGGCAGAGAAATTCACGTCGCGTTAGCGCCAAATGTTCCGGATTGGGCTTATGATGCCTCATATCAACAGGATGGACGCGGACAAGGGGGGCTGAATTCGACCTAAAGAACCATTGGGCGTAAGTGCTGCAGCGTAAACGGGGTAAACCTCGCCACGCCTGCGCACTTTTGTCCATCGTGCGGAACTCTGGTCAGGGTGTTCGGACAATGTCTTGAGACAGTGTCTTTAAATCGGACAGCAAAAAAGGGCGAAAAGAGGAACCTGGCGGCTGCTTGCGCAGCCGCCAGTCAACAACTCTATTCCACGTAGGACGCCAGGCGGGAGAGCCCAGCGCTTTCAGGTAGGATAACGATAGGACGCGTTACCTGCCCCATGATGGAGCAAGCGGAGAGCAATACATTATTTCGGTTGTCGAAATTCTGTATCATTGTCATGCAATAGAGCTGAGCAGGTGATATGCCAGCCTGCGCCCGCCTATCGGTTATTGACTGCCAAGGCTTGATCTTCGAACCTCTGGGTTGGTCCAACGCGACCGTCGGGTGTCCAACGATGGACAATGCGCTTGCTGAGGTGTAGACAACCGAGGCGACACTGTCCCGTTTCTGGACATTCAGGGCGCCTTACTGCGCGGCCTTGGCGTGGGGATACCACTCGCGCAATCTCACTTCGATGCCGGAATTTTGGCTGAGCAGTTCCTTGAACTTTGCGACGTCGCTTCCCCGGTAGTGATAGGGATAGACCACTTTGGGTTTAAATTTCTGGACTGCACTGGCGGCTTTTTCCACCTCCATTGTGTAGGGCAGGTTCATACAGACAAACGCCACGTCGATATTTTTGAGCGCGCGCATCTCCGGAATATCTTCGGTGTCACCGCTGATATAGATGCGTTTTCCGCCCAGGGTCAGGACATAGCCGTTACCGCGGCCTTTGCTGTGATACTTGAGTCTGTCGGGCGTGAGATTGTACATTGGAATGGCTTCGATCTGCATGCCCGCCACCGTTTTCGTTTCACCGTTTGTGAGGACGGTGATTTGCGACTTTAACTTCGGCAGTTTGTTGGCAACGGCCAGTGGCGCCACGATCATCGTTTTCTCCGTGACAATGCCGTTCAAGGTATTCGGATCAAGATGATCCCCGTGGATGTCAGTAATCACGACCAAATCAGGTCGCGGAAACTGGGTGAAGCCTTTCGCGCCTCCCACCGGGTCGACATAGATCGCTTTGCCATTCCAGCTCATGAGAAACGTCGCGTGATCGATCGGACGAATGATCAGGTCGCCCTGATCGGTTTGCACTCGATCACCAGTCAGCTCGCTGCCGGTTGCGGCACGGGCTGGGATGACTTCGAGCTGCCACGCAATGGAGAACAACAGAATCGATAGAAAACAGATGACTCTATCCCCGGAACAAACCTCGTTTTTCATACAATCGAACCATCCGCCCGCTCCGCTCCGCTTTCAAATGAAAAGTTTCGGTCAGCGAATCTTCTGCAAATCTTCCTCCGTCCAGGCGTCTTCGCGTTGGGCGGTCGCGTCGCGAATTCGCTTTACGGTGGCCGTATCAACCGAGCTGAATGAATGTCCCCATTCTTTCCGGACGTACGTCAGAACATTGGCAATCTGCTCGTCATCCAGAACGCCAAGCGACGGCATATCCAGCTCGAACGTTTGCTTCTTCACATGAATCGGGCCGCGCAGGCCGTGCAAAACAATGCGCACAAGCCGCTCGGGCGTCGCTGCGATCCACTCCGAGCCGACCAGCGGAGGCGCCAGCCCTTCCTGCCCAAACCCATGCGGCTGATGACATGCCAGGCAGGTCGCTTCATAGACCGTTTTGCCCGCGTCGAATTTTTTCTGGTCGGCTGCTGACAGCACCGGTTTGGGTGCGGCAACCATGACTTTCGGGGGTTCAAAGGCCACCAGCGCAAACTTTGCCGAATCTCGCGTGAGGCTAAAGGAGGTTTTTTGCAACAGGTTGGACACGACCTGCCGCGCGGTTGGATCGGGCGCGAGCTGCGTTAATGAGAGAGCAAGCTGCGTTTGCACCTCTGCCGCAGGGTCGGCGTTCATGGCAAAAATGTTCGAGCGCAGCGCCGCCGTTCCGGTTTTGTTCGTCTTCAGGAGCGGCTCCGAAATGCGAATGGCTGCGGCGCGGATTTTCGGTTCTTTATCGACCAGGGCCGTCGCGATCGTTTCTGTATCCGCCTGCTCAATTCCTTCCAGCGTCCATAACGCGTGAAGACGCGCCAACCGGTTGGAACTCGATTTGACCAAGGCCCGCAGCTCGGGCACGACGGAAGAAGCTCCCCGTTCAATCAGCAGGCGCTGGGCAGTATCGCGCCACCAGCCGTTCGGATGCGACAACGCCTGCACCAGCTCACTGGCGGATGCTTTCGACAAAGCGGGCCGGGGTCCCACCGGCTTGTTTTCTGGCGCCACTCGGTAGAGCCGGCCACGATCCAACGGCTTCTCCAGCCCCCGTTCTTCCGTCTGCTTGCGCAGGTAGGTCGTCAGGTAGATGCGGTGCTGGATGAGGCCGCGATACAAATCGACCAGATAAACCGCGCCATCAGGCCCGGTATAGCTGTTCACCGGACGAAAGCGCTCATCGCTGGAGGTCAGAAACTCTGATTTTTTGTAAGCGTTAACCGCGGTGACGATCCCTTCTTTCTCCGAAAGGACATTGCGACGGACAAGGTTCGCCGACGGTTCGCAGACGAACGCATTGCCGTAGAAATCTGGCGGAAACAAATCGCCCCGGTAAATGCTCGTTCCGCAAGCCGCCGTGAATTTCCAGAGCGTTCCGTCGGGGCGCAGCGTATCGGGCTGATAACCGCGATTGACGCCGGGATTGACTCGGCTCGGCCAAACAGTCTGGTCGGCGGCTATTTTTGCGCCAATGCCAAGCAATTTTGTTCCCGGCGAGCGGCCCTTCAAGTATTGCGACGGCACAAGGTCCCCGCGGAGCTGATCGCTGTTGGACGTGTAAAACAACCGGCCGAAGTTGTCCTGGGCCAATCCCCATTGAGCACGGTTGGGATCCGGTTCACGGATCCATTTTCCGTGTGAGAAGCGATATCGATATGTGTGATAAAGGCTGTAGATCCAATTATCCAGAGCGAGGACCAATCCATTGGCATTGTGCTCGGGGTTTTTCTGGTCTCCGTAGTCCGAAGCAACCTCAACTTTCTGATCGCATTTCCCATCGCCATCAGTGTCGCGGCAGAACCAGAGCTTGGGAGGCTCAGCCACCAACGCTCCGCCTTGCACCAAAGCTAGCGCCCGTGGCATGACGAGATTATCCAAAAAGACAGTCCGCTTATCGATACGTCCATCGTTGTCGGTGTCTTCAAGAATGACGACGCGCCCTGGGATCTTTTGCTCGCCGATGCCGTCGGGATTGGGCATGAAACCGCGCATTTCAATGACCCAGATTCGGCCGTCGGCATCGAAACACATGGCGATGGGACTATCAACGAGCGGTTCGCTGGCGGCCAGTTCGATGCGAAAGCCCGGCTGCAGCTTGAAACTGTTTAAGGCTTCATCCGGGCTAAGCGGGGGTGCAGGGGGGATCTTCTCTCGCGGAACGCGCAGCGGCTGATTGGTGTCTCCCTTGTCGCCGTTCTGGGCCAGGAGCGCGAGGTTGGTCAGAAAAAGGGCCAGCGTGGCGACTATAATTCGGTTCGACACGATCATGTTGTAACTAAGCTGGCGAGTTGGACGGGGCGGCTGCTGGCCGTATTCTAGCGCGTTCAAGCAATGGCCTGACTGTACCCGCGGAGCTGCGGCGAAGGCAATAGCGAGGTCAACCTAAGGGTGATTGCCTCGCCGAATTGGCGGCTCTGGTCTGGAGGACACTCCGTTGCCCGGTTATACCGCACTTGACCTTTGGCCAGGAAAGGGCAGATTACGCGGCTCGGCTCGACCTTATGGAGCATATTAGAAATATCGCGATTATCGCCCACGTTGACCATGGCAAGACGACGCTTGTCGATTGTTTGCTTAAACAATCGGGAACGTTCCGCGCCAACCAGGCCCAGTCCTCGGAAGAGCGTATCATGGACTCGATGGACCTCGAGCGCGAAAAGGGCATCACCATTCGGGCCAAGAACGCCGCCTTTAAATATAAGAATTATCACGTCAATATCGTGGATACCCCAGGCCACGCCGACTTCGGCGGCGAAGTCGAGCGGATCATGAACATGATCGATGGCGTGCTCTTGGTGGTCGATGCCACCGACGGCCCGCAGGCACAAACGCGTTTTGTGCTTCGCAAGGCCTTGGAAGCGGGCGCCAAGCCCATCGTCGTGATCAACAAAATTGATCGTGACAATGCCACTCCGCACAAGGTGCTCGATCTGGTCTTCGATCTGTTCGTTTCGTTGCATGCTACCGATGAGCAGCTCGATTTCCCGGTGATTTATGCCAGCGCTAAATTAGGTTTTGCCAAGGTTCATCTCCCGGACGCGAGCGACTCGATGACGCCGCTTTTCGACGCCATTATCAAGCAGATCCCTCCTCCGCGCGCGTATGCCGGGGTTGAGTTCAAAATGCTGGTGGCCAATCTCGACTATTCAGATTACCTCGGTCGAATCGCTTTTGGAAAAATAGTCAGTGGCAAAGTCAAAGTGGCTGACCCCGCCGCTTGCATTCATGGCGATGGAAGAAGAACGGCTTCGAAGATTACCGCGATCTTCCATTTCGAGGGCCTAAAACGCATCGAAGTTCCCGAGGCGCACGCCGGCGACATTATTGGCGTGACCGGTTTCGAGGATGTCTTCATCGGTGAAACCATCACGGACACGGTCGACCGTCAGCCGCTGCCTTTCGTGCCGATCGATCCGCCGACTATCCAAATGCAGTTTGCCGTTAACGATGGGCCCTTGGCCGGTCAAGAGGGCAAGCTGGTAACGGCGCGGCACATCCGGGAGCGTTTGATCAAGGAAATCCGCACGAATGTGGCTTTGCGCGTGGCGGACACTGATGCGCCAAATATTTTTGAAGTCAGCGGCCGCGGTGAAATGCAAATCGCCATCCTGGTCGAACAAATGCGGCGGGAGGGCTACGAGGTGCTCGTTTCACGGCCCGAGGTCATCTACCAAAAAGATGCGCGTGGCAATTTGCTCGAGCCGATCGAAAAGCTGTTCGTCGAAATCCCCAAGGATTCGATGGGCAGTGTGATGGAGAATCTGGCCGGGCGCAAAGCGGAAATCACCAACATGAATCACCATGGCGACCAGGTGAGCATCGAAGCTCTCATTCCGATGCGCGGATTGATTGGCTTCGAAACCGATCTCGTGAACATGACCCGTGGCCTGGGCGTCATGAGTCACCTGTTCAACGAATATGGGGCGGACCGCGGCGAAATAGCGGCTCGCAAAAATGGCTCCCTTGTTAGCATGGAAGATGGTGAAGCTACTTCCTACGCCTTGAACATGGTCCAGGAGCGTGGCCGGCTGATGGTTGAACCGGGCGAGAAGATCTACAAAGGAATGATCGTCGGGGAGAATGCTCGTGAGAACGATATTCCAGTGAACCCTTGCAAAGGGAAGAAGCTCACGAATATGCGTTCGCAGGGTGATGGCAAAGGGATCCACCTCGACCCGCCCTTGAAGCTGAGCCTCGAACGGGCCCTGGAGTACATTGGTTCCGACGAATACGTGGAGGCCACTCCTAAAAGCCTTCGCCTGCGCAAGAAAATCCTCGACGAGACGCAGCGTAAACGCGCCGCTCAAAGCCGAACGGCGCTGAACGCAGCGTAGTGGCGCTCGAACGGGGCGCCAGCTTTTGGAGTGCGGCAGTCCTCTGCCGCTTTCCGCTCGCCTGCCCGAAGTTGCCAAAGCGGCAGAGGACTGCTGCACTCCAAAAACTGGCGGTGCCGCACGGTTCGTGAGGAGCGGTCTAACTATCGCAAGCGCGTGCTGCATGTCGCTCGTCAAGCAGGCACTCCATGAACTTGCCTTCCGCTTCACCTTTCCAACGGCCGGTTCTTCCCGTACACTTCGGCGTAAGGCACTTATCCATGCCCAGCGTCTACATCAAAACCTACGGTTGCCAGATGAACGAGCGCGACTCCGAACAGGTCGCCGCGCAGCTCGTGGCCAAGGGGTATGCGCTGGCTCCTTCAGAGGCCACTGCCGATGTCATCCTGCTGAATACGTGCAGCGTGCGCGACATGGCCGAGCAAAAGGCACTCGGAAAAATGGCCGCCCTTGCAGCGGACGTGCGCAGGCATCGCCCCAATGTCATCCTTGGGTTTATGGGCTGCATGGCCCAAAGCCGCGGTCAGGAACTCATCGACCGCTTGCCGGACGTTGATCTGGTTGTCGGAACGCAGAAATTCCACCGCGCGCCAGAGTATCTTGATGACCTCCTCGCTGGACGACGTGAGAAGATCGTCGATGTGGACCCCGAAACGGATAGCCATTCAACCATCCGGGAACATTTGCTGAATGGCTCCGCCGTGCGCGCAGTGACGGCGTTCGTCAGCATCATGCAAGGCTGCAATCAATACTGCACCTTCTGCATCGTTCCCTACACGCGCGGGGAGGAGCGCAGCCGTTCCATTGCTGATATCGTGGCTGAATGCCGCGAACTCGTTTCTCAAGGTGTAAAGGAAATCACTTTGCTCGGACAGATCGTTACCAGCTACGGCAAACGCGAGATTGGCGTCCGTGATGGCAAATCGGCGTTCCTGCAACTGCTCGAGGCTGTTCATGAAGTGGAAGGTCTCGAACGCATCCGGTTCACCTCACCGCATCCCAAAGGTTACGGCGATGATTTGGTCGAGGCTTACGCGCGTCTTCCCAAACTGGTTGAGAGCGCCCATATTCCCGTCCAAAGCGGCAGTAATCGGGTGCTCAAACTGATGCACCGCGGCTATACCCGCGAACGCTTTCTTTCCATCATTGAGAAACTTCGCCAGGCGCGTCCCCGCATCGGGGTGACCACCGACATCATCGTTGGCTTTCCAGGCGAAACGGAGGTCGATTTCGAAGAGACGCTTTCGCTTGCCCGCGAGGTTCGTTTCGACAATTCCTTTATGTTTAAGTATTCGCCCCGCAAAGACACTCCAGCCGCGGCGATGCCTGGTCAAGTGGAGCCGGCAATCAAAGAAGAACGCAACGCGCGCCTGCTTAAAGTGATTAACGAAATCGCCGCCGAAACCTATCGGATTTATGTGGGCGACACCGTCGAAATCCTGGTCGAGGGCCCGAGCAAAAAGAAACCGTTCCGCATGATGGGGCGCACTCGCAGCAACAAGATCGTCGTTTTCGACGGCTCAGAACGGCACCGTGGGCAGGTCATGAACGTGAAAGTGACCCGGGCCGGTTCATTCACCTTGTACGGAGATCCTGCGATCCTCAATCTTTAGAACTGATTTCCCAATAAGGTCTTGTCAACGCCTATGGTGCGGATGACATTCACTCGCGCAGTATGCCTGACATCAAACTTTGGACCTTATCAATCCTATTGGGGCTCCTTCTCGGGCTTCCTCATGTCTATGGATTTTTGAACCCCGATAAATACAGCGCCACTCTCCGCAAATTCCCACGCTACACTCCGGCTGGATATATTCTCATGATCCTGGCCACGCTCTGGTTTCTGGCCTACGTTCGACAGGAGTCCATTTCAGATTTTGCCTCGTTCAAACCCGCGTTATTTATTCTGTTCGCCGCCGTAGGGATTTGCGCCTGTTTGTTTGTGAAAGATTTCCTCGCTGTGCGCGGTTTGGCGGTGGTTTTCCTGCTGTTGGCCAAGCTCATGGTCGATACCGCCCGCTGGGTCGACACCCCGTGGCGTTTGGTCATTGTGAGCTTTGCTTACGGGCTGGTCATCGCCGGAATGTGGTTCACCGTTTCTCCCTGGCGGCTGCGTGACATCATCAACTGGTCCACTGCGAACCAGCAGCGCACCCGGATGACGTGTGCCATCCGTGCCGGCTTTGGTCTGCTCCTCGTCGTCCTCGGCTTAACCGTCTTTCGTCATGCCGAACAACGGGCCGCAGAGCGAAATGGCTCTGCTCAGATTGCCAGTCCGCGGTTCGAGTTGGTTGCAACGTGAGCGCAGGCAAAATCCTCGTGGTGCGCGGTGGCGCAATCGGGGATTTTATTTTGACGCTGCCGGTGTTCGCCGCCCTCCGTGAGCAATTCCCCACGGCCCGCCTCGAGGTCCTCGGCTACTCCCATATCGCATCGCTGGCCAAAGCGGGTGGTTTGGTCGACGACGTGCGCTCAATTGAGGCGAGAGCATTGGCGGGCTTTTTTGCCAAAGACGGAACATTGGATACATCGTTGCAGGAATTCTTCGGCAGCTTCGCCGTGATTTTGTCCTACCTTTACGATCCGGACGGAATCTTTCAGGCCAATGTTGCCCGCTGTTCCAAGGCCCAATTCATTGCCGGACCTCACCGGCCTAACGATCGCGCCCCTATTCATGCCACCGAAGTAATGCTCAAACCGCTGGAGCGCCTCGCCATTTTCGCTCCCGACTCCACTCCAAAACTAAAGATAGCGAATTCTCTGATTCCGCACTCCGTACTCCACACTCCGCACTTGACCCGGCTCGCGATCCATCCTGGTAGTGGCAGCGAGCAGAAAAACTGGCCCGAACAAAAATGGGCCGAAGCGATGCGCAAATGGCTTTCGCTGCCTGGCATATCGCTTTTGTTGGTGGGTGGCGAAGCCGAGCAAGGCCGGCTCGAACGGCTGGCAACTCAACTTGGGCCGGCTCGAGTCGAGCTTGCGGCAAACTTGCCCCTGGTTGAATTAGCCCTCCGCCTGAGTTCCTGCCGCGCCTTTGCCGGGCACGACTCAGGGATTTCCCATTTGGCTGCTGCTCTCGGTTTGCCTGTGGTGGTGCTCTGGGGCGACACTTCAGAAACCGTATGGCGACCCAAAGGGCCGAACGTGATTTTGCTCAAGGACAAACGCGGACTACCCGAGCTCGCAGTAGATCAGGTCGTCGAAGCCGTGCTCGACTTGCTTAATGCACCGCCCAGCCGTGGAGAGTAATTCGGACCTTTTCGGACCATCGTTAAGGAAGCAATGACCCTTGACAGCGATTTGATTCACTCGGCAGGATGCCTTCGTTCACCGGATTCTCTGTGTCGCCCAACTGGGCGCTGGGTTTGGTGAAACTTCGCTCAGGGTGTGGTTTTGGTTTTGGTTATCGAGTGAAGGAGCCGTAAGTGGGCGTCTTGGAAGCCGTCCATGTCGACTGTCGGTTTATTGGTTAAATAAACACGAACGGCAAAATCGGTGACCTGTTCTCGAAACTAGACCTCCCGTCCTTTTTCCAGAAACTTCGCCATTTTTTTTGCGCCCACACCGGACTTCGGTCCGGCTGCGGCAGCGTTTCGTTTTCGAGTATGGATTGCTTGGAAAATTTGGCGGTTCGCAGTCGGGCTGGCGGCGAATTCGCAGGCGAAAACTCGCTAATTGAACAAGGAGAGAAACCATGAAGAGAATCATTTGCGCCTGTGCGGTCGTTGCGGCCCTGCCGCTGAGCTTATGGTGCGTCCCAGTAGCTCAAGAGGAAGCGCCAGTTATCGTGACGAGGGATTGGCACAGCAGGGTTCTACGCAGGATGGTCCCGCTCGGCGATGGAACCGCTCGCATGCGTCCCAGCGAAGTCACAGAACTTGCCTCCGGTCTTCACCGGGTCGATCCAGCCACAGGCGCCTTCGTGGACGCCAGTGAGGAGCTCACGCTTCTGCCGGACAGCAGCGCTGTGGTCGGCCAAAAGTCAGCCCATTTCGTCGCCTTCGGCGCTGACGTTTCTCAGCCCGGAGCAGTCACGCTCGTCTTGCCGGAGGGAAAGCAGTACCGCTGGCATTTTTCCGGAATGGCCCTCTGGGACGGGCAAAAGGTGGTGACGTTTCCGGTAAAGCAATCGATTGGCGAGTTTCATGCCCCTAATCGCGTCTTGTACAAATCCGCCGTCGAAGGCCTGGACGTTGATGTCGAGTACGTCAACCGGCTGGAAGGTCCCTCCCAGTCAATCATCTTTCGCAAGCAACCAAATTTTTCCGTGGGCGCAGACCTCGGCATGATCGAGGAACAGACCCGCATCCTGATCTATACATCCATCGACGAAGGAGAGGAGCCGGCGCTCAGGACGGTCGAACTCTGGGACGGGGCGTTGCAAACCACTGATGATCTGATCTTTCTCGGTTCGATGCAGATCGGCCGCGGGACCGCATTCTCCATCGATGGAGCGGTGCCTGGCGAAATTCCTATTTCCAAAAACTGGCTGCACGGCCAGGGCGCCGGCGAACGATATCTCGTGGAGAGCGCCAGCTACGCGGCGGCCCGC
>Ga0137394_10002394_pt1 | contig 13874 bp, 10 predicted proteins | sample czobulk116metaG_FD_108278 | JGI IMG/M metagenome (GOLD analysis project Ga0137394, IMG submission 108278) | Vadose zone soil microbial communities from Angelo Coast Range Reserve, California, USA - czobulk1.16 metaG | ecosystem: Environmental > Terrestrial > Soil > Vadose zone | place: USA...
ATCGAAACCGTCGATCCGAATCTCACGCTTGATGGCTTGCAGCTGGTTGCCGCGAGGCTCTTCCGGCGCTAAAACCCCTTGTATTTGTGTCACTCATGTCATAATTGCTCCCGGGTAGGAGAAATCCTGACGTGCTTGGAGATGGTATGACGCGCCGAATATTTGTCCTTTCTTTACTTTCGTTTGCTCTGGTTTGCGGATGCGGCCGCCCGGAGAGAACCGCGGAGACGGGGGGTGCAGATGCCGGTCAGCCGGCGCAAGGCGATTGGGTCATTCTTCGCTATGAAAGCGAGCCGGACAGTTTGAATCCGCTTCTTTCCCGAGGGGCTTATTCCGATTACGCGATGATCGGTATCAACAACTCACAGATTTACGAGTTGTTGATGCGATACAACACGAAAGATTTTTCCTTCAGCGACCCGGTGCTCGCTGAGGCGCCCCCTCAGATCTCTCCGGATCATCTGACCTACAGCTTCAAGATTCGAGACGGAGTGAAGTGGCACGACGGGAAACCCTTTACCGCGGAGGATGTGCTATTCACCTTCAAGGCGGGAATGTGTCCACTCGTCGACTCGGCTAATCGTCGGTCGTATTTTACTGACCTTAAGGATGTTCGACTGGAAGACCGCACAATTCGATTCGTCGTGGGAAAGCCGAACGCATTTAACGCCGTTTTCCTGGCCAATACATTCGGAATTATCCCGAAACACATCTTCGATCCGGATGGCCTCCTCGATGGGTTTTCGTACGCTGATATCATCGGACCAAAAGGGAAATCGGATCCGAAGATTATGAAGTTTGCCGATGATTTCAACAAACATCCAAACAATCGGAGTCCTATCGGAACGGGTCCATACAAGTTTGAGAAGTGGGACGGAGGGCATGAGCTGTCGCTTATCCGAAATGATGACTATTGGGGAAAGAAGGCCTACCTCGACAAAATTGTCATTCGGATAATTCCTGATTTTCCAGCTGCTCTCACAGCGCTAAAAGCGGGTGACGTCGATTTCATTCCACGCTTGTTGCCGATTCAATACGCCCAACAAACCAGTGGCGCTGCATTCGACCAGCAGTTTGCAAAGGCGAAATACTCGATACCTACTTATTCCTTTATCATGTGGAACGAAGAACGCCCATTCTTCAAAGACAAACGCGTGCGCCAGGCTTTGACAATGCTGATCAACCGGCAACAGTTTATCGACACAGTTCTTTTTGGCCTGGGCAGGATAGGCGTTTCGCACTTCAATCCCAGTGCAAAGGATTTCGATCCACACCTGAAACCATGGCCCTATGATCCAAAGCGCGCCGCGGAGCTCCTCGACGAAGCAGGCTGGATTGATCACGACGGTGATGGGATTCGCGATAAAGACGGTGTAAAGTTCAAGTTCGAATTCCTCGCCTCGAGCAGTAACGCGTACCTCCCGCAACTATTACCCGTCCTGAAGGAGGAATTCCGGAAGGCTGGAATCGAGATGACGGAACGGACTGTCGAGTTCAACGTCATGACAGGCGCAGTGCAAGAGCACCGTTTTGACGCGAGTGCCTTAAGCTGGAGTGCCGATCTCATAGCAGATCCCTACCAGGTCTTTCATTCCAGCGCCGCACTGAACAAAGGGTCGAATTTCATAAGCTTCAAGAATGCGGAATCCGATCGTCTGATCGAGAAGGCACGTCTGGAATTCGATGATGAGAAGAGAAAGCAGATTTATTGGCAATGGCAAGAGCTCATCCATGAGGAACAGCCCTATACATTTCTCTTCTACAGGGAGGAGCCGGCCGCCTACAGCAAGCGATTTCGCAACGTGCAGTGGCTCCCTCTCCGGCCCGGCTACGATTTGAATTCATGGTTCGTGCCGAGCTCGGAGCAGAAGTACAAAAAAGACCTACGCGCCGTAGTTGAATGAGCAGTTATTTCGTCAAACGGCTCCTGCTGATGATCCCCACCTTGCTGGGAATTTCGCTAATCTCATTCATTATTATCCATCTGGCGCCGGGCGATCCCGCAGTCATGAGGGCGGCCGACGACCAACCGGGCGTGACGGATCAGAATCTTGCGCTACAAATTATTCAGGAAACGCGCGCCCTCTATGGTCTGGACCAGCCTCTATACATCCAGTATTGGCACTGGCTGAAGCGTATTCTGACTTTGGAGTTTGGCCGGTCCATCCGTGACCATGAGTTGATCAGCGACAAATTGAAGGAACGGATTCCCGTTTCCGTTAAGCTAAGCGGGATTTCGCTCCTGCTTTCATATTTGATCTCGATCCCAATCGGTGTCTATTCGTCAACCCATCAGTATTCGCTAGGTGATAGGGCAACAACAGTATCGTTATTCGCGCTCTACTCCCTGCCAAACTTCTGGGTTGCGACAATGGCGATCGTCTATTTAGGCGGCGGAGACTTCTGGAACGTTTTTCCCGTCTTTGGCCTGTACACGACGGGATCCGGAGACTGGCCACTGTGGCAGCGGATCGGGGATCAAGTTTGGCATTTGATCCTCCCTATTACCTGCATGACCTACTACACACTCGCCGCACTATCGCGATACATGCGGGCCGGCATGCTCGAGGTTATCCGCCAGGACTTCATTCGCACAGCTCGCGCAAAAGGTTTGACCGAACGGGTCGTAGTCTATCGCCACGCGTTGCGTAATTCTTTAATTCCGATCGTCACTCTAATGGCCGACCTTCTGCCCGCCTTGATTGGCGGCAGCATCGTCATTGAAACGATTTTTTCGATACCTGGAATGGGACAACTGAGCTTCGAGGCCGTGCTCAATCGTGATTATCCTGTCATCATGGCGATCTTTACCCTGAGCGCTCTGCTCACGCTGGTTGGAATTCTGTTCGCGGATTTGCTGTATAGCATCGTGGATCCGCGGATCGGTTATGAAAAGAGAGCCACAGCCTGACGAACAAATTGTAGATGTCAGTGCACTGGAGCCGCCGGCGCTGGGTCCGATCCTCGCAACCGCGCCGACTGATCTGCCGAGAGACTACTGGAGTATCGTCGGACGTCAATTTCGGAGGAACAGGATAGCCGTTGCCGGACTGGCTGTCGTTGCGGGTTTCTTTGCAATTGCCCTTCTTGCCGACTTCGTCGCCAACGATAAGCCACTGGTGATGATCTATCAGGGCCGAATATATTTTCCCGTGATAAAGGACTACGCAGTTTGGCTTCACCTTTCCCGATGGCAGCGTGAATTTCAAAACATCTCGTATAAGGAGTTTGTTGCCGCTAATTTCAAAGCCGGCGATTGGGTTCTTTTCCCGCCCATTCGATACTCACAGGATGAACCCGATTTAAGGAGTGCAATCCAGGCCCCTTCCCCACGGCATTGGTTGGGGACCGACCAGATCGGAAGAGACATTGCGAGCCGAGTGGTGCACGGGTCTCGGGTTTCACTCTCTGTAGGATTTGTGGCGGTTTCGATTTACGTGTTTATTGGGGTGATTGTTGGGGCGCTGGCTGGCTATTACGGCGGAATTGTCGATATCGTTGCATCCCGACTAATCGAGATCATGCTCACGATTCCCACCTTTTTCCTGATCATTACGGTTGTCGCTTTCCTGCCGCCGAGCATTCTCTACATCATGCTTGTCATCGGAATCACCAATTGGCCGACGGTGGCGAGGCTGACGCGTGGTGAGTTTCTCAAAACGAAATCGTTGGAGTACGTGGTTGCGGCCAGGGCGCTCGGCGCGACCGACTTTCGTACGATTTTTCGGCATATCCTTCCGAATACCATTGCACCCGTGTTCGTGGCGGCAACTTTCGGTGTTGCATCGGCCATCCTGATCGAATCGACGCTGAGTTTCCTGGGATTCGGCGTTCCACCATCGACTGCAAGCTGGGGTTCGATCCTCTCGAATGCGCGCCAGCTTTTGCCCAGCGGCTGGTGGCTGACGGTTTTTCCGGGTATGGCGATATTTCTGACAGTGACCTCGTACAACCTTGTCGGAGAAGGACTTCGCGATGCCGCCGACCCTCGTTTGAAGGGCTGACCGTAGGCTGAAGTCCGCGACAACATGTTTTATAATTAGGGCGAATGCCGCGGATAAAGACGTTCTATGACGAACTGGGTGTGCCTCGGGAGGCGAACGCCGCTGCAATCAAACACGCCTTCAAAGAGGTTGCAAAGGTCTATCATCCAGACAAGAATCCACCGGAAAAACAGGCCTGGGCTCACGAGCAGATGAGCCGTTTCAACTTCATTGTCGAAACCCTGCTCAACCCCGCCACGCGCCGGGAATACGACGATCTGGTGAAGAAATACGAGCAGATGCCGCTGGTCTTGCGCCCGCAGCGTCCACGGCGCGAGCAGAACGCGATCGAACGCGAATACGCGCAAGTTTCGGTGGAGATCATGAACCTGGCAGGGAAGTACTCCAACTGCCGCTTGAAGATGGTGATCGGCGCCATCATCGGCAGCCTTGCTGCCGTGATGCATCTGTCGGCGTACTTCGTGCCGGCTGACATCTTTCAGGATTTCAATATTACCTTCGCCTTTACCTACTTCTTCACTCTGATCGGAGGAGTCATGATGATCATCGGAATCTCCGATTATCTCGGCCGCGGCCAATACCGCCGACGTATCCATGAACTCGAAGAACGCCGCTCCCACCTCCGCGCCCGCATGTACGAAGCCTTCTCTTCGTAAGTATTAAGGACCGGAAGAATTCGGCGATCATTACTGGCAAGAGTGGGGCAGACATGATACAAAGCTGTTTCCTGCACAAAAGTTATGTTTCCAATGAGGAAATATTCTCATGAAGAACTTTGATATCCACTTTCGCAGACTGGTTCTTGCCACAGTTCTGTGCCTGATCTCGGTTCCTTTACTCAACGCGTCGGGAGAAGAGCTCACCAAAGAGCAAATGAAACAATTCCTCCTGAGCGCAAAGGTCACGAAAAGCACTCAGAGCAAAAAAGGTATTACGAATCCGTGGCATCTCACTCTCAACGACGGAGCTGCGACGCATGATGGATCTTTCCAATCCGTTGATGAACACAAGGCTCGCATGGAATTCGGTGACGGTCATGTCGAACTGGACTTCGCCGACTCTTACAAATACAACATCGCGGCCTACACATTAGCTGAAATGCTGGGTGTCGAGGACATGATGCCGGTGTACGTCGAACGCAAGTGGAACGGCAGGTCCGGTTCGCTGAGCTGGTGGTTACCGGTGAAGATGGACGAAGGAGAACGGTTGAAGCAGAAGATATCCGCTCCCGATGCCGATCGCTGGAACAAGCAGATGTATAGAATCCGCGTATTCGATGAGCTGGTATACGACACCGATGCCAATCTGACGAATGTGCTCATCGGCGAGGACTGGAAGATCTGGAGAGTGGATTTCAGCCGCTCTTTCCGGCTCTTCAAAGATCTTAAGAACCCAAAGAATCTGGTTCAATGCGACCGGCAGCTCTTCGCGAACCTGAAAGCCCTCGATTCGAACGAGGTGATGCAAAAAACCAAAAGCTATCTCACCAGAGTGGAAGCGCAGGCGGTGATGGCGCGGCGCGACAAGATCGTGGCTTACTTCGGGAAACTAATCAGCGAGCAGGGTGAGAGCAAAGTTCTGTATTGACGACGGTTCGTGCCAATTCAAAGCCAGGCCCCGCGCCGATGGGCATAAATCGTAGAGCTGCGCGCGCACGAAAACATCGAAGTACTCGCCATCGAGTTTCCCGCCTTTGACGTTGGCGGCGATGATATCGAGCGCTCGTTCGGTCGTCATGGCGAGCTTGTAAGGCCTGTCGCTCGCGGTCAGCGCATCGAAGATGTCGCAGATCGTCATCATACGGGTTTGCGGCGGAATCTGGTCGGCCATAATCCTCTCCGGGTAACCCGAGCCATCCAGTTTTTCATGGTGCTTGTAGGCAATCTCGGGGACTTGCTCGAGCCCGCGGCTCCACGGAATCATTTTGAGGATATCGAACGTTTTGTTGACGTGGCTTTCGATTTCGAGACGTTCCGACGACGACAGAGTGCCTCTGGCAACCGACAGCTTCTTCGCTTCCTCCTCTGTGAGGGCCGTCAGGAATTCGCCTCCCTCGAGAGGAACCTTCAGCGAACGGAGATCCCTGACAATGTCAAACGTAAGCAGCCTGGGAACCGACGGGTCACTCGCCTGAACCAATCGTTTGAATGCCGCATCAATCCGGTTGATGGTCTCCCGGTAATTTTCTTTCCGGGTTTCCTGCAGAAGTATCATCTGCGAACGCATGAGCTTCAGACGCATGAAAATGATCTCGAGTTCGTGCGGCAGCAATTTCTTTTGTTTTTGGAGAATCTCTTCTTTCACCCCGATTTTGCCGACGTCGTGCAGCATGGAGGCAAACCGCAGCTCCCGCAACTGGGGTGGTGTGAAACTAATGTCTCGCAGCGGACCAGTGTCGGTGCGATTTACGGCCTCCGCAAGCCCCACGGTATAGTTCGACACCCGCATGCTGTGACCGGATGTCACCGGATCCCGGGCTTCGATTGCCGTTACACACGCGTTCACGAACCCTTCGATGAGGTGTTCCTGTTCTTCCAGTAACAGGCTGTTTTCGATGGCAAGCGCCGCCTGGCGCGAAACGATGGAGAAAAGCCGCTCGTCCTTTTCATCGAAATTGGGAGGCGGTGAAAAGTCGTGCGGATCAAACAGAAATCCGTCCTGCGGCAGCTTATTCAGGAGCTGCACCACGCCCACCAGGTCTCCGCGTGGTGTAATCAACGGTCCGGAAAATATGTTTCTGGTCGGGTACTTCAATATCTCGGCCACATACGGTGAGACCTGTCCGTCTTCAGAAATGAAGTTCAGGAGCAGCGACTTTCTGTTAGCGGCGGTTTTGCCGACCATGCTCGAATCGTCAATGTTGAACTCAAGGCTGCGCAGGTGTTCAGGAACGCCTCGCAGGTTGATGCTTCGTGTAATCATGGCTTCGAATTTCAGAGTCTGCCGGCCATCGGACTTTTTCCGGACGGTGTAGACAGATGCCGCATCGCAGCGCACCAGATCCAGGAAGGATTCCAGCGTAGTCTCCAGGATTTTCTGCAGGTTATCGGTAGTTTCGCCAGCCATGTAAGAGCTTATCGGCAGGTGCGGGGAATTAAATAGCCACAAAAAGACACAAAATTCACAAAATTCTTCCTTTGTATCTTTGGTGCCTTTTTGTGGCTAATTCTCTTTGTCCGACCCCGAATTTCGCGAGCGGCTTTGCCGCAGATAATGAGGGCTGTACTCGAGGCCGTAAGGAGTCATGATCTTATGAGCGGCTTTTTCGCGAAAGAATTCTGCTTGAGAGCGGTGGATCTCGGCCAGTTCTTCCTTCGTACAATCCTGCACAGTGATCTCTTCCCGCGATAAGAAGAAAACCTGCCCAATGGGCATGTTGCGCGCACCCTGTATCCCTTCGCCCGGCTGCAGCACATAACGAAATTCGCTTTCGTGGGCATACCAATCCGTCTCGACCCGGACAACCAGCATCGGAGCAACCGGCCGTTCGATCATATTGAAGATCGGCGTGTATACGGTGTCCCAACCTGGAGGCGTCTTGAAATTGGTTGCCCCGCGCATCGATATTGCGCCTGCGGGCGTACCCAGGTCCTCCGGAACAATGAAAGTACGCAGGATATTGAGTGCTGCCTCTCGAGACATCGCGACCTTCTTGCTGGCGAATGCGACCTCTTCTTTAATCATGCCGATGCTGCCGATCGAAAGCACGATGGTGACGGTGAAGACCGGTTCCCACTTTCCTGCGGATGTGGCCATGAAATAGACGAACTGATATCGTCCTTCTCCCTCATACTCGATGTGAAACGATTCGTTCTGCTCAAGTGCCGGATAGACCAGGAACCCAAGGGAGCTACCTGCCTCCAACACCGGGCAGTGCCGCGCATGCTGCGGCAGAAGAGGACGCTGGCTCTCACGACGCGGCTTCAAGCCCACGCCCGGACGACGTGAATTGGGGAATAGGCGGACTTCCATTGTGCGTATATTAGAAGAACAGGAAAGGAACGGCCACAAAAAGGCAGGTAATTCTGCGTCAGACGCCTAAATACCCTAATTAGTTTCTGTGGTCTAATCTGGTGTCCATCAGAAATCAGGCGCTATATTCCCCTCCTTGCATCACCGCAAGGAGGGGTGGCTGCGTCATCAAAAAAATTTCGCGAAGCCACCGAAGCCGACGCAGCCGGGGTGGTTTTCCTTTCGTCTCCATCGGAAAACCACCCCGGCCTCGCGATCAGCGGATGCTGCGCGACATTTTATTGATCGCTCGGCCACCCCTCCTTGCGGTGATGCAAGGAGGGGAATAGCCGCTCCCAAACATTCGGACATTTTTTCACTAGTTCAAACCAGACCACTACCGAATTACCTGCCTTTTTGTGGCCGTTCCTTTTCCTGATAAAATACGCCCACCTTTCAGGAGGCGTACCTTGCCGAATAAAACACTCTGGATTTGTGCGGTTGTCGCTTTGGTTTTCTCTGTAACGAGCGGGTCGGCGGTTTATCCCCTCCCCGACGACTTTGCCGCACTTCCGACCGATAGCTGGCTGAAGAGTGGAGGAAACCTTTTCAACCAGAATTACTCTCCACTGACGCAGGTCAATCGCCAGAACGTCGTCAACTTGAAAGGGGTCTGGCGGGCGCGTCTCGATGGGTCGGGCACGAATGCGAAGTATTCGGGCGAGGCGCAACCGGTGGTTCACGACGGAGTGATTTACATCGTGACCGGAGCGGATGACGTTTTCGCGATCGGAGTCAAGTCGGGAAAGGTTCTGTGGAAGTATGAAGCCAGACTTGACGAGACCATTTCCACTGTCTGTTGCGGCTGGACCAGTCGTGGCGTAAGTCTGGGTAACGGCAACGTGTACGTGGGGCAATTGGACGGCCGCCTGGTGGCCCTCGACGAGAAATCAGGCAAGCCGGTATGGTCCATTCAAGCCGAGCGCTGGCAGGAGGGCTACACGATTACGGCCGCGCCGCTTTACTACGACGGTATGGTGATTGTCGGCTTTGCCGGCGGAGAGAACGGCATTCGAGGCCGCGTCAAGGCCTACGACGCGAAAAATGGACACCTGATCTGGACTTTCTACACCATCCCTGGTCCGGGTGAGACCGGTCATGAGACCTGGCCGCAAGACAACGACGCGTGGAAGCATGGCGGCGCTACTGTGTGGCAGACGCCGGCGGTTGACCCCGAGCTCGGCCTTATCTATTTCACGACAGGCAATCCCGGTCCTGATTTCAACGGGCGTGTCCGCGCAGGCAACAATCTTTTCTCGGTATCCCTGCTGGCCGTGGAAGCAAAGACGGGCAAATACCGCTGGCATTTTCAGCAAGTCCATCACGATATCTGGGATTACGATTCGCCAAATCCCGTCATCCTGTTCGACGTGAGAATCAATGGCCGACTGCGGAAAGCGGTCGCGGAGGCAAGTAAGACCGGCTGGGTTTATATCCTCGATCGGTTGACGGGAAAACCACTACTCGGAATCGACGAGAAATCTGTCCCTCAAGAAGCGCGACAGCGCACGTCGCCCACGCAGCCGTTTCCGCGTGGAGATGCGTTTGTCCCTCACGAGATCGACATCGCACCTGAGAATTATCCTCTCGTCAATCAGGGCCGGATCTTTACTCCGTTCTGGACCGAGGGAGTGATCGCCAAACCTACTACACGAGGCGGCGCGAACTGGCCCCCGAGTTCCTACGATCCCTCGACGAACTATTTTTATGTGTGTGGCACAGATGCCGTGAACCTCTTCAAGGGAGGAGAAGAGAATCAGGTCATTCCGGAAGAAGGAAAGGGCGCGCGTTATTTAGGAGGCGCGTTCAGCGGTTCGCCGACTCCACGTGCCGGCATCTTTGCTGCATTGGATATGAAGACGAATCGCCTTGTATGGCAACAACGGTGGAAAGATCCTTGCTATAGCGGGTCCGTGACGACCGCCGGCGGCCTTGTCTTCGTCGGAAGAAACGACGGCCGGCTCACCGCCCTCGACTCATCCAACGGCAGGCATCTCTGGGAGTTTCAGACGGGTGCCGGCGTGAATGCTCCGTCCAGCGTGTTCCAATACGAAGGCGAGGAATACATCGTGGCCTATTCGGCCGGAAACCTGTTTGCCGATGCCCCGCGCGGGGACAGCATCTGGCTGTTTTCCTTGAAGGGGACACTGGAACAGGGGAAGTAGCCTTTCTCACGGCTCTTGTACGGCGACGAAACCATGGCTGCCGTCCACAAGCACATCCGCGCCGTCCGGAATTCGCAGAGTGGCCTGCTTTGCGCCAACCACCGCTGGAATTTTGAATTCGCGCGCCAGAATGGCCGCATGACAAAGTGTTCCACCCCGATCGGTCACAATGGCTCCAACCGTCGGCAAGATGACGTTGTAGGCAGGCGAGGTAGTCCGTGCCACCAGCACATCTCCTCGCGAGACGTTGGCAAAGTCGGCCGGGTCACGAACGATGCGGGCGCGGCCTTGATAGCACCCTTCGCTTGCCGCGGAACCTCGCAGTATCGGAGATGCCGGTTCGATGGCGTTACCTGGACATCCCTCCATTTCGGCAAGGTAAAATATGATCGCGGAAGTGACGCGCGCGCACGCAGTTCCCAGTAAACCATCATCTGGCGAGGGTGTTCTTTCGCCGAATGCGGCGGGCGGATCATCACTTGCCCACGAACGCCACTCCTCTACCCGGCGTGAAATCTCCGCGGCGCACACGGAAGACGTGCCGGTCATCAAATCATCCAATTCACCGGGTGTTGTCTGGAACACATCTTCCGGCATGCGCAGAAGACCGCGCGCGGCCAGCCGATCCGCTCCGGCAAGTACGGCACGTCGAAGAAGCCCCAGCGGCCACAGATATGTGATCCGCACATCCTCGTCATGCAGTCCATATGCGGCTCTGGCCTCATTTAGTCCTTCGTCGAATTGATCAAGCTTGTCCATCGGCACTCGCGCCCGGAGTTTTTTCACACGATTCGGATTCACGCCTCTGCCCGGCAAGGAATCGATACGCCAGCTGATGATGGATATAGTGAATGCCGGAAGCTCTCGCAATGTCGCATCGGTAATGTCGAATCCCGTAATGATCCGGTCCGCATACTCGTCAATGTAAGCGTCGAGGCGCCGGGATATTTCCGGTGAAATCTGGCGTAAGCGCGCAAGGCGCACCGCAGGAGTCTGGACCTGGTCGCAAAGAATGTCCCTTGCGGCCGGACTGGATCGAATGCTGTCGGCGAGAACATCGATGACTGGAAGAGACCCTCCGGAATGCGTCCGGCAACAGTGCAGAACAGAGATGACTTCCGCCACCGAAGCCCCCGTCCACTCGCATGTATGGCGAACCCAGTCTCCAACAGGAACCATGCTGGCGGGCTGCTGCACAAAGTGCTGAGTGACCCCTTCAGTAAAGATCTTTTGGAGAGCCGAAATGGTGTGGCGCAGCTCAGCGGAATCCATGGTGCGAGGATCTCGGCGCGCGAATTCGATCAGGCGGCGGCGGAACGTGTCTCTTATAGACGGCCATGCCGCGCAATCTCGACGCCAGAGCTTGTTCGCGAATACCTGATCGGCAAGCTTCACTCGTTCGACGAGCTCTTCGGCCGTACCACTTGAATGTGCTCTTACATACTGGCGCCCACGGACAACTGCAAAATCGGAGTATTCAAGTGCGCTGCCGTAGCGTGCAAACCCGCGGCGCGTGCCTTGGTCAATCGCGGGCAAAAACAACTCCGAAAGATGACGGGACATTGGCACCGGGAAACGCGAATCACGCCTTTCCCAATAGCCTGGCCCTGGCGCTTCGCCCGAAGTCCACGTCGTCATCTCGCCTTCCTTCCATTCGACGAGTTTGCACCGCGCGCCAGAACTCGAATGGCCCATGCGACTCGATCCGCCGCTTCAGCGGTGTCCAGCCCGAGATAGTCTTTAAACGCCTGCGCGCAACGAAATGTCGTCAGCACAAACACAATATCCGTGAACCAGGCCTGTTCTTTGCGGCTCAACCGCTTCATCGCCGGCGCCAGTGCGGTTTGGAAGTATTTCGCTCGCTGAACGAGGTGCGGGCGACGGAGCTCATAGCCGATTCTGGTTCTTAACGCGGCTGCAAGCGTCGGTTCAATGGACTCTCTACCCTTGAATAAGGACGGAATAATGTTCGCAAGTTCGTCGGGCGTCCTGGAAGGTGGGAACTTCGCAAAACTGAACCCGCTCTTGCGCTGAGCATAATCGTCCACGGCTGCAAACAAGTGGCGTTTCGTCGGGAAGTAACGGTAAACCGATGGAATCGACACGCGGGCCTGCTTTGCAATCAGCGGGATCGACAATTCCGCAATGCCATTACGGGCCATAACCTGGACTACACCATCCAGGATTCGCTCGCGAGTTTGTACTGCCCGCTCTTCCCTGAGGGGACTGCTGTAGGCACGTCGTTTTCCTTTTCGGTTTGCGTTGGATCTCATAGAACGGGGATTTTACCAGCTTCCCCCCTGACTTCGCACCTTCGGCGCTGGCGGGTCTCAAGAAGTCGTACCCCGGGCTTACGCCCGGAGCTAAACTCTGCTGCCGCTTCGCGGCTGCATTCGGATGCGCTGCTCGCGCTAATTTGGACACCAGGGGTCTGCACTAGGAATTGACAATAGATTCCATATCGCCAACACATTGTCCAGTTCCCCAAAAAATGATAAATTCCATCACAAATTGATAGGTTTCCGGATGATGGTAGGAGGATGGATAGTGAAGAAACTTCTCGCTTTATCGATACTATTACTGTGCGTTGTACCCCGCAGCGCATATGCTCAGGTGAATGCGGTGCTGAGTGGTACCGCGTTAGACGCATCGGGCGCGTTGATCCCTGGAGTCGAGGTCACTGCAAAGAACATCAACACCGGGATCACGGATACCAGACTGACAAACGAAGCCGGAAACTTCGTATTTCCCAGCCTCCAGCCCGGGACATATACACTTTCCGCGGCACTCGCCGGATTTCAGACCGCTACCTATAACAACGTCGTGCTCGGCCAGGGCCAGCAGGTCCGGTTGAATTTTGCGCTTCAGGTCGCCGCTGCGCAGCAGAGTGTGGAAGTAACGATCGCGGCAGATACCGTGCTTGCCACCACATCGTCCTCCGTGGGCAATGTGTTTCCGGATTCGGTAGTGAGAGATCTGCCTCTGGCGAGCCGCAACGTGCTGGATTTAGTGGCCGCGACGCCGGGCGTCGTCACGACACTCAATGCGTTTAATGCGCCAGTACAGAGTTTCGGTGGGACCCCCTTCAGTCAGGTCAATACAACACGCGACGGTCTGGTCACGAATGACGGCCGGTATAACAACTCCAATGGAGCTTATTCGGCCGTGTACACCAGCCCGGACATGGTCGAGGAAGTCCGGATCACGGCCAATAACATTGATCCCGCGCTCGGACGGGGCTCTGCACAGGTGCAGATGCGCACGCGCGCCGGCGGCAACGAATTCCACGGCGCTCTGTTCTACTCGAATAACAATTCGAAGTTTGCGGCTCTGCCTTATTTTCAAAACCTCGCGGGGGCCCCGAAAAGTTACCAGAACCGAAACCAGTTCGGAGGCCGCCTTGGTGGGCCGATCATAAAGAATAAGGCGTTCTTCTTCGTCCTTATCGATGATCAGCGGTTCCTGGAAAAGCAGGATTATCTGACGACAGTCCTGACGGAGCCGGCTCAGGCGGGAATTTTCCGGTATCTCACGCAAGATTCGATAGGCGGGACGGCTCGCCGGAACGGGAACGTGTTCTCGGCGACACCTTCCGTCAATAAGTCGGGCCAGCCACTCACAGTGGATCCCGCGACCGGCGCGCCATTATTTTTGAACTCGTTCAATCTGTTCACGGACGTGAGGGATCCGAGCC
>Ga0137394_10002395_pt1 | contig 13872 bp, 5 predicted proteins | sample czobulk116metaG_FD_108278 | JGI IMG/M metagenome (GOLD analysis project Ga0137394, IMG submission 108278) | Vadose zone soil microbial communities from Angelo Coast Range Reserve, California, USA - czobulk1.16 metaG | ecosystem: Environmental > Terrestrial > Soil > Vadose zone | place: USA...
CGCCGCTCCTCCGGGTCGCGGCAGGCGGAACCTTGCGCGACTCCATCCTCGCGGGCTCCATGATCGGTCTCGCGGGAGCGTGCAAGTACGTCCCGCTCGTCCTCGGAATTCTCCTCCCGCTCGCGCACGGTCTTGGCGGGAGGCAGAACCGCGAGCGCGGAACGAGGTCCTTCCTCACCAGCCGCTCGCTCTGGGCGGGCGTGGCGGCCATCCCGGTCGCGCTCTTCGTGGGGTCCCCGTTTCTCTTCATCGACTGGAGGCAAACGCTCATCGACTTCACGGCTCAGAGGCGCTCGCTCTTCTCGGAGTGGGTGGGCCAGTCTGTGTTTCCGCTGTCCCTACCTTCGTATCTGGCTGGCTCCATCCCGCACGCGATGGGATGGGTTGCGTATCTGCTCGCGCTCGCGGGGCTCGTCCTCCTCTGGCGCACGGGGCGGGCCGGACGCCTTCTGGTGCTCATTCCAACCCTGATCGTGCTGGCCAACGGCCTCCTCCGGGTCGCGCAGGAGCGTTACGTCCTTCCCGCGCTCCCCTTCCTCTATCTCGGGGCGTCGCTCGCGATCGTACGCGCGGCGGGATGGGCGCATGCGCGTCTCCTCCCGAAGATCCGCGCCGGAGCAAGCGGTCTCTCACCGGCGCTTCTCGCCGGCCTCCTGACCGTGGCGGCGATCGCTTGGCCGTTCCAGGAGCTTCTTGCCACGCGGCACTCCCTGGGCCTTCCCGACTCGAGACATCTCTCCCGGCGTTGGATCCAGGAGCACGTCCCTCGGGACGCGCGCATGGCGCTCGAGCTCTACGGCCCGGTCTTCGACGACGCAGAGCGCACCTTCGTGGTGTGGCCGTTCTTCGCGACGCATTCGCTGGTGGGGAGTCCGGCCTATCATCCGGAGTTCCTGGATGGATTCGAGTACCACGTGGCGTCGAGCGAGATCTCGCGGCGCTTCGAGAGCGAGCCGGCCCGGCATCCGGTCGAGGTCGGCTACTACCGGTGGCTCCAGGCCCACGCCGGAGTCGTCTGGGAATCGGACGTCAAGACCACGTCCGGACCGCGCATCGTGATTCGCCGGCTCTCCCCGGGCATCAGCACCCGGGAGCAGCGCGACAGCGTCTTCGCCGCGGCCATGCCCAAGCCAAGCGAGCTGGACCGCATCGAGCTCTGGTGCGTCGACTGCTCGAGGCTCTTCGCGCGATTCGGCGACTATGCCCGGAGCGAGGAGTGGGCACGCCGCGGACTCCGGGTCGGGGTGACGTCCATGGAGCCGCAGCTGCGAGCTGGACTGGCGATGGCGCTCTGGTACCAGGGGCAGCTCGACTCGGCGGACCAGGAGATCCGTGCCGCCATCGGGAAGGCGCCTCGCGAGCCCACGTTCCGTGCGGTTCACGGCGCCATACTCTTGGAGATGACCCGCTCCGATGAGGCCCTTGCCGAGCTGAGGAAGGCGATCGAGCTCGATCCGACTCATCCGCAAGCCGCGGCGGTTCGCGAGCAGATCGCGCACATCGAGGCGGCCCGGAAGTCGCGTTGACGGCGTCCGCCCTTCCTTGCACCTCGCAGTGGCTTCCCGCCGCGTATGGATGTACTCTCCGCCACATCCCCCTCTCACGCCAAAGGAGGACACGATGAAGCTCGTGTGCTTCGCAGGAATCGCGGCAATCCTGTTCGCACTAGCGCCTGCCGCGCCCGCCGCCGCGCAAACGGCAACCATCACAGGCTCGGTCGTCGACAGTACCGGGGAGGAGCTCCCGTCCGCGGTCATCCGAGTCGATGATTCCTCGCTCCGCGCCACAACGGGAGCGAACGGCGCGTATCGGATCGGAGGCGTTCCTCCCGGGGGGCACACCCTGCGCGTCTTCTTGATCGGCTACCGCCCTGCGAGCCGTGAGGTCACGGTCAGCGCCGGCGATTCCATCGGCGTGACGATCACCCTCGAGCGCACCCCCATCCTCATGGCGCCCACGGAAATCGTGGTCGGGTCCCGCGCCCAGCACACGGCCGCGGACGAGCTGGCCGTGCCCGTGGATGTCTATACCTCGGAGAAGATCGCCAAGCAGGGAACGAGCGAGACGACCCAGATCTTGCAGTCGTTGTCTCCGTCCGTGAACTTCCCGCGGCAGAGTGTCACCGATGCGACCGACGTCGTGCGGCCCTTCACCCTTCGCGGCCTCAGTCCCGACCATACGCTCGTTCTCGTGAACGGCGCGCGCCGGCATCAGACCGCGCTGGTCAACACGTTCGCCTACGGCACCGGCGCCGGCTCGAGCGGCGTGGACATGAACGCGATTCCGGCGAGCGCCATCGATCGGATCGAGGTGTTGCGCGATGGCGCCTCCGCGCAGTACGGCTCCGATGCCATCGCCGGAGTGGTGAACGTCGTCACGAAGAAAGGGCGCTTCACGCCGTTCGTGAACGTGAACGCCGGAAGGTACACGCCGAGGGATTATGGCGACGACGGAACGACGGTGGACGTCAATGGTGGGTGGGGAGTCGGCGTGGGATCGGGCTCGCTCTCGCTCTTCGGAGAGTTCCTGGATCGACAGCCCACGAATCGCGCCTGGGCGGATCGCTTCGATACGAGCGGAAACAGCCTGGCGGATTCGGTGAACAGCGAAGGCCAGGTGGTGATCAAGCGCAATCCGGTGCCCCAGCCGAATCATCACTGGGGAGACGGTCTCGAGAAGGACATCCTCACCTACGGCGACCTTCGCCTGCCCATCAGCGAGAGCGGCGCCAATCAGATCTACGCCCACGGTGGATACAGCTTCCGCAAAGGCACGGGCGACGGGTACCGCCGATACGCCGACAGTGATCGGAACTGGCCACAGATCTATCCGCTGGGTTATCTGCCCGAATTCAACCCGAACGTGACCGACTATTCGCTGACGGGCGGTGTCTGGGTGCGTCCGGCGGGCTGGTCGGTCGACGCGGGTGCTTCCTACGGTCACAACGATTTCGAATACAACCTGCGCAACACACTCAACGTGTCCCTGGGCCCCAGCCTCGATGTCCCAACGGCCCCCGGTCCCGACGGGATCCTTGGAAATGCGGACGATCCCGGCATCCCGAACCAGACTTCATTTTTTGCCGGAAGGATGAAGCGCGGCGAGGCCATCGTATCCGTGAACGCGTCCCGACCGGTGCGGGTGGGATTGGCGGAACCGCTCAACCTCGCTCTTGGGGTCGCGAATCGTTACGAGCGCTGGCAGATCGTGCAAGGAGAGCGCGCCTCCTGGATCGACGGTGGGGATACGACACAGGTGGGAGGCGAGGCTCCGGCGGGCTCGCAGGTATTTCCGGGGTTTGCTCCTTCCGACGAGTCGAATTCCACGCGAAACAATGTCGCAGGCTACGCCGACCTCGAGGCTCATCTCACGCCCAAGCTCCTGGCCGACGTGGCGGGACGTTTCGAGCACTACAGCGATTTCGGCTCCGTGTTCACGGGAAAAGTCGCGGCGCGCCTTCAGCCGACGGAGCGAGTCACCCTTCGGGCAGCCGCGAGCACGGGGTTCCGCGCGCCGGGGCTGGGCCAGATCCATTTCAGCAAAGTCGTGACCAACTTCATCGCGGGCGTGCCCAAGGAGATCGGAATCTTTCCGGTCGATAATCCCGCATCGCGCCTGCTCGGTTCCAAGCCGCTCACCGAAGAGAAATCGGTGAACCTCAGCGCGGGATTCGCCGTGAGCCCCCGCAGCAACATCACGATCACGGCGGACTATTTCAACATCAAGATCAACGACAGGATCCTGCTCAGTGCCACCTTCGACGACAGCACGACGCAGGCGATTCTGACCGCGAACGGCTTCACCGGGATCACGGGGGTTCAGTACTTCACGAACGGGCTCGACACACGAACCCAGGGAGTCGACCTGACCACCGATTGGCGCGTCCCGGTCGGTGGGTCCAGGAAGGTCGGGCTTACCGCGGGCGTGAATTACACGAAGAACAAGATCACCCGGGTCGATCCGATTCCGGCCATCCTTGCTACCTCGACCGAGACAGGACTGCTCGACGTCGTGACCCGGGTCGCGATCGAGGAGGAGCGCCCGGACTGGCGCGGGATCCTGTCCGCCGACTATTCCGCCGGGGATCTTCACGCGCTGGGGCGTGGCTCGTACTACGGGAGATTCGCCTCGGCGCAACCGGGGTACTGCGACACGTGCCGCGAGACCTACGGAGCGAAGACCCTATTCGACGCCGAAGTGGGGTATCGATTCAGCTCCATGGATCTCTCCTTTGGCGCGCGGAACATCTTCGATACGTATCCGGATCATCCAAAACTGGACGCGAACAATAACTACGGCGTATTCCCGTGGGCGGCCGCGTCACCCTTCGGATACAACGGCAGGTATGTCTACGTCCGATCGGCGATCCCGCTGACGCGCTAGGCGCGCTTTTCCGGTTCCTTCCGCGCCGGCGCTTGCGCGATGACCACGTACGTGACGGTGTCCCAGGCGTTGTGTATCCCGACGAAGAGCAGCAACAGGGCGGCGCCGCCGAGGGTGAACAATGCCGTCGGTGGCTCGCGCGTCAGTCGGGTGGACCCGAGGAGAATCGCGGCATAAGAGACAAACGGAAGCACCGTGTGCCATACCCAGTCTTCGAAAACCGGCTTGTAGTCGCTCTGACGGACCGCACGCAGGATCGTGACGAGGGCATAGACGATCCCCGCGACGCCGAGCGCGCCCAGAGTGAGCGCCGGACCCGAGAGCCCGTGCCACGGCGCGGTGAGAATCGCCCCAAGCAGCAACACGACGCAGAAATGGACAACGGTCGGAGTGCCGAACGCGGAGATCTGACGGCCGCTGCCTTGCATTCCCTGTTCGGCCACCAGCGCCATCACCACGAACTGAAGCCCCGTGAGCGCGCCGGCCGAAGAGCCCACGATGACGTAGAAACTCTCCCAGGCGACAAACGGAGACGGGTGCATGCCGCGGAGAGTACCGCCTTGTCAGGCGCATCGCCAGAAGGCGGCCCGCAGAAATGCCTAGACCCTTGACATCATTGCAATTACAGCGTATAGTCCATGGCTGTGTTGAACCCCCGCCACAGCCGTTTTCTTCCGCTCGCTCTCGGAATTGCCATCGCGGCCGCCCGGCTCCTGAACGCATCCCCAGCCCTCGCCGAATCGGAATCCGCGGAAAAGGTCCGCCTCGTCCTTCCCGCGAAGGGCAGAACGACCGATGCCCAGCGCATCGTCGCCGCAGGAAAGGCGGTCGTGAACTTCGGCGAGCTTGCGCGTCGCGAGGAGATGCTCGGACCCCGGAAGGGTGAGATTCGCGCCAAGGTGATGGACGAGCTGGAGGAGCCGGAAGAGCCGTTCTCCCCGCTCGCGCTTCCGTCCATCCAGCGTTCGCCGCTCCGCCCCGGCTCCGTCCAGTCATCGTTGGGAATCCAGGTGGTATCGCCCTCGCCCACGCAGAGCTTCATGGGCCTCGACGACATCGCGATGGTGGATTCGCTCTACATCGTCATTCCTCCCGACTGTGGGGGCGCGGTGGGGCCAACGAAGACCATGTCGGGGCTGAACAACAACTACCGCATCTTCAACAAGGCGGACGGATCGGTGGTCAGCACGGTGGGAACAGCGACCTTCTGGGCGCCGTCCGGCGAGACCGCGCTCAATGGGCTCACCGACCCGCGCACGCTCTACGATCCCTACAACAATCGCTGGATCGCGGTCATGCAGACCGTCGGGCTGTCCGGGGACATTCTTCTCGGTGTCTCGCAGACCAGCGACCCCAATGGGGCCTGGTTCCTCTATCGCTTCGCGATCGGCTTCCAGCTCGATTTCCCGATCGTGGGCTTCAACAAGAACTGGATCTCGATCTCGATCAATCGATACAGCAACGCCGGGTTGTTCCAGCGGGGGATCAATCTCGTCGTCGACTACGGACAGGCCCGCTCAGGCGTGGGGACCGGTACGCTCTTTACCCAGGCGACGGGTACCCACTTCTGCAGCGCGCCCGCGGCCACCTACTCCGCGACCGAGGACACGCTCTTCGTGGTGACGCACCTCACCAGCGCGACCGGGACCTACAGCGTGGATTTCATCACGGGCACCCCGTCGGCGCCTGTCTACACTTCGGGTGGAGCCCTGACGCGAACCGGCGGCGGCTGGTCGCAGCCCGGCGGGCAGCTCCTGCCTCAGAGCGCCCCGAACTCGGGCGCGAGCGCGTGCAGCCCGCCGTGTCTGATCGAGGCCCAGGATTCCCAGGTCCGCTCGGCTCCCGTCTACCGGGGAGGATCCATCTACTACACCCAGACGATCGGGCTTCCCGCCGTCACCCTGTCGCACACCGCCGTCCAGTGGACGAAGCTCAACGCCGCGGGCGGTTCTTTCCAGGACGGCGGGCGCCTCGAGGATCCCACCGCAACCGCGACCAACGGGGGGAAGTGGTACGCGTTCCCGCACATCGCCAACAATTCGCTTGGCGACTTCATCGTCGGGTACTCGCAGTTCTCCTCGGCGCAGCATCCCTCGGCGGGCTACTCGATGCATCTCAACGGAGATGCCGCCGGCTCCCTTCGCGATCCTCTGATCTACAAGCCGGGCGAGGACTACTACCACAAGGACTTCGGATCCGGCCGGAACCGCTGGGGGGATTTCAGCCAGGCGCAGGTGGATCCCTCCGATGACAGGACCCTGTGGGTGGTGCAGGAATACGGAAAGAACCGCGTCGGGACGAACGACGGCACGACCGGATCGAACTCCAGCCGGTGGTCGACCTACTGGGCGAGCGTCGCCGGAGTGCCGACCGTCACCCTGGCTCCGGGGCCGAGCTCGAGCGAAGGGAACGCCGGGAACACGGCGTTCCAGTTCACGGTCAACTTCTCGAATCCGCCGCCCTTGCCCATGACCGTGAACTACCAGACCTCCGACGGCACCGCGACGGTTGCCGATAACGACTATCAATCCGCGACGGGCACGCTGGCGGTTCCTCCAGGCATTCCGAGCGGCCTCATCACGATCAACGTCATCGGGGACACGACGGTCGAGCCCAACGAGACCTTCACGCTCACGCTGACCGGCGCCACGAACGGCACGATCGGCTCTCCGAACACGGCGGTCGGGACAATCCTGAACGACGACACCTACACGATCACGGCTTCGGCGGGGGCGAACGGCTCGATCAGTCCCAGCGGAGCGGTCGTGGTTCCCTCAGGCGCCGATCAGATGTTCGCGATCGCGCCGGTCGCCTGCTATCACATCGACGACGTGGTGGTGGATGGATCCTCGGTGGGAGCGATGACGGCATACACCTTCCCGGCCGTGTCCGCGAATCACACGATCGCGGCTGCCTTCGCCCCGGATCAAACGCTCTCGATCGGCGACGTGGTCGCGTACGAGGGAAACACCGGGACCACCGCTTTCGATTTCCCGGTCCGGCTGTCGGGGCCCTGCTCCGAAGAGGTGGACGTGATCTGGAAGACGGTGGACGGGACCGCCACCGCCTCGAGCGGCGACCTCGTCGCCGATTCGACCGCCCTGGCTTTGGCTCCGGGCGCCACGTCGGGAGTGATCACCGTGCATGTGAACGGAGACCTGACTCCCGAGGACCACGAGACGTTTCTGGTCGATCTTCTGAGCCCCGTGAACGCCGGGATCCAGGATGGCCAAGGCTCGGGAACGATTCTCAACGACGACGGGATCACCGCCGCCGAGGGGCTCTCCATCCGTGACGTGAGCTTGGCCATCCGCGGCAACCCGGTGGGGGACGCCGTGTCCTTCCGGCTCGGCCTTCCCACATCCACACGGGTCGAGCTTTCGATCTTCGATGTCGCCGGGCGTCGCGTGGCGCAGCCTCTCAACACGAGCCTCGACCGGGGCTACCACACGGTGTCCTGGAACCCCCGCCGCGATTCCGGCCCCATGGGCTCCGGCGTCTACTTCGTCCGGTTCCAGGCCCAGGGACGGACCGTGGAGCGGAGGTTCGTGCTTCTCCGCTGAAGCGGCCGTCCTCCCTCTGCTCGTTTACTTTTGCGCGCCCGTATGCCTATGCTTGAGGTTCGTCTTTTCGGGCCCTACCTGCCCGCGGTCATCTCCCGACTGGAGACATCTCATGAATCCCCGCCGCCTCGCCCTGCCTGCTGCTGTCCTCTGTGCCGTGCTCGCCGCCTCCCTGACGCATGCACAGCCATCCCAGAACGCGATCCTGCGCGGCAGGATCGTGGACACCAATGGGGCGCCTGTCGCGGGTGCCGTCCTCGAGATCCAGGAGACAAAGCTCCGCGCCACCTCGGGTGAGGACGGCTCCTATCGGATCGAGCTCAACCCGGGCTCCTACACCCTCGTCGTCAAGCGAATCGGCTATGCCGCTCTGGAGCGGAGAATGCAGGTTCCCGGTCCGGAGACGGGAGCTGAAGGGCTGGATCTCACGCTCGCTCCGGCGCCGCTCCCGATGGAGCCCGTCGAGATCGCGGGGACGTGGTCCCTCATCCACGCGCGAGGGTTCGCGCTGTCCGTCGCGGATCTCTCGGGCGACCGGCTGCGGAATGGCGCCACGGTCTCTCTCGCGAGGGCGATCGAGGGCCTGGCTGGCGTTCACGCCCTTCACACGGGGGAGCAGATTGGAAAGCCCGTCATTCGCGGCATGACCGGGCCGCGCGTTCTCGTTCTGGATGACGGCCTTCGCTTGGAGGACTACTCCTGGAGCGAAGAGGACGGGCCCTCCATCGACGCGCGCCTCGCGGATCGCGTGGAGGTGGTTCGGGGCCCCGCAAGCGTCCTGTTCGGCTCGGACGCGCTCGGGGGGGTGGCGAACGCGATTCCACGGAGCGTCTTCGCGGATACGCCGGAGCAGGCGGGCTCGCATTTCGGACAGGAAGGCTACCTGTCCTCCAACAACACGGAATTCGGGGGTGCCTTCCTGGCCGAGCGCCGCGACACGGGGTTCGGGTGGCGGATCTTCGCGCTCGGGAGGAAGGGCGACGACTTCAAGACGCCGGAGGGGAAGCTGGAGAACACGGGGTTCGGCGCCGGGAATGGGGAAGCGATGATCGGAAAGCGCAACGCGCGGGGAAGCTGGTCCGCGCGCTACGCGAGATCCAGCGGCGAGTTCAAGCTGCTCGAGGCGGGGGAGGCGGACTCGGCCGCGGCGGGTGGAGAGGCGGGCGGACCGGAGCGCAAGGCGGCGGACGACCGGGTCCAGCTGTCCACGATGCGCCTCTTGGGGGGCATGAGGCTCGAGGGACGCGGCCAGTGGCAGCGGCACTCCCTCATCGAGGTGGCAGACCAGACGGATTCCACGGGCGCGCCGATTCCCAAGAGTGAGACGGAGCAGTTCAACCTTCTCCTCAGCACCGCCTCCCTCGAGCTCTTGGCGCACCATGGCAAGGGAGCCGTTTCCGGCACGCTCGGGTTCTCCGGCCAGCTCCAGAAGAACGACACGCGCGGACCGATCCCGATGGTGCCCGATGCCGACGTGCGGTCCGGCGGCCTATTCGCTCTGGAACGCGTCGATCTCGGACGGCTCAGCCTTCTGGGCGGCATCCGGGGCGATTTCCGTGAGGTCCAGGCGGATTCCAACGCGGGGCTCGGCCTCGCCGCCGAGACGCGGGACTTCCGGCAGCTGAGCGGCTCGCTGGGCGCGGTCTACGATCTTCGCCAGGGCTGCTCGCTCAGGGCCAACGTGGGAAGAGCCTGGCGCGCGCCGACGCTCTTCGAGCTCTACACGAACGGGCCGCATCTCGCGGAGTCGCGATACGAGATCGGGCGGCGCACGCTGGCCCCGGAGTCGGGAATTGAGGCGGACGCGGGGTTGCGCATCGAGCGGACCCGGATTCGCGGGGAGATCAACGGCTTCTACAGCCGTATCCGCGACTTCATCTACCTCGCTCCGACGGGCGCTTTCGTGGGTCCGCTTCGCGTCTACCAGCACGAGCAGGCGAAGGCGACGCTTGCGGGAGGGGAGATCTCGGCGGACGTGAAACCGGGCGGCTCCTTCACGATCCACAGCCGCCTCGACTACACGAGGGGACAGAACGAGTCGCTGCACGAGCCGCTCCCGCTCATTCCGCCGCTTCACGGCGCGGTCGGTCTCGTCCGCGGATTCAACGGAGGCTCGCTTGGGGCTTCGACCGCGGGCCTAGAGCTGGAGCTGGTCGCGAAGCAGACGCGCCTCAGCGCTTTCGACGTTCCCGCGGCGGGCTATGCTCTGGTGAACGCGGAAGCCGGCATCCGCCCCAACCTGGGCGGGCAGCAGCTGCGCATCGATCTCCGCGTTCGGAATCTCGGTGACCGCCCCTATCGCGACTACCTGAGCCGCTACAAGGAGTTCGCCCTGGATCCAGGCCGCAACGTCACGCTGCGCATCACCCGGGGGATCTAAACGAGCGAGAGTCGCCGATCAGATCCGCGGCTCGTCGCGCCAGCTCGCGCATCTCGACCGGCTTCGCGATGTGGACGTCGAATCCGGCGCGCAAGGCCTGGTCCACGTCCTCTCTCGCCGCATAGGCCGTGAGCGCCACGGCGGGAATCTCCCCGCCCTGCTCGGGCGAAAGGGATCGCACCTCGCGGATCAGGTCGTATCCGCTCTTTCCCGGCATCGCGATGTCGCTGATCAAGAGATCCGGCGGTCCCTCCTCGAGAGACGTGATCGCGTCGTCGGCCGAGCTCACCGCCACGACGTCCGCCCCGCAGCCGGAGAGATACATCGCGATCAGCTCTCTCGAGTCTTGTTCGTCTTCCACGAGAAGGATGCGCCTTCCGATCAGGTAGCGCGGCGCTCCCTTGAAGTCGCTGGGCTCCGCCTCCGGTGCGCCGCCGGCAGGAGACTCCGTGGGATTCGCGAGCGGCAGCATCACCTCGAACGCGGCGCCTTTTCCCCGGCGGTTGGATGCGGACACGGTGCCCTGATGAAGCTCCACAAGCCGCTTCACGATCGCCAGACCCAGACCCAGCCCGCCGTGACGCCGTGTCCCGGTGGCATCCGATTGCCGGAAGCGCTCGAAGATGTGAGGCAGGAACTCGGGATCGATTCCGGGTCCGTCATCCTCCACGAGAATCCGCGCCGAGGGTCCCTCCTGCGTGACGCGGACCGTGACCTGTCCCTTCTCGGGCGCGAACTTGATGGCGTTGGAGAGAAGGTTCCACACGATCTGCTGGAGGCGATCGGGATCTCCGACAACCGGGCCGCTGAGGTTGCCCACGTCCCGCTTCAACGCCACCTTCCTGGCCTCGGCCGCCGGCCCCATCGTGTCGAGGGCGGCGTCGACGACCGCGGCAACCGGCACCGGTTCCTTCTTGAGCTCCAGCCGGCCCGAGGTCATCCGCGAGATATCGAGGATGTCCGAGATGAGGTGACTCTGGATTTTCACGTTGCGATCGATGGTCTCCACCGCGCGCGCCGTCATCGCCGGGTCCAGTTTTCCTTCCTTGAGGAGATTGGCCCAACCGGCCATCGCATTGAGCGGGGTCCGGAGCTCGTGGGAGAGAATGGCCAGGAATTCGTCCTTGAGACGATTGGCCTCCTCGGCCTCCTTGCGCTTGATCTGTTCGACAATCAACGCATCGCGCTCGTTCTCGGCGACCTTGTGCTCGGTGATGTCCTGCGACGTGCCGGCCATGCGGATCGGCCGCCCGCTCGGGTCGAGGAGGACGTCCCCTTGCCCCAGCACGACCCGCTCGGTCCCGTCCGGGCGAATGATGCGATGCTCGAAGGTGAAGGGACGCCTGGCCTGAAGCGCCGAGGACACGACCTCGCGAGCGTAGGCTCGATCTTCGGGGTGAATGAGGTTCAGGTAGCCGTCGTAGCTCGCGGTGAAGGATGCCGGATCGAGGCCGTAGATCTTGTAGAGCTCGTCCGACCACCAGATCGTGTCCTCCGCGATGTCCCATTCCCAGCTCCCCATCCGCGCTGCGCGCTGGGCTTCGCGCAGGCGCGCCTCGCTGCGCTCCAGCTTCATGCCCTGACGCGCCCGCTTCGTGGCCTCCTCCCGGAGCTCCTCGTTCGCGCGCCAGATCTGCCCGGTTCGCTCCGAGACGCGCTGCTCCAGGTCCTCGTTGAGCTGCCGCACCGAAACCTCCACGCGCCGGCGGCCAACCACGGCCGCGGCGGTCGCGATCATCGTGACCGAGAGAACGGCCATGAATCCCTGGAGCAGGAGGAAGGATTCGTTCGGGGGACGGCCCGCGAAGGGCCCATGACCCCCCAGGGTCCCCTGAATCGCGATCGCGGAGAGAAGCGTGATCGCCGTCGCGCATTCACGCTGACCGAACCGGAACGCGCTCCATAAGAGTGGCGGGAGGCACAGGTACTGGATGGGGTAGCGCTTGGCATGAAGCGGAGATCCGCCCGAGAACACGAAGAAGGCCAATGCGACCACGCTGAGGAGCAGTGCCGCGAGCTCGGCCCACCGGCGTGGCGACCACGGAAACTCGTGGTCGAGCCACCAGAGCACGACGAGGGGAGTCACGATGAGCGCACCGGAGGCGTCGCCCAGCCACCACGTGGCCCAGATCGCGCCGAAATCGCTCGCGGCCGCGAGGCCGCCGATCATAAGTGTCGTGGCGCCGATCGTCGCGCTCACGGCCGGAGCCAACATGCCGGCGAGTGCCGCGAACTTGAAGATCGTGCTCGGCTGTTCGAAGACCCTGGGCCCTCCCGCGAAGCGCCGCACCAGGTGGGAGCCGAGCGCTCCCTCGAGCGTGTTCCCCACGGCGATCATGAGCGCCGTGACGGGCGTGCCCGCGTTGGTGACGTTCACGACGAAGGCTCCGAGCAGCACGGCGGGCCAGATCCTAAATCCCAGGATGAGGAATGCCGCTAGGGCGATCCCGGTCGGAGGCCAGACCGCGGACGCGCTGGCGTTCTCGGAGGCGAACTGGAGACCGACCTTTCCCGCGACCACATAGGCCGCGGTGACGACGATGAAGGTGAGGAGGTCTTGCCGGCCGGGTTTCGCGCCCATGGGGTAGCGTTCATGATAACCCAAACGCTATAGTGCTTCCCGTCGCATCGAATTCCCGGACGGCGCAGCGGACGCTCATTGACAAATGGGGTCGAACATGTGATTATCGCATCCCCTTCCTGACAACACTTCCTCTCTAGCAGATCCGGCGAGAGCAGGTGCCTCGCGACATGACGAGATCCAGGGTGATCTTCGGCGTCGTCTTCGTCTTGGGCATGCTGGTGTGGGGACATGCCGGATACGCTGCCCAGCTGCTGACCTTCCGCGGCTTGCTCCAAGATGCGGATGGCTATCCGGTGACCAGCCCGTCTGAGCTGGTCTTCCGGATCTACGACGCTCCGACGGGTGGGCGCCTCCTGGCTGGCCCGTTCCATTCCGCCTCGATTGCTCCGACGGACGGTGTGTTTTCAACCACGTTCGGCCCCGTTTCCTTGGACCAGCTAGGCGGCCGGAAGAGCTGGCTCGAAATTTCCTCGGGAACCTCGATCCAGCCGCGCGTCGAGATGGATCCGGTCTACTACGATAGTATCGACGAGAGTGGAGCGCTCGTCGGCGGTCGCACCTTGTTGCCCCTGTCCCTGCCCGCTCCGGGGGCGAGCCCGACGCGCGTGAGCTCGCGGGTAACCACGATTCTCGACAACGGTCCTTCTTCCAATCGGATCGATCTCGTGTTCGTCGGGGACGGGTACGTCGAAGCGGAGCTGGGTCTTTATGCCGTGCACGTTCGCGACGTGCTCCACTACCTCCTCTCCGTCCCGCCCTTTTCCACGTACGGAACGTTCTTCAACGCCCACCGCGTCGACGTGGTCTCGAACGAGTCGGGGGTGGACAACGACCCGGGTCTGGGTCTCAGCCGGGATACGGCTCTGGACATGGGCTTCTGGTGCGGCGGGATCGAGCGTCTTCTTTGTGTGAACGTCTTCAAGGCGTCCCAGGCTGCCGCCGCCGCTCCGGAAGTGGACCAC
>Ga0137394_10002396_pt1 | contig 13870 bp, 9 predicted proteins | sample czobulk116metaG_FD_108278 | JGI IMG/M metagenome (GOLD analysis project Ga0137394, IMG submission 108278) | Vadose zone soil microbial communities from Angelo Coast Range Reserve, California, USA - czobulk1.16 metaG | ecosystem: Environmental > Terrestrial > Soil > Vadose zone | place: USA...
CATCAAGCGGATAACCGGGAAGCAGGTTGAAGAGCGCGAGAAGGAAATTTCCCGCCGCAATCAAGAAGAAAACGACAAACGTCGCTGCGTAATCTCCCAAAGCCGCGATCTGTGAGCCACCAAAAGCGAGCAGACCAAACAAAAAGCTGGCGGCCGGGCCAGCGACTGCAATGCGCAGCTCGGCGCGCGGATTCTGAGGTTCGGTCCGAAGCCGGGCCAAGCCACCAAACGGATGAAGAACGATTTCTTCAATTTCAATTCCTTCCGCTCGCGCCATCAAAGCATGCGAGAGTTCATGGCCAAACACGGAGAGGAAAAGGCCACCCGTGGTAATAACCCCGAGGATCCAGGCGGTAGCGGAGGGCAGCGGTGGCATTTCTACATTGGCAAGCTGCATCGCGTGGCTCTGCAAATTGCTCTCAATCAACCAAACGCTCAGCGCGAAAACAGCAAACCATCGGTAGTCTATGCGGACAGGAATGCCATAGACGCGAGCAATTGTCAGTTGCCGATTGAACGCTTGGGTAAAACGCATAGCCAACTCAAAAACAAAAGGTGAACAAAGCCGGGAAGTCTTTCCTCCCGGGATTGATTCACCATTGAAACATTAATCTGGTTTTGAGTTTCGTAACCAGACGGGCCCCTTTTATATTCCAAAACTAAAGTGCGCCGCTGGCACGCTGCCAATCAACCTCCCACAGGGCGACCTGTTGCTGGCGGTTTTTTACCATGATCGGATCGCGTGTCTTGAGTTTGTAACGGCTCCGAGCAGCTTTTGCTGTAGCGTCGCTGACCAGGATCTCACCTCCTCTTGCGTTTGATTCCAGCCGAGAAGCAGTGTTTACCGTATCGCCGATGGCCGTGTATTCAGACCGGCGCTCCGAGCCAATGTATCCTACGGTTGCTTCACCGGTATGCAAACCAATGCCGACACCGATCTCCGCAAGGCCTTCTTCTCGCAACTCTATGTTGATGCCCAGAATTCTGCGTTGCATCGCCACCGCCGCGTTCAGCGCATTGGAGGCATCTTCGGGAGTACCAGTTGGCGCGCCAAACAGCGCCATTAATCCATCGCCAAGATACTTATCGAGAGTTCCGCCATGAGCAAAAATAATGTCGGTCATCGCCGAGAAGTATCTGTTGAGCAAACCGACAATTCTTTCCGGTTGCGCATGCTCGGAGATACTTGTGAAGCCTCGAATGTCGGCGAAGAGCACAGTAATTGTCTGGTTAACTCCGCCGAGCTTAAACGACTCGGGGTTCTCGAGCATCTGCTTGACCACATATTCGGGCAGGAAGCGGCTGTAGTTTGCGCGCGCCACTTCCTCTCGCGCCAAACGCTCATGCGCCCGGGCGTTTTCCACGGCGATTGCTGTTTGGGCAGCGACCGCACTAATCAACTCAAGATCGTCAGGCTTGAAGGCAGCAAAAGGATCCAATCGATCCGCATAGATCGCGCCATGAACTCTCGACTCGCCAATGAGTGGAGCACAGATTGTCGAACGAACTCCTTGCGAAACGATCGAATCAACGCCGGCAAACTCCTCGTCTGAGGCGGCATCCTGCGATAGTAGGGCTACCCGATCCTTCATCACTTTTCGCGTGATGGTTCGCCCAATGGTTAACCTGCGAGCGTGGTTATTTAGACTTTCATCACGAGCTCGCATTGCAATCGGATTCAATTTCACGTCTTCAGGATTCTCGTTGCCGGTGCCTTCAGCGAGTAGGGCTACCACTCGATCGGCTGGAGTGGAGCGAAAAATGATATCGGTGGCTTTCGCAAAAATCGCGTCGAGATCAAACACTGATCCTAACGTTTTGCTCATCTCGTAGAGGGCACTGAGTATGTTCGCCTTACGTTGCAGCGTTTCGAGAACTTTGTCTCTCGCCGGCGATGTTGTCGCTGTTTCAGCTGGCTTCGAATGCAAAACCGTCGACATCACGTCATTGGCAGAGATGAGCAGCTGGGTGTGGCCAAGAGGCTTGTCGTCGTAGCGTACATCTGTCGTACGTTCTCCTGCTGCTTGTTCAAACCGTATCGTGCTGGCGCCGATGGTTATGCGATCGCCGTTCTTTAATTGCGATTCGGTATGTGGTCCGCCGTTAACGAAAACCTTGTTTGCGCTGCGACGCAGTTGTCCATTAATCATTGCTCCGTCCACCAGAGTAAATGAACCATCTTCGGAGGACTTTATATGTGCGTGGTAGCGTGAAGCGCGGGGATCATCAAGTACGACAGTGTTGTCGGGCGCCCGTCCGATGGTGCAAACGCCTTGAGGTGGAAGGCTGTACTCCCATTGGCGGCCACTTGCATCGGTAATTTTCAGGAGTGCCATTAAGGATGAATCGAATTCGGAATTAGTAAGAGATCTTAGCCGTTCGATAGCCAAAGAGCGAACCGGCTACCTTGAAAACAAGAATCTAAAATCGTGCATCGCGATCCTAGCAGCATGGTTTAGCTGTGACAACCCAATATGAATAGGGTGCCAGACAAATACATTTGATCGCGACAGCAGCCGCCTAATTGAGTATTATCTACACCTCCCCGAATGCGCGCACCGAGAGGAGTCCTTTTATGGATCGCCTCACTCGCAACGTAATCATTTTTACCCTCAGCCTTAGCTGTGTCGAGATCTGTTCGGTAGCGAACGGACAAGCAAACCTGCAGAACAAACTGAGCAAGAAGGCGACGGGAAGTGTCTCGGGCCGAATCACCATAAATGGAAAGGGCAAAGGTGGAATATTGGTCGGCCTGAGGGCTGGCGACCCTGGACCTCAGAGGGGGCAGCTATTCAAAGCTGTTACTGATCAGGATGGCAGTTACCGAATTACTGAAGTGCCGGCTGGTAATTATCAAGTAGCGCCTGCTGCTCCCGCTCTTGTAACCACGGATTTCAATTCGTTCGGGCAGCGAGGCAAGGCATTGATGTTGACGGAGGGCGAAAACGTCGAGGGTATCGACTTTTCAATGGTGCGTGGTGGAGTGATCACCGGAAAGGTCAGTCAAGCAGATGGCCGGCCTGTTATCGAAGAGCGCATTAGTATCACTCTTGCGGAGCAGACTGATCGTCAGATGCCGATGGCCCAATTGGGTGCAGCGTATACCGACGACCGAGGTGTGTATCGAGTCTTTGGTTTGCCTGCGGGTAAATACAAGATCTCTATCGGGCAGGGTCCAGACAACTTTTTCGGTGGCGCTAACCAGGGACGGCCCAACTATGAGCGCATCTTCTATCCTGATGTTACAAATCCAGATGAAGCCAAAGTTGTCGAAGTGGGCGAGGGCAGTGAAGCGACTAACATCGATATCACGGTCGGCCAAAGCCTCAGGAGGTTTACAGCTCGAGGGGTGATTATAGATGGTGAAACAAATCAGCCCATTCCGAATTTGCGTTTTGGACTTCTGAAAGTAGTTGGAGAACGTAATGCTAATTTTGTCGGCTCAACCGCATTATCAGATCGCTCGGGTGTGTTTCGATTCGAGACCTTAACGCCGGGGAAGTATTCGGTCTTCATCACGCCGCAGCAGAATACCGACCTCCTTGTCGACCCTTTAGCATTCGAAATAGTTGATCAGGATGTCACCGGAATAATGCTCAGGACTTCAAGAGGAGCAAGCGTGTCAGGCATGATCGTCCTCGAAGGCAGTCACGACAAGACTATTCTGAGCAAATTGGCCCAATTGCGCCTTCAGGCGTGGGTCCGCAGCGAAGAGATCAGTCCCGGGTGGGTACAGTCGTCTTCGATTAACCCGGACGGAAGCTTCCGCGTGGGTGGTCTGCAAGCCGGGGTTGCACAGCTTCAACTCGGTGCTCAAGACCGCGGATTGTTAACCGGCTTTGTTTTATCTCGCGTTGAGCGGGATGGAGTGGTCCTTCCCCGCGGCGTTGAGATTAAAGCTGGAGAACAGATTTCAGGTTTGAGAATTATTGTTGTCTACGGGACCGGGAGCATTCGTGGAACCATCAAAGTGGAAAACGGCCCGCTGCCAACAGGGGCGCGCTTAATGACTCGGGTGGCGAAGCCGGAGGATCCTTCATTTATGGCGCGACCGGGAGAGGTGGATGTCCGCGGACGCTTCGCCGTCGAAGGTATTCCCTCTGGATCCTACGATCTGTACGTCCAATGTTTTATACCGGGGTTACGGGGGAGACCACCTTCTTCCCGGCAATCAGTAACCGTGACCGACGGATCGGTGATTGAGGTTGAATTGGTCATTGACCTCAATACAAACTCCTCTCCCAAGCCATGAGGTCGAAGTTCAGACTAATGGATTCCTTCATGCAAACACACCCCTGTCCGTGGCTGCTGGGCCTCGCTATGGCGGTCACATTAGCAGCTAATTCAGCTGCCCAATCCCAGCGGGACGAGCCGCAAAGTGCCCCCCTTACCGGGACAATATCGGGACAGGTAGTTACGGAAAGCGGCCAACCTCTGCCTGGGGCAGCCGTCACTGTTCGAGCATATGGTTCAGGGGCACAGGGCCGCAGCACTTTTACTGACGCGGAAGGAAGTTTTCAAGTGACTGGTTTGGATCCGGCGGCTTACACAGTATCTGCTTCGGTTTCCGCTTATGTGACAGCGCCGCGCGACCCTGACAGTATTCAGTCTCCGTACTACCGACTGGGCGACTCGGTGCGACTTGAGCTGATGAAGGGCGGAGTTATTACGGGCACAGTCGCAACCGCTGCGGGTGAACCGGTAGTTGCCTTGCCGGTTCGCGCATATATGATTCGCGACAACAACGGCCAGCCACCACGTTATGGCGGGTCATTAAGAGAACGAACTACTGATGATCGTGGAGTTTACAGAATCTACGGACTGAACGCCGGAACTTACGTCGTATCGGCTGGCGGCGGAGGAGGGTTCAATATAATTGCTTATGACAGTGATACCCCGACATTCGCGCCGTCTTCTACGCGCGACACTGCAATGGAAGTTAACGTTCGTTCTGGTGAAGAGGCTGCCAATGTTGACATCCGCTATCGCGGGGAACCAGGCCACACAATTAGCGGTAAGGCGATCGACTCGACAGCTACTACTGCACCTTCTGGATTTACGATCTTCTTAAGTCCTATCTCCAGCGGTCTAGCACAGTGGACCAATCCATCTAATCAACCTGCGGGGAGCCGGGGGTTTTCCTTCTATGGCCTTGCCGACGGAGACTACAATGTAGTCGCCCAATCGTATTTTCCAGGAGGCGAGTTGGCGCTCTCAGAGCCTTGGCGAGTTAAGGTGAGAGGCGCGGATGTCACCGGTATTGAATTAACAACAAAACCACTGGCATCAATTGCTGGACGGCTCAAGTTGGAGGAATCAAGAGCACCTGAGTGCCAAGGGAAGCGACGGCCGTTGTTTGGGGAAACTGTAATCACGCCGTGGCACAATGAGAAGAATGCCACTAAAGATCAACCTCAATTTCCATGGTCCCTTGGAGCACCTGCGTTACCGGACAAGCAGGGCGATTTCGTACTGCGAAATCTGGCATCCGGTCAGTATCGATTCAACACTCGGCCATTTGCCAAGTACTGGTATCTACAATCAATCTTACTTCAGTCTTCGACAGCGGTTGCCGCAAAGGCGACGCAGGCAAATCGCCCAATTGACGCGGCGAGGAATTGGGTCGCGGTGAAATCAGGCGATCGGGTCTCCGGACTGATAATTACGCTCGCCGAAGGAGCGGCTTCTCTTAAAGGACAAATAAAGTTAGCCGAAGGTCAAAAGCTGCCGCCGAAGTTGTTCATTTATTTGCTCCCGGCAGAAAGCGAAAAGGCCGAGGACGTGTTGCGATTCTTTGGCTCGCTAGTGGCGGCTGATGGAAGTTTTGCGTTGAATAACTTGCCGCCTGGGCGATACCGGACAATCGCAAAGGCAGCAGGTGAAAACGACTCAAACGTGCTATCAAGGCTGCGTCTGCCCGACGAAGTCCAAGCTCGATCGAAACTCCGGCAGGAAGCGGAAGTCGCTAAGACTGAAACCGAATTGAAACCCTGCCAAAACGTGACGGACTATCAACTTCTATTTAAGTAGACGTCGCCTTTCGCGACAGCTAATCACGTCCCACGGGTTAAGACCGCATCACCGAAATTTCCGCCGAAGAAACGGACCGTAGTGAACTCAAAAAAATGCGTATGTGCGTGACCACACACCGGGATCGGCAATATCAATAATTACATAAAGTCAAGGCAAAAACCCACATGAGGTTTGTTCAGCTTTTCACTTACGGTAGAGAAGGGTTGAAAGGCTTGACGCTTCACGAGACGGCTTGTTAGACTCCAAACACTTACCAATTAGGGCCCCGGCGCTGTTACTGCGTCGCTCGGATTCCCCCCAGACCCGCGCGTGCGGCGCAGTCTGACTTTTACAAACCAATGGAGGTGCTGCGTGGGCTTCAAAGTCGGCCAGAAAGTCGTTTATCCGAATCATGGTATCGGGACCATCGAGCAGATCGAACAGAAGCAAATAGGAGCTAACTCACTCCCTTTCTATACGCTTCGTCTCGCTGCTAACAACTCCCTGGTCCTCGTGCCTGTCTCAAACGCAACGGAAGTCGGACTCCGATCACCCATTTCCTCAGGTGAATGCGAAATGCTTTTCAAAGTCCTGGCGGATGATTTCTCCTTCCCCGCTAATGATTGGAAGGATCGTTTCAAGGATTTCTCCGAGAAGATGCGCACCGGCGATATCTTTGAGGCCGCGGACGTATTGAAGCACTTGACGTATCTAAGTCATCTCAAGCCCCTTTCATTTCGTGAGCAACGGATGCTCGAGCGAGCGCGCTATCTAGTGATTTCCGAATTGGCCGCTGTATGCCGTCAGCCGGAATGCAACATCGAGCCTCGTGTCGAACAAGCTCTTACTCGCGCTTGCGTAAAGCATGATCGCCGTCCGGCACGCGCGCGGGCAGCAGGGGCCGCCGCCGGTCACTAACCACTAATCCCCGAACGGGCTTTCCACGCGGACCCACGAACCTGGCCTGCGAACTTCGCTCATTAGCGAAATCTCAAGCGTCCGGTCGTAAACCAGGGATGCCGTTGTCTTCCTTGCCATTTAAGCGGATGTTCGTTCGCGCTCCTAAGCCTCCGGCGCGGGTGGTTCCTGGTCCATCTCTCGCGTGTTATAATTCTAATCCTGAACCAGCTTCCGCCTTTACTAATGGACGAACCCGGCAGTAATCTCACCCACATTTTTCAGCGGAGAGCTTTCTCAGCTCGCCTGCTTGTATGATAACGCTCCTAAAACTGGCTGCGATTTTGTTCCTCGTTGCCACGAACGGGTTTTTCGTGGCGTCAGAGTTTGCGCTCGTTTCCGTTCGACGGGCACGCCTGGAAGCGCGCGCGGCGGCCGGGAGCACAAATGCGCGAGCGGCGCTTCGTCTGCTTGATAATCCAACCATCTTCATCTCCGCCGTGCAGTTTGGCATTACCCTGGCTTCGCTGGCTCTGGGTTGGATAGGCGAACCAACTATTGCTGCGCTGCTCGAGCCTATTTCTTCAGCCATCGCCTCTGAAGGACGGGCTGGCTATGTGGCTCACGTCATGGCGATTGTCATCGCTTTCTCATTAATTACGTTCCTGCATATCGTCCTGGGTGAGTTAATGCCCAAGATGGTAGCTCTTGAACGCGCCGAAAGGATTGCACTTTTCTGTGCGCGTCCGCTGGCGCTATTCGCGAAAACCTTTAGTGCGCCGCTGTGGATCTTCAACTCGGTTGGAGCGGCGCTCGGCCGTCTTATTGGGCTGAAGTCAACTCTTGATCATGCGGCGGTTTACACCGAAACGGAGTTGCGGCAGTTGATCGACGTTGCGCGCGACAGTGGATATCTGCGCGCGGAAGAAAGGCGCTTGATTCATCGCGTGTTTGAGTTTTCCGATACGCTGGTGCGCGAGGCCATGGTGCCCCGCACTGAGATGGCTGCGATTCCAGCTGACAGCTCGCTTGAGCAAATCACCAGGGCCTTCGAAAAGTATCGTTATTCGCGTTTGCCGGTTTACCGCGAATCGCTCGATAACGTGATTGGCTTCATACATAGCAAAGACGTCATGCCTTATCTGCTCCGCCCCGAAAAGTTTCGCCTCGAGGATGTGCTGCAACCGCCGCTTTACCTGGTTGACACCGCGCGGCTTGAAGATGTTCTGCGACAGATGCAGAAAGCCAAGGCACATTTCGGTTTCGTTGTAGACGAACACGGCGGACTCGAAGGCATCATTACGTTGGAAGATTTGCTCGAAGAAATTGTAGGCGACATTTCCGATGAGCACGATGAGGAAGTAAATGAGCAGATTAAGCCTGCCGGCGATAATAAATATATTCTGGCAGGCGGACTGGCGGTCCGGGACCTTAATCGCCGGCTAAAGCTTTCGTTGCCGGAGTCGGAAAGCTACACCACCATTGCCGGCTTTCTGATGACCGAGGCAGGCCACGTTCTCAAGCCTGGCGATACTGTCGAATACAATGCTCTTAAATTTGAAGTTGACCGAGTTGAGCAACGTCGCGTGATAAGTGTGAGCCTCGAATTGCCCACCGATGCAAAGAAACGTGAACTCGAGCAGTCGAGCGATAGCGCCCGCGCTGCCTTTTAACCGTCCAGGCGTTTCGCTTCTCACCACTTCGATTCCAACAGTGACGATGATAAAGTTGCTGTGCGCGAAAGTACGATCTTTCTGCTTAGAGGTCATTGTGCTAACTGGAGCTAAACGAGATGAGCTTGATTGAGGAAATACACGCCCGAGAAATTCTGGATTCGCGCGGCAACCCGACGATTGAAGCGGAGGTCATGCTAATTGGTGGCGAAGTTGGACGAGCCGCTGTTCCTTCCGGCGCCTCCACCGGTGAGCATGAGGCTGTCGAACTGCGTGACGATGATAAGAAACGTTATGCCGGTAAAGGCGTCTTGAAAGCCGTCCATAACGTAAACGAGATTATCGCTCCGGAGGTAGCGGGTATGGATGCGCTGGATCAGTCGGAGATCGACAGTGTGCTCATCACGCTCGATGGCAGTCCCACAAAGTCCAAGCTGGGGGCAAATGCGCTGCTGGCGGTCTCCCTTGCGACCGCACGCGCGGCGGCGAATTACCTGGAGATCCCTCTCTACAAATATCTCGGTGGACCAAATGCACGCACGCTGCCTGTGCCGATGATGAACATCATCAACGGCGGAGCGCACGCCGACAATAACGTCGACTTCCAGGAGTTCATGATTGTGCCAGTTGGCCCTGATAGTTTTAGCGAGAGCCTGCGTATTGGCGCGGAGATATTTCATACCTTAAAGGCAGTGTTGAAGAAGAAGGGTTATGCCACAAGCGTGGGCGATGAAGGTGGTTTTGCTCCTAATCTTCGCTCCAACGAGGAAGCGATCGAAACAATACTGGAAGCGATCACCCAGGCGGGATACACTCCCGGGAAAGATTGTTTACTCGCGCTGGATCCAGCTGCCAGTGAGTTCTACGATGGGAAGTCATACATATTCAAGAAAAGTGATAAGCGAGTATTGTCGAGTGATCAGATGGTCGAATACTGGAAGGAATGGATTCAGAAGTATCCGATTATCTCGATTGAAGACGGGATGGCGGAAAACGATTGGACTGGCTGGAAGACTCTGACTGACCAGGTGGGCCGGCACGTCCAACTCGTGGGCGATGATCTCTTTGTTACTAACACAGAATTCTTGCGCAAGGGGATTGAGCTTGGAGTTGCAAATTCAATCCTGATCAAGGTGAATCAGATTGGCACTCTAAGCGAAACTCTTGACTGCATTGAGCTCGCCAAGACCAGCGGACGCACAGCAGTGATCTCGCACCGCTCAGGCGAAACGGAAGATCCTTTCATCGCCGATCTGGCCGTGGCCACTAACGCGGGCCAAATAAAGACTGGTTCGCTTTCCCGCACTGACCGGACCGCCAAATACAACCAACTCCTGCGCATTGAAGAAGACCTGGGCGGTGCAGCGCGCTATCCCGGCCGCTCGGCGTTCTATCAACTCGAATTCGCTGTTTCGAACCAACCAGATCAGACACCGGACGTCCGCGCCGCAAAAAGCTGAAGGAGCACAAGGGCCATAAATGACAGAGGGGGAACGCGAATGGCGGCGGGGCGAATACACAATCAGCACCGACAATGAGCGTCTCGATCTAGCGATAATCCACGACTTCATTTCGAATCATTCTTACTGGGGCCGGGGGCGAAGGATAAAGACTGTGCAGCGCTCGCTCGATCATTCGTTGAATTTCGGAATCTTCAAAAAGGATCAGCAAGTTGGCTTCGCTCGTGTAGTAACCGATTTCGCCACTTTCGCCTGGATTGCTGATGTGTTTATTCTCGAAGAGCACCGCGGACAGGGATTGGCTAAGTGGCTGATGAAATCGATCCTATCGCATCCGGAACTTCAAGGTTTTCGCCGTTGGGTTCTCGCTACCAGGGATGCTCACGAACTCTATCGAAAGTTTGGCTTCCGGGAACTCAGGCGCCCTGAGCGCTGGTTGGAACGCCCGGATCCCCAAATGCAGGAAGCGCCCGATTATTGGCAAGACGCTGAGAATAATGGATAAAGCAAATGCAGGCGATTGGTAGGAGAGTTTTTTGCAGGACTCAAAAGGGCCAATAGCGCTCATCATTATCGACGGTTGGGGTTATTCTCCGCAACTCGAGGGCAATGCAATTGCGCTGGCCGCAACGCCTTACTACGACGAGATCAGTGAGAACTATCCACACACGTTGCTCGAAGCGTCGGGCACGCGAGTAGGTTTGCCAGCAGGGGTAATGGGCAATTCAGAAGTGGGGCATTTGAATATTGGGGCTGGACGCGTCATTCGGATGGACGTTTCCCGAGTTGATTACGATATCGCCACCGGCGAGTTTTTCCGTAATGAAGTATTGGTGGCGGCGATGGATGGTGTGAAAAAACGAGCCAAGGCGCTTCACTTGATGGGCCTTCTCTCAGACGGTCAGGTACATTCGTCACAAGAGCATCTCTACGCGCTTCTTCGCCTCGCCCGGCAGCGCGGCCTCAAGCGCGTGTTCATACATTGCTTTCTCGATGGGCGCGACACCCCTCCCTCTTCCGGAGTCGATTACCTCGCCGCACTTCAAAAAAAGATTGAGGAAATTGGTTGCGGTCAAATCGCCTCGATCATTGGCCGTTATTACGCAATGGATCGCGACAAACGCTGGGAAAGGACGCAACGTGCCTACGAGTTGTTGGTACATGCAAAAGGTGAACGAACCAAAGATCCCGTCGCCGCAGTCCTGCGTTCTTACGAGAAGGGCATTACCGACGAATTTATTGACCCCATTGTCATCGTTGATTCCATGGGTGATCCCGTAGCAACGATCCAGGATGGCGACGCAGTAGTCTTTTTCAACTTTCGGCCAGATCGTGCGCGACAACTTACCAGAGCATTGGCGGTGCCCGGCTTTAGCGAGTTTGATGTGACGGGTCGGCCGCAGATCGATTTTGTCTGTTTTACCGTTTACGACAGAACGTTTCCGCTCGCTGTTGCTTTCGCTCCGCACGATCACAAAAATGTTTTGGCGGAGGTTTGGGCCAGCATCTGCGTCCGCAATTATCGTTTGGCGGAGACGGAGAAGTATGCCCACGTCACTTATTTTTTTAATGGCGGCGTGGAAAAGGAACATGCCTGCGAACGACGCTTATTGGTTCCCTCGCCAAGGATTTCCACCTACGACCTGCAACCGGAGATGTCAGCCTTCAAAGTTAGCGACGAAGTTTTGCGCGGGATCGAAGAGCGGGAGACTGATGTTTTCATCGTCAATTTCGCGAATCCCGACATGGTTGGCCACACTGGCAAGCTCGATAAGACGATTGAGGCCTGCCAGTATGTTGATACTTGCCTGGGTTCGATAACCAAAGCTATTAGAAAGGTCGGCGGCATCACATTAATCACCGCGGATCACGGAAATGCGGAACAGATGATCGATCCACGGTCGGGCGGACCGCACACCGCCCACACCACTAATCCGATTCCATTCCACTTGATCGACGAAGCGTCGCGGGGATTGAAACTGCGCGAAGGCGGCGCGCTGGAGGACATTGCTCCCACTCTCCTGGCTTTGCTCGGGAATGAAAAACCGCAGGAGATGACGGGGCGAGACCTGCGGGATTTGGGATAAGGCACCCTAAAGCGGTTGGCCGTTTGGCCAAAGTAGAAGATTTTGAACGTGTTTGACCCTCGGAACATCCTGGTAATTGATTTTGGCCAACTGGGCGATGTAGTGCTTAGCCTGCCCGCCTTGCGCGCAATTCGCGAGCGCTTTCCTCTCGCGAAGGTTACGGTAGCAGTCGGCAAACCAGGTGCGGACATTGTTAATCTTTCAGGGCAAGCAGATGAGACGCTGGTCGTTGATCGCGTATCTCTGCGTGATGGCTTCAAGCCTGTTTCCGTCTTGCTTCTATTCAAACTTGTCAAGAATGTTAGACGAAAGAAGTTTGACTTCGTCATAGATCTCCACAGCCTTTCCGAGACCAATCTGCTGGGTTTTCTATCCGGAGCTCCGAAGCGGCTCTACTCGCGCCGGCCCGGACGCTCGCTGGATTACCTGGCGAACTTTAACCCGCGTCCGCCAGTTGAGACCGATCATCGCAAGCGCCATCTAATTGATCGCTATCTCGACGTGCTAATCCCTCTGGGGATTCAGAAGGCCGAACGTTTGCCTACTCTTAAAACGAGAGCGTCCGATGACGCGTCTCTTGGACGAATTCTGAGCAAGGCCAAAGCTGACGCAGGCGCACCATTAGTTGGCCTATTCCCCGGCGCTGGTCATCCAAGTCGACGTTGGCCACTACAGCAATTCGCCAGTCTAGCCGACTTTTTGATTAGGAATGACCAGGTGAAGGTCCTGGTTTTTGTTGGACCTGAGGAGCGTTCCTTTGTCAAAGATATTCGTCAGCAGTTTCCCCCGTCAGTTGTAGTTCTCGATCAACTAACTATTCCACAACTCGCCGCGGCTCAGGCGCGACTTGCAGCTTTCGTCTCAAACGATACCGGCCCAATGCATATCGCATCTGCGGTAGGGACTCCCGTTGTGCTTCTACTCGATAAACGCGCCCCTGAAAGCTATTTGCCACAGGGCGATCGACATCGAGTGATCTACAACAGTGTCATTAGTGACATAACCGTTGATGAAGTTTACGTTGCGACAAGAACAATTCTTGCCTCCGGACGAACAGCCGCACTCTTTGCAGGTTGAGCTCCTCAAAACTTTGCTTTATGAAATCGCCGGGTCGCCGTCTTCGAAACATCAAAGCGATAATGAATAAGATGTCCAGATCACGTCAGAGCCTTTTAGCAAAGAGCTTGTTAGTCTTTCTTCTCGCGTCTGCGACTCTGTTATTTCTCCGACCTCTGATTGCGGGTAAAGCGAAGAACGAGGTCCAGAAATCACGTCAGACGCGCGCTCCCACACCCCAGACGAAAACCCCTTCAGACACGAGCGAGCTGGCCAAACGCATAAACAGTGTAATCGATGAAAGCGGATTTGCAGCTGCGCGATGGGGTATTAGCGCCGTCTCCATGTCTAGCGGTACGACGCTCTATCAGCGAGACGCTGATAAGCTTTTTACACCAGCTTCCAACATGAAAATCTACACGACTGGAGTTGCTTTGGATCTTTTGGGCGCAGACTACCGGTGGCGTACGTCTGTTTATGCAAAGGCGCAACCGGGATCCAGCGGGACAATTCAGGGCGACTTGATACTCTACGGACGTGGTGCGCCTGATCTCGTGACACGAAGCCAGGACGCTAACAAGGGCTCGCTGGCCAAACTCGCAGACGATCTTTACGGGCGCGGCATCCGACGCGTAGAGGGCAACGTGATTGGAGACGAGAGCTATTTCCGTGGTGATTCTGTCGG
>Ga0137394_10002397_pt1 | contig 13869 bp, 13 predicted proteins | sample czobulk116metaG_FD_108278 | JGI IMG/M metagenome (GOLD analysis project Ga0137394, IMG submission 108278) | Vadose zone soil microbial communities from Angelo Coast Range Reserve, California, USA - czobulk1.16 metaG | ecosystem: Environmental > Terrestrial > Soil > Vadose zone | place: USA...
GGAACAAGAACACGTGGTGTGCCCGGCCCTGAATTCCGGATGATGGGGGTCCTCGGAAATAGCTGGGTGCTGGAGGATTCGGGAACGCCTGCCAAATGACAGGGCAACTCGGGCTAGGGTTGATCTGTCACTTGGCAGCGCTAACTGTGACAATCAGGTGTTCTTGTATCGACAGAAATGCGCCGTCGACTCATTTTGGAACGAACATCTCTGTCGCCTCGTGACTGGCACAATAGCTAGCAACGCAGTTTTGACGCCATCATAAACATAGTGTACGTACCTACTGCTCAGGCGCAGAGGCTGAATCATGCACCTAAAGTGAGGCGTTTACTTGGGTCATCTGGGTCCGCGATTCCACAAATACAGTATAACACTGCTTTAGTAGGTAAGGTACTACTCTACCGTCTCAAGCTCTTAACGCTACACATCCACAACTTGATACAGCCCGGAGTCGGAACTCAAACTTTAGAAAATTTACCAACTTCATGCGACCTTCGGCGTGCCATCGGTTTAGCACCTCGATGTCTCCATTTCTGGGATACAGTGCTCGAACACAGGGGAAGACCAAAAAGTCCACACGCCACGATTTACGGCCGTGCAGTTGTGACTCTAAATTGGCGGAAAAGTACTCAGTTGTTAACGCCATGAGGGACAGAGCGAGCAGTCCCACCTGTGCTCCTCACGGCAAAACTCACTGCAAAACCCGTCAAAGCGGCCGTGTTCCAAGCGCGGGGTCGGACGACCGCACAGCTTGCATGAAAAGGCATTTCTAGATTGGCGGACTAATTTTTCAGTTTGTTCGCCACGCGAGGACCTGTGATCAACGCCGTAGGACCTATTTTTCAGAAAGGCAATTCAGTTTTCCCAACGCGAGGGGAGTAGATGATTACCAACCTTTCCCTGTGCCTCTCGCTGCAGTACCCACCAAAGCAGTCATATACATTGCGTTGGGTCAACATTCCACATAGCCTACACGGACTCAGACGGTCCTGCTGCAGCGCTTGCGGCTCCCATTGGGGGTGCATTGGGCGGCCTAGACAGAGATGCTTGTCTAAGGATTGCCTTCAATATATACGTTACTCAGGTACTCACGCCCACTTGCAGACAAATCGTCTTCAGAAGAGCTATCGCGTTGGCCATCATCATCTTTTCCATTCGCGTAAAGAGTCGCCGTTAAGCATATTCGCGTGAACGCGTAGAAACGCATACTCACGATAACTCCAGCTTCCAGGGACAGATCCCTCATCTCCCGGAATTCCTGAGTGTGACGCCTGGTGGGTGATGCCTGGTGCCGGAACGGTTTGATAAGGCGCTGATTGCGCATGATTTTCTTGACCGGGTATAGGCAATGTCGTAGCACGCTGAGTCATATATGGCGACGGCGGGCCCGAGGGGTGTGATGCATATCCTCCTGTGGGGAATGATGAGTGCGAGACGGGCCCTGATAGAGGTAGTTGTGAGGAGGGATGCAGAGAAGAAGTGTGTGAGTGCTGTGGACCAGCAGTGCTCGTGGATGCGAATCTTCTTGGTAACGAAGGCGTGGGGAACTCAGGGGGTTGCGAGACATGCCTTGACGACGACATTTGTGCGGAAGGTTCCCAAGAGGAGGAAGAATGTGAGAGTGTGTGAGGGGGCGCGGGCGCGAGTGCATGTGTAGACGCGTCGAAATGTGGGTTTGTAGTTCTACGCATGGGAAGGGGATCGGATGGTTGCATAGAAGCATTTGCTGGCTGATGGGGTGGATGGACGCCAGGGTCAAGACCTAGAAACTCTCGGGGTTCAGTCACGGATCACAGACGCGGAAGATATATGATATAGGCTGACGGATGGACCCCGGCGGAGGACCTTCCGGGAGGTGAGAGGGGTTGAGAGTTGTAGATGTTGTGGGGTACGCGGTGGACCCGGGGTATACAAAAGGCTGCGGGAACGACGTTGGAGGTGACTTAGACATCGGTACAGGAATATGGGCGACTTTGTCTTCTTTCACTTTGCGAATGCGGTGGGTTTGGATAGATGATGGATGGCCGTGCTGAGACGTGCTGGCAAATGATTACATAACATGTCTTTCCAAGGTAGATCGATAGTGATTATTATAATACATCTATCTTCACATTGGCCCCTGGTCACCTGGAAACCAACAGACCCCAGGGTTGTTTATAATGGCAAAATGTCTTCAGTCACCTCAGTGTGCGATGCACATCAAAAAAAAACTTGTTTTATCCGGTTTGTAGCTGGAAAAGGAGCGGACTGAGCGGAGTCCAAAGTTGCAGAATTTCGATCAGACCTTCTCTGTTCTTTGATGGTATCCCAATGGCAGCCATCCTTAATGTGCTCAGGTCTGTGCCTCAGGCTTGACCTCCTGACAGCCTGAGATACCATATACACTGCCAGTAGTTACAATCATTGTCAATCAACCCAATCCCAATTATTTTCATTTGGCTCCATTGTCTGTGTGATTGTGCCTTGATTTTACTCAACGAGGTATGCTATGTCATCATCCTCATTAGTTGTAGGCCACTCTCTCAATGGCATTCTGCACCTCTAGGTTCCTTGGTTCCTCATCATCCCGTGGCCCCGGCTGCCCTGCATGACTCACTACGACATTTTTCGCGAACAGCTCGGGATAAAGTATCCCAAGTACGGATATGCTTTGTGGGAGCCAAGCCCAGGGCCGCTATACCGTGACAGCCCTGTGGAAGTGGGCGACGTCGGTTATATACGTGATGGCAAATTTCATCGTCTTTTCAATGCTCTGCTTCCAGCAGACCATCCATCGCACAAATTCGGTGTACCAGAGTATTATGAGCCCCTCAACCCGAACACATCGGAACACATCGACACAGGTACCCTCAGCGCGAATCATTACTGTTCACAGGGAATCATAGAGGTAGACGCTCAACTTGAGTCCCTCATTTCAAGGTAATTGTAACAGTCTGCTTACTTTTTTTTGCTTATTATAAACTCCCCCAGGCCAGAAGACCTTTCAAAGGTCGCATATCTATGCCGAAGAAGGCAAGGGGGTGCACTATTATTCCTTCCGGTACAGTCTCGGCGCCAGGACACTATTGCACGGGGAGATTTCGGAAAATGGATACTTAAACATATCGAACGCTGGTTCGCCTTCACTCAACACCTCGGGCTTGGCCTTGATCACATGGAGGACATCATCCTGGTTACCGGGTGTCACCGCACGAGGTCTTGGCTCAACGTTGCTTTTTCGGAGAATGACACTGGCACAGATTCCCGCGTATCGTTTGGGGTTCTGCTTGATGGTAATGGCCCTGAAGTCCGTATTAATTGGCGGATCTCCCCCGACAGCATTCGGGGAGCATTGTTGAACCAGGGGCCCGATGGGAAGGTATGCTACTGTGAGAACCAAGAACAGAATATATGATGATGCTGCACCTATCAGAACCTACCAGAGGATCAATGTGTATTTATACGGGGGTACCGCGTCACGCGTACCCTCAGGATATTGCCGAAGCATCTTATAGCAGCGGCTGAACCCTCGTCAGACCAGGACGAGCATGGCCGAGAACCAGAATTGGAGCTTACTTCGATACCCACTACCACCAAGGTGGGTTCTCTTTGACATTTACTAGCCCTTATCTAAGCTTTCATTATTTCAAAGCACCGGGATCTTCTTCACATCCTTTTAGAGCACGTCGCAGAGGTAAGTATCGAACGTTGAAACTATGTTATACTGCCCTATGCATTTGTTCTAACATGGCCCACACAGCGGGTTCCTGATTGCGATATGATCCTTGTGCACGATGACGACCTGGGGCAGATTACTGAAATCTGTACTAGTAATGTGTGTCTAAGCTCAAGTTTTCTATTTACTGCCCTCAATCATTCAATTGCTCTTCTGCGGCCGTAGGAAACCCTTCAATTAGATGCGGTGAAACATCTTCTCCAAAAGAACGAACCGAAACTACAGCAGATTACGTGTCGTGAGTAACTGTAAGCTTTGCTGCTTTTCTAACTCTTACCGTGTCATGATAGCACAATTACCGTTCCCGAATACGGGTAGCGAAACTACTAAAGTCACGGTAGCGTTGTTTTCCGAAGAATTCCAAAAATGGGAGCCGTCTTCAGCTATCGTGCAGGGGGACTGCGAACTCCCTTCCCCGAGTGTTCAACCTCCGACACAACGAACTGTACCCCATGATTTTGACACATCTTCGACTGCGCCCACACTCAAAGACACACACTTTTCCTCAACTCCGGACCCCCCTCCATACTCTCCTAAGTCCCCTTTATCAGGCCGTACTGTGGCCCGGCCTAACGTTGATGAACACGAGTACGCGCGAGTTTCCACTACATCATTTTTTCACTACTAATATATCTCCGCTGTGCAGGTATTATGCTTGGTTTGTAGCTGCGGACCAAGATAGGAATGGGCTGCTGTCTCTTGAGGAACTGCGTATGTGCTCCTCTTCCTAAGTTTCCGCTTCAAGTTCGCCTCAATTGTAGCACAGGTAGTGGGCTGTTGAACGAGGGCGGTGAGGTCCCATTTTGTTCTCGTAACGAGGGTCATTCCTCACGTGTCTATATCCAGGCTTGTCATTCTCGAGCCGAACGGTGAAACACCTTATGAGCGTCTTTGTACGTCTCAATCAGAAGTCATTCCAGATTTGACGTTCCATGACATATTTTTCCAGGATCTAGATGGCAATGGCAGGATCGACTTCGAGGAAGTATGTCCTTCCCCCCCTTGAGCGTTTTCAAATCTTACATGCAGCGTACAGTTTGTGCCTTTATGGGAATATATCACTGTACGACTCCCACAAAGCGCACCCCTGCCTTATCTGACGTTGCCAATAGCAATGGCGGCAAATGTTTGATGCATTTGACATTGATAACGATGGCAGAATTGATTCCAACGAATTGGGCGAGGCGTTGGCCTACTACAAGTACGTTAGCTCCCATCTTTGTGGTTCTCTCCTCTCATCCACGCTCCCTGCTCCAGTCTCCATGTTGGCACAAACATTCTTAACATGCTAGTGAAGAAGTATGGTATGGCCCGGTCACTCACACGCATCAGTGGTCATGTGAAACCCCCTCTCATATAAATAATCATAGGGATAACGCCGCCTCAGGACGAGAAATCCAGATATCCTCTTCGCATACAGATGGACTTGGATCACTTTATGTGTGCATGCATCGTTGTGAGGCAGATGTATGAGTTATATGATAGATGCACCACTGCAGGGCTGAGGCAATCATGGATGAGTAGAGACACGTTTCTCGAATCCGTGATATCGCTCCCTTGAGATTGCGAGAGCTTCCCGGGTCGCTTGCTTAGCATATCCTTTTCCATACCTTATCCTGGACTATTTAACATGCAGCATCACGGTGCCGTGTGAGCATTTGACCAGTACTTGCCGTATTGTAGGGAGAACGGCCTTGTATTGGCGCAGCAACACTGTAGTTGTATAATCATATCTTATTTCCCCTGCTCGTCTGACTCAATCTCCACCGCCGCGAAGAGACATTTTTGTCCTAATGATGGTCCAGTAGGGTACAAGTAGAGGGGAGATCACTAGGCGCGCAGGGGGCATCGCTGTGACCTGTGATTCACGACTAGTTTAGCGGCAGACCCACACTACCAACGTTGTTGGTTGCAATTATCAGGCATAGAGGCCGGCAGGCGTCCGGCGACGACCCGGTTCATGCGAGTCCACGAGTTTACAATCCGCTTTTGTGCTCCCGCCCAGAGTAGAGTCCGCATAAGTAGGTGCTCACCACAGAGGTCAATTTGTGCAAGAACTAGTCATGCGCATTGTGAGGGCTAAGTCTGTGAAGACTCAGCAGTGAGTTCGGGGTGGTCAAGGGACAGAGACGACGTTGCGGTCTCAGAAGAGAACGCGAGGCATGGGGGATTGCCTAAGCCGAGGGAGAAGGCGTTCTCATCCCGAAGGTCGCGCGCGCGCAATGTAGGACTTGAAGGTGGACGCGCGAAGTCATCCGTGAACTTGGGGGCACCGCGACTTGATAACGGTCGGTCTTGAGAAGGCTGAACTTGAAGAGAAACGCGAGGGAAGGATGAGAAGAATAGAAAGCGCCGCGAGACGGGACGACGTGTGACGGCACGGTGGCTTCGGGTTAACGTCGAGCGGTCGGGCGAGAGAAAGGGAAAGCACGCGAAGGGAAAAGAGCAGTGAAATGGGCCTCAGGGTTAGACAGAGCGCGAGGTATTTATGCCAATGCGAGAGCTAGGACAGTCTATACTCAGTCGAGCACGAGTAGAGAGAAAAGGGTGTGGAGGAATGATAAAACGCGACAAGTCCTCCTACCTGCGACAAGACCGCGTGGCAAAGAAGGGGAAGGCGGAGTCTGTAGAATACGAAACAAGGTCCAATGAATGTATTATCGCGCGCGACAGTGGACGCGCGGGCTACGAGGGCGAAGGGGAATACAGCGGGAGGTGAAATGTGTCGAGCCTAGAACGAGAAGGGGAGGAAAACAGATCAAATAGGAAGGAGAAAACGGACGAGAGGGAATAGAACAATGTACAGTAAGAAATATACAATCAAACGCGGCGGCGCAGCCCAAAGTCGAATTAAGACCGCGCCCGCGCCCGCGACGAGTTCGAGGGCCGGATGCGGACGAGGCGGGTATGCGAAGCGAGGACGAAAACGGCGATGTGAGGGCGAGACCGGCGAGTTGGAGAATGCGGAAGGGGCGAGTTGAGGACGGATTGCGGTAAGGCGAGGGAAGGGAAGCAGATATGGCGGCGCGAGTGGACGACGAGATCTCGATTAGATTGTGGCTACACGGCCGAGCGTAAGTGAACGGTGCGCGACGAGGGACTGATCCGAGGAAGGGGGAGCGGGCGACGGCGCGGAGCGTTTCCGAGGCTACAGACCTGTAGACTTTACAGCATGAAAAATGGCATGTTCAAGACCTTGATCAGCTGAAATCGGTGGAGCCATAGATGGTCGCATAGGAAGAGTGACGGCACAACTGAATGTGACGCGCCTCCCGTCAAATTCTGAGCGTTACTCTGGGGTCCGGCATAGTCCACAAGGATCACTGCAAGACATACTGCCCTCGACCATTTAGGCCTCATTCAATCCGCCGTCACTTGCACCCCTGGTGCCGCATTCCAGACTGCACGGTAGACAGTTTGAGCGACCTGAGTATCGGCCCTTGGCGTGTGATATGTAACGAAAGGGCATAACTCTGGCGCAGCGAGGTGGGGCGCTGAGGGGGGCTGCATAACTTAATCACGAATCAAGGTGGCAGCCGTTCGTCGTGTCGCGGATGGCTGGGCGCCGAGTGAATCGTGGGAACGAAGTTGTTGGAGGTGTTGGACACAAGGGCGTGTACTGGCAGGTGAATGTGTTTGTGTGGTAGGGATAAGCATGGGGTGGGTTGGAGGACCCAGTACCTAAAGAGGTCCTCGAGAAGGGAGCACACCTGCGGTGGGGCCAGAAAACTTCGACTGCTCGAGGGCCCTTAGTGCAGGCTCACTGCCCACTGGTAGCGTACGGTCCGCGTAAGTAGGGAATAAAGAGCCCGACTTTCAGGCCCATGTGACCCGGGGTGCCTGCCATCTTTGCACCCCTTAACGCTCCCATTTTTAGAATACAGTACACACGGCGATGTTGAACTATAGCGCACGCCTCAGTTCGGAATGGTCAAAGTGAACTGAGGGGAAAGGAAAGGAAAGGCGAGAAAAATAGGTAAATATACAAATATCAGAGATCACATGTCGAAGTGTCGACGATCCTAACGTGACTTCAGTAAGGTAGGTCTTAACAGGCGAGACCAACATCCATGAGATGTCGGTTTTTACGACATGTGCCAGTGGTGCGGCTATTGACTCGGCCCTACAGTTTCATCCCTAATTGGCAGAGAAGCATTTCAGTTGTCTTTTTGGAGCCATGAGGATGGGACGATCAATCCTACCTGTGACTCTCACTGCAGAACCCATCAAAGCGGTCGTATTCTATGCGAGGGGTCAATTTTCCACACATGTTGCATCAACGGGCATGAGGGGCAACCCTAAGTTGGCCAGAAGAAAAGTTCAGTCTGCCAGCGGCATGAGGGATAACCAGAGCGACCAGTCCCACCTGTGACTCGCACTGCAAAACCCACTAAAGTGGTCGTATTCTATGCGAGGGGTCAATGTTTTACATAGCCTGCATGGAAGAGCGTCCCTAAGTTGGCATAAGGAAATTTCAGTTTGTCGGCGGCATGAGGGATAACAGAACGACCAGTCCCACCTGTGACTCATGCTGCAGAACCCACTGAACTGGTCGTATTCTATGCGAGGGGTCAATATTTTACACAGCTTGCATGGAAGGGCATCCCTAAGTTTGCATAAGGGAATTTCAGTTTGTCTACGCCGTGAGAGGTACAACAGAGCGACCAGTCCCACCTGTGACTCTTGCTGCAGAACCCACTAAAGTGGTTGTATTCTATGCGAGGGGTCAAATTTCCACACAGCTTGCATGGGAGGGCATTTCTAAGTTTGAAGGGAATTTCAGTTTGTCTTCGCCGAGAGGGATCATTGAGTGACTGGTCCCACCTGTTGTAGTACCCACCCCCGGGTCGATGCCAGTGGTCGCGTTCTGTTTGTGGGGTCAAATTACGAAGCGTAGTTGGGTATGCTTGTGTAGCTGCATCCCTAGTTTGGCAGAAGGGAGCTTCAGTTCATTGCCCCCGTATGTGATAACTTGAAGAGTAGAATCATTCCCACCGGTGCATTTCACTGCAGAACCCACCCAAGCGGTTATATTCGCTGAGAGGGGTCAAGTGTCCACATTTCCTACATGATGGATCACTGGGCTGTGGCGCCAGACTTCCAAGCTGATGTTGTGGGCGACCTAGGCACAGATGTTGGTCAAGGACTCCTACAAATATTCGATTCAGGCACTCACCTCCTGTAGAGAAGGGGAACTTTGTTGGGGCGCTCAGCGGCTGAGCCCAGTCCGCCCCAGGATCACTCCGATTGCCCGTGGGAGGGAGATAGCTCGAGCCACCATCATGATCATTTCCATCTACATCGAAAGTCGGCTGGTATATGAACGCTGTAGTCGAATATACGCACGATGACTTCGGCCTCCAGGGCGTTGCTCCAGCGTCTCCGAATACTGCGGCGGATATGACTGTGACGGCTGGTCAGCAATGCCTGGCGCCAGCGGGAACATTTGCGATGACTGTGGCCAGGACATCCGATCAGGAATATGGGCAACTTGTCTTCTCTCACACTGCAATTGTGGAGGGATTTAAATAGATATTTGGATACTGAATTCCGCCACAGGAACGATAAGCAGGACGTCATGAACGCGGGCGCAATTTCGGCGGTGAAATGCCGTGACATTGCTGCAGGCACGATTATACGGTTTTGGTGTCCACTGGCATTTCCGGGTCATCTTCGGGTCAGGGAAGGCGATCAATCAATCAATCCCAAAGAGAGCCGACTTTATTGTTACTGTACTTGCAAGATATGACTAGAGCGAACTCAGGTATCCTCGGGACAAATGATTTAATCAATATGGCAGACGTCGAGGCGTATCAGTTCCTGGACGGCCCCCGACGACAGAAAAACGGCTTAGTGCCCCGAGGACGTAAACATGGTGGACCAGGCTTCTGACAGAGTCTGACATTTCCAGAGGGCCTCCGTGATGGTATTTTGTTGAGTGGCCGCTTTGTCCCCGGTGACTTACTTGGAACGAGGTAAACCTGTGACTTGCTAACGCGATTCGTAGGGACTCGTATAATACCAGACGGAGTGACACTCGCCACCTTTGTCATGAGCCTGGTCGATTTGAGCAAGCGAATGTGGCAGAATGCTGGATTACTTCGCCTCGAGACGAGTCTGGCTAACTGACAGAGATATGAGCGGGAAATTTGAAGGAGCAGAAAGACCTTCCTTTGGGTGGCATGCCTCTTTTACTGAACTATCTATAGCCTATTAGGAGGGTGTTCCTACGGCCAGTCACGATGATAAAAACGTCATTCTGGTGAAGACTTGTAGGTGGCGTGGCCGGGTATCGATTCAGTGTCCGTGGTGGCACAAGATAGGTTCCGAAAGCTGATGAAATTGAACGGGGATGCGCATTCATGCCCCCACCCAGTGTAGAGTCTGCGTAAGTGACGAATAAAAGAAAATACGATCAGTCAAAGAGAACATTGTGAAGACTACAGCTTGGCCTTGCAGGTGTATTGGTATGAGACAGAGGACCATAACAAGTGGAAGGCGCTCACCACTGAGGCTCAATAGTGAACAGTGAACTATTCACGAGTATAAACAACGGCTTATTCAAGACCTCGTTGACCGAATTCTCTCATTAGTTTCTTTAGTGTTGCTCAAGGGTAGTCCACACGCATCGCTGCAAGACATGCTGCCGTCACGTCACACATGTTATCTGGCGGTGGGAGGGATGCAGCGGTACCACCCCGCCTACCTGATAGATATAATAACGCTTAGTAGTCATCAGTCCCGCGACTGCAGAGAGTCCCAACTAAAAACCTAGCCACATACATTGATTGCGATCAGAACCGTCCTGAATCATCGCCCGAGTGGTGACTTTGGCATAATTCAACTTTATCCTGTCACTCACACCACACCGGCGTGAGCGCCGCGATACGAGTGTTGGTGTGTGTTCTACCGTCACGTGGTACAAAGGAGTCTTGTTCGCCATTCTCGCCTTCCAAATCATCCTGTCCCCGGAGGTGTTGTACAGCGGAAGGGCTTGTTCGAGCTAAGACGGATCTCCTCCCATATGGGTCGGTTACGCGTGGTAAAAGCGAACGGCAGCGGGGAAGAACTTGAAGGGTGTACCGTATGCAATAAACATCGGGGCAGATATTCATCACGGCCGATCGGGCGGTATCGAGGTTCGGGAGGTCCTGGAGGCGTAGGGATGACAAGAGGAAACTCTTGAAACACGACGTCAAACCAGCGGGCACAATCGTCGTGCGCTTGTGCGTACTCCGAGCTTTTTTTGCTGCCAACGCCAGTGATGACACTTTTTCCCCCAGTGCACATGCCCGGCCTGATATTTCATAACCTGTCAGCAGGAGGCTTGGAACTAGGATTCAGAACTAGGTTAGTAACGATTTGAGAGAGGGACGCGTTCTTATAATATTCACTCGCACCGTCCCCGGCTCGGCTGAGCCTCCAAGAGTCCTTGTGTTTTTCCGAGAATAAGAATGGGTGTTCAATGACGCGCAAAGGAATGTCTGTGGACAGTGGCCAGTCATAGTTGGTATCGCGATAGTAGCTGCCGTCTGCCAGCTCGAATGAGCTTATGTAATAAACTGAGCCGCCCATTGCCCTCGGAGTTGTCGGCAAGATGTTGTCCTAGTGGCTATCCTGTGCGTGCGGGCCGTGCCAGTGTTAACGCCTTTCCTGGGTCCGTAATCTTCACAATCTGTCAGAAAGTGTCCTTACATGTTTTTATCTTGTGTGGAAAGCGGGAACTCGACTCACTCGAGTATGCACTCAGTGAGCATAGTCACTATCTGTGCCTCCAGATCCTTGCCGAATGCATGACTGATCTCTCATCTGGTCAAGCATTTCCATCAGGTACTCTTCCTCAGTACAAAAGAAGAACTCTTGATGGAGATGTTCGATCGGATGTAAGATGTATAATGCATTAAGCAAGGATCTGGAGAGGTCACCGTAAATTCCCCCAAGCATTGCCTATGAGGCTATGAATGCACTAAGTCAAAGAGTGGACAGATATATCAGTTCGATGTACCTACAATATATGATCACTGGAATGATGATCGCCGGCAGGATGGTCCAGATCTCCGAGTCACTGCGAACTGTGCGAAGTTGACTTGATCTTTGCCACCACGAAAAAATACATACTTATCTTCTACAATAGCATGCCAAAGATAGCGTGAAAACATTTCATGGTTTCAGGTTCGTTGGTTCGTCTCCTGTGGCAGGACGGGATAACGATAGTCTTGTAAAGTGGAGCAGAGAAAACTGGGAAATGCAAGGAGCGTCGCTGGAGAAGCTCTCAAAGACCGGCATTTTCTCACCCAGTCCGGGTCGGCGAGTTTATAACTCTTCTGCCACTAATTGCTACAGTGTATATAAAATCGGCCAGGAATAAATACCAAGGGATACAATGGTATAAACCAAACGAACGTCCAGAAGCAACCCGGGACAGGGGGAGTTCCCTCAAGGGAGCGATATCACGGCTTCGAGAAACTCGTCTCTACTTACTCGTGATTGCCCCTGCCCTGGGGCTCCTGGCCCTCCTCCAGTACATCTATCATGTAACTCACACATCTGCCGTACCACGACGCACGCGCACACAAAATGATCTAGATCCATTCGCATGCGAGGGGGATGGCCGAGATGCTGATTTGGTGGCGGCGTAATCCCTGTTACCAGACGGGGGTTCAGATCACTATGACGCCTGTTGGTGAGCCGGCCATTACACTCACCGTATTTGTTCATTAGCATGTTGAGGATGGGTGGACCAACCTGGAGGCTGAGCGGGGAGCGTTAGAGATAGAAAACCAGAACGTTCGCAAGCTAGCGTACTTGTAGTAGGCCAACGCCTGGCCCAGCTCATTGGCATCAATTTTACCATCTCGGTCGGCGTCAAAAGAAGTAAACATTTGCCGCCATTGCTATCGGCAACGGTCAGATTAGAAGAAGTGCGTTTTGTTGCGGGACTCGTACAGCGATGTAGTTCCATAGGGGCTCAAACTGTATACGGCATGTAAGGTTTAGAGCGTTCGAGCGAGGGCGGCAATCACATACTTCTTCGAAGCCGATCCCACCATTACCATCTAGATCCTGTGAAAATATGTCATGGAAGGTCATATCTAGAACGACTCTGATAGAGGCGTACAAAGATGCTCATAAGGTGCTTCACCGTTCTGCTCGAGAACGACATGCCTGGATATAGCGGACGGGTGAGGAATGGCCCTCGTGGCGAGAACAAGGTAGGACCTCACCACCGTCATTTAACAAAGCACTTCCTGTGTTACAATTGAGCCCAACTCGAAGCGGAATCCTAGAAAGAGGAGTGCGTACGCAGTTCCTCAGGAGACAGCTGCCTATTCCCATCTTGGTCCACAGCTAGGAACCAAGCATAACATCTTTATGGGAAAATAGATTAGTGATAGAAAATGATACGTGGAAACTCGCACGTACTCGTCTTTGTCCACGTTAGGTTGGACAACTGGTGGGGCCCGCTGAGCGAACCCGTTTGACTGTGGATGTGGATGAGAGGCGACGCTGCTCGACCTGGTAAGAGAAGTCGGCGAAGCGGAGGTTGCGGTCGCGTTGGTGGTGATGTTGGTGTCCACACGTAAGAAACCTCCCGGAAAAAACTCTTCCTGTGGGTGGCCAAGGCCGCCCTGCTGCTGTTGTCGTTGTTGAGCGGAACTTCCTGGTCCGCTTTGCAGAGGGTAGGCGGTGTTTGCTGAGCCCAGAGAAGGCGACCAGCCTATCGGCGGCAGTGGCGGCTGCGGCGACGACGGTCCACTTTGGGTCCCTTGGGTGGACTGGCTGCTAGATTTTTGGGAAGATCCGCCCTTAGGGCGCCCCCACTTGATAAAGCGTCAATAAACCAGCCTGATCTCGGTACCGGTACTGGTACCGGTCCATCATGAAGAAGTCGCGACGAACCTTACGAAGTGATGGGAACATCGAAACACTCTAAAGTTGGGAGATCGTGAAAGGGTGAGAGGGTGAGATGAAGGAAGGAAGTGAAGAGGGCAGGGCAGTCGAGCCTGTTGAGGACGTGTGGGGATGGCAGGGGCGGATTATAAGGTCAAAAATGGGGCCGTCGTGCATCGCCCCAAGACGAAAAATTCCTTTCCTTGGATTCTAAACTTGGATGGTAATCTATCTGTGTGCCGGTGGCGAAGTTGCGGTGCGAC
>Ga0137394_10002398_pt1 | contig 13861 bp, 13 predicted proteins | sample czobulk116metaG_FD_108278 | JGI IMG/M metagenome (GOLD analysis project Ga0137394, IMG submission 108278) | Vadose zone soil microbial communities from Angelo Coast Range Reserve, California, USA - czobulk1.16 metaG | ecosystem: Environmental > Terrestrial > Soil > Vadose zone | place: USA...
GCGGGCCCGGACCGCGTCGAGCAGGTCGAGCGGAAACGCAGCTTCGGCACACAGCACCACATCGAGCGTGGCGTAGGGATCGATGCGCAGGCGGCGGTCGATCGCGGCGAGGACATCGGACCGCCGCGCGAACGGATCGGCGCAGTCGAACCAAAGCGCGACGTGCTGGCCCGCGGCTTCCTGTTGCCCGAATCCATCGAGCCCGCCGTCGACCAGGTGCGGCCGGGGCCACTCGTCGAGGCGCCGCCCCAGCCGTTCCTCGGCGGCGAGCACCGTCCGGAGCAACGCATCCTCGCTGAACGTCGCCGTGCGCCGCACGCGATACGGCGGCGCGGCATCGAAGACCACGCCGTCCTCGGCCGCGCTCGCGCGCATGGCCGTTCCCGGGAGCAGCGAGAGTGGAAAGACCTGCGCCTCTTCGGACAACCCGTTCGCCTCCAGGAAGTCCATGCCGCGCAGCACGTCGTCCGGCGTGTCCCCCGGAAGCCCCACGATCAGATCGACCAGAAGCTCGATGCCCTCGCCGTGCAGCATGCGCGCCGCTTCCGCCACCTTCTCGGGCGACCCGCCGCGGCGGGAGCGCTTCAGCGTCCCGCGGTTCACGGACTGCAGCCCGATCTCCAGCCGATCGAATCCGGCCTGCTTCAGCTTGCGCGCCTGCTGGGGCGTCAGTCCTTCCGCGCGGACCTCCGCGAAGAACGTGAGCGCCCGCGACTGGTTCTCGCGCGCCAGGGCATCCAGCAGCGGCTCGAGCTCCGGCCGATGGTTGAAGGTCGGGTCGAGGAAGACCACCTCGCGGGCGCCGCGGTCGCGCAGCGCCGCGATCAGGCTCGCGCTCTGCCCGACGTCGAGCGTCCGCAGCACGCTGGAGGACCTCGGGTAGAAGCAGAACGTGCAGTGCGAGCGGCAGCCGCGAACCGTCTCCACATACGTCGAGCGTTCCCTCTCCACCGGAACCAGACCTTCGACGTAGGGAGATGGATACTGGGAAAGCGCAAAGCCCGCCGCGGGCTGCGGCGCAAAAGCATTGAAACCCAGCGGCCCGCGGACCGCGACTCCCGGCACTCCCGCGGGGCTGGCGCCATCGGTCAGGGCAGTCATCACGCGTGCGAACGTGTCCTCGGCTTCGCCGGTCACGGCCACGTCCGCTCCCGGCTGCTGCAGGATGAAGGCGTTGTCCGGGCTGACCTCGGGGCCGCCGATCAGGATCCGAGTCCGCGGCGAACGCCGCTTCACCTCCCGCGCCAGGTGCAGGCTGCGCTCGCTGTTCCAGAGGTAGAGCGAGAACCCGACGAACTCCGGCTCGTCCCGCGCGATGCGGTCCGCAAGCAGCGTGTCGCCCAGCGCGTCCGTCGCTGCCGGCTCGAGCACGTCGATGTGCAAGCGCCGTGAAAGGCCGTGCACCCGCGCGGCCACGCCCAGGCAACCCGCAGCGAGCGGGACGTTGCCCGTGGAGGCAAACGCCGCGGGCGGCGGCACCGGAAGCTGGACCAGGCGGAGCTTCTGCACGGCCCGAGTATAGTGGCTGCGTGTTCGCGCTCACCTTCGACGACGGCCCCGGTCCGTCCACTTCCGACCTGCTCGACGTCCTGGCCACCGACGGCGTCCGGGGGACCTTCTTCCTGCTCGGCCGCAACGTGGAGGAGGCACCCTGGTGCGGCGACCCTGATCGGGCCCGGGCCATTGCGCAGCGCGCGGTGCAGGAGGGCCAGGTGCTGGGCAACCACACGTACTCGCACTTCCGGCCCGACCGCTGGCGCGAGTTCGCCGCCGACGTGCGGCGCGGCGAGGCGGTGCTGCGCCTGTTGCGCCCTCCCCCCATCCCCTTCCGCCTCCCGTACGGGATCCAGCGCGTCGCCGGGTCCTTCCCGCTCGGCAGCACCGGAGAGGAGATCGACCCGCGTGTCGCGGTGATCGCCTCGATGGGTCTCACCCACCAGCACTGGACCAGCGACTTCGACGACTGGACGCTCTCCGCCGCCGACGCGCCGGCGTTGGCCGCGAAGATGGTGGCGCACGTGAGCCTCTGCCAGGCCAACGGGCTGGACGCGGTGCTCGACCTGCACGACTCGGGCACCGGCTCGAGCTTCGGCTACGAGCGCCCCGCGACCGTCGAGGGCGTGAAGCTGTTCCTGCAGGAGGCCCGCCAGCGCGGCTGGAAGAGCTTCACGGTGCCGGTCCAGCGATAGGCTCAGACGCGGAAGCGCAGCCACGCCATCAGCCCGCGCATGTCGAGGTAGCCTCCGAGAACGCCGCCGGTCCAGTGCGTGTATGTGCCATGCAGCGTCAGATCGACCTTCCCTGCAGGCAACGAGACGGGCCGTTCGATCAGGGGCTGCATCGCCTCGCCACGGGCGGCCGTGCCGCAGAGCAGGATCGCGGCGAGCAGGCGGGACATGAGATCGCGCAAGGCCATCCTCCTCCTCCACCCCGCGACGCTGGCGCTGGCCGCGGCACCTCAGCCGTAGCGCTGCAGGCACTCGTCGAGCTCGAGCCGGGGGAGCCTCAGGGCCCCGTCGCCGGCAGCGATCGCCCGATCGGGGTCGACGAAGTCGATGTGGAAGCGCCAGGGCCTTCCAGGGTCCAGGTTGTCCACGATCGCGTCGAGCGTGTACGCGCGCTCGCTGGTGGTCACGAACCAGTGGACGTTGTCGCGCTGATCGGAAATGGACGAGAAGTCACCCGTCTTGAAGACCCGGTCGATGGTGGGGCGGACGAGGAGGTGCTTCTCCTCGTCCCGCAGGCGCTGGTAGTGGCGGCCGCGCATCTCGCCCCGCAGCACCAGGTGCTGCGAGACCATGTTGACGTGTCCGTGCGGGACGATCGCGCGGCCCTTGCCCATCGCGAAGATCTTGGGCGTGAAGGCTTGTCCGTCGAGCAGCTGGATGGCCTCAGCGCTGGTCCCGCGCGGAAGCAGGGGCAGGCGCGCGATCACCCGCTCGAAGTCCGCTGCCCGGCACAGCTCCTGGACGTCGATGCCGTCGCAGAACTCGGCGGCTCCCCGCTGCCATTCGATCGGCTGGATCTCACGGTGGGCCAAGGCCCGGGAAGACTCCTGCAGCTTGCGCAGCCTCTCCCGCAGGCCTTCCCCCAGCGGGGCGGGCGCTGCCGTCGCGGCGTGGACGGCGCGCGCCAGCCAGACGGTGGTCAGCGTTGCGAGCAGCTCGCGCCGCGACCGCATGCTCTACCTCCGCGAGAGCCGCAGCGTCCGCTCGAACCCGTCGTCCAGGACGCGCAGGCTGGCGGTCACGGTCCCGTCCACGCCGCACTTGTACGTCTCCTCCACCTCCGGGCCGTGGCCCAGCCGCTCCACCTGGACGTCGGTCAGGTTCCGCTCCCGGAGCTTGGGATCGAACGGGAACAGCACCTCGTCCCAGGCCGCCAGGTTTCCCTCGGGCCTCCCTTCGTCGACGCGCCCGCACTCCACGAACCGGTAGTGCCCCACGTTGTGCGCCGCCCGGTACCGCCGCGAGACCTGCGCCGGCAGCGGCGTGTCCTTGGGCACCAGCACGTCGAACGAGATCCGCTCTCCATGCTCGTCCTCGCGGAACACGCCGAAGTGCCGGGTCAGGCGCTCCTTCAGCCGGTATCCGGCGGTCTCGTCCAGGTGGATGGCCAGCCCGATGGCGCAGGAGCCGAACGGATGCGGCGACCGGCGCACGCGGTGCGCGCCGAACTGCTCGCGCAGGCGCCGGTAGACGGGCGGGAACGAGGACCCGCCGCCCACCACGTAGATGCCCGCCAGCTCGTTCCAGGAGACCTCGTCCTCGCCGCGGCGAGGATCGCGCATCGCCGGCTCCATCGCCGCCAAGGACTGTTCCACCAGCGGCATGCAGGCGTCGTAGACCTCCTCGATGGGGACCACGGTGTCGTCGACCACGAACTTGCGGGTGTTCGGGCTCAGCGCCTCCTTCTGGTCCCGGACCTCGTCGAGAAGCTCGCCCGTCAGCTTCCCGCCGCGGCGCTTCGACAGCACCACCCGCGCGATGGCCTCGTCGAAGTCGTCGCCCCCCAGCCGCGAGATGCCGTTGGACGTGATCACCTCGTTGGCCTTGCCCTCCATATGGATCAGCGACGCGTCGAACGTCCCGCCGCCCATGTCGTACACCAGCACGTACTCGCGCTTGCTGGTCACTGTCTCCCGGAAGCGGTGCGCGTACTCGAACCCGGCCGCGCTGGGCTCGTTGAGCACCGCCTTCACGTCGAATCCCGCGCGGCGGTACGCGTCCAGGGTCATCATGCGCTGCGCGGTGGACGCATTGGCCGGAACGCTCACGGCCACCTCGATCCGGTCCTTCTTCCGCATCCCGGCGTTGGACCGGTGCACGATCTCGTCGCGAACGTGGGCGAGAAAACCGGTGAGCAGGTCCGCGAGCGGCACGGCCCTGGACCCGACCCGCACTTCCGAGTCGGGGTGGGCGTCGTTGAGCAAGCGCTTGAACGACCGCAGGACGGTCCAGCCCGGCTCGGTGCGGCCGAAGACCAGCTCGCCGGAGGGCGCCAGGGAAACGATGGAGGGAATGGCGTCGCCGTGCTCGAACGAGACCACCGGGTAGTTCCCCCGATCGATCATCGCGACCACGGTGTGGGTGGTTCCGAAGTCGATGCCGAACTTCATGCGCGGAGTGTACCGTTCTCTGGTAAATGCGCGCCATGTTCCTGTGCGCCTTTCTGCTCGCCATCGGAATGGACCTGGCCTCGCTGCAGAAGATCGCGGCCCGCTTCGCGCCGACGGAGGTGAGCGCGAACCTGGCCGGGCTGCCGGCCCAGGAGAAGGCGGCGCTGGCGAAGATCGTCGAGGCGGCCCGCCTGATGGATCCGCTCTACCTGCGCCAGGTCTGGTCGGGCAATCCTCCGCTGCTGCTGGAGCTGTCCCAGGACGCGACCCCCCTGGGGCGGGCCCGGCTGCACCTGTTCGTGCTGCAGAAGGGCCCCTGGTCCAGCCTGGACCACGACGCGCCGTTCATCCCGGGCGTGCCGTTCAAGCCCGCGGAGGCGAGCTTCTATCCCCCGGGGGCCACCAAGGAGGAGGTCGAAGCCTGGCAGAAGTCCTTGCCGCCGGGCGAGCGCGAAGTGGCGACGGGCTTCTTCACCACCATCCGCCGCAAGCCGGACGGGAGCCTGGGCTGGGTGCCGTACAGCCTCGAGTACCAGGACCTCCTGGGGCGCGCGGCCCAGCTGCTGCGCGAGGCATCCCAGCTCACGCAGCAGCCGACGCTGAAGCGCTTCCTGGCCGCGCGCGCCGACGCGTTCCTCTCCAACGACTACTACGACAGCGACGTGGCCTGGATGGAGCTCGACGCGTCCATCGAGCCGACCATCGGCCCGTACGAGGTCTACACCGACGGCTGGTTCAACCAGAAGGCGGCCTTCGAGGCCTTCATCGGGCTGCGCGACGACGCCGAGTCGCAGAAACTGGTGCGGCTCTCCGCCGAGCTGCAGGGCATCGAGGACGCGCTGCCCATCGACCCCAAGCTGCGCAATCCCAAGCTGGGAGCGCTGGCGCCGATCCGGGTGATCAACCTGATCTTCGCCAGCGGGGACGGCAACCACGGCGTGCAGACCGCCGCCTACAACCTGCCCAACGACGAGCGGATCGTGCAGGAGCGCGGGACCAAGCGGATCATGCTCAAGAACGTGCAGGAGGCGAAGTTCCGCAAGACGCTCTTGCCGATCTCGCAGGTGGCGCTGGGCGCGGGCGATCGCAAGAACGTTTCCTTCGACGCGTTCTTCACGCACATCCTCATGCACGAGCTGATGCACGGGCTGGGGCCGCACCAGGCCGCGCAAGGCATCACGGTGCGCAAGGCGATGCAGGAGGCCGGCAGCGCCCTGGAGGAAGCCAAGGCGGACATCTCCGGCCTGTTCGCGCTGCAGCTTCTGGTGGACAAGGGCGTCCTCGACCGCGCGCTGGAGCGGACCATGTACGTGACCTTCCTCGCCTCGGCGTTCCGGTCCATCCGGTTCGGGCTGAACGAGGCGCACGGCAAGGGCATCGCGCTGCAGCTCAATACGCTGCTCGACGCGGGAGCCGTCCGCGTCGCGCCCGACGGGACCTTCTCGGTGGTGCCGGTGAAGATCCGCGAGGCCGTGGCGAAACTGACCTCCGAGATCATGACGCTGCAGGCCTCGGGAGACGTGGCGCGCGCCAGGGATTGGCTCAAGACCGTCGGCGTGATCCGGCCCGAGGTGCAGCGCCTGCTCGACAAGCTCTCCAACGTCCCGGTGGACATCGAGCCGCGCTTCACCGCGGCGGAGCGGCTCCGGTCAGCCGAATCGCACTGAAAGCTGGAGGGCGGCGCGCACGCGCCGGCGATACTGCTCGCGCGGGACCTCGATGCAGCCGAGAAGAATGAGGTGCTCCGTCAGCACCTGGACGTCGAAGAGCGCGAACCCCCGTTCGCGCAGGCGCTGCGCGCAGGCGACGAACGCCACCTTCGACGCCCCGGTGACGCGGTGGAACATCGACTCGCCGGCGAACAGGGCGCCCATGGCGATGCCGTAGAGGCCACCCGCGAGCTGCTTTCCCTTCCAGACCTCGATGCTGTGCGCCCATCCCAGCTGGTGCAGCTCGGCATACGTGGAGAGGATGTCCGGCGTGATCCAAGTCCCTTCGCCGCGCCGGTCTCCGCAGGCCATCATCACGCTTTCGAACGCCTCGTTGAACGAGATCCGGAAATCGGCTTTCAGCGCGCGCCGGACCGTGCGGGGCCAGGAACGCTCACGATCGAGCGGGAAGATGGCGCGCGGATCCGGCGAGGCCCACGGCACCAGCCCCTGGCGCACCGGCCAGGGAAAGATGCCGGCCTTGTACGCCTCCAGCACCAACGCCGGCGTGAGCGAGCGGCTCACGGCGATCACGTCCTCGCCCCGCCGCGGCTCCGGGAATTTGACGGCAACCGGCGGTGGCTCGATGGGCGGATACGGAATCACGTTCAGCCGTTGTATTACGGAACGAATGCTGAATCCGCACCTGAATGGCCTCACCTGCTTCCGCTGCGGCGCGGCACACGATTACCGCACACTCCAGACAGTCTGCGTCCGGTGCGGGATGCCGCTTCGCGTCGATTACGCATTGGAGCCGTTCGTCCCCGGGAAGGTTCCCTCGCTCTGGCGATACGAGCGCGTCCTCCCGATCCAAGCCGCGCACGCGGTGACGCTCGGCGAGGGTTTTACGCCTTTGTTGCCGGCCGGGAACCTCATCTACGTCAAGGACGAGGCGCGCAATCCGACCGGGTCCTTCAAGGCGCGCGGGATGGCGGTGGCCGTCTCGATGGCGAAGGCGCTCGGCGCGCGCGCCCTCGCGGCGCCTTCGGCGGGCAACGCGGCCGGCGCGCTCGCCGCCTACGGCGCCGCGGCGGGTCTCCCCGTCACCGTGGCGATGCCGGAGGACACGCCGCGCGCGTTCGTCGAGGAGTGTCGCCACTACGGCGCCGAGACGCACCTGGTCCCGGGAACCATCGCCGACGCGGGCCGCTGGCTGAAGGAGAACGGGCCCCGCGAGGCTTTCGACGTCTCGACGCTGAAGGAGCCCTACCGCGTGGAGGGCAAGAAGACCATGGCATACGAGCTGTTCGAGCAGCTCGACCGGACGCTGCCGGACGCCATCGTGTACCCGACCGGCGGCGGCACGGGCCTGGTGGGAATGTGGAAGGCGTTCGACGAAATGCAAGCGATGGGCCTCATCTCGTCCGGCCGGCCGCGGCTCGTCAGCGTGCAGGCGGAGGGCTGCGCGCCGGTGGTGAAGGCTTTCCTCGAGGGTGCCTCCACGACGGAGCCCTGGCCGGAGCCCAGGACCGAAGCCTACGGATTGCGCGTCCCGTCGCCCATCGGCGGCTTCATCTGCCTGCGCGCCCTGCGGGAGACGAACGGGATCGCGGTGGCCGTGCCGGAGAGCGCCATCGGTCCCGCCGCGCAGGAGCTGTCGCGGCGGACCGGGATCGACGTCTGCCCCGAGGGCGGCGCGGCCTGGGCAGCGACGAAGGAGCTCTACTTGTCCGGCTGGCTGAAGCCGTCGGACCGCGTGGTGGTGTTCAACACCGGGACCGGGCTCAAGTACCGATGAGCCGCGCGAGCTGCGCGGCCCGCGTCTGCGGATCGCCGAAGGTCTCGCGGTAGTCCTCGAGGCTCCGGCGCAGCACCTCCACGGCTTCGACGCGGTCGTACACCTCGGCGATGCGGACGGCGCGGGCCCGTTCGCCGGGCATCTGCTTGTAGGTGAGGAAGTAGTGGCGCAGCCGCTCGATCACGCCGCTGGGAGCGTCGGCGATGTCGCGCAGGTCCCCGTACGCCATGTCGCGCTCGAGCACCGCGACGATCTTGTCGTCGGCCTCTTCGCCGTCGATCATCCGCAGCCCGCCGATCGGCCGCGCGCGCAAAAAGAAGTTCCCGTGCGCCATCGACCTCTCGGAGAGCACGCAGATGTCCATCGGGTCGCGGTCGCCGCGAATGTTGGGAACGCCGCAGCGCTCCGAGCAGCGCTGGCCCACGCGGGTACCGCAGAAGGTCTGGGGGACGAAGCCGTAAAGAGTGGGCGGCAGGCTCGAGTAGCGCTGCGGGCGGTCGATGCGGAGGTGCCCGCTCTCCTTGTCCAGCTCGTACTTCACGGTGTCGGTGGGGTCGATCTCGATGTACGCCTCGATCTCGCCGGCGGGATCGCCGGGCGCTACCCCGTGCCAGGGGTGCGCCTGGAACATCAGCCGGAGCAGCTTCTCTAGGCTCTCGCTCACCGGCTGCTGCGGTACCACGGCGCCGTTGCGTGGTAAACAGGGCCCGGCCATGGCCAGCACGTTCGAGACGACAGGGCGCCCCTCGCGGCAGGATGCGCTCGACTACCACTCCAGCGGACGCCGCGGGAAGATCGAGGTCGTTCCCACCAAGCCGGTGGCGACGTCGCGAGATCTCTCGCTGGCCTACAGCCCCGGCGTCGCCGAGCCTTGCCTCGAGATCGCCAGGGACCCGGACCTCTCCTACAAGTACACGGCGCGCGGCAACCTGGTCGCGGTGGTCTCCAACGGGACGGCGGTGCTCGGCCTGGGGGACATCGGCGCGTACGCCTCCAAGCCGGTGATGGAGGGCAAGGGCGTCCTCTTCAAGAAGTTCGCCGACATCGACGTGTTCGACATCGAGGTCGACGCCAAGGACATCGACACCTTCTGCAAGGTGGTCAAGGCGCTAGAGCCGACGTTCGGCGGCGTGAACCTCGAGGACGTGAAGAGCCCTGAGTGCTTCGTGATCGAGCGGCGCTTGCGCAGCGAGATGCAGATCCCGGTGTTCCACGACGACCAGCACGGGACCGCCATCATCACCGGCGCGGCGCTGATCAACGCGGTGGAGCTGGCGGGCAAGCGCATCCAGGACGTGAAGGTGGTCTTCGTCGGAGCCGGCGCGGCCGCGGTGGCGTGCGCGGAGCAATACGTGAAGCTCGGCGTCCCGCGCGAGCACATCTTCATGTGCGACAAGTTCGGGCTGGTCTACCGCGGGCGCCCCGAGGACATGGACGAATGGAAAGGCGTGTTCGCCCAGGGTGCGCAGCCGCGCACGCTCTCGGAGGTGATCAAGGGCGCGGACGTGGTGGTGGGGCTGTCCGCCAGCGGAGTGATCTCGAAGGAGATGGTGGCCACGCTGGCGCCCGATCCCATCCTGTTCGCCCTCGCCAACCCGGTGCCGGAGATCCTGCCCGAGGAGGCGCAAGCGGTGCGCTCCGACGTGATCATGGCCACCGGCCGCAGCGACTATCCCAACCAGGTCAACAACGTCCTGGGCTTTCCCGGCCTCTTCCGCGGCGCCCTCGACGTGCGCGCGAAGGCGATCAACGACGAGATGAAGCTGGCCGCCTCGCGCGCGCTGGCGGAGCTGGCGCGGCAGGACGTCCCGGAGAGCGTGAGCGCGGCGTACGGCGGGCAGACGTTCACGTTTGGCCGCGACTACATCATTCCCAAGCCGTTCGACCCACGTGTGTTGACCGCGGTTGCGCCGGCAGTGGCGCTGGCAGCGTGCGAGTCGGGTGTGGCGCGCGTGACGCTCGAGCGGGAGCATTACGTCGAGGCGCTGCGGCGGCGGCAGGGGCGCACGTACGAGGTGATGAGCGTGGTGGTCGCGCGAGCGCGCCGCAGGATGACCCGCATCGCCTTCCCCGAAGGAAACCACCCGCGCATCCTCCGGGCCGTGCAGCAGCTCGCCGACGACGGCATCTGCACGCCGGTGCTCCTCGGCAAGCGGGCGGAGATCCTCGAGCGGGCGCGGGAGGCGCACCTGGGCGCCATCGAGGACATGGAGATCGTCGACCCGGTCACCAGCGAGAGGGCGGCCGAGTTCGCGCAGGGCCTCTATGCGCTTCGGCAGCGGCACGGGGTCTCCTGGGCGGAGGCGGTCTACCGCATCCGGCAGCGGAATACGTTCGCGGCGATGATGCTGCGCGAGGGCCTCGTCGACGGCCTGGTGACCGGGCTGACCCGGACGTATCCGGAAGCGATCCGGCCGGCGCTGGAGGTGGTGCGCACCCAGCAAGGGCGGCGCGCCTCGGGCACGTACATCGTTGCCTTCAAGGAGTCGCTGAAGCTCTTCGCTGACTGCACGGTGAACGCGGACCCCACCGCCGAGGAATTGGCGGACATCGCCATCTCGACGGCCGAGTTGGCCCGCGCCTTCGAGCTCACGCCGCGGATCGCGATGCTCTCGTACTCCAACTTTGGCACCGACCGCGGCGGCTCGCCGGCCAAGGTGCGCCGCGCGGTGGAGCTGGTGCGCGAGCACCGGCCCGACCTGGAGGTGGAGGGCGAGATGCAGGTCGATCCGGCGGTGGTGCGCAGCGTCCGCGAAGCGGAGTTCCCTTTCGCGCGCCTGGGCGGCGACGCCAACGTGCTCATCTTCCCCGACCTGAACTCCGGCAACATCGGCTACAAGCTGCTCTGGCGGCTGGGCGGCGCCGAGGTGATCGGGCCGGTGCTGATGGGCATGGCCAAGCCGGTGAACGTGCTGCAGCAGGGAGCATCGGTGCAGGACGTGGTGAACCTGGCGGCGATGACGGCCGTACGCGCGCAGGGCGAGCTCACGTACTGAGCTACGCGTCTTCCGGCAGCACGTCGCGCGAGATGTGCCATGCGCCCCAGCTCACGCCGGTGAGGGCGAGCGCGGCTCCCAACGCCGACAGCTGGGAGATCCGATCTCCGTAGATCAGCCAGCCGAGGGCGAGCGTGGCCACCGGCGTGATCTGCAGGATGATCCCCGACGGCGCGGCGCGCACGTACCGCATGGACCAGGTGAATCCCACCTGGGCGACCACCGACGAGGCTCCGACCGCGGCGAGCAGCGCCCACTCGCGGGCCGTGGGCGCGACCCAGCCGCGCACCGCCGGAATGCCGCAGATCAGCGTGCCGCCCACGCAGAACGACGCGAAGATCTCCCAGGCCCCGTCCGTCTTGCGCACCTGCCGGATCACCGCCACCGCCGCACCGGAGAGCATTGCCGAGAAGGCCCCGACCACCAGCCAGAGGCCGGCCGCGCCGGTGCTGCGCGACGTCCCCAGCGAGACCAGAACCACGCCGCAGGTCGCGACGGCGAGCGCCCCGATCGAGGGCGCGTCGAGCGGCTCGCGCAGGAAGAGCGCGGCCCACACTGCGGTGAACACGGGCGCCGTGTAGTTGATCAGGGTGGCGATCCCGACCGGCAGGTGCTCGATGCAGAGGAAATAGCAGAGCACGGCCGCGCCCCCGAACGCGCCGCGGAGCACCAGGCCCGTCATGTTCCGGGCGCGCAGCGGCCTGCGCACGGAGACCGCCGCGCAGGCGGCGAGCCCGAACAAGAACCGGACGAAGCCGACCTGTGCGCCGGAGAGCTGCAGCGAAGCCGCCTTCGCGATCACAGCCATGACCCCGAAGAGCAGCGAGCAGAGCGCCAGCACGGCGAGCGCCGAGGCGGCGCGCGGGGCCTTCACGGGAGAGCGTACTTAGCGCACGCAACCGCCGGAAGCGAGGACCGGCGAGCGCTCGACGGTCCGCTGCAGGCCACCGGCGGATGTACAGCTTTCGACCGGCATGCTGACGGTTCGATATTGGGACGACTTCCTCTGACCCTGGTGCTACGTCGCGGCCGGGCGCCGCCGCCAGATCGAGCAGGAGTTCGCGGATCGCGCCCGGTTCGAGCGGCGCGCCTACCTCCTCGTCTCGCGAGAAGGCCAGCGCCCGTCCTACGACGACTCCATCATCGGGAACCGGGTGCGGGCGGCGCAGATGCTCCCCGAGCTCGGCTTCGCCATCCCGGTGCGCGGCCAGAAATACCCCTCTTCCAGCTGGAACCCGCAGCTCTTCGCCATGCGCGCCGCGGAGTTGTCCCCGGAGCGCCTGCCCGCGGTGGAGGACGCGCTGTTCGGGGCCATGTTCCGCGAGCTGCGCGACATCTCCGACCCGGCGGTCTTGCGCGAGATCGCGCGCACGACCGGCATCCCCGAAGCGGAAGTGGATGCCGCCATCGCCAGCTCGAGGCTGCGCCAGCGCGCGGCGGCCGAACACGACGAAGGCGAGGAGGCCGGCATCACCGGCATCCCCGCGCTGGTCATTCCCGGCCTGCCTCCGATCACCGGCGCGGTCCCCACGGAGACCTACCGGCAGGCGCTGATCGGTGCGCCCGGGTGACGCGCATGCCCGCGCAAGCCGTGCTCTTCGACGCCTCTACCGCGATCCGGCCGACCTGCTGGACCGACTCGACGAGTCGCTGATCATGCGCTCGTAAGCGCGCGCCGCGCGAGCTGGGCGCTCTCGCTCTGCGGATCGCGCTCCACGGCCAGCGCGTAGGCGCGCCGCGCCTCGTCGAATCGCTCCAGCCGCGACAACGCGTCGCCCCAGAACAGAAGCGCGTCCCCTCCTTGTCCACGATACGTGTGCAGCGCGGCGGCGCGAAAGAGGTGCTCGGCCTCCGGCCACTCGCCCATCGCCGCGGCCACGCGCCCGCGGACGGCCAGCGCGTTGCGGCGGCTGGACGGCCTCATCGCCACGCGCGCGCCGGCGTCCGCGCAGCGGCGCGCTCCCTCCAGATCGCCTGCGGCAATCCGGGCCACCGCTCCGGTGAAGAAGTGCTCGGCGTGATAGTGCCGCGGCAGATCGCTCCGCTCGACCCGGTGCCAGTGATGCAGCGCATCGCCCGCGCGACCGGTGTGCGCTGCGATCCAGGCGCGCTGCTGCGAGAGGCCGGCGCGGGCGATGGGGAACGCGGCCGCCAGCGGATCGAGCCCGCGCAGGCGTTCCCAGGCATCGTTCCAGCGGCCCAGGTTGTACTCGGCCTCCGCGAGATTGATCTCGACGAGCAGGGCGCTCCGGGTGTCAGCGCAGCGCGTCACGAACGCGCCCGGCAGCTCGAGCGCGCCGCGGTAGTCGCCGCGGGCGATGCGTCCGTCCACTGCTGAGTTGAGGCTCTCCAGCGAATGCGGCACGACCCGATTGTTTTCGAGGATGCCGCCGCCTGCAACCTGCAAGGCGCAAAGGCTCCAAACACGGCATACTGCTCGAGACCATGAGGGCCATACTCGTCACCAGCGCGCTGATCCTCATCGCCGCATGCACGTTCCCCGATGCCCAGGTCCGGAAGCTCGCCGCGACCGACTTCGGCTGCCCGGATGACCTGATCGTCCTCCACGGGCTCCCGTCGGGCTACCTCGCCCGGGGCTGCCGGAAGGAGGCGCAGTACATCGTCCAGGGCGGGCAGGCGGCCCGCAACTCGGACGTCACGAGAGCGACCGTGGACGAGCGGCCGCCGGTGCCGGTCGACCGGGTAGCGAACACGAACTCGATCGGAGTGCATTGATCAGCGCTACCGGGAGGAGGCTCTCGGAGCAGGATCACTTCAGCTTCTCGGCCAGCTTCGCCAA
>Ga0137394_10002399_pt1 | contig 13861 bp, 11 predicted proteins | sample czobulk116metaG_FD_108278 | JGI IMG/M metagenome (GOLD analysis project Ga0137394, IMG submission 108278) | Vadose zone soil microbial communities from Angelo Coast Range Reserve, California, USA - czobulk1.16 metaG | ecosystem: Environmental > Terrestrial > Soil > Vadose zone | place: USA...
CAGCGCGACCCATGTCGAGAAATCGACGCTGAAGGGCACCGACGGCAAGCTCAACAGCGTCGCGTCGATGACGGCGATGTCGGCCAGCGCACCCATCATGGTGCCGCAGGCGGTCACCGCGCCTGATCTATCCGGTGCGATCGCATGTTCCATCGACAATCCCGAATGCGAAGCCTGCCAGTAAGCACGCAAACCCTGGGAATAATAACATGCTTGACTGGTCCGATACATCAACCACCGCTGCACGTCACGCCCCGGTGCCTTTCGTCCTGACCCCACCCGTTAGCATCGATCAAACCGGGTTGGGCGTGATCGACCGCGGCGGCGGCCGGGTTTCGGTCGACGAGAAGCGGATGATCAACTGCCGCGCCGACGTCAATCAATTGCTGCCGCTGAAATACAAATGGGCGTGGGAGAAATATCTCGCCGGCTGCAACAATCACTGGATGCCAACCGAAGTGTCGATGCAGGCCGATATCGCGCTGTGGAAATCACGCGACGGTCTCACCGAGGACGAGCGCCGCGCGATCAAGCGTAACCTCGGATTCTTCGCAGCGTCCGAGAGCCTGGTCGCCAATAACATTGTGCTGGCGATCTATCGCCATCTCACCAATCCGGAGTGCCGGCAGTATCTGCTGCGGCAGTCCTTCGAGGAAGCGGTGCACACCCACACGTTCCAGTACATCGTCGAAAGCCTCGGCCTCGACGAGGGCGAGCTGTTCAACATGTATCGCGAGGTGCCCTCGATCACCGACAAGGCGGCGTGGGCGCTGAAGCATACCCAGCATCTCGACGATCCCGCTTTCAAGACAGGAACGCCGGAGGCCGATCAGGCGTTCCTGCGCGATCTCGTCGCCTTCTACGTCATCTTCGAGGGCATGTGGTTCTACACCGGATTTGCCCAAATCCTGTCGCTCGGCCGCCGCAACAAGATGGTCGGCATCGCCGAGCAGTACCAATACATCCTGCGCGACGAGTCGATTCATCTGAACTTCGGCATCGACGTTATCAACCAGATCAAGATCGAAAATCCGGATTTGTGGACCAAGGCGTTCCAGGACGAAGTCCGGGCGATGGTGCGCACCGCCGCGGAGCTGGAGGCGGCGTATGGACGGGACACCATGCCGCGCGGCTTCCTCGGCCTGAACGCCGCGCTTTGCGAAAGCTACATGCACTTCATCGCCAATCGGCGCTGCGCGCAGCTTGGATTGTCGGGGGTTTTCGACGAGACGGAAAATCCGTTCCCGTGGATGTCGGAAGCGATGGATCTCAAGAAAGAAAAGAACTTCTTTGAGACCCGTGTCATCGAATACCAGAACGGCGGCGCACTCAACTGGGAGTGAGCGGGGCAGGGGTGACGACCCGCGCCACTCCGCACAAGACCGGATGCTCGTGAGTGGGCTCAAGAGCATCCGAAAGTTGGGCGGGTGAATCCGCCATGATCGATCAACGCCGATGCACGCGATGCAGTGTCAGCTTGCAGAGGACCCGCTGGGACTGGTCACTCTCGCGGGTTCGATTTTGAAATGCCGCTTGGCATATGCCACGATCTCGCCGTCACTGGGGTGGTCGGCGGCTTCGACCGCAACGATGCGATCGCCGATTTTCGAAGGCTGTTCGCGGAGATATTCGGCGAATTCCGTCTTCGCGCTGGCGGGGCCAATGATCAGGATTTCGCCGGCATCGCTGACGGCGTTCATCACCTGTGCAAGAAACTCCTTGTCCGGCGCGGCATGACCGCTGCCGATCGAGTTGGCCTTGTGGTGGAGGTGTTTCGTCGGCATGTGGGGATGCACGATAACCTCGTCCTGCCCGGACAGGCCGATGTGAAAAACCTTGGCCTGGGAATGGTCGATCCAAACGATCGCGTGGAAGTGGGTCGGCATGTTCTGTCCTCTTCGGGAGCGATGAGCAGGCGTTGCGCTTTGGTTCATTTTCAGCGCAGCGGCATCTCGTTGATAAAAGCTATCGCAGTGCCGCATCGGCCGATTGATTCAGGTCAATCGGGCAAGTCGATAAGATCCTGGAATTTTGACTGATTTGGCGGCGCGCAAATTAGGCTCAGTGGGCCAGAACCGCACATATTGAACTTTGGTGAGAAGATTTGTGACCCCGCCGAATATCCCTTAGCAACGAAGCGCCCGCCGATATCAGTGCGAAATCAGCGCCGGGATGGTGAGGGATTCGAATATGCCGCGCGTGGTGCCCCCGAGGATGAATTCCCGAAGTCGCGAATGGCCGTATCCGCCCATCACGATCAGGTCGGTCTCGCTGTCGGCAGCCATGGACAGAATGGCATTGTGAATGTTGGAAGTGCCTGTGGTGATCCGGTCGGGTCTTGCGGACAGATCGTGCCGCGCGAGGTGATCTATCAGTGCCGCCGATGATGCTTTGCTGGCGCCTTCATTCTCGTTGACGGCAACGACCTCGATCGTTTTCGCTTTGCGAAGGAATGGCATGGCGTTATGGACGGCCCGCGCTGCCTGCATCCCGCCATCCCAGCAAATCAGCACACGATCCGACTTGAAAGTGCCGCGGTTGATATAGGGAATCATGAGCATCGGCCGCCCCGAGCCGAACAGTATCACCTCGGACAGGAAATCGGTCTGGCTCGGGTTCGAGCGGTCGGGTTGCGCAACAATATTCAGATCATGGAGGCGCGACATCTCGGTCACGACGCGGGAAACCGCGTAGGAAACGTCAAACGTGCTTCTGGCATCATGTGGAATGCCGCGGCACCGCGCCGCGATCTCGAATTGGTCGAGCACGATGGCGACCTGTTCAACCTCTGCCTGGTATTGGGCCGACACGGCAACAGCCGCGGCTTCCGGGGCCACCATTGGGTTCATTGCCTGATAGACGCAGGCGATGCCGTCGAGATGGGCTTCGAACAGGCCGGCGACGGAAACGGCGCAATCAATCAGGGCGCCGGCGGGCCGGTCAACGGGGAGAAGAACGGCGATATCGTTGATCATGCTGGATCCTTTCGGATTGGATGACCTCACCTCCGGCGATTATGCTCTCGCATGGCTGAGATTCTTTGATCTAGCTCATGCCTCGCAATGGTATTTCAGAACTCATGGCCCTGGATAGTCCGCTTTTGACCGATGAACGCGGTTATGGTGCGGCATGCGTCCGTCGGACGCGCCAGGCGATGAGCCCGGCTGATGGCTCAAGGCCTACCGGTTCCAGGAAATCCGGGATCTCACCACGGCTGAGGCGCGCGGCAAGGCCGTTGGGAGCGAGCTTGCTGAATTCCATCTGCTCTGAACCGCCGGAGCACATGACGATGTAGTCAACCCGACGATCCCAGAGGATTTGCTGCGCCCGATGCGGCTCAGCGAGCATGACTTGCAGCATCGCCAGATTGCCGTCGTTGTTGCGGTGATAGGGGGCCGCAAACACGGAGTGTTCCGTGGCTGCGAGGATGGCGGGACCGAGATCGATCGGCGCCATCACCCGGCCACGGGCCAGCACCGCAAGCGGTGCGACGCTGGATATCGTGCGGCACGTCGAGGCTGCGCTCTGTTCGGCGATGGTCCATTCCGGCTTGACGATACGATCGATCAGGGGTTGTGCAACCAGGCCGGTGGCAGCGAAGCTCGCGGGCGAGGCGACTAGCACGGCAAGTAACAATTTTCGTCCCTGTTGGTGACCGGGCCACAGGGCTGCGAGGCTCGCCGCAAAAATCGGCGCGGCCAACATGGTCGCCGCCGCCGCGCCACGCACCTGCCAAATGCTGATCCCGATCAGGGCCGCGAGCGCGACGACAGCAGCGATCATGCGGAATCGGGATCGTGGCGCCGCGCGGATCGTCGCGGCGATTGCCAGCAGCAGCGTCAATACGGGAAAGCCATAGAAACCGGGGATCTTCTGCGGCGCGTGCAGTAGCACGGTTTGAAACGACATGGTTTCGGCAACATGGTCGAGCCATGTCGAGGTCACCAGCGGATCGACCGCCGCGTAGGGAGATGCCAGGCATTCCGGAAACAATTTGAAGAAGGTCCCGATCAGGATCAATCCTGTCGCCGCGGCCGATGCCATGCGCGCGCCCATCGATGGCCGCCACGCATCAACGCCCGCGACGATCATCAGGCTGATTCCGCCGCCGGCGATCAGCAGCAGATAGGGCCCTCCGAACGCATCGCACACGGGTGTACCGAGCGAATGCGAAGGCAGCAGCAGCACGGCGAGCAGCAGGGATGAGCCTGTCAATGCCGCACCGAATGCGCCTACCTGCCGCGATGCGGCGTTGCCGCGCCAAATCAGAAGGCCAAGTATTGCGACGCACGCCGTCGCAATCGCCGGCAGCATTTCGAGCCCGATCGCCAGGGACAGCGTCGCCGAGAGCCCGGCAAGACCGGCGCTGAGACGGCTTCGTTCGATATCCAGTGTCAGGAACAGAAAGCACAACAGCAGCACGATCTGGAAATTGTGGTGGTCGATTGCGCCCGCGCGAAAGTGGATCAGCGACGGGACGGACAGCGATGCGAGGGTGATGGCCGCCAACTGCACCGCGCGCGGGTCCACCCCATCGTTCATTCGTTTTGCGATCGCTGCGACCAGAACCAGCGCCGCGCCGAACAGCAGCGTCGGCCATAGCGTCAGCATGATTGCTTCAGCGCCGGCGACGCCGGCCAGCGGCCGAAACATCAGGATCAGGGCGGCCAGCGGCAAATCGACCACGCGCGACCAGTGCATCAGCGAGCCCGGCGGATCGAGCCGGTACTGCATCAGGTCGAACCAGCCTTGTCCGGCGATCAGGTCGTTCACTTCGACCAGGCGCATGGCGTCGTCGGTCGACATGGCGTCGAACACGCCATTCCTGATGTTAGGGACGGCTAACGCCAGCGCGACGGCAGCGCACAGCATCAGGATCACGATCCTTGGGTCCGCAGGACCGCGCCCTGCCGCCGAAACACCGCCCACCGCGGTGGAATGGTTCCACATGACAATTCCCCAGCTCGTTATGAGGTAATTCTCCTGTGTTTTCAAAAAGTTTAAGGTGGTCGCGGCATTACGAATGATGGACCGGAAAGACGGAAAAATGGTTTCCAAACCTAAAATTAAGGGTGCCTGTTGGCGGGGTCCCCCGGGCGCGCCTGCTCGGACTGGGCTGATCGCGCTGCCTTAGTGTGGCCCGTCCGGCCCGTCGGCGGCTTCCGGATCCCTGCCGCGACCGATGGCGAATTGACCGACCGGGCCCTCGACGTGGAATTCGATCCCCGTGATCTTTTCGAACAGATCGATGTTGTTGCTCCCGATCGCGCAGCCACCGAGCCCCATATCGGTCGCCATCAGGTAGAACGTCTGGATCAACACCCCGACGTCCTTCAAGACGAGCGCGTAGGCGATTGAGCTGTATTTCCATGCAACCCGGCCGAAGCGCGCCGCGATCGTGATCAGGATCTGGGGAGGGGCGGGCGCGTCCATCGCGAATTCGGCTGATGTCAACATCGCGTCGAGTTCGTGGGTCCGCGCGGCGATCGGCACCAGCGCGTGCCGGTCGGCGTCGTAATGATAGAAGCCGCGTGCCAGTCCCTCGCAATTGGCGACGGCCAGATACAGCTCGAGCTCGTAAGCGCTGCCTCCCGACGGATAGGGCCTCGCGGCGTATTCGATCTCGGGACCATCATCGCCGAAATCGAGTTCGCTTTTCCATTTCGACTGGATACGCGCGGTGCTGTCGAGAAACCGTGCAAGCTCGGCCAGCGTGATCGGTTGCTGGTCGTCGAAGTCGCGTGTCGAATGACGTTCATGCAGCAGCTTTGCGACTGCCGAATTGGCCTGCGAAGGCGCGGGCGAGAACTCGCCCAGATCAATTTGGTTGCCCGGCCATGGGGGGCGCACCGCCGGCGGCGGTGGTATCACGCCGGCATGGGGATAGAGCCCGCCCAGCGGGTTGGCCTGGCGGCCTTCCGTGCTGTGGGTGTGGAACAGAAGATCGTGAAAGTCCCAAAGAACCAGGTTGTCGCCGCCCTCGGCCGGCCGCAGCCCGTCGCCGCTGGCGGCGTCAAGCCTGAAAAGGATCTGGCAATCCACCAGCAGAGCGAGAAGCTCGTTGCCCGGAAAGCCGTCCTGCCGCCGCAGCCGGCTGATTTTCTGCGGCTTGGACAGCATGGCGATAGCGGCCGCAATCTTCGGATCGCAAATTCGAAACAGCGCGCCGGCGCGCGGCGATTCCAGAACCATCTCATTGCCGCGCCGCCGCAAGTAAGCGAACCGCGACAGAACGATAGTCTCGGCAGCGCCGAGCTTTGGCGTTCGCGGCCAATAATCGGGAACCTGCGGTTCGATGACGACCTGATCCTGATCGTCGCGCAAGTGCCCGAGGCGGTACTCCAAGAGACCATGCCGGGCTAATTGCCGGACCAGCAGATCGATTTCCGGGTCGGCGTTGCGGCTGCCGGCTGCAAAGGAGGTGAGTGGCAAGCCCGTGCGCAGGCTCTCGGCGCGATCCATCACGCCGGCGCTGAACTTTCCCAGGGCGACCGAATGGCCCTCGAAGACGGCGAGGATGCTTCCGTCCGCGCGCGCTTCGAGTGCAATGCGGCTGTTCAGCCGGGCGGATATGACCGGTGGTACGATCCGCGGCGCGCTCTTTTTCTTGAGAGTTTTCCTGGGAGTTCTCTTGAGAGCTTTCTTGAGAACTTTCTTGGGAGCTTTTTTGAGAGCGCGCAAACCGGATGGCCCTCAGCTATGCGGAAGGAACGGCGTGAGTTCGCTTTCCGGCAACGGCCGATCCAGCAGTCCGAGCTTTACCGGAACATCGTAAAGCCGGCCCGGGGCGAAACGGCGATAGAAATGCCGCAGTCCCGGCGCGATCACCCGGACGACGGGGACCTCGACGTCGGGCCGCGTCTGATTGAGGACGAGGAAATCAAGACCCCCACGGCTGGCGATGTCGACGCAGGCGTCGACCTGCTGGCGCGTGTTGTCGAGAGGGCCGAACTTCGGGTCCGCGTTCGGCTGAACCGTCGGATTGCCACTTGGGATCAGGAAGGGATGGTCCTGCAGCCGCAACGGATTGGTGCCGTCGAGGCTCGGTTTCTCGCCCGTGCCGCCTCCCATCAGACCGATCGACAGGAATTGGTTCAGCTCCGTCAGCGCGCGCAGCAAGGCAATGCGGCTGTCGAAGTGCGCGCCGGAACCGAACTCGATATTTTCCTGGCCGTTTTGCATCCAGTGCAGGATCGCGACATAGGTGGGCACGCCGAGATCGCTGGTGACGTCGAGCACCCAAAGCCGGCGTCCGCTTTCGGCGAGCTGGCTTTGCAGATCGCGAACATAGGAGTCGTTGAACTGGCTGAGGTCGACCTCCGGCCGTCGCAAACGATTGTACCACCAGATGGCGTAGGCGTCCCGTTCCACCAGTTCGAGGAATCCCTGGACGATGGCCTCCTCGAGCGTATTGCCCGCCGCGCAGCCGTTGGAATCCGCATGGAAGGCGGCAGGGCCGCTGTAGAAAAAATACAAAAGGCTGGTCGGCAAATATTTGAAGCGCCCGTCGCGCAGCGACCAGACCGAAGACCATTCGATTTTGGCCGATGGATCGAACGGCGCCGGGACTGGCTGCGACTCACCGGAGTCGTCGTGGGGCGCCTGCTCGGGCCGGGACTGCGCGTCGCTGAACAGCAGGACGTCGTTGGGAGCAATGGCATCGCCCGGCGCAAAATCCGTGAAGCGCCGCGTCATTCTGGCTTCGTCGCCTTGAAAGATTCCCGAATAGCGTTCGATCGCCTCCATCAGCGCGCTGGCTTCGCCTTGCTCCGCCGTGCTGCCTTTGCCGAAGCTGCCGCCGCTCAATCCCGCCCTGAGCTGATTGACGTTCTGTGCCGGCGCCGAGAAATTATGCGCCGCATAGTAATTGGTGTTCATCGGCAAATCGGCTTCGATCCGTTCGAGCCGCGTGACCACGCCGGTGAGGGGACTCACATGCTTTCGGAAACGTGCGACCGTGGCCCGTGACGTAACGGTCCGGTAGCCTCCGCTGGTCATCATCAGCTTGGCGCCGGCGCCAAGCTCGATCGGCACCGGCGCTCGGCGCGGGTCCCGCAGCTTTTTGCTGCCGCAGGTCGAGCATTGCGGGCGGGCCGCCACATAGTGCTTCGCGATGGTCGAACCCAGCAGATCGAAGCTGACAATGTGTTCGCGCAATTCGGTGCGAAAGCCGGTGGCGATCGCCTTCGCGATTTCCACTGCGGCAAGCTGGATGCCGGTTTGGCCAAACGTGTTGCGGGCGAGAGGCGAAACCGCGACGGCGCGCGCCGGTCCGCGGTCGAGAAACCCTTTGACTTCGCGGTTGCGTATCATGCGATCGAAAAGGCACGTCCAGCAGGCGGTCTCGCCCGGGTTGAACACGGGTCCCACCAGCGGAAAGGCGCCGGAGGGTTGGACCAGCAGCCAAGGCGTCTTGTCCGACACGCGTTCGCGGTTCAGTTCGGCCAGCCGTCGTTCGAGATAATCGTTCACCAGCGTGACCGTCAGGTCGGGCGAACGCTTGACGATCCGCACACCAAGCTCGCCCAACGCGGCGCCGAGTTCTTTTGCACCGTTAACGTCGATCGCTTGAATCGAAACACGGGTCTTTTGAAGATTTGTCTCCGCGATCCCGGGCGGCAGGCCGAGGCTCGCCCAATAGCCGGCCACCGTGCCGACGGAAGCGCGTGAGGCCGGGACGACATAGCGGCGTTCGATCAGCCGCTTGATCGCTTCTTCGATTTTGTCGATGGGGAAATTTCGCTCCAGCGTGCGGATGAGTTCTTTAGAACTCTTTCCGCCTGCTCCGATCGCGGACGCGAGCGCGCAATAGAGCTCGCCGTGAAGAAAGAATTTTCGGTCCTCGGAATAGAGGCACACGACGTCGGGCGGCAGCACATAGGCGGTGAAATTCGGTGCGAATTGCAGACCGTCTTTGCTGGCTTGCCGCGTCGAAGCGCTCCTGCGTTTGCTTGTCATGACTTCGGCACGCGCTCCATGCCTACGACGCCTGAGCGCCGGTGCAAGGCGTATTCTCTGGCCATTGCAGTTACTTCATCCAGCGCACGCGCCGGCATCTCGCGATAAAATCGGGAAACCATTCGGCCGTCATGCACGAAGCTGCGAACGCACGCAAGTAAGCAGCGCTGCAGTGAAGACAAAGATCGGCCGGGTCGACCTAGTCGAACCCGGCCAAGACGACCTGCGTTAGTCAACGCGACGGGAAAGCGGCCTGGCCTAGCACCAGCGGCAGGCTCCCCACGACGCGCAGCAGCCGCCGCCGCCGCCGCAACCGCCGCAGCCGCCACAACCTCTACAGGCACGGCAACCTCTGCAGCCCCGGCAACCTCTGCAGCCACCGCAGCCGCGCCACGCGACCTGTACGCCGCTCTGAGCCGCTGTGTTCTCCTTGTCGAACACATAGAACGTCGCCAGGCTGACGTCGGAGATTTCTTCTTCACCAAGGGTCACCTGGTGACCCATCATATTATTCGGCGTCGCCTGTACATCCGCGGTCGGCACCGCCGCGGCGGACGCTCCCCCCACCAGTGAAAACGTCAAACCAGCGGCTCCCATCACCGGCACGGCTTTCGTCATGTGTTTTTTCTTCGAAGCTTGCTTCACCCGTGGCATAGTTGCATCCTCCATACCTTGTAAAAACTGTCTCGAGTCCAGCCGCGTAATTGTACGCGTTGCAAGTGCGGCAGGCAAGGCTGGTTACGCACGACACATCACTGCGAACGCAATGGTTCCGCCATTAATGTTGATGAACACGACGTTCATGAATCGTTAAGCGCCACACAATTTCCTTGTTCATCTCCACGACAACTTCGACGCGCGCCAGTCCCACAGGCTTCTTGCATCGCTCTCGTTGCGCCGCGCTCTCCGTGCAATGGCAGGGCGCGCGGTGTCCTTGCATTTGCCTGGTCTCGTCGCTACTCAGGCCCGACGATCTAGCCGCTCAATCGTACTCCGGAAATCAGCCAACGCGGCTCGATGCGGCGCCGTGATTTTTTGCAGGCGCGAACGGAAGAAACCGGCATGGCCGATTACCACGGACGTTTCGCCTGGTATGAGCTGATGACCACCGACGTGACGGGCGCCAAGGCCTTCTACGTGGAGGTAGTGGGCTGGGGCGCGCAGGATGCCTCGACGCCGGATTTGGCTTACACGCTGCTTAGCGCTGGAAAGGCTGCGGTGGGTGGGCTCATGGAGCTGCCGCCGGACGCGAGGAAGATGGGCGCGACGCCGCGGTGGATGGGATATGTCGGCGTCGACGATGTGGACGCCGCCGCCGAACGGATCAAGCGCCTTGGCGGCGCCGTGTATGTCCCACCGACGGACACCAACATTGGCCGTATTTCGGTCGTGGCCGATCCGCAATCGGCCACGCTTGCGTTGGTCAAGGGGTTGAAGCCCCGCCGCCAGCAGCCCACAGAGCTCGGCAAATCGGGAGGCGTGGGATGGCATGAGTTGCTCGCCACCGATTGGAACAAGGCGTTCGATTTCTACGGCGAGCTTTTTGGCTGGCAGAAAGCCGATGCCGATGTTGGTCCGACGGAGACGTATCAGATGTTCTCCGCCGGCGGGCAGACGATCGGCGGCATGCTCACCAAACGGCCGTGGGATCCAATTCCATTCTGGCTTCTTTACTTCAATGTCGGCGACATCGACGCGGCTGCTGAGCGCGTCAAGGCCGGTGGCGGCCGGATCTATGACGGCCCGCTTGAACTGCCGAGCGGCACCTGGATCGCCCGATGCGAGGACCCTCAGGGCGCCGCGTTTGCGCTGCAGGGAAATCGGAGCCGGGAGGGTATCGGCTGGTCCACCGAATGGGACGGGATTTCGTCGAGAGGCCGATTGATCACGAAGCCTCGCGCGTAACGCGAATTTCGTGACCGGCCGCCCTTGATCAGGCGGCTTTGGCCGCTGTCGGTTTCGGCAGCGGCTTGTCCTGCCGTTTCGACCAGGAGATGTAGTAGGCGACGATGGTCATGATCGCGATGCCGGTCACGCTGACAAAAATCTGCGCGAACAGCGAGCCCGAACTCATCATCAATTCGAAATGACCGACGAAGGAGAGGAAGACGCCGACGCAAAACACCGCGAGCGACTGCTGACCGCAGACGATGACGGGGTCGAATATCTTCCATTCCAGTCCCGGCCAGTCCTTGGGCACAAAGCGGATGACCAAGATCACGATCACCACGAAATGCAGGAAGCGATAGGGCGCGAGATTGGTCTTGTCGTTCGGATTGAAGGTGTCATAGAGCCAGTGCGGGAACAGTGCGCCGAAATCCGGAAACTTGCCCGCCATCGTCATGACAAGCGCCAGGATGAGATAGGCGATGCAGAAGTAGAGCGTGGCCGGTGCATTGATGATCGATATCGACCGCCTGGCGCCACCGAGCGCGCACCACGAGCCGAATACAAACAGTACCTGCCAGCAATATGGATTGAAGTACCAGGCGCCGGCCGGATAGGCCGGCAGGTTCCAGCCGAGCTGCCGCGCCACCAGCCACAGCGCGATCGACGCCAGCATGGTCAGGTTGGGTTGGCGCAGCATCAGCCATAGCACCGGCGGAAACAATCCCATCAGCACGATGTACAGTGGCAGCACGTCCAGGTTGACCGGCTTGAACTTCAGCAGCAATCCCTGGCGCAGCGTTTCGATCGCCTGATCTCCGGCGAGGCCCGCGACGTTGAACTCGTTGATGATCTCCGGATCGCTGTAACGCAGCGCGACGTAGCCGATCGCAACGATGTAGATCACGAACAGGATGATATGGGCGACGTATAATTGCCAGACACGCTTGGTCAGGCGGGTGGCGCCGACAATGAAGCCGCGCTCGAGCATCATCCGGGCGTAGACAAAGGACGCGGTATAGCCGGAGATGAAAACGAACAGATCCGCGGCGTCGCTGAAGCCGTAGTTTCGCGTGGTGATCCAGTTCACGACGTTGTCGGGAATATGATCCAGAAAAATCGCCCAGTTCGCGACCCCGCGAAACAGATCGAGCCGCAGGTCGCGTCCTTTTTCAGGGAGGGTTGCGTTGATTTTCATGGCTGCCGTTTCGACGTGATGCTTTCCGAAGGATCGAGCCGCCGGACAAGCCGTCGGCCATGCGATCGGCCAAGATTGTCAGGGCGAAGCATAGTGACTATACCAGTTGGGAAAACATAACATGTGGGGGCTGGGAATCACCGGTCAAATTCCCGAAAGGTGTGTCTATACTATCCCGGCCGCTTCCACCACGCGCTTCCATGTCGCATATCTCACGGGGTCCGATCTTTCATGACCGCACGTATCTTTAAGCCCGCCAAAAACGCGATGCAATCGGGGACCGCCAAGACCCGGGAATGGCAGCTCGATTACGAGCCCGAACAGCCGCGCGCGATCGAACCCTTGATGGGCTGGACCAGCTCCGGCGACATGAAGCAGCAGCTCACCATCCGCTTCGACACAAGGGAAGAGGCGGTCGCCTATTGCGAGCGCCAGGGCATTCCCTATCAGGTCATCGAACCGAAGGAGCCGGTACGCCGGCAGGCCGCCTATGCCGATAATTTCGCCTTCCGGCGCGGCGAGCCTTGGACCCATTAGAACCCTGGACCCATTAGAACCCTGGACCCATTAGAAGCCGACGGCTTTTGCCGGCGATCGTCCCACCGGATCGAAAGTTCTGGGTTGCCTAAGGCTGTGGCGCAATGACACCATGACGCGAGCCCCCATGCGCTGATTGCGGCGCACCATAACCCGCTGAAGGCCATGCCGCTCCATTCCAGCATCGATCCCACCTCGTCCGATTTCGCACGCAATAGCGAGGCCATGCGCGCGCTGGTCGCAGAGCTCCGCGAGAGGCTGGACAGCGTGGCCGGCGGCGGAGGCGAAACCTCGCGCGCCCGGCACACCTCGCGCGGCAAGATGCTGGCCCGCCAGCGCGTCGATCTCCTAATCGATCCCGGCACGGCATTTCTGGAACTGTCGCCGCTTGCGGCCAACGGCCTCTATGGCGGTGACGTGCATTCCGCCAGCATCATTACCGGGGTGGGGCGGATATCCGGCCGGGAATGCGTCGTGGTCGCCAACGATGCGACCATCAAAGGCGGCACCTATTATCCGATGACGGTGAAGAAGCATCTTCGCGCCCAGGATATCGCCCGCCAGAACAATCTGCCCTGCGTCTACATGGTCGATTCCGGCGGCGCGTTCCTGCCGCAGCAGGACGAGATTTTCCCCGACGAACGGCACTTCGGCCGCATCTTCTATAATCAGGCGCAGATGTCCGCCCAAGGCATTCCGCAGATCGCGATCGTGATGGGCTCCTGCACCGCCGGTGGCGCCTATGTCCCGGCGATGTCGGATGAAAGCATCATCGTGCGTAATCAAGGCACGATTTTCCTCGGCGGACCGCCGCTGGTGAAGGCGGCCACCGGCGAGGTCGTCACGGCGGAAGAATTGGGCGGCGCCGACGTGCATTCGCGGCAGTCCGGCGTCACCGACCACTACGCGCAGAACGACAGCCACGCGATCGGGATAGCACGGCGCATCGTCGCCACGCTGAAGCCGCCGCAGCGCGTGGCGCTTAACATGTGCGAACCGCGCGAGCCGTTGTTTGCGCCGGAAGAAATCTATGGCGTGGTTTCGGCCGACGGCCGAAAGCCCTTCGACGTGCACGACATCATCGCGCGCTTGGTCGACGGCTCCGAGTTCGACGAATTCAAGAAGCTGTACGGTCAGACCCTGATCTGCGGCTTCGCCCATATCTGGGGATATCCGGTCGGCATCATCGCCAACAACGGCATTCTGTTCAGCGAAAGCTCGCTGAAGGGGGCGCATTTCATCGAGCTGTGCTGTCAGCGCAATATTCCGTTGGTGTTCCTG
>Ga0137394_10002400_pt1 | contig 13858 bp, 10 predicted proteins | sample czobulk116metaG_FD_108278 | JGI IMG/M metagenome (GOLD analysis project Ga0137394, IMG submission 108278) | Vadose zone soil microbial communities from Angelo Coast Range Reserve, California, USA - czobulk1.16 metaG | ecosystem: Environmental > Terrestrial > Soil > Vadose zone | place: USA...
ATCATACGACGGTGCTGCATTCGATCAACAAGATCGAAGAGTTGCGGCGGTCCGACAAAGACCTGAACCGCACCATCACGCGGCTGATGGACGCGTTACAGTAACCCGCTGGCTTTTCCCTCTGTCCTTATTCCGAAACGCAAGCCGCTCCTCCCACCGGCTTTTCGCATTTCCTTCTACAATTGTTGTGTAATGTGTTTCTAATCCTTTCAAGATGCCCTTGCCATCCTGGATTTGTATCCTGTGGAGAAGACTTGAGAAAGGTGCGGAAAATATGTTGATGGGAGTGGACCAAATTCTAAGATTCGCAGCGGACTCGCCGGTAGGGCTCTGTTTTTCCGCGATTCTCACAAAGCGCCACTTGCAATTCAAATCCGTAAACTGAGTACGTGATTGGAGTTTGTGAGGTTTCCACAGATTCACAGCGTTCATCACAACAACAAGCTTTATAGCTTTCTAACATTCAAAAATATCCTGTTGTACTGAGTCTGGTTGTGGATCGTTGTGTTTGGATGTTGGCGGCGAGGGTGAGGAGAAAAAGCAGTGTTTCCCACCTATTTCCACAGCGCCGGAGCCTGCGACGGACTTTATACTTTACCAAAAAGCGAGTACAGTACCGCAGCGGTAGAATTTTGGCTACGGAGGCGCTAACGCCGTCCTAGTCGAGGGTAACCTTCATAATGAGCTCACCCGGAACGGCACGCGAGGAACATCAAGAGATGGAATTCAGCGTCACAAAGTCCGCGCTGTTGAACGAACTCTCGACGACGCAGGGTGTTATCGAGCGCAAGACCACCATTCCCATTTTGTCGAATTTGCTGGTGGAGGCCAAGGGGAGCCAATTGACGATCACGGCGACCGACCTGGAGCTGAGCATTCGTACCTCTTGCGAAGCCAAGATCAAGAAAGAAGGTGCCGGGACCATCCCTGCCAAGAAACTTCTGGAACTCGTACGCCTGCTTCCCGAAGGCGAGATCAAGATCAAGCTTCTCGAGAATCACTGGGTGGAGCTCGTCAGCGACAAGAAGAAATATAAGCTGGTGGGCATGGCTAAGGAGAACTTCCCGGCCCTGCCGGTGATGCCCCACACGCTCGTAAAAATCCCCGCCGCGATCATCGAGAACCTCATTAGGAAAACAAAATTCGCGATCTCCATGGAAGAGTCGCGGTACACGTTGAACGGCGGATTGCTGATTCTGAAGCCGGACACCCTAGCAATGGTCGCGACCGATGGCCACCGCCTGGCGCTTGCGGAGACCGATCACAAACTTGCGGGACTGAATGGCGAAGTAAAAGTGCTTATTCCAAAGAAGGCCATGGACGAAGTCGAGAAGCTTTCGAGCGCCGCTGGTTCGGATGCACACATCGAATTTGCAAAGGACGAAAGCCATCTCTTTTTCCAGGTCGGCCATCGGCTGTTGATTTCCCGCATTCTTACGGGCCAATTCCCGAACTACGAAGCAGTGCTCCCGCGGGACAACAACAAGAGTGTGGTCATCGAGCGGGCGGAATTGAGCGATGCAGTGCGCCGCGTCTCGCAGCTTGCCGATCAACGCTCCCACGCCGTAAAGCTGGCCGTTTCCAAAGAAGGCATCGAGATTTCCGCATCGAGCCCGGAATACGGCGAAGCCAAAGAAACCATCGAGAAAGAATTCAAAGGCGATCCCATCGCCATCGGTTTTAATTCCACCTACATGCTGGACTTTCTCGGCGCCGCGGCCGATGGCCCGATCAGCATCGAACTTAAGGATGAACAATCCGCCGGGCAGATGCGCCCGCTCGCCGACGAGTCCTACCGCTACCGCTACATCATCATGCCCATGCGCATTTGATTCCCGGCGATCTCCAACCGCCGAGCTGCACTCAAAGCCAAGCTGATTTACTCAATAGTAACTATAGCCATTGATAAAATCAAGTTAAGGATATAGCATGCGTGTTGTCATTTTTGAGGTTCCAGATGGGAACCTCAACTCACTGCTCCCATGCAGACGCCTTCAGAAAACTCATCGTTCCCATCGCTCTGATTACTCAGAAAATCTATTTTGTGCGCAGTGCGCGGGTCATGCTGGACGTCGATCTCGCCCGGCTCTACGGTGTCGCCACAAAGAATTTGAATAAAGCAGTGAAGCGCAACATGCGCCGATTTCCTCAGGATTTTATGTTCCAGTTGTCACCGAATGAAATGCGGAATTTGAGGTTCCAGATGGGAACCTCAAGGAAAGGACCAGGCGGGCGCCGGTATGCTCCTTACGCACTCACGGAACAAGGCATTGCAATGCTCTCGAGCGTGCTGCGGAGCGCGCGCGCCGTGCAAGTGAACGTCGCGATCATGCGGACCTTCCTGCGGCTTCGGGAGACGCCGGCAACCCACGAGGAGTTGCGCCGAAAAATAGACGCGATGGAGAAGCGCTACGACGAGAGATTTCAGGCTGTTTTCACAACTATTCGGCAGATGCTGGACACCCCAGTGCCGGCGAAAAAACCGATCGGATTTCATGCAAAACTAGAACTCGCCGCGAACTCTGCCCAAACCAATAAGAGAATGCATAAATAGCAGAAAACAAAAGTGTTACAGCCTGGGCGGTGGGTCCTTCCTGCCTTGAGAATGCCCTTCAGTTCGGCTATACTTGCGGTGTTGTCGATTCGTTTTAAGTTTCCTTCAAATCGACACGTCCGCCAGGTAAATGTGACCCGGAAATTGGGCTTCGCGCCAGGAGCTCGGGAGGGCACTCACCTGGAGAAACATGAGTCTTCGCCACGTCTCGCTGCGCGAGATGGGATGGAGCAGGAACCCTACGAGTTTCGGATTCGCCCGGCGAAACCGGAATCACAGGGTAGGCGACGTACGGATCATTCCGCAAACACGCCTTCCTTGCTTCACACAAAACGAATTTTGAGCGCGGACGCGCACTCCGAATTGTCCGGAGTTTGTCCAACGCCGCAGATGCACGCGAGAAGTTGCTGCGCCAGGAGAAAACATGGGCGAAAAGGAGAACGTGGTTGGTACGCCGCAGGGCGGCCACAAGTACGACGCGAAATCGATCAAAGTTCTCGGCGGCCTGGAGGCCGTGCGCTTGCGCCCCGCGATGTACATCGGCTCGACGGGAGAGATGGGCTTGCACCACCTCGTCTGGGAAGTGGTGGACAATTCGGTAGATGAAGCCCTGGCTGGCTTCGCGGACGAGATTAACGTTACGGTGCACGCCGACAACTCCGTTACCGTGGTAGACAATGGCCGCGGCATCCCCGTAGACATGCACGCGACGGAGAAGCGTCCCGCGGCGGAAGTTGTGCTGACGGTGCTGCACGCGGGCGGAAAATTCGATAGCGACACGTACAAGGTTTCGGGCGGTCTCCACGGCGTGGGCGTTTCTGTCGTCAACGCGCTTTCCGATTGGCTGGAGCTGGAAATTTCGCGCGATGGCGCGGTGTGGGAACAGACTTACGAAAAAGGCAAGCCCACCAACAAGCTGAAGCAGACCGGTAAGACGCGCAAGACCGGGACGAAAGTTACCTTCCATCCCGACCCGACGATTTTCGAGAAGACCGTCTACAGTTTCGACACCCTGGCGCAGCGCTTGCGCGAACTGGCTTTCTTGAATAAGGGCTTGCTGATCACGCTCACCGATGAGCGCACGGAAAAGACCGCGGAATTCAAGTTCACCGGCGGCATCACGGAGTTCGTCAAGCATCTGAATCGCGGAAAAGCCACACTGCATGATTCGCCGGTGTACATCGAAGGGAAGCGCGGTTCTGTGGAGATCGAAATCGCGCTGCAGTACAACGATACCTACGGTGAAAATGTTTTTGCTTTTGCGAATACCATAAATACCGTCGATGGAGGCACACACCTTTCCGGCTTCCGCTCCGCGCTGACGCGCTCGATCAACAACTTCGCGTCGTCGGCAGGCATGCTGAAGGAACAAAAAGACGAAGTCACCATCACGGGCGATGACGTTCGCGAAGGGCTCGTCGCGGTGGTCAGCGTGCGGCTGCCGCAACCGCAGTTTGAAGGACAGACCAAAGGCAAACTGAACAGCGACATCAAGGGCGATGTCGAGCAACTGGTCAACGAGAAGCTTGGCGAATGGTTCGACAAGCATTCCACCGTGGCGCGCCGCATTATTTCCAAGTGCATCGACGCGGCCCGTGCCCGCGAGGCTGCTCGCAAAGCGCGCGAATTGACGCGCCGCAAGTCCGCCATGGATTCGAGCGGCCTGCCGGGAAAACTCGCCGATTGCCAGGAGCGCGATCCCGCGCGGTGTGAATTGTTCGTCGTTGAGGGTGAATCGGCGGGTGGCTCGGCGAAGATGGGCCGCGACCGCAAATATCAAGCGATCCTGCCGCTCAAGGGTAAAATTCTTAACGTTGAAAAGGCGCGTTACGACAAGATGCTGGGGCACGAGGAAATTCGCGCCATCATCACGGCGTTGGGCACCGGCATCGGCAAAGACGATTTCGATGCAGGCAAGCTGCGCTACCACAAAATCATTCTCATGACCGATGCGGACGTCGACGGCAGCCACATCCGCACGCTGCTGTTGACGTTTTTCTTCCGCCACATGAAGGAATTGATCGAGCGCGGGCACATCTACATCGCGCAGCCGCCGCTGTACCGCGTGAAGCGCGGGAAGACGGAAAAATACATTCGCGACGAAGGTGATTTTGCGCGCGAGCTGATGAAGCGCGCCACGGAAGACCACGTCGTAAAAGCCAAGGAAGGCGTGAATCTCGAAGGCGCGCGGCTAACTTCGTTCTTGTTGAACGTGCAAGAGTACGAGGCGGCTGCGGCGAAACTCGGCCGCAGGCTGCGCGAGCCGGGGCTTGTGGAACTGCTCGCCGAAAGCGGCCTCGAGAAGAAGACGGACTTCGAGGACAAGAAAGCGCTGGAAAAACTATTGAAGCAACTGGAGAAGACCAAGCTGAAACTCGAAGGCAAGATCGTCTTCGACGAAGAGCACAGCTTGTACGAAATCCAGTTTGGCCCGCCGCACAGCCAGAAGATCAATTGGGCGGTGGCGTCGACGGCCGAATACAAACGTTTGCGCGGGCTCGCCAAGCAGATCGAAGAATTCAATCATCCGCCGTTCACCGTTGCTCGCAACGGCGACAAGGTGACGAAGGAAAAAGCGACCGATGTACTCAACTACGTCGTCGAGGACGCCAAAAAAGATTTCACCATCACGCGATTCAAGGGCCTGGGCGAAATGAACGCCGAGCAACTGTGGGACACGACGATGAACGCGGACACGCGAACGCTTCTGCAAGTGAAGCTGGAAGATGCGGTCGCGGCCGAAGATATTTTTACGACGCTGATGGGCGAAAACGTAGAGGCGCGCCGCAAATTCATAGAGGATAACGCGCTGGAAGTCGTGAATTTGGATATTTAGCCAGATTCTGATGCTTTATCAACTGGGATGGGCGACACTGCCGGGGCTGCGAGGATTGAGTTGCAGCGGGTTTCGAGCGATGCCGACATCCTCGCCTGACAATGAGGGCGGCGTGACCATAGATCTTGCCAGCGACACCAAGCGCGATGAGTTTTTGAAGCAAGTAGAAGAGCATTTTGCGGCGCGGCGGTTTACGAATGCTGCGGATGCGTTTGACACGGTGAAGGCCTACGTTCTGGAACACGCCGTCAAACGATAGAGATTGCTTGTAGTGGCGCAGCATGCTGCGCCACTACCCTAGGGAATCTCAGCAACAGCGAGGGGAAATGGCGGACGAGACGAATACATCGGTACTGCTTCCGATCGATATCGAAGCAGAAATGAGGAAGTCGTACCTCGACTACGCGATGAGCGTGATCATCGCGCGCGCACTGCCCGACGTGCGCGATGGGTTGAAGCCCGTGCAGCGCCGCATTCTGGTGGCCATGAACGACCTCGGCCTGGCCTCCAACCGCGGCTACCGCAAATGCGCCAAGATCTGCGGCGACACCTCCGGCAACTATCACCCGCACGGTGAAGCGGTCATCTACCCCGCGATGGTGCGTCTCGCTCAGGACTTCAACATGCGCTACCCGTTGGTCGACGGGCAGGGGAATTTCGGCTCTGTCGATGGCGATCCTCCGGCGGCCATGCGGTACACCGAAGCGCGGCTGGCGAAAATTTCAGAAGACATTCTTGCCGACCTGGAAAAGGAAACCGTCGATTTCATTCCCAACTTCGATCAGACGCGCGAAGAGCCGGTTGTGCTGCCGTCACGCATTCCGAATTTGCTCGTCAATGGCGCGAGCGGCATCGCCGTCGGCATGGCCACGAACATCCCGCCGCATAACCTGCGCGAGATCGTGGACGCGGCGATTCTGCTAATCGAGAGGCCCGACGCGACGCTAAGAGAAATAATGAAGATTGTGCCCGGGCCGGACTTCCCGACCGGGGCGTACATCGCCGGCCGCGAAGGCATCGAAGCCGCTTATAAGACGGGCCGCGGCAGCTTCACCATGCGCGCCAAGGCCGCCATCGAAGAGACCACCAAAGACCGCGAGAGCATCATCATCACCGAAATTCCTTACCAGGTGAACAAGGCGCGCCTGATCGAGCGCATCGCCGAACTGGTGCAGACCAAGAAGCTCGAAGGCATTTCCGATGTGCGCGATGAATCCTCGCGCGAAGGCATGCGCATCGTCATCGAGCTGAAGCGCGGCGAAGAATCGCAGCTCATCCTGAACAATCTTTTCAAATACACGCAGATGCAGGAATCCTTCGGCATGATCCTGCTCTCCATCGTTGGCGGGCAGCCGCGCGAACTGGGCTTGATCGCGATGATCAAGCTGTTCATCGAGCACCGCATCGATGTGATCCGGCGCCGCACGATTTTCGAGCTGAAGAAAGCCGAACAGCGCGAGCACATTTTGCTCGGCTACCAGATCGCCTTGGATCATCTCGACAACGTGATCCGCATCATCCGCGGTTCTTCCAGCCGCGTGGACGCCAAGGAAAACTTGTTCAAGTATTTCAGCGAGCAGGACGTCACCATCACGGAAAACGGGAAGTCCAGGAAAATCGAGGGCGTGAAACTGGATGGCCGAAAGTACCGCGCGCAGGGAGCGCCGGAAATCGAGGCGGCTGGCCGTGGAATCGCGCTCGGCCTCAGTTACGCGCAGATCGATGCCATCCTCGAATTACAACTGCACCGGCTGACGCAGCTCTCCATCGACGAAATTCTCAAGGAATTGAAGTCCATTCGGGAATTGATCGCCGAGTTGCGCGAGATTCTGGCGAGCGACAAGAAACTCAAGCAGGTCATTGTCGCCGAGCTGCGCGAAGTACACAAAGCGTACGGAGACGATCGCCGCACGCAGATCGTCGATAAGGTCGATGAGATCAAGCTCGAAGACTTGATCGCCGATACGGAGATGCTGATCACCGTCAGCCATGCGGGGTACATCAAGCGCACGGCGGCGGATACGTATAGACATCAGTCGCGCGGCGGCAAGGGGCGCATCGGGGCGAAGACCAAGGAAGAAGATTTCGTCGAGTATCTCTTTATCGCTTCGGCGCACAGCTACATCTTGCTGTTCACATCGAAGGGCCGAGTCTACTGGCTGAAGGTGTACGAGTTGCCGGAGGCCGCGGCGGCCACGCGAGGCAAGGCGATTTCCAGCTTGGTTAAATTCCAGGAAGACGAAAAGCTTACCGCGCTGGTCGCGGCGCGTAATTTGGAGGAAGCGGACAAGTTCGTCTTCATGGCCACGAAGAGCGGTACCGTGAAAAAGTCGGCGCTTACGGAATTCTCCAACCCGCGCTCGACCGGCATCATCGCCGTCACCCTGGACGGCAAGGACGAGCTCATCGGCGCGAAGCTCACCGACGGCAAGAAAATGATTTTCCTGGCCAGCCACGAAGGCCAGGCGATCCTCTTCCGCGAGACGGAGGTGCGGCCGATGGGGCGCAACGCCGGCGGCGTAAACGGGATGGACCTCGATAAGGACGACTACGTCGTGAGCATGGACGCGGTGCAGCCGGACTTCCAGATCATCGCCAAGGAACACCAGACCACCACGCAGAATCTCGAGGAACTCGAGAACGAGCAGATCAAGGACTCGCTGGTGACGCTGATGCTTACCGTGGCCGAGAAAGGCTTCGGCAAGCGCACGCCGCTCGCGGAGTACCGCATCACGTCGCGCGGCGGCAAGGGCGTGGTCAATATGAAGACGACGGACCGCAACGGGTACGTCGTGGCCACGCTGCAAGTGACCGAAGAGTCCGACGTGATGATTATCACGCATAACGGCAAGGTCATCCGCGTTCACGCGAACGAGATTCGCGAGGCGGGACGCTCGACGCAGGGCGTGCGTTTGCTAAGGCTCGATGACGACGACTCCGTCGCCGCCGCCGCAGTGCTTCAGGAAGAGAACGAAGAAGAGAAGAAGTAAATCCGCAACCCGGAAAATAGTTTGGGGCACGATGATTCGTGCCCCTTTTCTGTTTCGGCCTGCGTTACACTACTTTCCCATGAACATTACACGCCGAATCTTTGCGTTTTCTCTTCTTATTGCTTCGCTCATTTTTTCGGTTGGCGGCGGATCAGCCGGTAAGCCCGCTGCAAATCGCAAGTATCTGGTTTTCGTCGGGACCTACACGAACAAGACGGAGAGTAAAGGAATTTACGCGTACGAGTTTGATGCGGACACCGGGAAGCTAACGCCAAAGGGCGTCGCGGCGGAGACCCCGGACCCATCGTGGGTGGCGGTGCACCCCAGCGGAAAGTATTTGTATGCCGCGAACGAAGCAGGCAAGGCCAGCGCGGTGAGCGCTTTTGCGGTTGATGCGAACAGCGGGAAGCTCACGCTGCTGAATCAGATTCCGTCGCTCGGCGAGGATCCGTGTTATTTGTCGTTCGACAAAACCGGCAAGTACGTCCTGGTTGCCAACTATAGTTCGGGGACAATTGCGGTTTTCCCGATTTTGGCGGATGGCCGGCTGGGAGAGCACACTGCGCTGTTGAAAGACCAGGGCGCCACGGGTCCGAACAAGGAGCACCAGCAGGGGCCGCACGCGCACTGGATTGAGACGTCACCGGACAACCGCTTTGTTCTGGTGGCAGACCTTGGTTTGGACGAAGTGCTGGTCTACAAGTTCGATGCCACGGGCGGCACGCTCACGCCGAATGAACCCCCGTTCGCCAGATTGAAAGCCGGATCTGGACCGCGGCACGCCGTGTTTCATCCGAACGGGAAATTTGTTTTTGCCGTGAGCGAGCTGAGCTCGACGGCCACGTCGTTCGCGTACGACGTGAAAAAAGGGACGCTCAAGGAAACTGGAACGGCTTCGACGCTGCCGCCCGGATTCTCCGGCCGGAACGACGTGGCCGAAGCCGCCGTGCACCCCAACGGAAAGTTTCTCTACGTCTCGAACCGGGGAAACGACAGCATTGCGATTCTTTCCATCGATCCGGGAAACCGAACTCTCGCGCCGGCCGGGGGGATTCCCACCGGTGGCAAGGAGCCGCGGCATTTTGCCATCGACCCGAGCGGCAAATACCTGCTGGCGGAGAACCAGTTCTCGAACAACGTGGTCGTTTTCAAGATTGATTCCGCAACCGGCGGCCTGACGCCTAGCGGGCAGGTTGTCGAGGTTCCGTCGCCAGTTAACATCGCCTTTTTGCAGGAGAATTGAGTCTGGCTCCAGCATGGCTGAAGCGAACGAGTTTCCAAATCAGGAAGACACTCCACCCCCTGTTTTTTGTAAGTGTTGCATCTAAAAAACTTAAGTACTGTGCAAGTCCTTTGTTTGCAACACATACGAGGTGGTGTGCAAGTGTTGTATCTAAAGAACTTAGGAGTTAACAGAATCCTGGGGTTGCCCCGCTCTATTCACAAAAAAAAGCAAGACTCCAGATGAATTGAATCTTTCCCGGGTTTGAGACTAGAAGCAGCGAGAAGGCCCCATCAGGAATCAGCTTACCCCCAATAAAAAGCGGCAGCCGAGGCTGCCGCTTCTTGAACCAGGTCATAGCTTGACCTGGAGGCATTATAACCACATCCGCTCTGACCGGCCGGGGAGAGCCTCCTCTTTGCCCTGAGTAGCTGGCGGGGTGGAAGCGCTTGCACCTTGAGCGGTTTGGGTTACAATCCCGGCCAACATGGCGAAGAAGCGCAAGGCGAGAAAAGCGGGAGCGAGAAAGCCTAAACGCAGCGCGCGGAAAACCCGCGGGGCGGCTGGCGGAAAGCTGCCGAAAGACGCCGTCACGCTAATCGTTCTCCTGCGGGCGCGCGAGGGGCAAGAGACGTTGCTGGAAGCGGAACTGCGCGCGTTGGTCGGCCCGTCTCGCAGAGAAGAGGGCTGCCTCACCTACAATCTTCACCGGGCAATCGATGCACCCGGCGCGCTGCTGCTGCACGAAGTTTGGGCGAGCCGCGAAGCGCACACCGAGCATATCCATACGCCGCATTTCTTGCGCTGGAACGCGCGCAAGGACGCGCTGCTCGCGTCCCGTGATGCAAACTTTTGGAAGCACATTGCCTAAGGCTGATTGCTAGGTTAGCTTTCTGGCGTAGCGAGGTAGTAGCCGGGGCGGGCGCGAACCTTTAGCTTTTTCGCGTCGTGGCGAAGGACATTCACTTTAATTTCATGATAGCCGGCGGCATCCGAGCCCGTCGGGGTGTAGCTGATGGTGTATTGCGAGTGCAGCTCGCCGCCGATTTCGTCGATGGCTCTTTCGATAGAGCGGTCCTTGAAGGTGGGGAGGTGTGCTCCGCCGGTGGCGGTGGCGGCGACTTCGAGGGCGTGATCCTTCACCTTAGCGTGAATGTTCTGGACGACCCAGACGGCGGCGGCCATCAGATCAATATTGCCGTAACGGTTCTCCTCGCTGGTCGGCGTTTGCACCGTGCCAGGCAGTGGCGGCATCGGGTACGTGCCGGGCGGGGTGATCTGCGGACGCGTGTCTTTCGGCTTGGCTTGCAGTTCGGCGCGCGTGGTGGAAAGCCCCACGCTGTAAATCGTCACATTGGCCAGTTGCGCTTGCCGCAGCACTTCGCTCAGCTTTGCTTCGCTGCCGGCATCGGTGGCTTCGGAGAGAATCATCAGCACGCGGCGGCGCCCGGGTTTATCGGCGTTGGCCTGGGGGCGGCCGGAGAGCATTTCCACGCCCACGGCCATGGCATCGTAGAGTTTCGAGCCGGATGTCCCTTGTCCCAGGTGGGCGATGGTGTTCTCGATGAGGTCGCTGTTCGAGGTGAAATCCTGCAGCTTGTCGACCGAGTCATTGAAGCCCACCACGGCGGCCTCGCCTGTTGGTCCCATCACGGTTTGCGTGAAGAGAATGCCGGTTTTGCACATCTCCGGCAGAAGGGGGGCGATGCGCGAACTGGTCTCGATCAGTATCACCATGGATATCGGGTCGCCGCCGAGATCGAAGTGGGTGATCTGCTGAGCTACGCCATTGTCCGCAATGTGAAAATCGCGGGCCTCCAGATCGTGAACCATGTCGCCGCGGCCATCGCGCACGGTCACCGGGGTGTTTACCAGCGCGACGCGCACTTTGACCTTCGCTTGCGCGTCCTTCGGAGGCAACTGGACTTCGACGCCGGGTTTGGGAGGGAGCGGGCCGGAGGGGGACTGTCCCCGGGCGAAAACGACAGGGAGCGCCAAAAGGAGCTGCAGGGTTATCAGGGAGCCCGCGATCCGCGCCATTTCGATCTCCTGACAGCACAGACTGAAGTCTGTACTACTACGGGAGTGTACTTGATTCGACGCATGACCAGCGGAAGACGTTGCCGCGAGCGGCTGCGATTCCTACAATCAAGGTTCGTCTCAACGGGAGAAAAGACCGATGTCCGATGGCAAGAAACCAAAGCCCCAGCACGCGCCGAAAGCGCCACATGAAGATCCGGAATTTCTGAACAGTACGCCGGCGCGGCCGATCCGCATCCTAGCCGAATACATCCACCCGCTGGTGCAGCTCAAGAAAGAAGGTATCGGGGACACCATCGTGATGTTCGGTTCCGCGCGCATCGAACCGCACGAAACCGCGCAGGCGCGATGCACGCGGTTGAAGAACGAGAATACCTCGAAGATGTCCGCGGCAGGGCGGGCCAAGCACCGCGCGGAAGTGCGTCACGCGAAGAGCTTGCTGGAGATGTCGCGTTATTACGAAGAAGCACGGGAGCTTTCGCATAAGTTGACGACCTGGTCGCTCACGCTGGGATCCAGGCCGCGGCGCTTTGTGGTTTGTTCCGGCGGCGGGCCGGGAATTATGGAAGCGGCGAACCGCGGAGCGTATGACGCCGGCGGCAAATCCGTGGGGCTTTCGATCGAGCTTCCGCACGAGCAATTCGCGAATCCCTACATCAGCCCGGAGCTGAGCTTCAATTTCAAATACTTCTTCATGCGCAAACTGTGGTTCGCGCAGCTCGCCAAGGCGCTGATCGTTTTTCCCGGCGGTTTCGGGACCATGGACGAACTGTGGGAAATGCTGACGCTGCTGCAAACCGGAAAACTTGCCAAGCAGAATATTATCCTGATCTACGGCCGCAAGTATTGGGATGAAGTCCTGAATTGGAAGGCCATGGTGCGCTGGGGGACCATCAACGAGGACGAATACAAGATGCTGCAGTTCGCCGATACCGTGGACGAAGCCTTCGACCACATCCGCGCGGGGCTCGAGAAATACCACATGGATCTCGACCCTTTTTTACAGGCTTACTGACCCTCCACACCTACAAATTGTTTATTTCCAGTTGTTTATGGTGTGGACCGGCGCATGCTACATTCTCTCCGTCACGGTGTTTTATGACTTAGGACCTGACCCCATTCCAGCCAGGGAGCATACGAGAGGATGGAGAGAACATGAAGCTTCAAAGAGGAGGGAATAGGTTTCTTCGAAAGGCGATGCTCGCCACGGCATTGTTTGCCGGCATGCTAGCCTTGACCGGAACGCCGAGTGCGCTTGGGGATGACGACCATGGTTGCCAGCGTCGCATCGCCAAAGCGGACCACAAACTCCACGAAGCCGTGGAGCATCACGGTTGGGAGAGCAAGCAGGCGGGTCGTGCGCGCCACGAACTGCGTGAAGCGCGGGAGCACTGCTGGAACGCGAGCCATCGTTGGTGGGACGAAGACGGCCACCGCTGGCACACGGAACGCGATTGGGATGACCACGACCACGATCGCCACTAATTCATGAATGTGGTTTCCGGGCGCGGCGAAGTTTCGCTGCGCCCATTTTGTTTCGATGGGAGATTGCTTGCCAAAATTGCCGGGGAGCAAAAACAAGCGGGGCGCAACCATTTGCGCCCCACTCTTGTTTTGCAATGCGAAAGAGAATTAGTGCGAAGTCACAAGATGCTCATCGGAAAAAACAGCTTCGAAGCGGCGAGTTTCATCCTGATCATGCAGCATCACGATGGGAACAACGCGCAAGTACTGCTTGCAGGCATGGCACTGCGTCACCTCGCCCTGCAAGTCCTGCAAAAAACCATCCGTGAAACGATACAGCGCACGTTCGCGCCGGGCATTTTTCTTGTCCCGCGCGCCGCAGTGCGGACAGATGAATTCCACTGTGTCCTGCTGCGGATCGCGGTCCAGAGCGGCCCAGCCGGTGCGGCGCACACCTACTGTTTCGGGATTACGCCGGTCCATGGGGGTCAACCTCCTTTGATCCACGTCCACTTTGAATAAGATGCAGCAGGCGGATATTCGGATACGGCCTGTTGTAACATTCTCATAACAATACACTTATCAACGATTCTGGAGCCAAGAAGCGATCTCCCGGCTGCAAAGACCGATCTTGCGCGATCCACGGGGAACTTGTGCCAACGCCCGGTGTCCAAGGCAGTGAGGACGCGCGCAACCTCACATCCCTGCGAGCGCGGCGCCGGTCTCCTGGAGATCTAGAGCAACCCCCAGGA
>Ga0137394_10002401_pt1 | contig 13856 bp, 13 predicted proteins | sample czobulk116metaG_FD_108278 | JGI IMG/M metagenome (GOLD analysis project Ga0137394, IMG submission 108278) | Vadose zone soil microbial communities from Angelo Coast Range Reserve, California, USA - czobulk1.16 metaG | ecosystem: Environmental > Terrestrial > Soil > Vadose zone | place: USA...
AGCTGTATGTCAGTATTGTTCGAAAGCGCCGCGCGGATGCTATCGTCCAAAGTAAGCACCAGCTTGCCGCTGGCGACATGATCCTCGAGGCCCTGCGGTACGGGAAGCGGCGCCGCGGGTTTCTGATGGCTGCCAATTCCGAACAGCCTCTCCAGGCGTGGCGCGTCTTGCGCACGCACCGCGACGCATTGCGGCAACATCCAAGAGATCAAAACAAACAGGAATTGCACCGCTCTCATTGATCACCCCCATGGGATTTCTCGTGGACGGCCGCCTCTATTCGTAGCGGATGGCTTCAACGGGATCGAGCCGCGCCGCCTTGACCGCCGGATAGATGCCGAAGATCAGCCCCACCGAAATGGACACCACGAACGCCAGCAGGATGGAGCTGATGGTCACAATCGTGGACCATCCGGCGAGCCAAGCGATGAGCTGCGACATCGCGAACCCCAGCACCACCCCCAGAAGACCGCCGGCGAAGGAGATCAGCACGGCTTCAATCACGAATTGCCGGATGATGTCCCAGCGCCTGGCGCCCACCGCGCGTCTTACGCCGATTTCGCGGGTGCGCTCCAGAATCGCCGCCAGCATGATGTTCATGATGCCGATGCCGCCGACGAGAAGAGAGATGGAAGCGATGGCCACCATGACCGTGTTGAAAAGCTGCTCGGTGCGCTTTTGCTGGGCCAGCAGCTCAGCGGGTACGATAACGTTGAAGTCCCCGGCGCTGTGATGAGAGGAGTTCAGGATGCCGCGGACCACCTCCGCGTCGGTGGTGCTCGTCTCGGGGGAGCCCAAATGCAGGTACAAGCCGTCAATCTCATCCTTCAAGAAACTCTGCGAATCTTCGAGACGATACATCACCGTATTCAACGGTGCGTACACGAGATTGTTCATGTCCTCGGTGCGCACTCCGGAAACTTCCGTTTGCGGCGCCAATTGTGGCGCGACGATTCCGATCACGTGGCACCATTGCTCGTTCAGCTTGATGTATTCGCCGATCGCCGCGCCTGCGCCGAACAGACTCTCTTTTGCGGCCGCTCCAAGAACGCAAACCGGCGCTGCCGCGGCATTCTCTGTTCCGTCAAAGAAGCGGCCTTCCGTCACGCGAAGATGGCTGATTTCCAGGTAACTCGGCTCGACACCGTAAACGATGGGCGTGTCCTGCTGTGGTTTAGGGAGAAGCTTTCCAGGAGCGAACCGTTTGCGCGGCGTGCCATCCTTAATGTCAGGAACATTTTTTCGAATGATCTGATAATCGCTGAGGGTTAGGCCCGCCGAGTTTTTCCGGACTTTCTGCAGCTCCTGCCAATTGTGGGATTCCTTGGCCTCCACGATAAGGTTGCGAACGCCAAGCTGTTCGATAAAGGCCATGACTTTTTGCTGGGCGCCGGCCCCGATGGACAGCATCGCCACAACCGCGGCCACGCCAAAAATCATCCCCAGCATAGTCAGCAATGAACGGAGTTTGTGGCTGGCCAGGTTTTCGAAGCCAAAAACGATATCCGGCAACCATTGTTGGAGGGATCTCGGTTCAGCCAGGGAGCTGGGTTTCATGGTCTCGCTCCGCCGCTCAATTTGAACCCGGGCCAAGGCTGGGATTCGAGCTTCCACTGCCTTTGCTGCCGCCGTTGAGTTTTTTCTCCGGATTCACCAAAGCGACGACTGTTCCTGGTGGAAGATTACTCAGGATCGCCCGGCCTTCGCTCACCGCGCGGACCTTGACTTCCTGCATTTCAAAACCGCGGTTGCGTTTGCAATACACCACTTTCTTGCCGTCGTGGTCGAAGATGGCTCCTCCGGGAATCGAAACCGCGCGGGAGAGATTGTCACCAAGAATATTCAGACGAACCGCGAAGCCGGGGCGCAGCCGCGGGTCCGTTTTGTCGAGCCGCACGGCGACATCGAACTTTCGCCGCGTGTTATCGTCCCAGAATTCGTGGCTCGTTGCCCCGCCAACGGTCTGCACTTTGCCCGAGAACGCTTCGCCGGGCAGCGCGTCGATCTTCATTTCCACGGATTGCTCGGGCTTGAGGTTGATGCGATCGGTTTCACCCACTTGCGCCGAGACTTCCAGGCGGGAAATATCGATGACTTCCGCGATCGAGCTTCCCGGATTTACCTGATCGCCGACGTGATAATCCGGCAGCGTCATTCCGTCCATAAAAAACCCGCCAGTGGAATCTCTGTTGCCATGGATGACCACGAGGCCGTCAATGGGCGCGGTGATGTGCATTTTCTTGATGTTTTGCTCTGCTTGCTCCATGGAGAGCCGTGCTTTGTGCCGTTTCTCTTCACTGATGGCAAGCGCCGCCTGGTTAGAGGCGCTGTGCGATTGAATGTCCTGCTGAAGCTGGGTCAACGCGCGCTTGGCTTCATCCAGGGCAAGCAGGTTCTTCTGGGCATCAATGGGGCTCACCAGTTCGTTCTTGGTCACTTCGAGCTCCGCGCGGCGCACCGCGTACTTTGCTTTCAGCAGCGCGGTTTGATCTTCCGCCGTCTGGACGTCGGCGTCGGCCTTGGCTTTTACAATCTCCTGCTCCGCTTGCAACAAGTCGCTGCGATTCTGTCCGAGATTGTATTCCTGCTGGCTGGGATCAAATTCAAGCACCACGTCGCCGGTGTGAACCTGTGCCCCGGAACGCGCCAGCGTGATGATTTGCAGCGTGCCCCCGGCGATGGGAGGAGCGATAACCGTTCTCGATTGGGAAGTTCGCAATACTCCGGTAGTGAATACCTTCAATTGAAGATCGACTTCTTTGACGGTTGCCGTTGGAATTTCGGAATCTGTCGCCAGGACGGTCGTTTGGCGGCATGCGCAGCAGGTCACCGCCAGCGCGAGGGTCAGAAGAAATGCCCGGATTTTTGATCCGCCATCCATCACGGGAATGTCCTACTCGGTTAGCGTGGGATCTTTCAACGCCAGTTGCTCTCCCGGCTGCAATCCTTTTCCGATCAGTGCTTCGTCGCCGCTCCGGCGAAGCACCTCAACGGTAGTCTCTTCGAACTTCGACCCGCGCCGGACATAGGCAACCGTCCGCCCCGCTTTCCGGAAAAGCGCGGAAGACGGAATCACGACGCCATCGGCGACGTGGTCCACCGCAACCCGGACAACCGCCCCCATTCCCGGAGTAAGCCGGGCATCGCCATTCCCGAGCCCCACTTCCACAGTGAAGTTCCTCGGAACCGGCCATCCGGCGTTGAAATCCAGGCTGGCCGTCGGACTAATCGTTTCGATGCGGCCTTCAAAACTCCCATCGGGCACCGCTTCAACCCGCACTGCCCCGGTCTGCCCCACTTTCAACTGGCCCCTCTCGGCTTCCTCAATACGCGCGGAAATCTTCAGCGTGGATGGGTCGGGAAGCTCGGCGATAGCCGCGCCAGGCCACGCGCGGTCTCCCGGCTTGAACGGAGTCGGGCCGCCTTGCGGCTGCCAGTGGTTTTGCAATGCGACAACTCCATCGAGCGGCGCCCGCAGTGCAAGAGACGCCAGGCTGCGCTCGTCCTGCTGCACCTGAAAGGCGGCCTGATCCTGCTTCTGTTTTTTCGTGGCAAGATCCGCGGCCGCGGCCGAGCGGTCTGCGTTGAGTTTGGCTTCGGTTTCCTTAACCTTCTGCTCGGCATCTGCCAGCTTCAGTTTGGCTTCCTCGCCTTCAATCACTGAAACAATCTCCTGTTTGCTGGCATCCAGGCGCGCCTTCTGCGCGCCAAACTTGGCCGTCATCACGTCGGTAAGATCCTGCTCTTCCTTCAAGCGCGCGGAGGCGCGCGATTGGTGAATTTCCGCTTCCGCTGATTTAAGAGCGGACTGGTCCTGAGCGAGCTTTTGTTTCACGGTTGTGTTGTCGAATTCAACCAGCACATCTCCTTTCTTGACTTTTGCTCCATTCGTCGCAAGGTTCATGATTTGCAGATCGCCGGCGCCATAGGGCGCGGCGATGATCGCGGAATGGAGCGCCTTCACTTCGCCTTTCACTTCCAGATAGTCAACGAATTCCTTTCGCTTCACCTCGGCCGTCGAAAGCTTCGCCGCCGGACTCGCCATGCGGAGCGCGCCAAAAACAAAAACACCGAGCACGAGCACGGCCGCGCCCGTTGCGCCCCTTTTCCCTGGCGTCCACTTTTGATTCGGGCGGTTCATTGCCGGGCCGTCCTTGTCGGCTCTTCTATCGCCGTCCGCCGGATAATATCTCCCTCTGAAAGTCCGGAATTCACAACCACATCCAGATCATTTCGCGGGCCCGTTCGGACGGTGCGCTTCTCGAACCCCACCGTAGTTTTCAGCCAAACAAAAGAATGATCGGTTTCGCTCCCGATACTCTGCCAGGGAACGACAAGAGCGTTTTTCTCGGAGCCGAGATCGAGATCGAGGGCCGCAGAAAGATCGGGCAACAGCCTCGGATCAGTTCCCTGAATGGAAAAACGCGCGGTGAAGGAGCGCACCGCTTCGGAAAATTGCCCAGTATGGCCGAGCGGCGAAAGTTCTTCGAGAGTAGCGGGAAGAGTCGTTCCTGGATAGGCGTCCAAATGCATCCGCGCCTGCAGCCCTGGGTGTACTTTCAGGAGATCCACCTGATTCAGTTCCACCCGGACCTCCATTTGGGATGGATCGACCACTTGCAGGAACGGAACGCCAGGCCTGACCTGGTCGCCCTGCTGTACCGTTCCCATGCGTCCGCCCAGCCAAATGGTGTTGTAGACAACCACTCCCGGCATCGGAGAGTGCACTACCATCTTCGCGGCGTTTCCTTGCGCGTAACGCATGGCTTCCATTGCGCGGTCGCGCTGAATTTCCTGGATTCGAATGTTTGCGGCCGCCGCGGCGCGCTTTAACTGATACGTCTCTTTCAGTTGCTTCAAAGTCGCTTCCGCTTCGTCGAGAGCTTCCTGATTCTTTTCCGCGTCGATGCGCGAAACGATTTCATTTCTCTGCAGCTCGAGTTGCGAGCGCTTGAATTCATCTTCCGCCTGCTTCATCGCCGTATCGTCCTTGGCGCGCGCAATGTTTTCATCGGCCTGTTTCTGCGCTACCTGCCCGACAAGATTTTCATACGTGCTTTTCTTGTCCAGATAGTCTTTCGTCTGCGCTTGCGGATCGAATTCGACGAGGATGTCGCCCTTCTGTATTTGCGTGCCCGCAGGAGCCAGCTTGGTAATGACCATGGAGCCGACCTGCGCCCCTTCCAGTCTCGGCGCCAACACCACGAATGACCGTGAAGCCAGCGTGGTCCCGTTGAGCCGCAGACTTTGCGTGAAGTTTCTTTTTTCCACCCGGATGATTGATTCTTCGACGTTGGCTGCTGCTCGCCCGCTCCGGAAATGCGCGAACAGAGAGACAGCTATCACCAGGAAAAGTAAGACAGACGCACGGAGAATGAAAGTTTTGGACCTGCCCTGGGTTAGAGATGTGTGGACCATCGCCTCGACTACCCCGGGAAGATTAGACGTACCACGGTCAAACTGGGCTGTTGGATTTCAAATCCGGCAAAATGGTTGCGTCCCTCGGCTCTGCCCGCACCGGTTTCTCACAGCCCCAGAGTTTAACTCAGAAGTCATTTTAGGACTACGGCAGAAAAACCGCTCCCATTGGACGCCAATACTGCCTTTGGCTACACTGAGAGTTTCAATTCCAGTGGAAAGACCCGCTGACAATGAGTGATTCGGATCAGAAGACATCTTCCATCAGGGTGCGATTCGCCCCTTCCCCGACCGGGTATTTGCACGTGGGGGGAGCCCGCACCGCTTTGTTTAACTGGCTTTTCGCGCGGCGCCAGAGCGGCACCATGATTCTTCGCATCGAGGACACCGATGCCGAGCGCAACAAGCCCGAACTTGTGCGGGGAATTCTGGATGGCTTGCAGTGGCTGGGCGTCAATTGGGACGAAGGGCCGTTTTACCAATCGCAAAGGTCAGAACTGTATCGCGCCGCGGCGAAGAAGTGCCTGGCCAACGGTGCCGCATTCCTGTGCTACTGCCCGGCGGAAAAATATGCCGGCGGCGATCACGCGGAAGAAGGCAGCGAAGGCACGCAGATGCGCCGTGTCACACGCTGTTCCTGCCGCGACGGCAAACCAACTTCGCCCGGAGTGAAGCCGGCGCTCCGCTTCAAAGTTCCGCTCGGCGGAACAACAAACTTCTTCGACGCGGTATTCGGCGAACGCGAGTTCTCGAACGAAGAAATCGAGGACTTCGTCCTGTTGCGCTCCGGAAAAGGCGACGAAGAATTCGGCCAATCGATGTATCAGTTGGGCGTAGTCGTCGACGACATCGACATGCGCATCACGCACGTGATTCGCGGCGCGGATCACCTTTCGAATACGCCGAAACAAGTCTTGCTTTATCGCGCGCTGGGCGCGGAGCCTCCCGTGTTCGCGCACGTGCCCCTGATTCTCGGCGCGGACAAATCCCGCCTTTCGAAACGCCACGGCGCCACGGACGTAAATATGTACCGCACCGAAGGTTTCCTGCCGGAGGCTTTCCGCAACTTCCTCGCGTTGCTGGGCTGGTCCCCCGGCGGCGACGAAGAATTCTTACGGACGAAAGACTTGATCGAAAAATTTTCGCTCGAAGGCGTCAGCCGCACCAACGCCGTGTTCGACCGGCCGAAACTCGAGTGGTTTAACACGCAATATTTGCAGCGGCTTCCGATCGACGAGCTGCTGCCCGAAGTCGAAAATGAATTGAAGCGCAGCGGCTTGTGGAAGCCGGAGTGGGCGACCGGAGCTCCTCCGGGGCCCGACGGCAGGGATCACGCGTGGTTTCGAAAGACCATTGATTTGCTGCGGCCGCGCATCCGGTTGCTGCCGAATTTTTCTTCATGGTCGCGCGCATTTTTCAGCGACGAATTTCCGCGCGACGCTGCGGCAAAGGAGAAATTCTGGAAAGATCCGAAAGTGCCGGAGCTCCTGGCGAAGCTTGCCGATGCGCTCGCAGCGCTCCCCGAGTGGAACCACGACGCATGTGACCACGCTTCGCGCGCGGTTGCCGAAGCGGGCGGCGTCAAAGCGGGCTTGCTGATCAACGCTACGCGCGTGGCGATTGTGGGCCAGGCGGTGGCGCCGCCGCTTTTCGACACCATGGTGGTTCTCGGCCAGCAGCGCGTCGTCGGCCGTTTGCGCGATGCAGTGGCCGGTTTCTCTAAAAGCTAAAGCGACATCCCTTTAGAAATCTCGGTCTCCAGTTCTGTGTCGACAATCATTTTTTACCTTTGGCGAGGCAATCATTGCTTTCCAAAAATCTCCGTGTGAGCAAGTTTGGCCGCGCCGGCAACGTTTAGTGTCGCATCAAGCGTGAGCGTGACCGGGGGCAGGCAGAGTTCGCTGCTGCACGCCTGGTAGCGGAGCTTGAGAGGAATGTGTTGTTCGCCGAGGGGGGCGTCCGCCAGCGCGGTGACGGGCAGGCGAAGAATGACGGTGTCCTGATAAACGTTCAGGCGAATTTTGGAAAAAGCGAATTTTTCAAGTTTGCCCTTGGGATAGGAGACTTCCCCGGCGTTGAAGCCGGCGGGAAGCGCGGCTTTGAGATCGGTGGCGATGAGATAGTCTTCCGATTTTTCGCGGGCGTTGACGTGGAAGCCGGGGCGAATCTTCATCACCACAGCAATCTGGAACGAGCTGCCGCGGGCGGCAGGGTCAAGCGACGCGTAAACTTCCGGCTTGACGACGTCGCGACCCGAGGGAACTTGAGAAAAGGCCAGCGGTGACGGGGCGGCACACAACAAGACAAAAAAGAAGAAGGAAAACAGTTTTGCTGATTTCATAGGGTAACCTGCGCGCCGAGTTGCTGGGAGATGACGCGGCTCATGACGGCGCGGAGATCGTCGCCGGTTTTTTCGTGGACAAAGGCGCTGCGCGAATCGTTCCAACCGAGCTTGAAGCTGGTGGAAAGCGCGGAGACCCATATTTCGCGGACAGGCGTGTTGGGCGAAATCACGAACTTGGCCTCCTCGGGCTCCTCGAAAATGACCTCGAGTTTTCCGGATTCGCCTTCGACATCGAAACCGTGTTCATCGCCGGCAGTGAGCATGCGGCGCTTGAGGTCCTCGAACGCGGCATCGGCTTTACGCTGAAAGTCTTTTTCATCGAGCATTTGTTTAGCGTACATGAAGAGAGTGGGCAGTGGGTAGTGAGCACTGGGATGCCTCGGCGGACATCCTGGAACATCGGATCGCTTGAACACTGGAATATGAAAAACATTGGGGGTGCCCCCACCCCGCCTGTCTTGGGCAAAGAGTTTGGAATTGATTGAAAGAAATGAGTTGAGTTTTTCCAGAGAGCAAAAGAGTTTCAGGAATTCTTGATTTCGCGTAGCTGGCCATTGGTGACGTCATAAACGAAGCCGCGGACGGCGACAGTCTTGGGAATCCATGGATGGGTGTGGAGTTTCTGCAATTGATGGCGGACATTTTCCTCGATGTTCTGGAAGGCATAGAAGAAGGCGGGGGCAACGGCGGCAGTTCCAGTGTGATTCTGAATCCTGGTGCGCAGGTCGTGTTCCGTGGTGTGCATCAAGCCGCAATCGGTGTGGTTAATAACCATGATTTCTTTGGTGCCGAGGAGATAATGCGAGACGACCAGAGAGCGCAAGGTATCATCGGTCACAATGCCCCCAGCGTTGCGGATGATGTGAGCATCTCCTTCTTTCAGGCCCAGAGTGCGAGTCGAAAGACGGGTATCCATGCAGGTCAGGACCGCGAGCTGGCGCTCCGGGCGAGGCGTGAGCTTACGCAATTCGTGCGTGCGCGAGTAAATTTCGTTGGCGGCGAGAACTTCATCAATGACGCTCATGAATTTACAGCTGAGACTCGATGGCCTTGGTAAGTTCTTCGTAACTGATGAGGCCCTGAACTTTCTTCACGATTTTTCCGTCCTTGGAAATAAGGAAGCTGGTGGGATAACCGAGAAGGCCACCGAATTTGTCGGCGACTTCGTCGCTGCCAATGACGATGGGGTAGTTCATCGGGAGTCTCTGGCCGTTGACGTTGAAGCGTTCCTTGGCGAGGAAGGGAGCAACAGCGGACTTGCCTTCTTCGTCCATGGAAACTCCTAGAACGGTGAAGCCTCTCGCTTCGTACTTCTGCTGCATCTCGATGAGCCAGGGAATTTCGATGTAGCAGGGATCGCACCAGGTGGCCCAGAAGTTGACGAGAACGACTTTGCCTTTGTATTGATCAAGCGTGGCGGTTTTGCCGTCGAGATCTTTGAAAGCCACTGCGGGAGCGGACTTGATATCGGGCGCGTCGTTGGTCTTATTCGCCGGAACTCTGACATTGACGCGCGTGGCCCTGTCCGCATAGACAGTGGCGACGATGAGCACGAGCACAGTGGAAATGATCAGAATCACTTTTTTCATGGTTGTTTCCCCGAATTGGTCGGGCGCACTCCTCTAGAGTGAAAAACGATTCAAAAAAGTCAGCTTCGTCGAGAGCCAGGTCAGTTTGTTGACGAAGACCAGTCCTCCGACGAACAAAAGTAGAGCGCCGCTGAAGAGTTCGACGGCGTGAAGATACTTCCTAAAGTTCTTATAGAAAACCATGAACTTGCCGATGCCAAGGGCCGTGAGCAGAAACGGTATGGCCAGGCCGGCAGAGTAGACGGCGAGGAGCAGGACGCCGCGGGCAATGGTGTCGCTGCGAGCCGCAAGAATCAGCACGGCGCTGAGGATCGGGCCGATACAAGGAGTCCAACCGAAAGCGAACGCGAAGCCGAGAAGGAAGCCGCTCCAGATGCCCGGCTGCGTGGCTTTGGTGCGGAGGTGCACGTCGCGATTGAGCCAGCGGGCCAGCGCCGGACCAAAAAAGCCAATGAGTGAGAGCGAGAAAAAGTGCGAAGCGCCCAGGCCCGCGAACAGCGGAGCGTGCTTCGAATAAGCGGCTATGCCGAGCGCAACGAGAATGATGCCAAGGATGATGCCCACGCGGAGATTGAGTTTGATGAGGGCGCCGACGAGGTGAAGGCCGAAGAGAAGAATCAAGGCTCCAGCGACAGGAGCGATCAGAGCGCGGTTCTGGAGAAGGAAAGAGCCGACGGCGCTGGCGGACGCCCCGAAAGAAACAAAAACGACGGAAAATCCTGCAACGAAGGCAAGAGCAGATGCGAACAGGCCGGAGCTCGGAACCTCGCCTTGACGCAACTGCTCCATCCCGATGCCTGAAAGCATGGAGATGTAGCCCGGAACGAGCGGCAAAACGCAGGGCGAGAGAAACGAGACGAGCCCGGCGAGAAAAGCGGCTGCTAGTGGTACATCATTCATTCTGATTCAGTCCTCGGTGCGGCTCAGTAAGCGCGGCGACACCGCGCATCCAACTAGACTTCAAAAGAGCCTTTCTTATTCTCCCACAAATCGGATTCGCGTTCGTCGATAGGTTCACGTGCTCTGAGAAAGAGCCGGAATATGCAGTAAGCGAACCTGATTACTTCGCCTAAGAGTGACACCACAAACGTGGGCGCGTCGGCGGCAAACACGAACTCCATCCGTTAGACGGACAAAACGGGGAAAGGAAACAAGGCTCGACTGGTAGCGAATCAACGACAGCTGATGGATTTGGCTGGCGCGGGCCGTGGACTGCCACCACAAGGCAGCCTGTAAGTAACTGAATTGAAGCGCTTTGCAGGTCCTTGAAATGGCATGGAGGTTGCCATGGCCTGACTGGACGCTGTGCCGTGTCTGGCAGGTGAGTATGGGATGGACACCGAACAAAGTGACGCTTCTGCGAGTGGTGGTGGGATTTGCGGCCGTGTGCCTGTTCGGGCGTGGAGTGTGGGCCAACCTCACGGCAGTGGGGCTGACCGTGGCGGCGATTGCTCTCGATGCGCTGGACGGGCACCTTGCGCGCAAGAAGAAAATGGCCACGCCGGTTGGCGCGCAATTGGACATCCTGGGCGACCGCATGATCGAAAACGTGTACTTCACCTATTTTGCGGTCGTGGGGATGGTGTCGCTCTGGCTGCCGATCTTGTTTTTCGCGCGCGGAGCAGCGACGGATTTCCTCCGCGGGCTGGCGATGAAATCGGGACATTCCGGCTGGGGCGCGAACGCGATGTTGCGGACCTGGTGGGGGCAGGCGCTGGTGGCGTCGCGTTGGAGCCGTGGGCTATACGCGGCGATGAAGTGCCTGTGCTTTTGCTACTTGGGAGTGGAACTGGCATTGACGCGCGGCCCGGTGGCCCTCGTTGGAAGTCTGGCGGCGGACGTCGACGGCGTGATTCGCACGGGCGCACATGTATTGACGTGGATGACGGCGGCGTTTTGCCTCGTGCGCGGGCTACCGGTTCTGATCGAAGGGCGGAAATACCTCGCGGGAAACGTAGGGCCGTCGCGCGGGACGAAAAACGCAGCGCAGGAGGCCACATGACGGGGGCGAGGAAGGTTGGGGAAGTAAATGAGGTAAAGGAGAGCAAACGAGTGGCGGCGTTTTTTGATTTGGATGGAACACTTGTGGCCTTGCCGTCGCTCGAGCGGAGGTTCTTTCGAACGCTGAGATATCGGAGAGCGATCCCGGTCGGAAGCTACTTTCTGTGGCCGCTAGAAGCCTTGCGGCTGATGCCGCGCGGGATCACCGCTATGTTGCAGGCGAACAAAATGTATTTACGCGGCGTGCAGATTCCTAACGGGTGTGGCGAGAGAGACGGCCATGTCTCTTCTTGGCACAAAGACGGCCACCAGGCCGAGGGACAGGCGTCGGCTCCTCCGCGGCGCAATCCACGATGGCCTGTCCCCACCTTTTTTGCGCAGGCCGTCGAGCGAGTGGCATGGCACGCGAGACAGGGACACGAAATCGTGTTGGTGAGTGGGACGCTCGACCCATTGGCGCGGGGAGCCGCGCGCGCTCTGGAATCTGGGCTTGCGGCGCGCGGAATCGCAGCAACGATTCGCGTGTTTGCTACGCGGCTGGAGGAGAGTGACGGCATGTGGACAGGACGGATTTTGGGCAAAGCCATGTTTGGAGAAGCGAAGGCGCGCGCGGCGATAAGATTCACGAAGGACATGCGGCTCGAGCTCGAGCGTTGCTACGCGTATGGCGACAGCCTGAATGACCGGTGGTTAATGGAGTCGGTCGGCTGGCCAATAGCAGTGAACCCGTCGAACGATCTCAGAAGCATCGCGCGCAAGCAGGGTTGGCCGGTCGTTTATTGGAATCAGGAAAAAGGTTCAAGACAGACGTTACACCGGCCTCAGAGTTCAGAGAGAAGTGAGAACAGCGCAGCACGACTGCAGAGCGATGTGCCAATTGCAAGCGGAGTGCGGAGAGATTGACGTATGGAGCAGGCGAGTCTGGAGAGCGCCGGATGAGCGACGTCGAGGGACAGAACTTCGGAGGCGATGAATCAGCGCTCGTTTGGCGCTGTCGAGTAGTTGCCTCTAGAGGCGAGGAACGTGCGGCAGAATTCGAAGCGGAGAAGCTGGGAACTGCGGCGTGGATCGCCAGGGGAGCGGTGGCAGCCTGGGCGGCGTGCGGAGCCTTTGAATGGGTAGCGCTCGGATACTTGGCGGCATCTAGCGCACTGATCGCGATCTTTTTGAAAAATATCGCGCATCCCGTGAAGCTTCTCGGCGAGCAAGCGCTCGTTGCCTCGATCATCTTACTTTTGTGCCTGGCAGAAGCCTCGGGACGCGCGAAGCTAGAAGCCGATACGATTTCAGCGAAGTTCTGGCACTTCTGGCGGCACTGGTATCCGCATCTGTTTTTTCTTTTTTGTTTTGAGGAACTGGGAAGGCTCGTGCATCTTGTCACGCCCGGCTGGCAAGACGCGAAGCTGATTACCGCCGACTATATGTTGACCGGCGTGCACCCAACCGTGTGGCTCGAGCAGTTTGCAACCCCGGCCCGCAACGATTTCATGCAGTTTGCCTACCTTACTTACTTCACCTATCTGTTGGTGCTGGGCGGGACCTTGTATTACCGGCGTGATTGGCGCGGCTACTGGTCGGTGATGACGTACTCAGCCGCGGGGTACGCGATCGGCTACTGCATCGCGATTTTCTTTCCGATCGAGAGTCCCTGGTTCTCGATGGCCGGCGCGTGGCACGCACCGCTGTCGGGCGGGCCGTTCACGACCACGATCAATTTCATCGAACACTTTGGGCGCGTGCGGGGCGCGGCATTTCCCTCCGAACACGTCGCGGGTTCCGTCGCAGCATTGTGGGGAGATTGGCGGCACCGGCGGTGGCTCTTCTGGGTGATGGCGCCCATGGTGACCTGCATGTATGTCTCAACTGTGTGGGGCCGGTATCACTATGTAGTGGATGTTTTCGGCGGGATGGTCACGGGGACGCTGGGGTACGTGATCGGGAGCTGGATCATAAGAGCAAGAGGCGCGGTAGCATCAGAAGCACGTTAAACCGGCGGCCTGCGATTTCGTGGCTGAGTTCGCTCGAAGATCTTAGCGATGCGCAGCAAGACCGGCTCGCTCGATACCCCGGCCATGAACTGCAAACCGATCGGCAATCCCGAGCGGCTAAAGCCACAGGGAACGGAAACGGCGGGCACACCAGCGAGATTCGCCGGGCGGTTGTGGCGCAACAGCAAGGCGCGAGCGGGATACTCGTGCGCGCCGACACGGATCGTTTCCTGATCGAGGAGTGGCGCTTCGATCGCGGTTGATGGATAGACCAGGGCATCCACATCCTCCTCCGCAAGCGCCAAGTGCAGTCGTTGGAAAAATTGTTTCTGAATCTCCAGGGCTTGCAGATATTCCATTGCCGGAACTTTGCCGCCCATCTCGAGTCTCGAGCGCACATCTTGACCGTACTCCGCGGCTTGCGCCGGAAAATATCCTTGTTGCTGATGATAGATTGCTGCTTCCACCCATGCGATCTGATTTCCCGCGTCTTCGGTCTCATCGAGCAGCGGGATG
>Ga0137394_10002404_pt1 | contig 13851 bp, 11 predicted proteins | sample czobulk116metaG_FD_108278 | JGI IMG/M metagenome (GOLD analysis project Ga0137394, IMG submission 108278) | Vadose zone soil microbial communities from Angelo Coast Range Reserve, California, USA - czobulk1.16 metaG | ecosystem: Environmental > Terrestrial > Soil > Vadose zone | place: USA...
AAGTGATTGCGATTTATTGGGTCTTTTTGTGGCCATTTCCCTTCAGTGTAACTAGTTTCTGTCTCGAAACTACTCTCGGCGCTGTAGGGGCGGTCTATGAATCTTCCTAAACAAAACCGGAGGTGAGAAGCTTGGTTTGAAACCGCTATGAATAAAACCATGAAGTGGTTCATTTTCTCGATCGCCGCCATGGGCGTCATTCGCTTCATTCTTGATGCCAGCGGCGTGCCGAAGGATATCGTGAAATACTTCAGCATGACGGCAATCATTGTTGCCGGTTGGCTGTATTTCGCGATTGCAACCTCCAGCCATAAGGAACGGTTGAAATCGGCGTACCTGCTGATCCTGCCGTACATGGTGATCGAAGTCATCGCCTTGAGCTACACGTGGATCACCGGTCATCAGACAATCTTCCACGCCGCAGAGTATTCATTCGGCGTTTCGGTCGCGCTCCATACGCTCGGCCATCTCATCGGGGGACTCACGTGGGAACCGCTCAGCGTGTTCGTCCTGATGGAGATCGTCTGGGCTATTTACGCGGGAGGCCGATTGCTTCTGCGGCCGAAAGCAAAACCGAGTGTGGTATGACGCGAGTTTCCGCCCATGCAATCGCCTGAGGAACTGGTCGCGGCGGCGGTGGCAAAACTTGGCGTGCCGTACGAACTGATCGAAATCGATCCCGCATTCGCGGATACCGCTGCCTTTTGCGAAAAGTACGGATACCCCGTCGAGCGGTCGTGCAATACGATCATCGTGGCCTCCAAGAAGGAGCCGAAGAAGTATGTTGCGTGCGTCGTACTTGCGCACACGCGCCTGGACGTGAACAAGCGTGTGACGAAATTGATGGGCGTCTCGAAGGCATCATTTGCTTCGGCCGAAGAGATGACGGCGCTCACCGGAATGCAGGTTGGCGGCGTGACTCCGTTCACGCTCCCGCCGGGTATGCCTTTATATGTCGACGATCGCATGGTGGGCATCGACTGGATCATCCTCGGCGGCGGCGGCCGCAGTCTGAAGGTGAAGATATCTCCCGAAGCACTCATAAAGCTGGGCGCGGAGGTCGTGTCAGAGCTTGCCGGTTGATGCCGATCGAATCAACATCGTCTTTGAAGATGAAAGCCTGGTCGTCGTCGATAAACCAGCAGGACTGCTGACAATCGCCACTGAAGCCGAAAAAGAAAAGACCGCTTACGCGGTTCTGCGTACCCGAGCGAACAGGAAGAAGCCGGCGGAAAAGATCTTCATTGTGCATCGGCTCGACCGTGAAGCATCGGGACTCCTGGTTTTCGCAAAAACAGTCGAAGCGAAAGAACGCCTGCAGGATCAATTCAAGGATCACACCGCAGGACGCCGATACTGCGCCGTCGTCGAAGGACGAATTGCGACGGACGATTTTTCGATCCGATCGTATTTGGCCGAGAACGCAGCTCATCGCATCTATTCGACGCGGAACAAGGGGAGCGGAAAGCTCGCGATTACGCATGTCCGTGTGGTGCGGCGAAAGCCGAAAGCCACGCTCGTTCAGGTTCGGCTGGAAACCGGACGCAAGCATCAAATCCGCGTTCATCTCGCCGGGCAAGGACATCCCATCGTCGGCGATAAAATCTATGGGAGCCAATCCAACCCCATTCGCCGCATGGCGCTTCACGGCGAGTATCTCAGTTTCCGCCATCCCCGCACAGGCAAGCGAATGGAGTTCGAGTCGAGATATCCGAAGAGCTTCGATGGGGTGTAGGGCCTGAAATTTCGAATTCAACGCTACTTCCCTTCCAGTTCGTTGGCCAAAGGAGCCGCGTCGTACAGTTTGCGGAGAGCCTCGATGATGGCCGCGCTATGTACGGCGACCGCACGGTTGGTCTCTTCGATGTAGACGAAATTGCCCGTCAGACTTTCGATGTTGCCGTCGAAAATGATCCCCACGAATTCGCCATTCCGATTGATCACCGGAGAGCCCGAGTTGCCTCCGATAATGTCGGCAGTAGCGACGAAATCCAGCGGCGTCGATAAATCGATCCGTTCTTTCCGTTGAATAAAGCGCGGCATCAGATTAAACGGCGGTTTGTTATCGAAGCTCGCCGAGCGGTCGTACAACCCGTAGAAGGTCGTTTTGGGCGGAGCCTTGGTGCCGTTCATGGGATATCCCTGGACGGTCCCGTAAGCCAACCGAAGCGTGAACGTTGCATCGGGGTAAACGGATTTGCCGTAAATCGAAAACCTCGCTTTCGCAATCTTTTCCTGCGCGGCGGTCATCACGGATTCCACGGTCTCCTCATACTGCTTGCGGAGCTCGCGGAAGAACGGATCTGCTTTCCGCGCCAGAACCACAAGAGGGTCGGTCGACGCACTAACCGCGGATTCGCCTCCCTCTACCAGTGCTTTGCGCGCGGCAGGATCGGTCAATTTCGTTCCGCGAATCACTTCCGAGGCGACTTGCGCCGGCGTCTTACCGTCCAGAATGGCTTTCACCCATGGATCATCAGGACCAAGCTGATCGAGTGAATCCTGAAGCGAAAACGTCAGCATCGCTTCCTGGTACTGAGGGTAGATCGGGGCTGGAGAAAACAAATAAAACTTCAGTTCCTCGAGCTGCGAATCGTGATATCCGTTGAGGCGCTGGGCATCGGGTTTCTTGATCTCTGCCACGTAAATCACGATCTGGCGCGCAAGCGATGCCAGATTCGACGCCGAGCTGATCGATCGGAACTGCTGAAGCTTGACCAGATCCCGCTGCCTTTTGGTTGCTGCCGCAATGTCGTCCCATGCGCTTGCATAGTCGCGCCCTTCGGCATTAGCCGCAACCTTGGCTTTCAGATCGGCCTCTTCTTTCATTTTTTTGTCGAAGAGAGCTTTGTCCATGCCGTTGTATTCGCCGGTGAAGGCTTTGAGGGAATTCTCCAGCGAGAAAATCTCGTCGGCGGCCTGCCGTGCCTGTTCGGCTCCGCGCGAAGAATAAGCGCGCAACGCCTGAAGTTCGCGCTTGTACCGGTTGATGCGCATCGGGTAGATCACATCCCGGTCGGTCTCCAGCTGAGCCAGGGTCAATCCACGCTCGGTTGACCCAGGATGACCTGATATAAAAACAAGGTCGCCGTCGGCCGCGCCTTTCGTATTCCACTTCAGGTATTCCTTGCTCTGAACAGGCCGTCCGTTTTCATAGACGCGAAATAGAGCAAAATCGAGGTCGTATCGCGGGAATGTGAAATTGTCGGGATCGCCGCCGAAAAACGCGGCCTGTTGTTCGGGCGCGCACACAATCCGGACATCGGTATATTTCTTGTAGCGGTATAACCAGTACTCCCCGCCTTGATAGAGCGAGACCACGTCGGAACGCAGGCCTGTATCGTCGAGACTCTCTTTCTGGATCTTCGCCTGTTCGGCCTTTCGCGCATCAAGAGCCTGCTTCTCCGTCATGCCCGATTTGACCGCGGCGCGAATACGGTCCGTGACATTTTCCATCGAAATGAGAACGTTCAGCTCGAGATCCGGCGCCTTTACCTCTTCCCCCTGGGTCTTGGCGAAGAAACCTTCCTTCACGTAATCTTTTTGCGCGGTCGATATCTTCTGAAGCTGTCCCAGGGCAACGTGGTGATTGGTTATGACGAGGCCATTCGGACTCACGAACGAACCCGATCCGCCATCGTTGAATCGAACGCTGGAGAGGCGAATGTGATCCAGCCATTGTTGCGTCGGCGTGAAGTTGTACTTGTCTTTCAGCTGCTTGAGCGGTGGATTATCGAATGTCCACATCCCCTCATCGGCGACAGTAGCCGTTGCGCCGAAGGCGACCAAGACCAGTGTGATTATTGGCAAATAGTGACGGATCTTCATAGCTCACCTCTGTGTATTCAAAAACTATGACTCGATCTGGCGGAGGATGTCCAGAGGCTTGCGATCCAGGATTCCGTAGCTGGCAAGCCAACCCGTTAGAACCGTGAGGACGCAAGTCATTGCGGCCGCGACGAAAACGGGCAACCAGCTGAATTTATAAGAGGTATCCAGGAGTTGGCCGATCAATATTGCGGACGCAACTGCGCCCAGCGCCCCGCCAATGAGGCCGGCGGCTGAGCCAATCACGGCGAATTCGGCACAGAACATTCGAATCAGCATGCCGCGTGTCGCGCCGACGGTTTTCAAGACGGCGACCTCACGTATCCGGCGATACCGGGTCGCGGCAATGCTGGACGCCAGGACGACCAATCCGCCAAATATGGCGAAGCCGGCTACAAAGCGCGTCGCCAGACTGACGCGATCCACTACTCCCTGGATGATCTCCAGGACATCAGCCGCATTAATCACGGTCACCGTCGGGAATTGCTGAAAGATCCGGGCTTGAATTGCGGCAGCATTTTCCGGCTTCACCCGGATCGCGCCGTAATAAACCAGCGAAAAATTGTCGAGCGTTCCCGGCGAGAGAATGAATTGATTGTTGGCGCCGACACGCAGAGCATCCGTTCGACGAATGTTCGCCACACGAGCGCGAATATTTCCTTCAATCGCAGTCCACTCCAGAATACTGCCTACTTTCAGGCCGAGAGCCTGCGCGGCAAATTCCTGTACGGAGACCAGAGGCTCCCGCGGCTGCGGCAGCCACCACGACCCTTCGAGAATTTGCGTTGCCGGGGGCATATCCTGCGCCCATGTCAGAACGAATTGCGTGTTCAAAAACCGGCGGGCGCCTTCTTCCAGCGGAATCTGCTCGAGAGGTGTGCCATCAATGGTCAGGAGTTGTGCAGCAACCGAAGGCGACAGGGGCTGGCGATCGATGACGGCAGGATCGTTTGCCAGGATCTTCACCACCCCATCCCGTTCACGGTCCGTGATATTAATCAGAAACAGATTTGGCGTGTCGGGCGGCGCGGTAAGCCGGACTTCTTCCAAAAGCGAATGCTGCAGAAAATACACGCTCAACGTGAACATGACACCGATGCCCAGGCTCGCCAGAATGGCTGACGCATGCGCGCCGGGGCGATAGAGATTCGCAATTCCGTGACGCAGGGCTGCAGAGCGGCGGATGAAGCCGCATTTTGTCAATCCGCGGATGCCGCGTAGCAGGACTGCCGCCAATACACCGAAAACAAAAAGGCTCCCCATGAGAATACCGGCAAAAACGCTCGCATACCTGATAGACGACCCGACCCAAATAGCAATCAGCCAGAGCCCGGCCACAATCGCTGCCGTGGCGACAATGCTTCGCGGATCGCGTGCCGGCTTCGATTCGTCAGACACGTCTTTTCGCAGGATCAAGGCGGGCTTCACCGCGGAAATTGCGACGAGCGATGGGAACGCAAAGAGAATGACGGTGGCGAAGCCCGCAGCGATGCCTTTCAACATTGCCGACCACGGCCAAATCAGAATGACCGCAATGTCGAAGTAACTGGCAATCAATCGAGCGAACGTGGCTTGCGCAAATGCACCGGCCAGGACGCCGATCAAGCTTCCAGAAAGGCCGATGATGAGCGCCTGCGCGAGGTAGATCCTCACAATGTGGTCGGAGCGCCCCCCGATACATTTCATGAAAGCGATATTCGGCATCTTCTGCCGCAAATGGCTTTGCATTGTGGCGCCGACGCCCAGACCCGCAACGATCAACGCAATCAGGCTCACCAGCGCAAGGAATCGCGTCGCACGATCGAGCGCGCGAGTAAGTTGCGGGTTCGTTTCCGTGTAATCGGTGATGCGGGCGCGCCGCCCGAACACGTCGTTCAGTTCTCTTCTTGTCGCCTGGAGATCTTGCTCCGGCGGGAGTTTCAACAGGACTCGCTCCGTAATGCGGCTTCCGGGAATCACGATTCCAGTACTGGAAAGTCCTTCCCGGGTGAACAAGACGCGCGGCCCCAGCGTGAAGCCCGTAGTCATGCGATCAGGTTCCTTTGAAATGCGCGCTGCAATTCGAAATCTTCGATTTCCGACTTCGATCGAATCGCCGATTTGAGTTCCAAGACGAAGCAGCAAGTCATCCGAAACCGCGACCGAACCGGCATCGAGATGAACAGTCGATGGTTCAAGCTCGAGCCTGCCGTAGAACGGATAGTACGCGAGGTCCGCGCCTTTGACGGAAACCAGAACGGGCGCGCCCCGGCCAGTTGATGCCATCGAAACAGTTTCGGTCACGCGCGTGGACTCGATGCCTTGCGGCTTCAGCCGATCCAGAAAGTCCAGCTCCTTTCGAGACGGCTCGATCGGCATCCGCAGCGAAATGTCTCCAGCCATCAGACTGCGCGCCTCCCGAAGCAATGTGTATCGGACCGATTCGTTGAATCCGGTCACCGCCGTCAGGGCCGCGGCGCCGACCGCCACCGAGAGCACCACAAAAACGAACTTTCCCGTTGCCGCGCGCGTTTCGCGCCAGGCCATGATGAGGGGAAATTTGAATTTGGTTGAATTAGCTCGCATAAGTAAACGCGAAAGCGGCCTTTAGAAGTGTGGAACGAATTCCGGGCGAGCATATATTCCCCTCCTTGCCAAGGAGGGGAATACATGCTCGCCTCGAAATTCGTTCACACCTTCAGCCGGTTATCGATCTTCCACGATTTTCCCATCTCGCAAGACAATCCGTCGCTCTGCGTGAGATGCCAGCAGCTCGTCGTGCGTGACCAGAATGAGCGTTGTTCCTTCTTCCTTATTCAAGCGAATGAGGAGCTCCAGGACGTGCCGGCCGTTCTCGCTGTCGAGATTTCCTGTCGGCTCATCCGCCAGCAGCACCGACGGTTTCATCACAAAGGCGCGGGCCAGCGCGACACGCTGCTGTTCGCCTCCCGAAAGCTGTGCGGGATAATGGTCGTGGCGACCGGCCAGGCCTACACTTTCCAGTAAGTAGGTCGCCCGCGCGACAGCCCCGTTCGAAGAGCTGTTGAATTCCAGCGGGAGCATCACGTTTTCCAATGCTGTCAATGTGGGAATCAGATGATACGACTGGAAGACAAATCCCAACTTCTTTCCCCGCAGTTGCGCCATTTCATCCTCGCGAAGCAAGGTGATGTCCTCGCCGTCAATCGAAATGGTTCCCGAGGAAGGCCAGTCGAGTCCTGCGATCAAACCAAGCAGGGTACTTTTCCCGCTACCTGAAGGTCCCATCACAGCAACGAATTGACGCGAAGGCACGTCGAAGGTGATGTCACGGATGATGTGCACTTCGTGGGCTCCGTTCCTGATGCTCTTGACCAAATTCCGCACAACAATCATGATTCGATTCTAGATGAAAATGATGACTCTTTTTTCAATGATGGTTCTTCTGGCCGCAACTCAACGGCCGGCTGTCCGCGATTCGCGACCGGTCATTCTGGCATTTGGCGACAGCTTGACTGCAGGCTATGGCGTACCTCGTGGTTCCGGCTACCCTGAGCAGCTCCAGCGAAAGTTAGACGGACTCGGCTACAAATATCGCATCGTCAACATGGGAATCAGCGGCGATACGACCAGCGGGGGCCGAGCGCGGATTCAGGCTGCTCTGAACGTCATGCCCTCGGTTGTGATCCTCGAGTTAGGGGCCAACGATGGGCTTCGCGGACTCCCGGTTGCGCAAATGCAGGCGAATCTGGAAGAAATGATCGGCCAATTCCAAAGAGCCGGTGCGAAAGTGGTTCTTGCCGGCATGACGCTGCCGCGGAATTATGGCGGGACGTATGTGGGGTCCTTCGAGGATGTGTTCCGCAATCTCGCCAGGAAGTACAACCTCGCGCTTATTCCGTTCTTTCTCGAAGGCGTGGCCGGCAATCCGAAATATACGCTCGATGATTTCCTGCACCCCAATGCCGATGGGTACGTACTTGTGACCGATATGGTCATGAAGACGCTGGGGCCGGTTCTGAAGAAATAGCGATGAAAATTGATTAATGATTAATGATTAATGATTAATGATTAATGCAGTCATTTGGCCAAATGCATTAATCATTAATCACTAATCAATTTTCAATTTTCATCAAAGGTTCGTTCGCGGACCCTTTACCGCTTCGGCTGTGCGAACGGGCCGACCTCCGGCTTGGGCTGTGTGTTTGCGAGCGGACCAAGTTCAGCAGCAACGCCGCGCGCGATTGCCGCGGTTTCACTGCCCGCCTGGAAGCAGGTGAAATCCGGGCGGTCACGCCAGGCGAATGGTCCGCACAATCGCACGCCGGCTTTGATGGCGGCGTCGTGGACGATGTTGATTGCCCGCTCGTAGTCGGGCGTGCCCTGGCGGTATCCGGAGAAGTTTCCGAGATCTCCGCTTGCCGCGAATACCGCGGTGACGCCGGGCACTTTGGCAATGGCGTCGGCGTTCTTCAGTCCTTCAAGAGTTTCAATCATCAGGATCAGCACGACATTGTCGTTAATCGTGTTGCGATAACCGCCCGGCACGCTGCCCCACACGGCAGGGTCGAATGCCTGGCCGCCTCCATTGCTCCGTTTTCCCAGCGGGGGAAAGTAAGTCCAGTTTCGCGCTTCGATTGCTTCTTCGAGCGTATCCACTGTCGGAACGACCACAACCAGGGCGCCCGCGTCGAGCGCATGCTGGATTTCGCGCTCGTCGGTATATGCGACGCGCACGCCGGGAACGGCTTTCGCAGCCGGGCACGTGCGCCACATGCGGCCCACCGCGCTCCAATCGCGCTCGTTGTGCTGCATTTCGGTCCAGATAAAATCGTAACCCGCATTTGCCATCGCACAATAGACCGCGGGATCGGTGGAGTTGAACAGCGTGCCACCGGTGACTTTGCCCCCTTCCATCATCTTCAGCTTGACCGGATTCCAGATCTTCGATCCGGCGGGTGCGGCGAAATCGCTTCCATACTTCCAGGCAGATGCATCGAATGGTCCCTGATTCACCGCGCCCGGCGGCGCCACATTACGGGCATTGCTGTCTTTGCCCGCCGGAGCCGCAAGTGGAAATTGCGTCGCTCCCGGAGCCGCGTTATTGGCGTACGGATCGGCGTTCGGCGCTGGCTGCTGCCCGCGATTCTGCGCCTGAAAACCAAACGCGGCAACAACCAGAGCCGCGCCTGCGATTGTCAACAAGAACAGTCGTCTCATAATCATCTCCTGTCCGATGAGTTCCTTAGGCCGAAGATATTACTATGAAGGTGAGATCCCTCCTTCTCAAAAAACATATTTCAAAGCCAGCTGTATCTGACGCATATCCGTTACCGTGGTGGTGATCCGGCAGAGGTAGACATAGGCGGTGACGAGTACGGCCCAACCACCCTTGAGCCAGGATTGCCAGACTTCGAGTTTCCTGACGCGCGCGGATAACTTCCGGATCTGGCTAGATGCAGATAAGGAACGCCGCGTTCCCGACCACGACCCTACCGTGTTCGTAAGTCGGCAACATCGATTCCGTGCTCCAGCTGCGGCCATTCATACCCTTTCCAGGACATCCCGTCGGCTTTTAATTTGACGCAGGGGTTGCGGCGATTATAGGATTGCGAGTCGAGAAACCCGTCCTGAAAACCTGGATAAATCATCTGGAAAGAATACTTTCCTCGACCCGGGAGGGAGGCTATGGCAGAACCGATCATCGAGCGCGGCACAGAAGAAAAACGTCCGATCTCAAGGCGTGATTTCATCAAGGGTGTTATTGCTGCCGGTGCAGTAGCTACATCGGCGAGCTATCTGTTTCGTAGTACCGGGGGTATGCTCAGCCAGTCATCGGCCCAGGGTTCTGTGGAGAGGCTGATCACGCTCAATGTTAACGGGCAACTGCGCCGCGTCGATGTCATGAATCAGGAAACCCTGGCAATGACGCTCCGTTACAAGCTCGGGTTGACCGGCACGAAGCTCGGCTGCGACCGCGCCGAGTGTGGCGCGTGCACAGTCTTGATCGATGATGTGCCTCACTATTCGTGCTCCGTGCTTACCCATACGGTTCGGAGCCGGAAGATTCTTTCGATCGAAGGGCTGGCGAGCCCGAACGGTGAATTGCACCCGATGCAGCAGGCCGTCGTCGACGAGCAAGGCTTCCAATGCGCGTTTTGTATGTCCGGCTTCGTTATGGCCGCCGTCGGATTTCTGAAGGTTAATCCGAACCCGACGCGAAGCGAACTGGCACACGGCATTTCCGGCAACCTGTGCCGATGCCAGGACTATAACAAGATCCTGACCGCGTTCATGCGCGGAGCGGAGTACATGCGGAGGACCTGATATGGCTGACAAGGCTGACAATAGGTTAATCGGCAAGAACTACACGCCACCGGACCACATCGCGAAAGTTACCGGAAAGGCAAAATACGCCGAAGATTTCCGGGCCGATGGCATGCTCTTCTGCAAGCTCCTCCTGAGTCCGATGCCGCACGCGCGCGTGAGGAGAATTGATCTGCGAGCGGCGCTTGCGATGCCGGGAGTGAAGGCGATTCTGACGGCGGACGACCTTCCGAAGCTCGAGGGAGCGGGAGTGGAGCGGGCTCTGACGAATGAACCGTTGTACCAGGGTGAGCCTATCCTTGCCGTAGCTGCTGTTGATGAACTGACTGCGGCCGAGGCTATCGAACGCATCAATCTCGATCTGGAACCCCTTCCGTTTGTCGTCGATCCGTTGGAAAGCCTGCGTCCGAATGGAGCAAATGCGCGGCTGGAAGGCAACGTCTGGGCGCCGGCTCCGACGCGGCCGGCCGGGGCAACCGGCCCGGCGCCGCAGCCGGAAATCAAGACAGTGAAGTGGACCGCCCAGGACTTCGCGGAGGAAGCAGCCGGCCGGCTGCCCATGGGCAACGTTCTCGAGGAGTGGACTTACGGTGATATGGAAGGCGGGTTCAAAGAGGCTGCTCTTGTGCTCGACGAGACCTTCGTTGTGAACGGCAGTCACCACCAGACGCTCGAATCGCGTAGCGCGATGGCGTACTGGCAGAACGGAAAACTGTACCTGCACGGCTCGACACAGAGCGTTGTCCGCACGGTCGACAACCTGGCGCAGTGGGTCGGCATTCCTCCATCGGACATTGTAATGATCTCCGAATACACTGGCGGCGGCTTTGGTAGTAAAGGCTCGGGAGCCGTGTCGATGACCATTCCTGCTCTCCTCTCCAGGAAGGCGAACGCGCCGGTGATGATGCGTATCAGCCGCGAGGAGGAGCAATATATCGGCCGCGTGCGGACGAACATGACGGGCCGGGCGAAAATCGGATTCCGCAAAGACGGCCGCATCACGGCAATGGACCTGTTCATCGTGCAAGACAACGGTTCCTATGGCCGATGGAATGATTATGCCGGCGCCGGTATCGCGGTCTCGCTGACGTATCAGCCGTTGGCGATGCGGTGGCGCGGCGTAAGCGTCTTCACGAATACCGCACCCAAGATGCAGCAGAGGTCGCCCGGGCCAATGCAGGGCAACGGAATTGTCGAACCGGTCCTCACGAAGGCCGCCAAGCAACTGGGACTCGATCAGGTCGAGATCCACAAAATCAACGCGCCCGAAGGGAAAGCGTCATTCGGACCGGCCGGACCAAACGGCAAGCGTCCGTATGTGACAAGCGCATTCGTGAAAGAAGCGCTCGACCGTGGGGCCGAGCGGTTCAGGTGGGCCGAGCGCAAAGCACAGGCGGGACAGCGTCGCGGTTCGAAAATTCGTGGCGTCGGAGTCGCTGTGGGACCGCACGGGTCGGGCTCGATCGGTTACGACGGTATCATGACGATCCGGCCGGACGGGAAGCTCTACGTCCAGGCCGGAGTCGGCAACCTCGGATCGCATTCGGTGATGGACCTGGCGCGGGTCGCTGCGGATGTTCTGGCCATGCCGTGGGAGAGAGTTGAAGTCATCTGGGGCGACACAAGCAAGTTTCTGCCCTGGTCGTGTCTTTCGGTTGGAAGCCAGACAACGCACGCGATGTCACGGGCGAACCATGCCGCTGCTACCGATGCGAAGCGGAAGCTGCAGGAGATCGCAGCCAAAGATCTTGGCGGTTCGCCTGATGAATACGAACTCGGAAACGCGCGCGTGTATCACCGCGGCAACTCCGCTCGCGGCATGAGTTATGCGCAGGCCGCCACGCGGGCGATTGCTCTGGGCGGCAAGTACGATGGTCACGATCTGCCGGCCGACATCCACGATGTCACCAAACGCTCGGCCACCGGGCTAGCCGGGCTGGGACTCATGGGCGTTGCAAAAGATTCATATCCCCGCGACGGCGCGACGTGGTCGTTCGTTGCCGGGTTTGCGGAAGTCGAGGTCGACGTCGAGACCGGCAAGACCACGGTTATCGATTATCTTGGCGTGGGTGATGTCGGCACCGTCGTCAATCCGCGCAGCCTCGGTGGCCAGATTCTCGGAGGAAGCTGTCTCGGAATCGGGCATGCCCTCGCACAGAAGATGGTCTACGACCAGCACTATGGCATGCCTCTCGCCAAGCGGTTTCACTATAACAAGCCGCTCACAATTCTGGATATTCCGGCGGCGATGGATTGGGACGCACTGGACATGCCCGATCCTGAAACGCCTGTGGGCGCGCGCGGAACCGGAGAGCCGCCGGTCGGCGCGGGATATGGTGCGGTGATGAATGCGATTGCGAATGCGGTCGGCGAAGACGTTTTTCGCCGTGCCCCGGTTACGCCCGACGTTGTTCTGATGTCTCTCGAGCACGGCCGGCGCATGCACGAGCCGTTGAAAGCGCACGTGTAAGAGGTTTGAATGCGCCTGTAATTGATTCACATGATCTTAGAGAGGAGCAGTCATGGCCGTTATTCATGACGTGATGCCTGCATTCGAACTGTACCAGCCTGCCTCTGTGGCTGACGCCTTGAACCTTCTCGACCGCCACGGGCGCGATGCCTGGGTCCTGGCGGGAGGTTTGGACAGTTTTGATTGGTTGAAGGACCGCATCAAGCGGCCAAAGGCCGTGGTCGACCTGAGCGGAATTTCCGAACTGCAAGGTGTTCGGCAGACCGCGGATGGCCTCGAGATTGGCGCGATGACCACGCTCACAGACGTCGTGCGGCATCCGGTCATACAGGAAAGGTACGGCCTGTTGGCGGAGGCCGCCGAAAACGCGGCCTCTCCGCAAATTCGAAATCAGGGTACGATCGGCGGCAACGTCTCGCAGGACACTCGATGCTGGTATTACCGGACCGGATGGTTCTGTTACCGCGCAGGCGGAAATATCTGTTACGCGGACACGCCGGACGCGATGAACAGGGAACATGCGATTCTCGGCGCCGACCGCTGCGTCGCGGTCAATCCATCAGATACGGCGCCGGCGCTGATCGCACTCCAAGCATCGATGGTGGTTCGCTCGAAGAGCGGTGAACAAGTCGTGCCCGCAGAAGAATACTTCATCGGGCCGGGGACCGACATTACAAGAATGACCATCCTGCAGCCGGGTGACTTGCTTACCGCCATTCGCCTTCCAGATGCCTGGGCGGGTGCCCGCTTCTACTTCGAAAAGGTTCGTGACAGGAACGTGTGGGACTTCGCGCTGGTGAGCGTGGCCTCTGCGATGTCGGCAACCGGTGGAACAATCGATCGTCTTCGCCTGGCCGTCAATGGCGTAGCTGCGCGGCCGCTAAGATTGCGTGCAGTCGAAGAAGGCGTCCGGGGCAAAGCGCCGAACGAAGAGACTGCAAAGCTGGCCGGAGATCTCGCTATTCAGGGCGCCGCGCCGCTTCACCACAACGCATATAAGATTCCGCTGATGCGAAACCTCGTGAAGCGCGCTATTCGAGGGGAGGGCGCCTGATGGACTTTCTGACCTGGGGACACAGCCCATGGGGCGAGCGCATCCTTGCCCACATCTCATGGAACCTGTTCTGGGCTTCACTATTCGCAGCCGTGGTGTTTTTCGTGGCGCACGCCAGTTATATGGTCCTCTCCGCACATCGCAAGCGGCCGGCCGCCGAGACCGATGCGTTGGAAATCGAACATTCGGATTTGCCTCCGCAGATCGCGCGTCA
>Ga0137394_10002407_pt1 | contig 13849 bp, 9 predicted proteins | sample czobulk116metaG_FD_108278 | JGI IMG/M metagenome (GOLD analysis project Ga0137394, IMG submission 108278) | Vadose zone soil microbial communities from Angelo Coast Range Reserve, California, USA - czobulk1.16 metaG | ecosystem: Environmental > Terrestrial > Soil > Vadose zone | place: USA...
ACGCCCAGTGCGCAGCAGGATTGCGATCAATTCCGGATTGGTCAGCGCATCGGGACCTCGTGCGAGCAATTTTTCACGCGGCCGCTCATCCTGCGGCATCTCGCGGATTTTCAACTGCGACATATCAGAATCTGGAGGGTGGAGCTCCCGCGACGCCGAGCCCGAGTCTCGCATGAGCTCGACTCTCCATCAAGACATCAGACGCGAAGTTGATCAAACATCTCACACAGCGCGTCACCGAGGAAGAACAGTGCTTTAGCGTAAGGATTGGACCCGATTCCATCCAGCCCGCCTTGCGCCTCCCGAATCAAATCGCTGCCGGCTGCAATAGATTCATTTAGCGCGCCATTAGTCGCGCCATTCTTCAAGAGCTCAATCATTTCCTCGACTCGCTCCTCGAGCACAAGCTGGCAACATTGTTCCCGTTCAAACTCCGATGCTGAGCGCAGGAAGATCAAAACCGGCAGCGTGAACTTGCCTTTGCGAAGGTCGGTCCCGAGCGTCTTGCCAGTTGCTCTTTCATTCCCGGCAAGATCGACACAATCGTCATAGATCTGGTAAGCCGTGCCAATTTGAAACCCGAAATTCTTGAATCTTTGGATCACACCTGGGTCCGCCTCGCTGATTACGGCAGCCAGCTCCGCCGCCACTGAGAACAACGAACCCGTCTTCATTTCTACGATCCGCAAATAATCCTGAACGCCCAGGTTGAGATCGAATTTGCGTTGCGTCTGAATCATTTCGCCGGAGCAAACCGTTGCGGCCGTGCGAGCGATCGCTCGCCCAATGTCTGCGTTTTCAAAATTTGTCGATAACGTGAGCGCATGTGCAAAGAGGCAATCACCCAGCAAAACGCTGAGCGAATTTCCCCAGCGCGCATTCGCAGTAGGCTGCGCGCGGCGACGCTCCGCTTCGTCCATCACGTCGTCGTGCATCAACGTCGCGATGTGGATCAGCTCGACAATGACGGCGAGATCAATATGTCCCGAGTTAATCCCGCCAGTTGCGCCACCAGCCAGAAGCGTCAGCAGTGGCCGCAAACGTTTGCCCCGGCTGCCGACTGCGTACACCACGTAGCCTTCGATTGCCGGATCGAAAGCCGCCGCTTGCTGCGCAATGCGTGCCTCGACTTTTTCAAGATGCGGCTGAACCAACTTCGCCACTTTCGCCAGCGAGCCGGCGGCAGAAGCGGCCGCTGCAGTCCCAGTCAGGCTCGGCCGTGAACGCGCGAAGAGTTCCACGAGGCGAGAATAGCGGCGCGGGTTGTGTGTTGTCAAAGCAACACGAGCGTAAATTTTCAGGGAACACGCGCCAACTGGTCGGCAGCTTGCCCAGGGGCACTCAGCGTTTTCGCAGCCAACTTTCGGTGCCGTACTTTTGTTCAGCGAGTTCTCGCGCTCGGTTCAAAATTTTTTCGTCGACCTTTCGCTCGCTGCGATCTGTGGACAGCTCTCGTGCAAATCGTTGCGCGAGATCGCTCTGAAGATCGATTCCCTGAATGCTGCCCTGTTGTAGCAGACCGCGGCGGGTCCGGCGTTGGGCTGCGCCAGCGATTTTGCGGCCATCGATCATGACGTCCGCACGCACAGGGTTTGCAAAACAGCTGTAGCCGGCATCGCTAATGCCGGTCCGAGTGGCCACCGTCGCGCTGCCTGGGTCGGAGTCAACGACCCCGGCTACAACGGCGCGCCATCCTGTTTCACTCAACGCATCGCACAAGGCCTGGTGAATCTTTTCATAAATCGATATCGATGATTCAGCAAAGGCCCTGTCGCTGGTGGGAATCACGAGCGAATATGTCAGATCTTCTCCGTGAAACACAATTCCACCGCCAGTCCAACGGCGAACCAAATCGCGTTCGCACTGATACCGAGCGATATCGGTAAATCGGCCAAAGTATCCAAATGAGAGAGCAGAGGACCGCCAGCGATAAAAACGAATTAGCGGAATCGTGGCGTATTCGAGCAGCGCTTCGTCGATTGCCATGTTCATCGCGGCCGAGTGCGGCGTGTGGTCGTGATAGACATCCAGCGCAGCAAAAAGCGTCATTCCGAGCGAGGTCGAGAAATCCCGTGGAATTGCCTTGAAGGGTGCAACACGGGATGTCTCGACTTCGCTCGACATGACAGTTAGCAGCGAAGCTCTTCTAAAATCTTGTCGACCGCTTCTCGTGGATTTCGGTGGGCAGTAATCGGTCGGCCAATTACCAGGTAATCCGCGCCTGCGTCCAGAGCGTCGCGCGGCGACATTGTACGCTTTTGGTCGTTCGCCTCTGCCCCGCTGGGTCGAATTCCGGGCACAACGATCTTCATCTTGTGAGCGAATTCACGACGAAGAGGTTTGATTTCGTGCGGACTGGCTACAACTCCATCGATTCCCGCATCAACACCCAGTTTTGCCAGGCGCAGAACTTGATCGGCTACTCCGCTCGCGATTCCAATTTCGTGCTGCGTCTCTTCCGTCGAACTCGTTAGAACAGTTACACCGAGGAGCAACATATTGTTTGCTCGTGCCGTGGTTGCGGCGCGGATCATTTCGCTGCCGCCGCTCAAGTGAACGGTGAGCATTTGCGCACCAAGGCGGCCCGCGGATTCGACGGCTCGGGCGACCGTGTTTGGAATGTCGTGCAGCTTGAGATCGAGAAAAACCTTGGAGCCTGTGGACGAAACAGCACGCACAATTTCCGGACCTTCCGCGGTATAAAGTTGCAGTCCGATTTTGAAAAACGAGATTTGGCCGTCCAGCTCTTCAACGAGCTCAAGCGCTTGCCTTTTTGTAGGCAGATCCAGCGCGACGATGATGTTTTCAGCTGCTCTTGTCATCGCAGGTCCGTATTTGTCATGTCGCGCGAAGTCGAAACATCTCTCGATATTTTCGCCGAACAATAAGAGATTCCTCGACTTCGCTCGGAATGACAGAACAAATTGCAAAGAGCTATGCGAATCCTCGCTCCTGCGAAGATCAATCTATCGCTGAAAATCCTTGGCCGGCGGAACGATGGCTTCCACGAGCTCGACACGCTCATCGCGCGGATTTCGCTCTACGATGAGCTCAGAATCGATAAAGGTCGGCACGGAATCAAGTTTAGCTGCGACGATCCATCAGTCCCGCAAGGTGACGACAACCTGGCTGTCCGCGCGGCGAAGGCGTTCTTTGAGACAACTAAAATCGAGCCTGCGATTTCCATCGAGCTCAAGAAGAAGATTCCCCATGGCGCCGGACTGGGCGGCGGAAGTAGCGACGCCGCTTCCGTATTGCTGGCACTCAATGAACTATTCGACGCGAAATTATCGCGGGAGGCGCTCACTGAAATGGCGGAGCCGATCGGATCAGACGTTCCATTTTTTCTCTTTCGATCCGCAGCGTTGTGCAAGGGACATGGCGAAATGGTTTCGCCAGTGAAATTGAAGAGACAGCTTTCGATCCTGTTACTGAAACCAACGTTTGCTGTCTCAACAGTATGGGCATACTCGCGCTGGCAAGATTCTCGAGAAATTCCGGGGATTCGTTATGAAGCGCAGAAGTTCGCCGAACAGGCTTTCGTGAATGATCTTGAACGCCCGGTCTTCGAAAAATTTGTTTTTCTGGCGCAATCAAAAATGTGGTTGCTCAGTCAGCCGGAAGTCGGCGCAGCGCTCATGTCGGGTTCCGGTTCGACCATGTTTGCCGTGATGCGCGAAAATGCAGGCGCGGATTCTGTGGCGAAACGCGCCAAAGGAGCGCTCGACCCAGAACTGTGGACGTGCGCCTGCGAAACGATCTGATTCAAACCCGCGAGCGGCGGCGGCCGGTCCCGCGGCTGCGGGATGAATATTTCACCGGCCTTCGTTTTGGCTCGATTTTCGAAATGCCGGCGCCGCTTTTTACCTCCATGATCTGGTCGCGCAAAAGCGCCGCGCGCTCGAATTCGAGATTCGCAGAGGCTTCCTGCATCTCGTCTTCCAATTCGCGGAGCAATTCGGTCACATTGAAATCGCCGCCGGCCTCCTGAATAACGGAGGCAGCGATTTCTCGCCCGCGAAGAATGGTGTGCAGACTCTCCTGCACGGCGCGCCGAACTGTTTGCGGAGTGATGCCGTGCTTCTCGTTATATTCCAGCTGCTTCACGCGCCGGTATTCCGAAATCGACATGAGCCCTTCCATGCTTTGGGTGACCTGATCTGCAAAGAGCACTACTTCACCGTTCACATGTCGCGCGGCGCGACCTGCGGTTTGAATCAGAGAAGTCTCACTGCGCAAAAAACCCTCCTTGTCCGCGTCCAGAATGCATACCAGCGAAACTTCGGGAAGATCGAGGCCTTCCCGGAGCAAGTTGATACCCACGAGAATGTCAAAATCCGCCGCGCGCAATCCACGCAAAATTTCTACTCTCTCGATTGCGTCGATATCGCTATGCAAGTAGCGAACTTTCAATCCGACGTCGCGCAGATAATCAGCCAAATCTTCCGCTGTTCGCTTGGTCAGCGTTGTTACCAGAATTCGCTCGCCTTTTTCCACGCGCTGACGACAGAGTTCAATCGTCTCGTCGATCTGATTCTTGAGCGGCTTCAGCGTGATTTTTGGATCGAGAAGCCCAGTAGGGCGGATGATCTGCTCGACAACGAGCTGCGCACCCGGCGTGTGCACGTCGAATTTTTCCGGCGGCTCATCCGTACGCGAAACCCGAACTTCTGAATTGGACCTTGAGCGTTGGACGCGTGCTCGCGACTTATCGGAGTTGAGCGCGTGCTCACGATTTATCGGAGTCGAGCGTTTTTCACCGGCTACGGCAAACGGCACAAGTTCAGCTTCCCCGATCCGTTGTCGCCGGTGCGGCATATATCCTTTGTTTCCAGCGACGCTGTTTTGAATTTCAAATTCTGCCGGCGTCGCGCTGACGTAAACGAGCTGGTTCGTCAGCTTCATGAACTCGTCGAAATTGAGCGGCCGATTATCGAGGGCGCTGGGCAGGCGGAACCCGTAATTTACAAGGACGGTCTTGCGGGAGCGGTCGCCCTCGTACATCCCGCCGATCTGTGGGATCGTGGCGTGCGATTCATCGATGACTACCAGAAAATCTTTCGGAAAAAAATCGATGATCGTGTACGGCTTGGAGCCCGGTGGCCGAGCGGACAAATGGCGCGAGTAATTTTCGATTCCGTTGCAGAACCCCATTTCCTGCAACATTTCCAGGTCGTATTCGGTGCGCATGCGCAGGCGCTGCGCTTCCAGAAGTTTGTTTTGTGACTCGAGTTCTATAATTCGCTCTTCCAATTCGTCGCGGATCGTGCGCAACGCACGATTGAGTTTGTCCGCCGGAGTCACGAATTGCTTGGCAGGATAAAACGTAATCACGGACAGCGATTCGTGCGCGTGCCCGGTCAACGGATCAAATCGCGTGATCGCTTCGATTTCGTCGCCGAAGAATTCAATCCGGATGCCTTCTTCGTCAGCGGAACCGGGATAAACTTCCACGACGTCGCCTCTGACGCGGAACCTGCCGCGTGCGAAGTTAACGTCGTTGCGCTCGTATAACATCTCGATTAGACGACTGAGCACGGCTTCGCGCGAGATGTGCTGTCCGCGTTTTACGGTCAGCAGCATCTGTAAATAATCTTCCGGCGAAGTGACGCCGTAGATGCAGGAGACACTGGCTACCACGATTGTGTCACGGCGCGAAAGCAGCGCGCTGGTCGCGGCAAGCCGTAACCGCTCGATCTCTTCATTAATGGAGGAATCCTTCTCAATGTAGGTGTCGGAGCGGGGGATATAAGCTTCAGGCTGGTAATAATCGAAATAACTGACGAAATACTCGACAGCGTTCCGCGGGAAGAATTGCTTGAACTCGGAGTAAAGCTGGGCGGCCAGCGTTTTATTGTGCGAAATGACGAGCGTAGGCCGGTCCAGTTGCTGGATTACGTTTGCCATAGTGAAAGTCTTGCCCGAACCGGTGACGCCCATCAGCGTCTGATGCCGGTTACCGCCTTCAACGGACTTCAGCAGCTTGGCAATCGCCTGCTCCTGGTCTCCGCGCGGTTTGTAGTTCGACTGGAGCTGAAAGGACATTCAACAATCTAGCAGCGAGTACTGATAATTCCCAGTGGTCGTCTGGTGACGATGAGCTTTAAGTGGTCCAGATTTGTCCCAGGACTCTGCGGAAGTTCCCGCCGAGGATCAGTTCGATATCTGCGTCACTGTACCCACGGCGAATCAGACCGTCAGTGATGTCAAACACGCGCTTATAGTGGTTTACGCCATCCGTATCCATTTTGTCGCGGAAAGCGTAACTGGATTTGTAGAGGCTCCTTAACCATTTCTTATAGTCGTCTGGGAGCGCGTCGTAACCATCGAGATCGATATCGCTGCCTATGCCTACGTGTTCGACCCCGACCAGCTTGGCGACATGATCGTAATGGTCGAGCACGTTCTCTATCGTCGTGGGTTCCTTGGGAGAGACGAAATTGCGGACGCCAGTGATACCCATAACTCCGCCTTTTGCTGACATCTTGCGGATCGCTTCGTCGGTTTTGCACCGCGGCTGGTCAGGATTGAAGGCGCGACAATTTGCATGAGTGATCAGGACAGGCGCTTTAGAAATTTCAAATGCATCAAGGGTAGTGCGGTCGCCGCAATGCGCGACGTCGACCGCCATTCGTACTTTATTCATCCGATCGATGATGGTAACGCCGAAATCACTGATTCCATCGTCGCGCCGCTCCGTGCTTCCGTTGCCGATCAAGTTGCGGGTGTTATAGGTCAGCAGCGATATGCGTTGCCCGAGTTGATAGAAACGATCGACGTCGTCCGGGGTCCGAAAATGCTCCGCGTTTTGCAGGCCCAGTATAATACCGATTTTGCCTGAGCTCTTCGCGGCGTCGATGCCTGCCGCGTCGTCCACGCGCATGAGGTGTTCCCCGTGATGCGCAATAAATCCATTCCACAAACCGAGAAACCACATCACCTGGTCGTATGCATTTGGTCCGACCGTTCCTACTCCGACGTGCATCACGTCGATTCTGGAATCTTTAAAGCGCTGAAAATCAGCAACAGTAAATGTCTCGGGGTTCGTGAACCAGGTCGGGCGCTTGTCTCCCTTGAATGGCGCCAGCACCCCAAGCAGCGTGAAGGGGTTAAGCATATCCACGACCGTGCTGCGCTGGACCAGATCGATGGCGCGGGCTGAGTATTTGGTTGCGCTTTCCGCGAAGAGCTGAAACCAGCCGCGATTGATCGTGGACGCGGTGATTGTCGCTGCGGCAACACCTAGCAAGCGCTTCAAGGACTGACGGCGTGTTATCATGCCTGGGCTTTCTCGGCAATTTGTCTCGATTTTAGGGTCAGTTGACAGAAAAACCAGTTTTCTGAAATTATGGGTCGGTCAAGACAACGCTCGATTTGCCTGACGAGCTCATAACCGCGATTAGTTGTGCTCCCGGTCGATGCTGATATCATCGTTTACCTCTTGGTCTTTGGCGACCACACTTCAGCTGTGCCAACGTTAATGCAGTCGTTAGCGGAAGCATTGGCAACGCCGTGATGCATACTACGAGAATGGGCAGAGCGCGGTTATGAATTTGAAAAATTGCTTGGCAGGCTGAAACGATATGTCCACTAGCGCTGGGGCCGGTGTGCGGCTGGAGATCGGTCATGTCTTGTTTATGGACTCGGTCGGCTACTCCAAGTTACTCTTGGACGATCAGCGCGAGCTGTTAGAACGCCTGACTGAAATCGTTCGCAATACCGAGCAAGTTCGCGCTGCGGAAGCGACAGATAAACTGATTCGTCTTCCGACCGGAGACGGAATGGCGCTGGTTTTTTTCAACAGCCCCGAGGCGCCCGTGCAATGCGCGATCGAGGTCGCTGAAAAGCTAAAGCAATATCCTGAGCTGAAGCTTCGGATGGGAATTCACAGCGGGCCGGTCAATGAAGTTCGCGATGTCAATGGTCGAGCAAATGTTGCGGGCGCAGGAATTAACATTGCGCAACGGGTGATGGATTGCGGCGATGCAGGCCACATCCTCCTTTCCAAGCGGGTCGCCGAAGACATGGCGCATTCTCGCCAATGGCGGACCTATTTACATGATCTAGGCGAGTGCACCGCAAAGCATGGTGTCCCCATATTCATCGTGAATTTCTACACGGATGAAATTGGGAACGCGGAATTGCCGGAGAAGGTCAAGCAACGGCAATCGGAGCAAGCTGCGCAGGCGGCAGATGAGTCATCGATTCCTCCACGCAAATATCTGTTGATCGCTGCCGCTGTTCTCTTGATCGCCGTCGGCAGCTTTGGCGTTTGGCTCTATTTCAAACAAACGGCAGTAACATCGCTGGTAGCGGAGAAAACTATTGCGGTCTTGCCATTCCAAAACTTCAGCCCGGACAAAGACAACGCATTTTTCGCAGACGGCGTTCAGGACGACATCCTCACCAGTCTGGCAAAGATCAAAGACCTCAGGGTCATCAGCCGGTCGTCTGTGATGAAGTTTCGCGACGCTGCAGCACAGAATCTGCGCGCGGTCGGCAAGGCGCTTGGCGTAGCAAACGTCGTCGAGGGCAGTGTGCGGCGGGAAGGGGACCGGGTAGTGGTCAATGTGCAATTGGTCGATGCGCAGAGTGCCCGGCAGATCTGGGCGAACCGTTACGACCGCACCCTGGCTGATTCGCTGGGATTGCAAGGTGAGTTGGCCAGTGAAATCGCCGACGCCCTGCGAGCTACGCTGAGTACGGATGAACAGGCGCGAGTAACAGCCAAACCCACGAAGAATCCGGATGCATATGTGTTTTATTTGCGGGCGAATCAGATCTCGCGAAACCCCGACATGGTTCTCGAGGATTACAAAGCCGCCGAGCAACTTTACATGCAGGCGGTCGCGCTCGACCCGGATTTCGCGCTCGCCCATGCGCGGCTTGCGTCCGTTTGTGCTGAGGTTTTCCATTACTACGAACCGACCGAGGAATGGAAAACCAAAGCTCGCACCGAAGATCAAATTGCTTTGCGTCTCCAACCCAACCTGGCAGAAGCACATTTTGCCCTTGGGCAGTGTATCTATTGGATGGATCAGGATTACGGGCGGGCTCTCGAACAATTCGATATCGCCGCTCGTTTAGCGCCGAGCAACGGAGATATTGCTCGTTTGATTGCGGCCATTAAACGCCGCCAGGGTAGGTGGGAACAAGCGCTCGAGGAATATGAACGGGTTGCCAGGCTGGATCCACAAAACCCAAATACCGTCCGCGAACTTATCTTTATCAACACTGCAATGCGCCGCTGGCCAGAAGCGGCACTGTGGGCAGAGCGAATGCGCACGATGGCTCCGGCGTCGTTCGTTGCGAAAATTCAGAGTGGATACGTCGATTTTTGGTGGAAGGGAGATACCCAATTACTAAAGTCACTTCTGGATACCGTCCCGGCAGCTAACGATCCGGATGGCGCTGTCACTGCCTGCCGATGGGAAGCAGCAATGCTGAAACGCAATTATTCTGAGGCCAAAAATGTTCTGCAAACTTCGTCGCTCAATGAGCTCTCGTACACGAACGCTGGCACGACACCGATAAGCTTTTTCGAAGGCTGCATTTTTCTCGCACAGGGCGATAATGTGAATGCTCAGAAGGCATTCGAACTCGCAAGACCCGAGTTTGAAGCGGCTGTGAGAGAGGCGCCCGAAAGCGCCTATCGACACGCGAATCTCGGTTGGTTGTACGGCTTTATGGGGCGGAAAGACGACGCGATCAGGGAGGGACAACGCGCGGTCGAACTCAAACCAGAGTCGAAAGATGCAGTCGACGGTGCCCTGATGAATTGCTATCTCGCATTGATCTACACGCGTGTCGGAGAGAAGGAGCTCGCCATCCCATTGATTACACGCCTTCTCAAAACCCCGGGCGCAGTGGACAGCGTCGATTACAGCATAACCGTTAACGATCTGAAATATCGCTGGGAATGGGACCCTATTAGGACCGATCCGCGTTTTCAAAAACTCCTCGAACACCCAGCGAAGTGACTCGTCGGCGCTTAACCTACGTCAGGTATGGGCTGACTCTGGTGCAATCGAATTCAATTGCTCGCCCGCTTCAATCGAACTCCGAACTTGTCGATTGCCAACGGCCGACAAAATATGAGGCTTAATCTGCCAACCGAGCAGTGAATCCCCAAAAGTTTTTTTCCGAGCTAAAACGACGAAGAGTTTACAGCGTCGCCCTCGCCTATCTAGTTGCTGGGTGGGCGCTCGCTCAAGGCATTGCTCAGGTCTTGCCGGTGTTCAACATCTCGAATTTGGTCGTGCGCCTTATCGTGCTGCTAATCATACTGGGATTTCCAGTCGCGCTCGTACTCTCTTGGTTTTTTGATCTCACTCGATATGGAATTGTCCGAACGCCCGATCTCGACACTCGCCGTATCGATATTGTCCACTCGCAGCCTGATTCCGGTCGAGCGGATTCAACCGAAAAATCGATCGCGGTTTTACCATTCAACGATTTAAGCCCGTCCAAAGACCATGCCTACTTCGGCGAAGGTATTGCGGAAGAGCTTCTGGGAGCGCTGGCGAAAGTTGATGGTCTGCGTGTCGCGGCGCGGCGGTCTTCATTCTGGTTTAAGGACAAAGTGGCCGAGCTTGGCGAAATCGCATCAAAGTTAAACGTTGGCCACGTGCTTGAGGGTAGCGTTCGTCGCGATGGCAATCGAGTGCGTATTACTGCGGAACTAATCGACGCCTCCGACGGATTTACCATGTGGTCAGAAACATATGAGCGCGAAATGCACGGAATTTTTGCGCTACAGGATGAGATTACTCGTTCCATTGTCGATACTCTCAGGCTCAAACTGGCGATCTCGCCGTCGCGTCCAGCTCGAAGCACGGCTGCCTATGATGCCTATCTGGAGGGACTGGTTTATTCCGACAGAAACACCGAACCCGAATTACGCAAGAGTCTCGAATTTTTTCAGGACGCGCTTGCGATAGATCCCAGGTTTAGTCGGGCGTGGACCGGGATTGCGAAGACATGGCTATGGCTGGCTGACGCTTATGTGCCGCCGCTTGAAGCGTATTCGAAGGTCCGCGATGCCGCTGTTCGTGCTTTGGAACTCGATGAGGAGGAAGCAGAGGCCCACGTCTATCTCGCCGAGACCAAACGTATCCTCGACTGGGACCTTGATGGAGCGGAGGCGGAATTCAATCGCGCAGTGGAAATTGATCCGAATTCGACACCATCCAACTACTTTGTTGCGGCCCTACACGCCTCTCGAGGTGATCGCGACAAAGCGCTGGCGTACTTGCAGCGCACATCGAAGATCGATCCGGCGTCGCTCTGGGTAAGTAACTTCGCCTGCGAGCTCTACCGTTATTTCGGTCTTTACGACGAAGCGATCGCAGCCGGAGAGCGAGCGCTCCAGCTAGATCCAACATTTGCCCACTATGGTGAGCCGGCGCTTGGAGCGTTGTATCGCGAGATGGGGCGCTTCGATGATGCAATTGCACTCTACCGAAAGGCACGAGAATTCACTGGGAGGCCAGGGTTCGGTCTGGCGATCACTTACGCGCGCATGAAGCAGCGCAAGGAGGCGCTGGAAACTCTTGATCAAGCCATAGCAGGCTGGGGCTATCGACCGGGTGATGCAATTGCGCACGTGCACGTAACGCTTGGCGCGCATGACGATGCAATTCGCGAACTCGAACGCGCATGCGAGCAGCGCTCCTCATCCCTGCACGGCGTCGGCATCGCTCCCGAATTTGTGCCGCTTCGTTCGGACAAACGTTTCAGGTCAATTCTTCAAAGAATCGGACTCGAACCCGAAAAGGTTTTCGCAGCGACAGCGGCCTGATCATTGCACAATCGCATCTGGCCCGTGCCCGTGAGAGCGTACACCGTATTTGTTTAAATCCTGCTGCGCCACGTGCATTCCGTAGAGCAGGATCGCAATCAAGCCGAAGTATAATATCGACATCGTCCAGCGTTGAGCCGGTGTGACTTCGAAGTACCGCTGTTCTTCCTCGGTTCGTTTGCGGAAGAGCGAATAGATCCGCGGCAGTGATAAGAGTACAATCAACCAGATGATAAAGTTTGGATATTTCCACCCGAACCAGACGAGCAATGCGAATCCTGGCAACCAAAGCCAGCGCGAGAGAGCGGTTACGATGCGCCCGCCGTCGAGCATTCCGACCGGAGTCAGGTTAAATAGATTCAGAAAATATCCAAACCAGGCGAGCGCGATGAATAGCGGCGCGGCAAAGACTTCGCCCACGAAGTTGCAAACCAACGCGCCAAGGCTCCCCAGCATCGGACCGCCGATCCCGACGCATGCTTCCATCCAGGCATTGCGCGGCGCTTCTTTAAGCGCGATGAACGCGCCCATAAATGGAATAAAAACAGGCGCGCCGACTTTGAGTCCGAACTTTTTGGCGACAAGCAAATGGCCGGTTTCGTGTACCAACAAAAGCAGGACAAAACCCAACGCGAATTGCCAGCCCCAAATCTGGGTATAGACCCAGATCATCAGCAGCATCGTTCCGCCGGATTTCAGCAGGATCGGTAGGAATTTCAGAAGCGGAAGAACAGCAAACTTCAATTTCGCGAAAAACTTCGCGATCAGAACTCCGACTACTGCAAACGGTCCCAGCGCTTTTTTTACCCGGCTCCAGGCCGTCTCCTCGGACGGAGCTTTGTACTCCTCGGTTGCTTCAGTTTGAAGGTTCATCACTTCGTGGACGTTGATTCCTAAATCGTTGAATCGTTAAATGGGCAGTCCGTTTTACTCTTTAACTGTTCAGTTCGTTAAAAACATCGCCCAGATGATCAAGAATGTCGCGCGGCAGTAACGATTGCTCGCTCTGGTTACCATTAAAAATTGCGATTTCCGCGGCGCGCCCGCATAACCATGCGCCGAGTCGCGCCGCATCATAAAGAGACAAACCTTGTCCTACCAATCCTGCGCAGACTCCGGTGAGAATATCGCCCATTCCGCCGGTGGCCATTCCCGGATTGCCGGTCGTGTTGTAGCTTAGCGGGCGATCCCGTTCAGCCACGATCGTCCGGCTGCCTTTCAGTAACAGCGTTACCGGAAAACGCTGGCAGAATTTCGTTGCCGTTTTGGCGCGTGTTTCTTTTTCATCGGGCCAAAGTCGTTTCATCTCGCCAGGATGCGGCGTGAGCAACCGTTTACCCTTGCAACGTTTGAGCGTGGAGATTTTTTCCGCCAAAATATTCAGACCATCAGCGTCAATCACCATGGGTTGCTTCGCTTTTTCGATCAGTTCCAGAATTTCGGCAGAGCGGGATTTTCCAAGACCAGGTCCCACTGCCCAGACGTCGGTTTTTTCTTTGAGCAAATCGCGGTAAGACTTGAGTGGCTTGACCATTGATTCCATTGGCGCGGCGTCGGCGACAATTTCGTAGATTTCTTCGGGGACAAAAACCTCGACGAGTCCTGCGCCTGCACGCAGCGCGCCCTGCGAAGTCATCAGCGCTGCGCCGATGAATCCCCGGGAACCGGCAACAACACCAATGCGTCCACACTGATTCTTGTATGTGCTGAATTTGCGCCTCGGCAGCAATTCACGAAGAGATGACAGGGCAGCGACAACTTCTTTCGCTTTTTTTTCCGGAGCGCGCAGTTCATCCAACTGCACAACTTCCAGCCTGCCCACGAAGTTCAGCGCGTCGTCGGCCAGCAGTCCTGGCTTTGCGAATCCAATCGTGACGGTAAAATCCGCGATGACACAGTCGCGATCGGTTTTACCCGAATCGCCGTCGAGACCGGTCGGAAGATCGACAGCAAACACATAGGCACCCTTGTTTGCCCGCAAGTGATTGATGCAACGGCAGGCCGCGCGAATCGGATCGCGTAGGGGCGGCTTCGCGCCGAGTCCAAGCA
>Ga0137394_10002408_pt1 | contig 13847 bp, 7 predicted proteins | sample czobulk116metaG_FD_108278 | JGI IMG/M metagenome (GOLD analysis project Ga0137394, IMG submission 108278) | Vadose zone soil microbial communities from Angelo Coast Range Reserve, California, USA - czobulk1.16 metaG | ecosystem: Environmental > Terrestrial > Soil > Vadose zone | place: USA...
CGGATACAAGAATGATAAGCTTCACTTAGTCGATCTGCAGGAGTTGATCGGTTGGCATAGGCGGGGCGTGGAAGTTTGATTCGCGGTTTTCCCCGGTTTTGCACGGGTTTAGTGGTGCGTCCGCTTGGGAATCACCGAGGCGGTTGCGTGCGGAGGGTCCGGAATTTTGTGGCCCACCAGCCGTGAAAGTGGAGGGCCGCTTCGTCGCGACCTTTGGCTTGTTTGCCGCGACCGGCTGACCATTTCTATTTTCGGCGAGGAGTTCCAGTTCAGCCAGTTGCTGGTTAGCGGCTCGCTTCGTTGCGCGGGTGATGACGGACTCCGCAGGAACGTCTCGCATCGTCATTGGACCGAGTTTGCTTTGCCTTCTGTGATTGCGACGTCCGGTGGCGGTTTAAACAGCGCCTGGTTGAACGGAAGGCCTGTCTGGTAGCTCATGTAGCGCACTGATATGATGTTCTTTTCGTCCTTAAAGATTTCTAGCTGGAACGGTATGGATTTGTCGGTTCGGACGTAGAGCACGAGGCGGTATGCATAGTGTCGAAGCTCGAAGGGCTTGCAGCGTTGACCATCGACCGATTTTAGAGGAAGGGTTTTTGCCTTTTTGCTACGAAAGAAATCCAGCTCTTTGCCGAACTCTAGTGGAGCAAACTCGTTGGGCGACGTGTGCCGTGGCAAGACATTGTGGTGAACTACGAAGGTGGGCCCGCGGTCGACAAAATGCTGTGCTCGACGGTCAAGTAGATTGACCATCCAGACGTCTGGCTCGTTGACGATGATTAAGCCATGGATTGCTCTTGTGGGATCTGGTTGTTCCTCGATCCGTGAGTACGTTGTGCCTGCGGTGTACAGTATCCGCGGCTTCGCTGGGAATGGTTCCTTCGGTATCCTTGAAGAGAGGTCCCGGTATTCGATCCGAGTCATTGTTGGCTGGGATTCTGCCGGAGCGGCCACTCTGGCACCCAAAACCAGGCCAAATAATACGAGGATGATTTTCAAGCTAACTTTGCTAATCTACCGGTCGCTGTTTTTGGGTGCGATTTAATTTTATGGAGAGGCCGGTTAAGGGTGCAAGCGGGCGCGCGAAGCTGCGGATTTCGATCCTCTTGCTGGTGGCGGTCGTCTTAGCGGTTGTTCGGTTCGTCCTTTGGGGACCATCGTCGGATCGCGTTACATTTCGCGTAGTGGACGCAGCAAGCGGAGAGGTGCTCACAAATGCGATGGCTGTCAGTTATGGGCGATGGACGCCGCTGGGAATTGAGAAGTTACACTTCGCGGTTTTGGATCCTTGGAAAACTAAGCGTTTGGCGGGTGTGAATGGTACGTTTTATGGGTTTAGGGTGCCGCGCCAAAGCAGCAGCGCGTTTGAGCGGATTACGTTTCATAACGACGGCTACGGCGCTGCGATTTTCACAGTCGCTAATGATGGATACCAAATCAACTATTCAGGGCGTCCCTTACTCCTTGTGCCGCGGACAAACTTGATCACGGTCGCACTCGAAGCGAGAGAGCGGCCCGGGGGAGCGCTCCGGTAACCCGGCCGGTGAGTTAGTCGCGATTTGTGCGACGGACGCGGGACCGGGATTCTGCTGCTGGTTCCAGCGATAAGAGCAAACCAAAAGGCTTTTAAATCATCCGTGGCGGGCTTAGTCTCGGCATTCCCGTTCTCCTATGAATGAGTTCAAATTGCCTGCCACATGGGACCGAGGTAAAGCCGTACGGTTTACGGTCTTTGATTACAATAACGGCCAAGGTCAAATTGAAGTTGAACCAGGTTTGCGCTTTTTCGTTTTATGGCTAGCAGCCCTCGGTGCTAGAAGCCGCTGCGGTTGCGAGGGACACGCCGGCGGGTTCATCGACAAAGAAATGGGAGCTCGACGCGTCCCTTGGGCGTTCTATCTTACGTTTGACGGGCCACAATGGCTTGCTCACAGAATTGCTTGTTCGGAGCATTTCCGCGTCATGGTGTGTCCGGATTTTGATAGGTGGGTGGTACACCTTGAGCCTGCGGTGACAATGAGACAGCGGGATTGCTGGCTAAGCAAAGAGGCTCTTACTTGGTCGGAAAAGTTCAAAACGCTCATCTCAATTCGCAACCTCCACAAGACCGTCAAGCTTCTGCCTGGATGAACGGCTTGAAATCGCTGCCTCTTCGGTAACCAACATTGTCAACACCGTGGAATGGTGACGCGCGGCGCGATCCGGGAAGCGGTGCTATTTCGGGTTCGGCTTAGACCTCAGTGTTGCCTGGGGTAAAACCCGGCTAATCGGTAAGGTTATCGCCTGTATTTGTCGATAGCTAGTAAGTGCGACATTTTTTCATGAAAGCAGAACGTGTGGGAGAATTTGAGGGATTAATAGGGCTTAAGCAAAAACGCCTCATCCAACTGGGTGAATCCCTTCAAAACGCTTTCTCCACGAAAGTAAGAACAACCTTTCAGGGGGAACGATTAATAATTGAGATCGACGGCAAGACGGTATGGCTTGACGCCGATCTCCGGATCACTGGAGAGGCCGTTACTCCCTCGTAATTGCCGTGATTAAATAGGCGTAGACAAAAGAGCAGGAATCATCTCCACCACCTGAACCGCCCTTGCATCCTTGGTCTAAGAAGTACTTTTCAATTTCCCGTGCGTCCTGATCATTAACCGCTTTGCGGTAAATGTACCAGTGATTGTCTCTAGGAACATTGTGATCCCGAAAGAGCCGCTGGTTTACGTCAGACGCAATCCCGACGTACCAATTCGCGAGTAGACCGCCTTGTTCACGGATATGCGCAGCTACCTCCTGCGCTATGAGGTTTTTACTTCTACCTGCCATAAGTATTTTACGATTGACTAATAAGAACTCGGTTGACGCCGAATGAACCGTTGGTGCAGGATGGCTTTCCGTCAGTATCCCGCACCGCTCACCGGTGCCCTTTGCCCTGAGTCCAATCCAGCAAAGGAAAGCTATGGGGCCATCTGCCATCTCAGTGGCAGATGGCCGTTTTACTTTCGTGGTCGATCAGAGGATAGAGGCAAAAATGTGTCAAGTTTTTCCTTGCGCTGCATAATACATATTGTCATTGTCTCGGCCTAGACGGAACAATTTATGCCTGATGCCATAGAAACAGCCAAGTTACTGCGAGACAGCAAGTTACAGCAGATGAGAAAAAATGACAGTGAGATAAACCAACTTCAGAGGGACAACGAGGAGCTACAGTGCCACGTAGACGCCCTGGAGCAGCTTCTCAAAGAAGTCTCGCCTGGTTCACCAGATCAGCCCGCGCGCCTATTCTCTAAATACGCGAACATGAGTTTGTCCCCTGCCGTGCTGGATATGATTGAAACATCGGCGCGTGCCGAGGGAGGAGGCACGCGGCTTGGTTTCTTGGTGCCAGAGATCATAGAGGCTTTGCTTGCAGGCGGATTTGAGAGCGACGCCAAAGAACTTTACCCGAGTGTGTACTCCGTTGCGATGCGCCTTGTGAAACAAGGGAAAATTAGAGAAGGGAAGAAAGACGGCAAACGCTCTTTTATGAGCAAACAACCATTTTAAAGATTTACCCCGCTAACACTTTCGAGCTCTCAAGACCTAACCGACCGAAGCAAAGGACTCCAAATCCAGTGCGCAAAGCCCTGTCAGTGCTTGTAACACCGGCAGGGCAGAACCAAAGGCCGAAGCCTTCAGGAATTCACCTTACGCTGCGGCAACCCGGCTCTTGCATTTCCTCATTTAATTCCATTATGGTCGGTTAGAAGGGGACATAGCTTAGGGCGTCGGTGCAACGAAAGGCGCAAAAATGAAAACGACAGCGCGGCAGACTTTGGCAGTGGCAGCAGGGGTCGGTTTTGGACTGGTCATTGGGCTTCTGGTGGGTGGACAACCTCCCGCGGCAAAGCAACAGGGCGCATCCGGAGTCATCTCTGCGCCAATTCCGGCTCCGATCTCTACTCTCGCGACACAATCCAATCTGAGGGTGGGCACGGTCACGGGCTCCAGCGGGCTATTCATTCCGAGCATTGCTTTCAGCAATCAAGCAACCCCGAAAGCTCCAGGGTCAACTACCGATCAATTGCAGGTTTCAGAGACCATTTTGCGGCAGCAGCTACAGTTTATCCGGACGCAGTTCAATTCGAGTCGCAAAGGATTCACGCGAAGTTCCACCAACGAATTTCTTTACGATAAGCTTCTGCCTCGTGACGCGGTGGGGCCACGGTCGCGTCTCAACTACGATTTGATTGATTTCCGGGCGAGCCCGCCTGACTTGAGGAAGTGATTAGCTTGCTGAGACAAGGCGGGTGGGCCAGTCCGGGCGTTTACAAATGCGAGCCGCCGCCGGGACTGCGCACTCGCAAGATAGGAAAATGGTAGACAGGAAAATGCCGAGGTCGACTCGAAAACACCGCAAAGACACAGCGCAGCGGAGCCGCAACCCCAAACCTTACAGGAGGCGACTGAGCAAACGGAGGGAAGGGCCGCAAAAACAGACAAAAAGTCGCAAAAAGGAAAAGGCAAACGAGAACGGCAAAATGATAGAGGGCAAAATGATGGGATCTTTTTGCGCGCGAGAGCAGGGGTAGAAAATTGACATTTACCTACAGAGTCAGTCTCGTGGTTTTCCCTGATCGTTTTCTCATTCCTCTTTGCGATCTCGACCTGTTGCGGTGGGAATCAGAGGGCACGTGAATCTCACGCGCGCGGGCGCGATTGCGTTACAATTCTGTTGCAAAGTTTTTACGGTTCTGGTTAACTCCGCCCCGTTCCCAAGATAGACATGTCTACCGCCCTGTTTAGTGCTGCGGTCCACATTTGCGCAATAGACACGCGCAAGGTGTTTTCATTCCGACAACAAGGATCAGTTTTTTCCTATTCCCGTTAGAATTTTATTGCACGCAATTTACAATTCTGGTTAACTTCCCACGTTCACCCCGGGACCCCATGTCTCTGCCCTGTTTAGTGCTACGGCTACCGTCTGCGCAACAGAAACGCGCAGGCTGCTCTCATTCCACGACAAAAGGATCAGAATCCAATCCTTCAACCATGAACTCTATCAAAAAAAGTTTACACACCGGCAAACTCAACGCGTTTCTCGGTACTTTCGGACTCAAACTCTGGCTTATCCTGGCCACGTACCTCCTTGGCGCCGTGCCCCTTTCGGCAGCCATTCCGACGATTACTGCGCAGCCGGCCAGCCAGTCGGTTTCGCCAGGGGCGAGCGTCACTTTCAACGTGACGGCTGAGGGTAATGAGCCGCTGACATATCAATGGAAGAAGGGCGGCTCGGAAATCCTCGGAGCAACCAGCAGTTCTTACGCGATTAACCCGGTTCACGGGTCGGACGCAGGAAATTATCTAGTGACGGTAAGCAATGGGGACGGTTCCGTGGACAGCGACACCGCCACGTTGACCGTCAGCCCCGAGATTACTGGGCAACCGCAGAGCGTGAAAACCAACGTGAACAGCACCGTGACGTTCAGCGTGACAGCAACGGGAACAACGCCGTTGAGCTACCAATGGAAGAAAGGCGGGACCGATATCGACGGGGCGACCGCTTCGAGCCTGACAATTGCCAGCGCGCAGACCGGCAACGAAGCCAATTATACGGTGGTAGTCAGCAACAGTGGCGGTTCGGTTACCAGTTCGGCTGCGACCTTGTCGCTCTGCCGTGATTTCGGGGACGCACCCGACGGGCCCTATCCAACCTTGCTGGCCAACAATGGAGCGCGGCACTTGATCGTGGCTGAGTTCCATTTGGGCACGCACGTGGATGCGGAAATCGACGGGCAACCGAACAGCACCGCCACCGGGGACGATCTGGCCGGGACACCGGATGACGAGGATGGAGTGACGTTTACCACGGCGCTGATCCAGGGACAACCGGCCACGGTCGAAGTCGTGGCGTCGGCAGCGGGCAAACTGGATGCGTGGCTGGATTTCAATGGCAATGGAAACTGGGGAGACGCGGGCGACCAGATTTTCACCAGCACGAGCCTGGTGGCAGGCTTGAACACGTTAACGGTTTCCATTCCGTTAAGCGCGACGGCTGGAAATACCTTTGCGCGATTCCGTTTCAGCAGCGCGGGCGGATTGGCTGTGACGGGCGAAGCGGCGGATGGTGAAGTGGAAGATTACCAGGTTACGATTGGCCCGGCGACACCGCCATCAATCACGCAGCAACCGGCCAATGCGATAGTTTGCGCCGGCAGCACGGCGACATTCACGGTGACAGCGGCAGGAGACCCGCCGCTGACCTATCAATGGTATTTCAACACGACGACGTTGATCCCTGGCGCGACGAGCGCTTCCTACAGCGTGGTAAACGCGCAGGCGGCGAACGCCGGCAACTACTCCGTGAATGTGAGCAATGCTTCGGGCGACGCGACCAGCAGCGAGGCCAGCCTGACGGTGAATTCGCTGACCACCGCGAGCGGGCCTGCGAACCTGACGGTCAACCAGGGCCAAACCGCGACATTCACGACGGTGGCCGGCGGGACCGGACCGTTCACATACACCTGGAAGAAGGGAGTAACGCCGCTGCAAGGGCCGGATGGAAACAATTCTTATACGATCGCATCTGCGCAAGCCTCGGATGCGGGCACCTATTCAGTGGAAGTGCAGGGGGCGTGCAATTCGGTGACGAACTCGGCGACTTTGACGGTGATTATTCCGCCGGCGATCACGCAGCAGCCGCAGAGCCTGACGAGGACAAACGGCGGGAGCGCCACGTTCAGTGTGACGGCATCGGGAACTGCGCCGACTTATCAATGGCGCTTTAGCGGGAACAACATCTTGGGGCAGACCGCGAGCAGCCTGACGCTGGCCTCGGTGTCACCGGGGCAGGCCGGTCCTTACAGCGTGGTGGTAAGCAACGCAGCCGGGCTGGTGGTAAGCGACACAGCGACGTTGACCGTGCTGGTGCCGGCGGGAATCGACACGCAGCCGGTGAGCCTGGTACGCACGCAGGGAATGAGCGCGACGTTCACGGTATCTACGACAGGCGATACGCCGATCTCGTATCAATGGCGATTCAATGGGAACAATATCTCGGGAGCCAACGCGAGCAGTTACACGATCCCAATTGTGCAGCTCACCGATGGCGGTGGGTACTCGGTGGTTGTCTCCAACAGCTCGGGCTCGACGCTCAGTTCGACGGCAACGTTGACAGTGCTGACGCCGAGATCGGCGATCTATGTCGATTTCAACACGGTGGGTGACTTCACGAATAATTTCTGGGGACGTCTGTTCAACAGCGCCAATGCGGGCACCTGGGTGGAAACCAACAGCGGAGGGATTGCGACTCCCACCAGTGCGAGTTCGCGCGCGCTGGGAGTGGGACGTTCGAACAACGATGGACAGACCATCGGCTACCTCGGTGAATCGTTTGATTTCACGCAGATCGGTACGGTGTTGAACATCGCAGTTTCGGTGAAAGCGAAAACGGCAACACAGACCGGGCTGCCGTCGATCCAGCTTGGGTTCCTGAATGAGACGAATGCCTATTTCACCGGAGATAATCCGGCGGCGTTTATGTCGGCGCGAATCGGTTCGCAAACGCTACCGTCAACATGGCAACTGGAACAGCAGACCAAGCTGCTGGGCGTGGGCGCAACGACCGCCAATAACGTGGGCGGCGGCGTGACGACGGTCGGCAATTGGTATCGATTCAAGGTGACGTTTACCAAGACAGCGGCGACGCAGTATACAGTCAGCGCGACGCTGCAGGATATGGGGCCGTTTGGCACGAACGCTGGAGCGAACGTGCTCGTGCTGAACGGCGGGACGCCTGTGACGGTTACGAACCCCGATATCACTGTGGATTCGACGGTCTGGGGTGGGTTCCGCTACTCCGATCAACGCGGGATCGAGGCGGTGGATGATTTCGCGGTGTGGGGGAGCAGCGGGCCGGCGACCCTGACACAGCAGCCGAAGGATACTTCGGTGGAAGCAAATCGGGCGGCGTCATTCGTGGCCAAGGTGGACGGGCTCGGGCCTTATACATTCCAATGGTTCCGCGGCGGGACGGCCATCGCCGGGGCGAATACCCGGACTTATACGTTAACGGGAACAACGGCCGACAATGGCGCGCAATTCAGCTTTGCGGCGACCAATGCGTCGGGATTCCAGGTGAGTTCCAACGCGACGTTGACTGTGACGGCGGATACGACGGCGCCGACGGTCGTTTCAGCGGGCAGTTTGAACGGGACGAGGATTGGTGTCTGCTTCTCGGAGCCGGTTTCTTCGGCGACGGCGACGGTGGCGGGAAATTACTCAGTTTCGAGCGGGACGGTCGGTTCGGTGACGATGCGGCCCGATGGCAAGTCGGTTGAACTTGTGATGTCGAGCCCGGCCTCGGGCGCGTTCACGGTTACGGTGAGCGGGGTGCAGGACCTGGCCGGGAACAACGTTGCCGGAACGACCTCCGCGAGCGGAAATGTGCTGGGCCTGACGGCGTTCGATGTGAACGGGCCTGATGGAATCGCCCCGCTGAGCGCGGGTTCGACCTATAGCTGCAAAGATGGGGAATTCGATGTGACGGCGGGCGGGGCTGATCTTTGGAACGCCGCCGATGATGGCCACTTAATTATGGGGCCGAAGACTGGGGACTTCGACGTTCGTGTCCGTCACCAAAGCATCAATCGCCAGGTTTACCTTGGCACGGTGGCAAGCCGAGATGACTTCGCAAAGGCCTGTCTGATCGCGCGCGAATCGACGGCAGCCAATGCGATCTCAGTGCAGCAAGCGCTCTTCCCTGAACTGACCGGCTTGCCTGTCGGGCGCAACTTCTTCGAGCATTCAGTGCGCAACGCTACTGGCGCGGGGATGGCGGGGATCAGTGGCGCGAACAATTACGCCAATGCCTGGACAGGCGGTTCGGTGAATTACTACACCACGCCGCGCAGTCCGACGGTGAATTGGGGCCGGGTGCGCCGGTACAATGATACGTTCACGTTTTATGTCAGCTCCAATGGAGTGAATTGGATACAAACCGCGCAGGTGTATCAGCCGATGGCGGCTTCGATCCAGGCTGGTCTTGGTTTAACGGCCCACTTTGATGCCGCGAACTACCGGGCGAATGCTGAGTTCCGCAACCTGAGCGACATCTCCTTCCCAGGCGCCGTGATTACGGTGACGGCGATCAATCCAACACCGACCAATGTTCCTGCGTTCAACCCGGCGGTCTTCACGGTGGCAGCCACGGTGTCGGGCGCCGCGGCGAGCGAATTGCAGTATCAATGGCAGCGTTCCAACGGGTCGGGTGGGTTTACCAACATTCCTGGCGCTCCGATGACGGCCTCGTATACGACTCCGACTCTTTTCGAGGGAGACACGCAATTGCAATGGCGGGCCATTGTCAAAGTGACCGGGGCGGCGGCTGTGACCAGCCCGGTGGCAACAGCGACGGTGTTCGATACAGCGCCTCCCACGATTTCCGCGGCTTATGCGCCCACAGGGACGGTGCAACAGGTGGTGGTAGCTTTCTCGGAACCGGTGGCGGTGGGCAGCGCCGATGTGGCGGCCAATTACTCGGTGACCAACAGCACCGGTGGGGCCATGGGCGTTATCTCGGCAGTGTTCTACGATACGCGTACGATCACATTGACTCTGAGTACGGCGATGAATCCGGGAGGGCTCTACGGCGTAGTGGTCAATAACGTGCGGGACCGGGCGACGACGCCTAATACAATCGCGGCCAATTCCTTCAAGTCGTTTACTGTGACCACGGTCGGAGGGACCAATACCCCGGTGGTGATAGAACTGTTCACCGGCAACGCGGCCACGTTCACGGCGGTGGCGAACCTGCTTTCGGAACCGAAGTTCATCAACAACACACCCGACGTGGTGACGTTTACGAACAGCTTCGGGTGGAACCCGGCCATTGGCAGCAGCGGGCTGGATAATTACGGCGCGCGGATTACCAGTTACTTCGTGCCGCCAAGCAACGGCGTCTACCGCTTCTATATCCGGAGCGACGACCTCTCGCAATTGGCGATGAACACAAACAGCACAGGGAGCACCGATCCAACGAAGAAGGTTATCATCGCGCAGCAGAGCACCGCTTGCTGCAAGAGCTATGGGGATCTCTCCGGTGGACCGAATACCTCGGCGGGCATCCCGTTGAACGCGGGACAAAAGTACTACATGGAAGCGTTGTTCAAGGAAGGCATCGGCGGTGACGGATTCACTATGGCCGTGCGAGAGGCTGGCGACGTGAGCGTTCCGCCCAACACCGAGACGGCGACAAACGTTTACTTCACGCTGCCGACCGGTCCGATGGCCATCGCCACCATTACGCCGGCGACCCTCACGATTGCTGAAAACGCCACGGCTACGTTCTCGGTCAGCGGGATCAGCGGCGCGCTGCCGAACAAATTCCAATGGTTCCAAGGGACCGCGCTGGTGCCAACTGCGACGGCCTTCAGCTTCACAACGGGGCCATTGAGCGTGAACGACACGAATATTTCGTTCGTCGCCAGCAACTACTTCAGTCGAGCCATCGCGACGGCGGTGGTGACGATTACACCCGATACGGTGGCGCCGACGATTGCATCGACCACGGGCGACCAGAGCCTGACCAACGTGATCGTTACGTTCTCGGAACGGGTGACCACCGCAACTGCGGAATTTCTGCCCAACTATTCCGTTGATGGCGGCACGTTGTCGATCCTGTCGGCTACATTGCAGGCGGACGGCAAGACACTAAGGCTGACCACGACGCCGCAGACGCAAGGTGTGAGCTACACCATTCGAGTGAGCAACGTTCAGGACCGAGCGGCGACCGCCAATACGATAGCCGCCAACAGTCCGGCGACGTTCAGCGCCTGGGTCTTCTGCCCTGGCCTGGTTAAAATTGAATACTTCACGGGCTTTGGTGGCACAGCGGTTACCGACCTGACCGGGAACCCGAAGTACATCAGCAACACTCCTGATATCACCTTCTACACGAACATCGTGAGCTCCGCTCCAAATATGGACAATTACGGCACTCGCGTGTCGGGCGTCTTCGTGGCGCCGGCATCAGGGAACTATACGTTCTACATGCGCAATGATGATGGAGCGCAATTCTTCTTTAGCCCCGACGCGAATCCAGCGCGGAAAGCTATGGAAATCAACCGGACTGGCGTGCAGTCGGCATATGCGGATGGCGCTGGGACGTCCTCGACTCGACTCCTTTCCCTGGCGGGCGGTTCGCAGTATTATTTCGAAGCACTGCATAAGGAGGGAATTGGTGGTGACTATGTGAGTATTGCCGTGCGCCTTCCCGGCGATACGACGCCTGCGGCTGGACTGCAGCACATCAATCAGAATATCGGAAACTGGGCCAATCCCGATCTGACGAGCACCACGATTTCAATCACACAGCAGCCGGTTGACGCTCCAGATACGCTCGAAAACAGGACGGTGACCTTCACAGTTGCGGCCGTAAATTCTGGCGGGTTCCTGCAAGGATATCAGTGGCAAAAGAATGGTGTGGATATCCTTGGCGCCAACAGCGCGAGCTATACGACACCGTTGCTTTCACTGGCGGATTCAGGCGGCCTTTATCGGGTGAAAATCTGCGTCCCGGGCCGCATTGCCACCAGCAGCGCGGCGACGGTCAATGTCGTGGCCGATAGCGTGGGGCCAAACGTCGTGGCTGGGTTCGGCGATCCAATTCAAAATCACCTGCGGATTGTTTTCGATGAAATCATCTCCGCGGCGACCGCGAACAATGCGGCTAATTACGCCTTCAGCGCTGGACCGAACGTGACGAACGCGACGCTGCTCGCTGACGGCAAGACGGTGCTGCTGTTCCTGGATAACGCTCCCCCGAGCGGCCAGTACTACATCCAGGCGGCGAATATCCTGGACATCGCTTCGAACGGTGGAAACGCGCTGCAGAATCCCGTCACGCCGCTGTTCACCGCGCCGTGGCCATGCACGAATGGAGTGGTCCTGCGGGAGATCTACTTAGGGAACAGCGGGGCCAACGACTTCAACACGATGACCAATAATCCGATCTTCCCGAACAGTCCGAGCCAGGTCGATTATCTTACCAATTACAATTCGACCCAAAGCAATCCGAACGTCGACAACTACAGCATGCGAATCAGCGGTTATCTGTTGCCGCCGGTCTCGGGCAATTACCAGTTCATGATCCAGAGCGATGACTCCGGCTGGCTGATGGTCAGCCAGGACGCGGGCGCGGAGAATAAACGCACCATCATTCGCGTGGAAGGCGGTTGCGCGGGTTGCGGTGGTCCGCAGTCCGGCCTCGTGAACCTGACCGCAGGAAACGCGTATTACGTCGAGACGCTGATGCAGGAAGGAATCGGCGGGGATTATCTAACGAACTTCTGGAAGCTTCCGGGAAGCAGCAGCTATACGATCATTCCTGGTTCGAACCTGGTCTATTGCGCCAATCCGGACGCGGTGACTCTGCAGATCACGCAGCAGCCTACGAATACCGCGGTCTTCGAGCGGCGCCGCGCGACCTTCCGCGTGGGCGCCGGCGGCACAGGACCGATCAGTTATCAATGGCAGACGTATGATGCGACCTTCGGCGATTTCGTCGATATCGCCGGCGGGACCAACGCCAGCTACTCGATCGTGCCGACCGATGCATCCACGCAAGATGGCTCATTGTTCCGCGTGAAAGTTTCGCTTTCAGGCGGCATTATCAATCGATTGCTGATTAGCGATACGGCGGTGCTCACCGTTTATGATGATGTCGCGCCACCGACAGCGCTGGTGGCTTCGAGCCTTGGTGGCAGCTATATCAAGATAGTCTTTGATGAGGATCTGGATATACCCACGGCCACCGACGGGGCTGTCTATTCTGTAAGTGACGGCGGCGCGATCATCAGCGCCCGTCTCCTGCCGAATGAGGCCGGCATTAGTAACACCGTTGTCCTCGGTGTAACCGGGCTCGCTAGCAGCACCTTTACCGTCAGCGGCATCGCTGTCGATGGTGGCGGCAATGGCACGGAGTTCGCGATCGGTGGCAAGGTGTTTGCCCTCGGAAGTGGGCTGGACATCGACGGCAACGTCGGCACAGCCCTTGATCCGATTGAAAAAGGTTCCACGACTGTGGACGTGAACCATCTGACCGTCGTGGCCGGGGGGAGTGATATTTGGAATGCCTCCGACGGCTTCCGCTACGCCTATGGCAGCTACACGAACGACTTTGACGTCCGCGTGCGTATCCCATCGCTGGAGGCGCGCAGTCGATGGTCCAAAGCAGGCATTGTCGTCCGCGAGGATCTTTCGGCCAACGGCCGCGACTTGAACGCGGTGGTTACCCCCGCCGGGGCGGCGGCCGCCGATGGCAGCGGCATCCCCGCTAACGACTTCGAGGCCGGCTATCGGGCCCTGCCTGGGGCGGCCACGACCGATTGGGGCAATTGGGTTGGGGCAAGGCCAACCAATTCTCCACCGTACGAGAACACTTGGATCCGTTTGCGGCGGACGGCTAATACCTTCACCGCGTTCTACGCGAGCAATGGTGTGAACTGGATACAGTTCGCCAACACCAACCTGGCCGCAACTCCATTCGCTTCGGTTCTCTACGTCGGCCTTGGCACGACGGCGCACAACAACGGAGCGGGGCAAACGACCACTGCGGCGTATGAGAACTACGGTCGGATCCTGCCACCGACTATAGTCACACCGCCGCAGAATCAAACGGTGCCGGTAGGAAGCACCGTCACATTTACTGTGGCAGTCAGTGGGGAAGCGCCGTTCACCTATCAATGGCGGCAGGATGGAGGGCCGTTGTTGAATGAGACCAACGCGACGCTCACGATCAACAACGTGGGCGCCGGCAATCAGGGCAGCTATGATGTGCTCGTCAGCAATCTGGTCGGCTATGCGACGAGCGCGGC
>Ga0137394_10002409_pt1 | contig 13844 bp, 8 predicted proteins | sample czobulk116metaG_FD_108278 | JGI IMG/M metagenome (GOLD analysis project Ga0137394, IMG submission 108278) | Vadose zone soil microbial communities from Angelo Coast Range Reserve, California, USA - czobulk1.16 metaG | ecosystem: Environmental > Terrestrial > Soil > Vadose zone | place: USA...
CCCCTCCTGCCATGCGCTGGCCGCGTCCAGAAACATCACCCCGTTGATTCCGCCCAGGGTGATCCGCCCCGGCCAGCCGAAACGGAGCTGCTCGATCAGCGGAAAGCGGAACTCGAGGTTTCCCAGGAGCGCGTTCGAACCCTTGAGGTCGCCATAGCCGACGCCGCGGAACGTGAACGCGCCCCCGAAGCGGAAGCGCTTCGGATCACGCCCGAAGCTCGATGCGGCGATGAAGCGCTGGGCGAACGCGTAGTTGTGGTGGATGTTCGCATAGCGTCGCCAATCCATCATGAGGGTCGTGTAGGAGACGTCTCCGAACGCCTGCTCCGCCGTGTAGCTCGAGCGGCCTCCATTGATCGGCCCCGTGGATCCGTAGAGCGCGTTGTCGGCGACCAGCCCGACGTTCGGCGCGATGTATAGATAGGTCTTGTCCTTCGCCTGCTGCGAGACGGTGCCTAAATCGTAGTTATAGAGCAGGACCCCCTTGTCGAGGGCCGCGGCCTCGGCGCCGTATTCGATGCGCCGGAACCGGCTGAATGGCCACGCGAAGAGGAGAGCCCCACCCCGGTAGATCTGGCTTTCCACTTCGTCGCTGCTCGGTGAGGAGAACAGCAGGAGGTCGGTCCGGTACTGGAACGCGGCGACCGTATAGTTCGTGCGGTGCGAGAGGTTCGAGTACGCGAGGTAGATGTCGGAGTTCGCGAGGTCGCCGAAGAGATTGAGCACCGCGAGGATGTTGTGGTTGCCGAGCACGTCGCTGAACGACATGACGCTGGAGCCGGCGAATCCGATGTTCGACGCGAAGGAAGCGCCCGCGTTGACGTAATCGCGGGAAAACCTGGGCCTATAGGGAGCGTGCCGGAATGTGGTGCTGTCGACGAGCGGCTCCCGATACGCCTGGCGCACGTAGAGCGCGAGGGTCGTGTCCAGGACCGCCCCGTGGGTGGAGTCCCTCGCGGCACCGACCGCAACGGAGTCGCCGGTGGCCGGGGTCCGTTGGAGGGGCGGCGCGGCCGGCGGAGCATCCGGTCCGACCTTGATCGGATCGGACATTCCCTCGGAGGCCCCCGCCTGGGCCAGGAGCGCCCCCTCACCGAGCGACCCCGAACCTTCATTGGCATTGGCGACGACCGGCGGCGAGACGAGGAATTTCGGGACGTCCCGGACCGAGTAGATATCCCAACCGCCGCGCGTGAACGCCGAGAAGAGCAGCCGCTTACCGTCGCGAGAAAGAGAGATGCATGGGCTCTCGGGAACGATGCCGGAAACACCCGCCAGCAGATTCGAGAGCCGGGCCGTCTGGCCGGTCGCAAGGTCCATGCGGTAGATGTTCGGAATGCCGAAGCGATCGGAGACGAACACAACCGAGGATCCGCCCGGCCCCCATTGAGGTGAGATGTTCATCCCGCGCTGATTGGGAAGCACGGTCACCTTGCCACTCTCGACGTCGAGAATGGCGATCTGGAGCTTTCCGAAAATGAGCCTCTTCACATCGGTATCGGGGCCTTGGTCGGTCGCGAACACGATCCGCGTCCCATCCGGAGACCACGACGGATCCCGAGCGGCGTACTTCCCCCCCAGCACCTCGCGAAGGTTCTTGCCGTCGACGTCGCAGATGTAGAGCTTCGAGTGACCCTCCTTGAGTCCCACGAACGCGAGCTTCCGCCCGTCCGGCGACCAGGTCGGCGAATAGATCGCGTCGAGACCGAACCTGAGCTTCTTCTTCACGTTCCCCGATGGGACCTCGATCAGGTAGATCGCGTCCTGCCCCCCGCTCTTGGCCGGCAGTGCGACCTGGTGCTCGTCGGGGGACCAGGCAATGGAGGTGTTGAAGAAGCGAAGCGACTCGAAGGTTCCAGTCCGCTCGCCCTCGACGAGCTTCTTGAATACTCTGCCGTCGAGCGCGGAGGCGAGATAGAGATCGTTGTACATGCTGCGGTCCGAGATAAAGACCATCTGGGTCCCGCTGGGAGAGACCGAAGGGGCGACGTTGAAATTCGAGAGGTCGCGCTCGGCGTCCGTCAGCTTGCCGGCGATTCGGTCCGCCTTGTCGTAATCGGCGATCTGCGGCAGGTACTCCTTGCGGACGGACTCGGTCCACTTCTTGGACAGCACCTCCACGGTGAGCCCGGTCGAAGACTCGAGCGCCCGATCCGCGCTCCCCATGCGCCGGGTCCGTTTCAGGATCTCGCCGATCTTCTGGACGCCGTAGGTGTCGGCGATGAACTCGAAGATCGACTGGCCAAAACGATAGACCCGGATGTCCCCCACGTACTCGAGCACGCGGATCGGGGTCAGGTATCCCTCGAGCGAAGCATCCCGAAGCCACATCTTGGTGTTGTTATCGACCTCCGCGATCGAGAGGTATTCGGCCATTCCTTCCATGAACCAAAGCGGTGGTGATGATGCGAAGGGATTACCGACGAGGCCTTGCCGGTCCCCGAACAGGATGTCCACCTGGAACGCGTGAACCAGCTCGTGGGTCAGAACGTGGTCCAGCTCCCCGTAGGACCCGGTGAACGGGAGAAACACCCGGCGCTTGAGGAATTCCGTGACTCCCCCGGTGCCGACCCCGATCAGCTCCGGTGTGATGTTGGTTTGCTCGAAATCCGTATGCGAGGCATAGAGGACGAGCGGGATCTTGGACTTGATTTGATGGTCCAGCACGCGGCTGAGCCTCTTGTACGCCCGCTCGGCCATGACCGCGGCGTCCTGAACGGCTTCGTCTTCACCCTGGTAGTAATAGACGTCGAAGTGCTCGGTCTTGAGCACCGACCAGCGGAACTCTTTGTAGTGAACCTTGTTTTGTCCGAAGTACTGCGCGGCGGAGGGGGCGGGGACGGACAGCGCCCCCAGCCAAGAGAGCATTGCGAGCGCGAGCCGAATCCCAAGCCTTCGCTTGGCGCGCGAGATCTCCGACCGACTGCCCCACCCGTTCATGCCGTCGTCCCTTCCTGTGCTCCGGCGAGCGCGGCCGCTCTCGCGGCGTCGAGCGCCGCCTCCAAGGCGTGCGCCGGGATTGCTCCCTGGGCCGATTCGGGCCGACCGCCCCCTTTCCCTCCGTACTCGCGGCAGAGCCTGCCCAGGAGATCGCCCACGGATATTGTACCCGCTGGCGCTGAAAAGTGCGCCCTCGGCGTCTCGCCGCCGGCAGCGAGGAGCGCAATAGCCCCTCGACCCGCGATCAGCGAGGCTAAGGCGCCGATCTCCCCGGAGTCCCGGTCGGGGAAATGCCGTGCCACGACCGGGCCCCGCAAGCCCCGTGGGGCAGCCTCGATAAGCGCCGCGGCTTCACGCATGAGCTCGGAGGCGAGCAGGGTCTTGAGCCTCTTGTCGAGGCGCTCACGCTCCTCCTTGAGCCGCGCCACGGCCTTGGGGAGGTCGCTCTCGCCAGCGGTGAAGGCGAGGGAAAGCTCGCGAAGGATCCGCGCCCGGTCCCTCTGGCGCCGGAGCGCGCGTCCGCCGCAGACGAACGCCACCCGGGTTCCCCCCTTGTACTTCTCGGTGGAGAGGATGGCCACGATACCGACTTGGCCGGTCCGGCGTACGTGCGTGCCGCCGCAGGCTGACCAGTCGAAGCCCTGCACCTCCACGACCCGCACGATCCCTTCGACGGCCGGAAGCTTGCGCAGCGGAAAACGGCCGATCTCCTCGCGGGGAACCTCGTGGATCAGGATCTCGCGATCCTCCCACACGACCTCGTTCGCCCGCTCCTCCACGCTGCGGAGCATCCCGGGGTCGAGCCCCGGATGGGCGACGTCGATCGAGACCTCCTCTTCTCCTAGGTGGAACGAGCGCGTCTCGGCTCCGGCGACGGCGATGAACGCCTGCGAGAGGATGTGCTGGCCGGTGTGCTGCTGCATGTGATCGAATCGCCGCGCCCAGTCAACGGAGGCTTCCACGCGGGAGCCGGGCGCCAGCGCACCTTCCACGCGGTGCCATACCCGTCCCTCATCCTCGGATACGTCGACGACCGAGAACGCATCGAGCCGACCGCGGTCCGCGGGCTGCCCCCCTCCTCCAGGGTAGAACGCGGTCCGATCCAGCTCGACCCACGTCGCGCCGTCCCGTTCGATCGAATGGAGCACGGTGCCCTCGAAATCTCGGATGGTGGAATCTTCGTGGTAGAGACGCCGGGTCAAGTGCGGAACCTCGGGATTGTGCCGGGCCGGGAAGGATCGCGGGGATCATACCTTGACCGGCTGCCCCTCGCAACGAGGAGCACCCGCGGGCGCGGCCGGGGGATACGAGGCGGCTACCGCGTCAGGGCGACGTTCCGCTGCTCGATCAGGTCGGCGATCGACTCTGTGAGCCCGCGCAGCTCGGCGAGGTTCATCTCGAACTGCTCATCGTGCTTGTAGGCCTTCTCGAGCTCGTGAACGAGCCGATGCAAACGATCGATCTGCTCCATGATGTCGCGGTCGATCCCCCCCACGGGATCGACGACGCCGTCGGTGTAGGCACGCTGGCCCGGCTCGATCACAATCGTGCCGGCGAGGAACTCGAGCTTGCGCGCGTTCCCGTCCAGTTCTTCGAGAAAATCCGAGAAGTCCTCGCGGAACTGACGGCTCTCAATCCGTTCGATCCGGTGGGCCTCCGCGTTCAGATGCTCCGCAACACTTGAGCGAAACCGCCGATCGTCCTCACGGCGCTGGGAGGGCTCCAGGTATCCACGATACCCCGGTACGTGACGTGCAACGTTCTCGACGACTTCCACCGTTGCGAGCTTCGCCTGACGCGTGCGTGGCATCCGGACTTTCCTCCTCACGATTGCAGACTGCAATCTCCGAGAACCCATCTCCATCGCGCATGCTCCCGGCGGCCGGCCTCCCGTTGCCCGGCCGATCCTTTCCCATTGCGGCCCTATCTACTTTCCACGGTCGCGGATCGCGGCTCCGGCCTCTATCCGACGCGGCCCGAGAGCCCGCGATCTGGATCGGCGATTCCGCAACTCCCATGCCACGGGACTGGAAAGCTTTCGTCAGGGGACGGCTACCCGCACGGCGTACGGAGTTTGGAGGGGGGCGGAGGATTGTAGGATTGCGCCCGACTGGTCGACGTGAAGGAGGCGATTCGAGCGGAGATCGGTGACCCAGCACGATCCGTCGATCGGATCGATGTCGAGGCCGTACGGCTCCAGCGCGTTCACGGTCGCGAGCATGGCGCCCGAGCGCGCGATGCGGCTCAGCCGCCCCACGCCGAAGCCGGACGGACCCCGCTCACTCAACCAGAGATCGCCGCTCTGCGGATCGACCGCGAGGTCGGCGGTGTTCGAGAGATTTGTACGGACTAGGGTCGCGGAGCTGTCGGTCGGGTTGAGGTAGAAGAGGCTTCCCGAGTCGAGCAAACGCGTCGCGACCCATGCACACCCCATCGATTCGTCGAGCGCGATCGCGCGGATCGGGCCCGCACCCAGCGTCCACTGGTGGGTGAGGAAAAGGTCCTGAGAACGAAACCGATAGACGACTCCCTCTTCGTTCCCGACCCACACGGTGGGATCGAGCGAACCTGCCTCGACAACGCGCGGCCTCCCGACCGCGGTGATCCAGCGCTGCGGCGTCGGGTCGTTGAGGTCGGGGCCGAAGGAAACGACGCGCTGCTCCGAGAGGGATACCACCCACCCGATGCCCCGATTCTCCGAAATCGACACGTCCCCGGGAGCGCCGATCGATAGGACCGCGCCGATCGTGGCGCCGTCTTCGGATTTTCGGACCACGAGCCCATCCGTCTCCCCGAGGAGCCAAAGCAGTCCCCGGTTCCGGTCGAGCTCCAGATCAACATAGCTTTCGTCGGATGTGCGCTCGAAGAGAAGGTCCCTCCCGTCGGGACTGAGTCTCGATAACGACGGGACGTTTGCCTCGAGCACGAAAATGCGCCTCACGCCCGGCGTGGCCGTGTCCGGTGGGCTAACCGCGCTGTCTCCATTCGCCAGATGCGCGATGAGGCGATAGACGTACGTCGAATCGTTCACCACCGCGCTGTCTTCCCCCGCGCTCGCGTCGGCTTTGTAATCGGCGAGGCCCAGGGGCTGGGGGGTATCCCCCGGTCTCCAGCGTTGGACGCGATAGCCAACGACTCCCTCGACGGAAAGCGCCGGCCACCGGAATTCGACGACGTCGTCGGCCGCGATGGCGTTGAATCCGGCGAGCCCGCCCTGCGTGGCGGTGTTTTTGGGATCGAGCGGGTTGAGCCGCTCGCGGGTCATGCACCCGGAGAGGAAGAGCGTGGCCGTCAGGAGAAGAGTCGTACCCCGAATCACCGGCCGGAGCCGCTCACGAGGAGAAAAAGGCCCCCGGTGAAAAGGACCTGGCCGACTCCGAGCGATAGAAGCGAGAGGTGATCGTAGTGGACCGCGCGATCGAAGTAGGCATCCAGCACGCGGCGGTCCGAGCTCTCCAAGTATCGGTCGTACCATTGATCCCCTTCGCGCCGGAGGAGCGCCGCGGCCCCGGTAAGGCCCGCGCCCACTCCGACAAGGCTCCACTGAACCCACGGGCGCCGGTACACCGGCGGCCGCCGAGCCGGTGCTGCGAGCGTCTGCGCCACCCGGCGCATCGAGACGCTCGCGGACCCGGACGCTTGCCCCATGTCCAAGAGGGAGTCCCCCGAAACCGCCGTATCGGCGTGATCCGACGCATGAAACCGGAATCGATTCCCCTCGAGCAGCAGCGGACTGACTGCAAGCGGCGTCTCGCCAAGGAGCGAGTCAGGACCGGCCAAGGGGGCGCGGAACACCTGCGCCGGCTCGGGCGTGCTTCGGAGCATGACGCGGGGCCGCAAGTCGAGAAAGACGCGCGTCGTCACGCCCGGGCGGATGGTCGCCTGGGCGGCGTCGGAGGCATCGTCGAAGTGGCGGGGGTCCTCGGGAAGGGCGCGAACGCGGACGGTCTTCGCCGTTAGCCAGATCGGTCCCAACGGGGATCGCCCGGCCTGAACCTCGTCGATGAGGATGAGCAGACCCGGCGGCGCGGTCTCGACGAAGAGCGCCCCGGACGAGGAGTCGGGGGGCGCTAGCTCGCGCTGGAGATAGGAGCCGGCGAGAACTTGGGACGGGGACGCGAAAAGGACCGCAGTTGCCAGAGCGACCGCGTAGCAGACCTTGCGTGCCCCGCCGCCAAGACGAGGTTTAGTAGTCGAAACCCACGTAAAATTCGCGCTCCCAGCCCGGCTTGACCCTCTGGAAATCCGTTTGCCGAGCCAGATCGTAGCGCAATACGAAGTAACCGCCCAGGCTCATCCTGAGACCGAGACCAAAGCTTCCCTTCGGGCGCGGGAATTTCTCGAACTTCTCCCACGCGTTGCCCGCGTCGGCGAACACAGCCCCCTCGATCCCCGGAAGCTCGAGCGATTGCAACGGAACCCCAAGGACCAGTCTGTCGAAGAGCGGGAAGCGGTACTCCGCGTTGACCAGGTACATCCGCGTGCCGTAGATGCTTCGCCGCCCGTATCCACGGAGGGAGTAGGAGCCACCCAACGCGAACCGTTGCGGATCGGCCCCGGAGCTCACCCGCGACTGGAGCCTCAATGCGATCGTCGTCCACTGGCTCATGCGCAGGTACCGCCTGAGATCGGCGCTCGCCATCACGTTTTCGGTCCGGCCGTTGTTCCAGTTGGTCGTGAGCGCCCCGGTCAGGTTGTAGCGAGCGCCGTCGCGCGGTCCTGTCGCGAACCAGAGCGCGTTGTCCCGGACCAAGGAAAGAGAGTGCGTCGTGAGGAACCCGCGCCGCGACGTGCCGAAATCGCGCACTTTTTCATCGTAGTAGCCCTGGGCCGTTCCTTCGATGCGGCTGAAGCGTGAGAAGGGGTAGCTCGCCAGGATCGAGGCCCCCGCCTTCCGCTCGAAGTATTGCGCCCCGATTGCGTCCTGGTAGTCCCCCGCGGTGTGGAAGGCGCCGACTCCGTAGTTCCAGCGATGCTGGAGGTTGATATACCACGCGCCTCCGTTCATCCGGGAGAGGATGTCCGAGGTGGATTGGGCCGTGTTTCCCAGTTGGAAGTAGAACAGATGGTTTCCGAGAAGATCGCTCACCGCGCCTTGGAGCCCCTCCCCGATGTTTTCGGTCGGCTCCACCGCGATCCCGCCCTGAACGAGGTCGAGCCCGTAACGAGGCTCGTAGGGCAACGGGTGCTGGGTCGAGCGCGCGAGCGTGTCTTCCCACCGCCAGGTCGACGGCACGTCGACGGTCTGGAGCGAGAAGGAGTCGACGACCTGCTCGGAAACGGGCATCTCGTATACCGCGAAACCGCCGCGGCGAAAGCCCGTGAAGAGGATCCCCTTGCCTCCCGGGAGCCACGACGGATCCATCGCCGCGCCGAGGAGCCGTTTGAACCGTCCGCCGTCACCGTTCGGAGTGACGGAGTAAAGGTCCAAGGACCCGCTCCGGTCCGAAGCGAACGCGATACGGCTGCCGTCCGGAGACCAGGTTGGCGTCTGATCCGACCACGCGCCGCACGTGAGGTAGCGGATCGCCAGGGTTTCCGTATCGATGAGGAAGAGATTCTGGTGGCCGTCGCAGCCGAAGCGCGTCCGGTCCGAGCTGAACGCGATCTGCTTTCCGTCCGGCGACCACGTCGGATCCAGGTCTGTGTAAAAGTCGTTGGTGAGCCGGGTCAGCTCCTTCGTCGCGCGGTCGAACACATAGATGTCCATCTGCCCCGACGGCTTCAGACCGGCGACCGCGATCTTGGTCCCCTCGCGGTTCCACGCCGGCGAGGAAAGCGCGATCAGGTCGTCCAGGTACTCGCGGAGAAGGACCTTCTTGCCGGTAACGTCGTAGATGAAGAGCGCGTCTCGCTCGTTCCACTTCGAGACGAACGCCAGCTCCCCCTTGCTGGAAACGTCGATGCGGCTCTGGAAGGGATGGAACGATTCGAACTGCGCCGCACGCTGCCCGCGCACCACCGATCGCACATCCTGCTCGCGGCCGCGCCACGACGCACTGTAGATGTTCGTATAGCCGCTGCGCGCCGAGATGAAGAAATAGCGGCACCCGCCAAGGAGTGTCGAGTCGGGCACGGCGACCGGTTTCAGGTTCACGCCCTGCGAGCCGGCCAGCTCCTCCCCCGCCAGCGCGAGCGTCATCCGGTCTTTCACCTCCGGGAAATACTGGCGCTTCAAGCGGTAGACCCAATCATCGGAGAGCCGGCGCGTTGGGACGCCCGTCACTCGCTGCAGCAGCTTTTCGAAACGATCGTCCTTGTAGATCTCCGTGTAGAGGCGCCTCAGCGCGTCGTCCCCATAGGTCTCGCCGATGTACTGGCACAGGCTCTGCCCGAGCTTGTAGACCGCGAACGTTCCGTTGTAACGCCAGAGATCCTGGATGGCCGGCAGGCGATCCTCGAGGACCATGTCGCTCACCACCATGGTTCCCTGCGAGTCCCATTTCGCCGACCAGTACTCGGCGAGCCCTTCGGAGAACCAGAGTGGCGGCACGACGTAGGAGGCCTTGCGGTGCTTTTTGTAGACCTCTTCAAGGATGGAGAGCTGGAACACGTGCACCAGCTCGTGATGGATCACGTGGCGAAATTCAGCGAAGGATCCCGTGTAGGGGAGAACGACTCGGCCCTTCGAGAATTCGGTGAACCCTTGCACGCCCTCGGGAAGGGAATACGGGCTCACGTTGGTTTGCTCGAAATGCTGATGCGAGGAGTAGACGATCAGGGGAATCGAGTGCGAGACCTCGTGCTGGAACTTGCCCTTCAGGTCCTGATAGCTGTCCTCCGCGAGGGAAAGCGCCGCGCGGGCGAGCGGCTCCTCTTCCGGATAATAGAAGATCTCCACGTGATCGCCGCGAAGCGTCAGCCATTGAAACGAGTTGTAGTGCACCTTGTTTTTCCCGAACGCAAAAGACTGGGCGTGCGAGAGAGACGGCGCGAAAGCAACGGCGGACGCGATCGCGAGGAGACCGGCGAGGAGCTTAATCTTCTTCATTCGGGTGCGGCCTCGGAGTAAGACCCGCCCGGCGAGACGACTCGAGGGGATGTATATCAAATATTATACCAGCGCAGCGCGCCGGGACCAAGAAGGTTCCGCTTCCAGACGTCGAAATTATACCGATTTACCGTGGACCTGCGCACCCGCCACCCAGACTGCGGTGACCTTGGCGCGGTGCAGGTCTTCCAGACCCACTCCAAGCAAATCCTGGTCGAAAGCGACCAAATCCGCCCCCCATCCCCTCTCGATCCGTCCGAGCGGCGTCCGCCAGCCTGCCATCCGATTGGGTTCTTCGAGGTGCGCGCGGAGCGCCCGTTCGAGGCCGAGCCTCTGCTCGGAGTGAAAGGCCTCGGATTCCGCCTCACCGCCCCGCCGGCGCAGCAGCGCAGCCTGAAGGGCGAGGAGCGGACCGGGGCGGTCGAAGGGAGCGTCCGACCCGAAGAGAAGCTTCGCGCCGGCGCGCTGCAGGGAGCGATACGCGTAGGAGCGAGCGGTGCGCGCGCCCCACCGGCGCCGCGCGACGTCGCGATCCGTGATCTGATGGATGGGTTGAACCGATGCCAGAACGCCAAGTCCCTTGAACCTGGGGAAATCCTCTTCCCGTGCGAGTTGAACGTGTTCGATCCGGGGTGGGAGCGGAAACCCGCCCCCGCTTTCAATCGCGGCTTGGATCGCGTCGAGCGCGTTCCGCACCGCGCGGTCCCCGATCGCGTGGATCGCGACGGTGAGGCCGGCCTTCCGGGCGGCCGTGCATCGGTCCGCGAGCTCGGAGCGAGGCATGACCTCGATCCCCTTGCCCGTACCATCTTCGTACTCTTCCTCGAGCAGCGCGGTTCCAGATCCGACCGTCCCATCCGCGAAAAACTTCACGGGACCGACCCGTAGCCGATCGTTTCCCCATCCGCTCCGCAATTCGAGTAGATCTGCGGAGTCGAGCTTCGCGGCGGGGACCGAGAGGAGGAGCCGGAAGGGCAACCGGTCCTTCTCGCTCAGCCGCTGCGCGGCGCTCCAGATGTCTTCACGGTCGAAGTCGTGGGCGCCCGTGATGCCGAGGGAGTGCACCTTCCGGATCGCCGTCGCGAGATCGTCGGCCGGATCCCGCGGGCGCGTGACGAAAGGGCTCATCAGGGCCCTCGCCTCCTCGATGAGGATCCCCGTCGGCTCTCCTGTGGTCTTGTCGCGATCCACAACCCCTCCCGAGGGATCGGGCGTATGTGCCCCGATGCCCGCGGCGGTCAACGCCGCGGAGTTCCCCCAAAAGGAATGCCCGTCGATCGCGTAGAGAAGCAACGGCCGGTCGCCGAGCACACGGTCCAGGGTCGCTCGGCGCCTGAGCTCGCGCGACCACTCCCGAGGAACCCAGCCGCGGAGCGTGATCCAGGAACCTTCCTTTGCCTGTGCCCGCGCCGCGCGGGCCGCCTCCTCGAGGCCCTCGGGAGACTGCCGCGCGAGCCACACGTCGCTGGTTGCGCGGATCCAGGTCAGGAGATGAATATGGGAGTCAACGAATCCCGGCGTGAGGGTCCCCCCGCGGAGGTTCACGGACCGCACCCCGCGGCCTGCCGCCCGCCGGAGCGATTCGAAAGGCCCTACGGCTTCGATCCTTTCCCCGCGAATGAGCACCGCCTCACGGTATTGGTCGCGGGCCGTTGCGCCCAGGCCCCTGAGGAATCCCTCCGGCCGGCCCCGCAGCGCCTCCCCCGCGCGACGAGCGTCCAGGATGAGCCCCCCGTGGAAGAGCCAACCCGATTCGGCCTTGGGCTTGGGTCCTTTCATCGGCGCGCCACCTGAGCCGCTACCCAGGCGAGATAGCCCGGCTCGCCCGTCGCGATCCTGAGAACGAGGATTTCAGGTACTCGGTCGGGATGGTTCTCGCGGATCCCTCGGACGGCGTCGCCCGCGCGAGCGGCCGTGGTCTTCCCATAGAGGAGCGCGCCCGCCTCCGCCACCTCCCGCCCCTTCCAGAAATAGAACGCCCGAGCGGGAGCGGTCACGGTGGCGCAGGCGAGGACGCGGCCACGAACCAGGAGGCGAGCCGCGCGCTCCGCCGCGGCGCGGCGGGGGTACGCCGCCAAGATCAGCACGACCCGGGGTGTGCGGGCGGCGCGGCGTGGGCGCGGGCCGCGCCGGGGCCCCGGCTTCCCTGCCCTACCGGCTCGCGGGCGTCGGGTCTTGGGCACGAGATCGACCTCCCAGATTCCTCTCGAACGCACGCTCGATCCGATCGGCCGTGCGCTCCCAGGAGAATTCCTGAATCCTCGCCCGGCCGCGTGCCGCGAGCGCCGCGCGCCGGCCGGGATCGCGGAGGAGCGCGCCGACCGCGCGGGCGAGGATCAAGCTCCACCTCCACCGGACCACGCTTGCGGTAACCCCGTCGACGGCGAAGTCCTCCGTCCCGCTCCTGGTGCATACGACCGCGGCGCCGCACGCCATCGCTTCGGCCGCCGTGTTGCACCACCCCGCGCGACGCTCCGCGCTGACGAATAGGTCCGTCTCGCCGTAGAGATCGACCAGCTCGCGCTGGGTGGGGTTCAGCACCCACTCATGCGGTATGAGGAGGGATCGCGGGAGCCGCGGCTTCTCCGCGCCGTCCGGCGGAGCGTCGAAGAGCGTCAGCGTGACCGGCACGCCCGATGCGACCGAAGCGCTCTCGATGGCTCGCGCGGCGGTCCAGGTTCCCTTCCGCTTTCGCGAGACCCGCCCGTACACCAGCGCCCGCACGGGTCCGGCGGCCACCGGGGCCCGGCGCCGGGCGCTCTCGGGCGGCTTAAAGAAGTCCACGTTCACGCCTCCGGCAGCGTCCTCTGCAAGGATCCCCTTTCGCGCGAGATAGCGGCGCATGCCCGCGGAGTTCGCGAGCACAAGATCCGCGGAACGGAAGGCCCGCTCCTCGGATGGAGCGCGCTCCAGCACGGAGTAGTAGACGCGGAGGGCTCCCGGGGCGCGGCAGGCGAGGAAAAGCTCGGGATCGGGCGAGAGCAATAGGTCCCAGCCCCCGAACGGAAGCGCGGACAAGGGAAGGATCGAGCCCGAAAACGGAACCCACGGACGCCCCGTGGATCCCTCCGGAACCAGGATGGCGACCTCGTGACCGCGCCGGATCCAGACCTCTCCCAGCTCGAGGAATCGACGTATGCCTCCGTAGACGCCCAGGTGCGGGAGCGCCAACGCCATGCGAAGCGAACCCATCGGATCGCGGAGTTTACATTTGCCCTTCGCCGACCGGGTGCACTAAATTGCAGTGCTATGGCTCTGAACGGCGATCGCACGAGCGCGGAGTGGCTGAGCTTCATCACCTCGCTCCCCGGTGTTCCAGGCCAGGAGGAGGGGGCCGCGCGCGAGCTGAAGAAAGCATTCCGCACGGTCGCCGATCGCGTGGAGCGAGACCGCATGGGGAGCGTCTACGCCTGGATCGAGGGAGTCGGCGTAGAGCCGCGCCCCAGGGCGCTTCTCGCGGCGCACATGGACAAGATCGGCTTCCTCGTCCGGGCGATCGAGCCCGGCGGCTTCATCCGCGTCACCGAGGTCGGCGGTTTCGACTCCCGCACGCTGCCGGGCAAGGAAGTCGTCGTCCATTCGAATCCTCCGATGATCGCGGTCTTCGGAACGCGCCCGCCGCATTTGCAAAAACCCGGAGATGCCGATCGTCCGATCCAGCTCGAGGACCTCTACCTGGATTGCGCCCGCCCCGAGCGCGAGGTGCGGCGCAAAGCCCAGATCGGGACCATGGTGACGCTCCGCCAACGCCCGATCGCGCTTCTGGGCGATCGCATGGCGGCCCCGGGGATGGATGACCGCGCGGGGGTAGTCGTGATGCTCCGCACCCTCGAGCTGCTCCGCGCCAAGCGTCCCTCGTGGGATGTGGTCGCGGTGGCCACGGTCGAAGAGGAGTTTGGCGTGGTGTGTCTCG
>Ga0137394_10002410_pt1 | contig 13835 bp, 12 predicted proteins | sample czobulk116metaG_FD_108278 | JGI IMG/M metagenome (GOLD analysis project Ga0137394, IMG submission 108278) | Vadose zone soil microbial communities from Angelo Coast Range Reserve, California, USA - czobulk1.16 metaG | ecosystem: Environmental > Terrestrial > Soil > Vadose zone | place: USA...
CCGTCGAGCTGCTCGGCCAGGCGTGTGACCGGTCCCGGTCCGGCGTCCCCCCGATAGATCAGCGAGGCGATCGGCGAGGGATGGGTGAACGTCCCGTGCACGATCGCGCGTTGCGAGAACACCGGCGCGAGCGCCGTGACGTGGGTGTGAGCGCGATACCACTCGGTGCCCCCCGGCCCTCCATAGACGAGCGGCACCGCCGACCTCACGAAGAGGACGCGCCCCGGGGGTGCCTCGCGCAGCGCCGCCCAGAGGTCGCCGAGCCTCAGACCACGCTCGACGGACCCGAGCGAGGGCCAGTCGGCCGCTCGGGGCCAGAGGGTGAGCATCGCCGGGCGCGGAGAGACAAGGGCGGCCAGGAGCACACCGGCCAGGGCGACCACGAGCTCGCGACGAGGGAAGAGGGGGCGAGGCTCCGCGTCGGCGCCACGGACTCCGGACCAGCCGAGGCCCGCCGCGAGGACGAGCGCGATCCACGCGCCGTCGGCGACGCGGTTCGCGGGGAGCCAGCGCACGCCCAGCGGCTCGAGCGCGAACCGGTCGACGAGGATGACGAGGCCCATCGCCCACGGGAACAGCGCGACGACGAGCCCGCTCGGCCCGGCGCCTCGGGCTCGCGCGAGCCCGAGCAGCGCCAGGAGCGCCAGCGCCGCTCCGAAGGCGCCGAAGCCCGTCAGCTCACCCCACGCGAGCGCTCGGGTGTGCTCGAGACGCAGGACGAGCGGCAGGGCCCAGAACGCCGTCAGCGCGGCCGCGAGAATGAGGGTCGCCAGCGCGCCGGCGAGCCGCGCCCCTCGCGGGGGCCGCACGACCGCGCCGATCGCGATCAGCGTCGCCGCGGCGGGCAGCGCCGCCGGATGGGTCAGGAGGATCGCCGCGACGAGCAGCGCCGCGGTGCGCGGCAGCCGCCGATCCTCCTCGAACCAGGGGACGAGCACCAGGAGCAGCAGGGGGACGAGCGCCCACGCGAGCCGCGCGCCGATCATCCCGATGTGCACGCCGCCTTCGACGCCGCTCGCCGTGCCGGCCGACAGCGTCAGGGCGACGAACGCGCCCGGCAGCGCGAGCCAGCCGCTTCGCAGAATGCGCGCGAGCGCCAGGAAGACCGTCAGCCCGGGCGCCAGGTAGGCGATCCAGACGAGCGCCTGGTAGGCGGCCGCGACCGAGAGCGCATTGACGGAAGCCCGCTGCAGGAGCGCTCCCGCGTACGCGAGGCCCGGCGGGTAGAACTGGAGCTCGGGATAGCCCGTCCACCAGTCCGGGCTCCACGCCCACGGCGCCGGACCGCGGGTGACGACGTGCCAGAGGCGGTAGAGCTGCCCGGGGTGGTCGTCGAAGGCGAGCGGGGAGGCGCCGAACGCCGCCACGCTGAACGCGAGCCCGTACGAGACCAGCAACGCGAGGGGACAAAGCGAGTCGCGAGCCACCGCACCGGATCATACTTCAATTGACAGGACGCGAAGTTGAGTGTTAAGTGGTGGAAATGTCTTGCTGTCGGTGCAGCAAAACTCGGGGCTCAATTCCCCTACCGATGGAGACTTGAATGGAAAAGCTGAACGGCCTGCGATGTCGCGAGTGCGGCCGCCACTACCCGGCGGCGCCCGTCCACGTGTGCGAGTTCTGTTTCGGCCCCCTCGAGGTCGACTATCGGTATGACGCGCTGAGAGGCGTGGTCACCCGCGAGTCGATCGCGGCCGGGCCGCCGAGCATGTGGCGGTACAAGGACCTGCTGCCGATCGACGGCGACGTCGCGGTCGGCCATCACGTGGGCTTCACGCCGCTGATCCGCGCGCGCAACCTCGCCGACGAGCTGGGCTGCCGCGAGGTCTGGGTCAAGAACGACTCGGTCTGCCATCCGTCGTGGTCGTTCAAGGACCGCGTCGTGGCGGTCGCGGTCACGAAGGCGCTGGAGTTCGGCTTCGACACCGTGGCGTGCGCCTCGACCGGGAACCTCGCCAACTCCGTCGCCGCCCACGCCGCCGAGGGCCGGCTCAAATCGTACATCTTCATCCCGGCCGACCTCGAGCAGGGCAAGGTGATCGCGACGCTCGTGTACAGCCCCACGCTGATCGCGGTCCACGGCACCTACGACGAGGTCAACCGGCTCTGCTCGGAGATCGCCGACAAGTACCGCTGGGCCTTCGTGAACGTGAATTTTCGACCTTACTACTCCGAAGGGTCGAAGAGCTACGGGTTCGAGATCATCGAGCAGCTGGGCTGGCGCACGCCCGGCCACATCATCGTGCCGTGCGCCGGCGGGTCGCTGATCACGAAGATCTGGAAGGCGATCAAGGAGCTGAAGCTCCTCGGCCTCATCGACGGGCAACGCTCCACGAAGATGCACGCGGCGCAGGCGCTCGGCTGCGGGCCCATCGTCACGATGATCAAGAACGACACGGACGTGCTGGTACCGGTGCGGCCCAACACGATCGCGAAGTCGCTCGCGATCGGCAACCCGGCCGACGGCTACTATGCCTACAAGGTCACGAAGGAGTCCGGCGGCTCGGGCGAGCACGCCACCGACGAGGAGATCGTCGAGGGGATGCTGCTCCTGGCGCGGACCGAGGGGATCTTCACGGAGACCGCCGGCGGCGTGACGATCGCCGCGGCCAAGAAGCTGATCGAGCGCGGCGTCATCCCGCGTGACGAGTCGATCGTGATCTGCATCACGGGCAACGGCCTGAAGACGCCGGACGCCCTGCAGGACCGTCTGGACGCGCACGTGAAGATCAAGCCCTCGCTCTCGGCCTTCGACCGCGCGCTGGGCGATCTCAAGTCCCAAACGTCGTAGGAGGAAACGCGAATGCCGGTCCTCGTTCGGATTCCGACGCCGCTGCGCACGCTCACGAAGGGCAACGCCGAGATCCAGGCCAAGGGCGAGACGGTCGACAGCCTGGTCGACGACCTCGAGCGGCAGTTCCCGGGGCTGAAGGACCGACTGCTCGACGAGGCGGGGGAGCTGCGGCGCTTCATCAATATCTACGTCAACCAGGAGGACATCCGGTTCCTCCAGGCCAAGAAGACGGTGCTGAAGGACGGCGACGAGGTGTCGATCGTGCCCGCGATCGCGGGAGGGTAGCTCGGGCCGGTGGAGCGATGGCCCGCATGCGTGTCCGCCTCACCTTCCCGACGGCGCTCATCCAGGAGCCGATCGTCTACCGGCTCGTGAAGGACTTCGACATCGTGATCAACATCCGCCGCGCCGACGTCAAGGCCGACCACGGGTGGATCGTGCTCGAGCTCGAGGCCGACGAAGGCGCGCTCCAGCGCGGGGTGAAGTGGCTCAAGGACCAGGGTGTCCAGGTCGATCCGATCGAGCGTGATGTAATCGTCCCGTAGTGGAGATCTCGCGGCGCGTCCAGGGATTCACCGAGTCGGTCATCCGCGAGATGACCCGCGTCGTCGACCAGCTCGGCGGCGTGAATCTGGCCCAGGGCATGCCCAACTTTCCGCCGCCCCCCGAGCTGATCGAGGCGGCCCACCGGGCGATCGACGGCGACTTCCACCAGTACGCCGTCACGTGGGGCACGCCTCGCCTCCGCCAGGCGATCGCCGAGAAATACCGCCGGTTCTACCGGATGGAGATCGAGCCCGACCGCCACGTGACGATCTGCTGCGGCTCGACCGAGACGATGCTGTCGACGCTGCTGGCGGTTCTGAATCCGGGCGACGAAGTCATCATCTTCGAGCCGTTCTACGAGAACTACGGGCCCGGGTGCATCATCTCGGGCGCCCAGCCGGTGTTCGTCCCACTCGAGCCGCCCGACTTCTCATTCGATCCGGATCGGCTGCGTCGGGCGGTGACGCCCCGGACCCGCGCGATCATCTTCAACAGCCCCAATAACCCGACCGGCAAGGTCTTCTCGCGCGGCGAGCTCCAGACCATCGCCGATCTCTGCCAGGAGCACGACCTGCTGGCGATCACCGACGAGATCTACGAGCACATCGTCTACGACGGTCTCGACCACACGCCGATCGCCACGCTCCCGGGCATGGGTGAGCGCACCGTCACCATCTCCGGGATCTCGAAGTCCTACTCGGTGACCGGCTGGCGGGTCGGTTACGCGGTCGCGCCGCCGGAGCTGTCGCTCGGGATTCGACGCGCGCACGACTTCGTCACCGTCGGCGCGCCGCATCCGCTGCAGGAGGCCGCCGTCACGGCCCTCCAGCTGCCCGACCCCTACTACGTCCGGCTCCGCGAGTCCTACCAGGCGCGTCGCGATCTGCTCTGGGGCTACGTCGAGAAGGCCGGCTTCGTGGCGTGGAAGCCGCGGGGCGCCTACTACATCCTCACCGACGTCGCGCATTTCCTGAAGCGCTACGACGTTCCCGACGACACGGCGTTCGCGATGTGGCTCATCAAGAACGTCGGGGTCGCCACGGTGCCCGGCTCGTCCTTCTACGCCCACGCCGAGCTCGGCCGCACGAAGATCCGATTCTGCTTCCCGAAGACCGACGACGTGCTTCGGGACGCGGGAGAGCGCCTCCTCAAGCTCCGCTCGTGACCCCGCGCGACGTGGTGCGGGCCATGTGGGAGGCGGCGCTCGCGGCGGGCGACGTGGCGCCGCTCGTCCGTCACCATCTCCGGCTCGATTCCCGCCACGCGCGGGTGTTGATCCTGGGCTGCGGCAAGGCGAGCGGGGCGACCGCGGCCGCCGCCGAGGGGATCGTCGGCGGCCGCATCGCCGGCGGCTTCGTCGTCGTCAAGGACGGCTACGGGACGCGCCTGCGGAGCATCGAGATCGCCGAGGCGGGCCATCCCGTGCCCGACGCGCGCGGGCTCGCGGCCTCCGCAAGGCTCCTCGAGCTCGCGCGAAGCGCCCGCGAGGACGACCTCGTCCTGTTCCTCGTCTCCGGCGGGGGCTCGGCGCTGACGCCGGCGCCCGCGCCGCCGATCACGCTCGCCGAGAAGCAGGAGGTCACGCGGCTCCTCCTGGCCTCCGGCGCGACCATCGGCGAGCTCAACGCCGTTCGCAAGCACCTGTCGCTCTTCAAGGGCGGCCAGCTGGCCCGGGCCGCCTGGCCGGCCAGCGTGCTCACGCTCGCCCTGTCCGACGTGATCGGTGATCCTCTGGACGTGATAGCGTCGGGGCCGACCGCGCCGGATCCGACGACCTTCGCCGATGCCCGCGAGGTGCTGGTACGGCGAGGGCTCGCCGAGCGGGTGCCGGCCTCGGTCGCCCGGCGCCTCGAGGCCGGGCTCGCGGGCGAGATCCAGGAGACGCCGAAGCCGGGGGATCGGCTGTTCAGTCGCGTGACCAACATCGTGATCGGCAACAACGCCTTGATCACCGACGCGGCCGTCGCCACGTCAGGTCGTCTGGGCTTCCGGCCCGACCTCCTGACGCGCGAGCTCCAGGGCGAGGCGCGGGACGTCGCGCGCGATTTCGTGGCGCGCGCGCGCCGTCTCGAGCCGCCGGCGTGCCTGATCGCGGGCGGCGAGACCACCGTGACCGTGACGGGCCGAGGAAAGGGCGGCCGATGCCAGGAGTTCGCCCTCGCCGCGGCGCTCGAGCTCCGGCCGGCGGACCGCATCACGATCCTGGCGGCCGGCACCGACGGCACCGACGGTCCGACCGACGCGGTGGGCGCGATCGTCGACGCCGGGAGCGTCGAACGAGGCGCCGCCGCCGGCGCCGATGCCCGGCGGGCGCTGGAGGACAACGACGCCTATCGATTTCTCCAGACGAGCGGCGACCTGCTCGTCTCGGGGCCCACCAGGACCAACTTGCTCGACCTCTACGTCGCGGTGCGCTCGGCATGAGCGCCGATCCCGTCCTCTTCAGAGACCTCGCGTACGTCTTCGTCGCTGCGGTGCTGTGCGGATCGCTCGCGTGGCTCACCCGCCAGCCGCTGATCCTGGGCTACGTTCTGGGCGGCCTCATCATCAGCCCCTTGACGCCGGGACCGTCGGTCTCGGACATCCACACGTTCGAGCTGTTCGCGGAGATCGGGGTCGTCCTCCTGATGTTCTCGCTGGGGATCGAGTTCTCGCTCAAAGACCTCATGGGCGTGAAGTGGATCGCGTTCATCGGCGGGCCGATCGGTATCGTCCTGTCGATCGCCCTGGGGCTCGGCGTCGGCACCCTGCTCGGCTGGAGCCCGTTGCAGGGGGCGGTGGTGGGCATGGTCGTCTCCCCCGCCAGCACGATGGTGCTGGCGCGGCTCCTGCTCGACCGTGGGGAGCTCCACACCCGTCACGGTCGGATCATGATCGGGATCACCCTCGTCGAGGACCTGGCGGTGGTGGTCTTGATCATCCTGATCCCGGCCCTGGGCGCCCTGCAGGGCGAGCGCGTCCTGGCCGTCGCGAAGGCCCTCCTGACGGCGGCGGCGATCCTCGTGCCGTTCTTCTATCTCGGCGCGCGCATCCTGCCTCAGGTGCTCGCTCGCGTGGCGAGGACGCGAAGCGACGAGCTCCTGCTGCTCGTGGCGCTCGCCGTCGGTCTCGGCGCGGCCGCGGTCACCCAGGCGGCCGGCCTGTCGCTGGCGCTGGGCGCGTTCCTGGCGGGGCTCCTCATCAACCAGTCGGACTACGCGCACGAGATGCTGGCCCGTCTGCTGTCCCTTCGCGACGCCTTCGTCGCGCTCTTCTTCGTGACGGTGGGCGTCCTCATCGACCTGCGGGTGGTGGTGGACAACCTGGCGTTGCTCGGGGTGCTCGTCGGGCTCGTCGTGCTCGGCCAGTGGGCGATCTGGACGCTGGTCAGCCTGCTCTTCCGGCAGCCGCTCTCGACGGCGCTGCTGGTGGGCGTCGGCCTGGCGCAGATCGGCGAGTTCTCGTTCATCCTGGTCCAGGTGGCGCGCCAGGCCGGTCACGTCGGCGACGACGTGTACAGCGCCACGCTCGCCGCGTCGCTGGTGACGATCCTGATCAACGCGGCGCTGGTCCGGCTGGTCCCGCGCTGGATCGGGCCGGCGCGGCTGGACGACACCTCGGCGCCGATGCTGGGGCTCCCATCGGCGCCGGCGCTGGACGGCCACGTCGTTCTGTGCGGGTTCGGCCGTGTCGGAAGCGCCATCGGCGAGGCGCTGGAGACGTTCGGTGTCCCGTACGTCGCCATCGAGACCGATCCGGACATCGTCAAGAGCCTGCGCGCGCGCAACGTGCCCGCCGTGTTCGGCGACGCCGGCCAGCGGGTCATTCTGGCCGCCGCCCAGGTCGATCGGGCCGCCCTGGTCATCCTGGCGATCCCCGAGAACAACCGCGCCCGGGAGGCCGTGCGCCGTATTCGCGCGTTCAATCCGTCCGTCCAGATCCTGGCGCGCGTGCACGATCTCGCCTGGCGCGCCCGGCTCATGGAGGCCGGCGCCGCCGAGGTGATCCAGCCGGAGCAGGAGGCGGCGTCGACCCTGATCCGCCACGCCCTCGAGCGGTTGTCGCTCCCGCGACACCGGGTGCTGGCCTATCTCAGCCGCTATCGCACGGCGATGGAGAGCGCCGAGGCCGAAGCCGAGGAAGCCGGAACGGGGCTGCCGCAGCTCCGCGAGATCAGCCTGGTCGGCGGTAACCTCGTGGGCCAGTCGTTGGGCGAAGCGCGCATGCGGGAGCGCTTCGGGGTGACCGTCGTCGGCGTCACGCGCGCGACGGGCGAGGCGGTGCTCGATCCGACCGCCGAGACGGTGCTGCGCGCGGGCGACCGGTTGCGCCTCTTCGGGTTGCCCCAGCAGATCGACGCGCTCGTCTCCGGCTCGGAGGTGCTCATCGAATGAGCGAACCGGTCTAACCAGCTGAAATCCCGTCCGCGACATCCGGTCACGCACACGGTTATCCACGAGTCCGGCACAATGCTGGTGGAAAACCCTGTGATATCCTCCCTCTCACGATGTCGCGCGTGAATCTCGTCGGCCTGCTTCCTTCCGAGCTCGAGGATCTCGCCGTCGAGCTCGGCGCCTCGCGCTATCGCGGCCGTCAGCTCGCGACGTGGATCTATCGCAAGTCGGTCTTCGACCTCGAGACCATGAGCGACCTGCCGAAGGAGTTCCGCAGGGACCTCGCCGAGCGAGCCGTCGTCGAGGTCCCCGAGCCGGAGCGGGCGACGCCGTCGCAGGACGGGAGCCGGAAGCTGGTCTTCGTCCTGAGCGGCGGGAGCCGGATCAGCTCGGTGCTGATGCCCGACGACGAGCGGATCACGCTGTGCGTGTCCACGCAGGTCGGCTGCGGCTTCGCGTGCGGCTTCTGCCTGACGGGCGTGATGGGGCTCGAGCGGAATCTGACCGCGGGAGAGATCGTGGGCCAGATCCTCGCGGCCAACCGTCTGCTCGCCCTGGAAAGTCGGCGCGCCACCCACATCGTCTTCATGGGCATGGGCGAGCCGCTCGCGAACTATGCCGCCCTGGTCACGGCGCTCCGGATCCTCACCGACGCCAAGCTCGGCCTGGGCTACTCGCCGCGGCGGATCACCGTGTCCACGGTCGGCCTCGTCCCCGGCATCGAGAAGCTGGGCCGCGAGGACCTGAAAGTCAACCTGGCGATCTCGCTGCACGCGACCACCGACGCGGTGCGGTCGCGGCTCATGCCGGTGAACCGGTCCTTCGATCTCGCCGCGCTGCTCGCCGCCGTCAAGCGCTATCCGCTGGCCGCTCGCCAGCGCGTGTTCTTCGAGTACGTCATGCTGGAGGACGTCAACGACACGCTCGACGACGCGCAGCGCCTCGCGCGTCTCCTCCGCGGTGTCAAGGCCAAGGTCAATCTGATCCCGTTCAACGACTGGGAGGGGGCGCGCTTCCGCCGTCCGCCGCTGGCGCGCATCCTCTCGTTCCAGTCGGTCCTGCTGGACGCCGGGATCACGACGACGGTCCGGTGGAGCAAGGGCGAGGACATCGGCGCGGCGTGCGGCCAGCTCCGCGAGACGTCGTCGGCGGTGGCGAGCCTCAGTGGCGGCTGAGTCGAGCCCCGCGCGGACCGTCTCGTTCGCGACGCTGGGGTGCCGCCTGAACCAGGTCGACACGCAGCAGCTCCAGACGCTGCTCGAGGCCCGCGGGTTCAGAACCGTGGACTTCGACGAGCCCGCCGACGTGGTCGTCGTCAACACGTGCACGGTCACGGCCCGCGCGGAGTTCTCCGACCGCCAGACCATCCGCCGCGCCGCGCGCGTCAGCCCTCGGGCGACGCTGGTCGTGACCGGTTGCTGGGCGCAGACGAGTCCGGGCGAGGTCGCCGGCATGGGAGAGGTCGACCTGGTGGTCGGCAACGGAGACAAGCATCGCCTCCCCGACCTCCTCGACCGGGCCGTCGCCGACAAGGTGCACGTCTCCGACATCGCGCGGGCCCGCACGGTCGAGGTGCCGCCCGCCAGACACCTCCACGGCCGGTCCCGCGCGTTCTTGAAGGTCCAGGACGGCTGCCAGCACCGGTGCGCGTTCTGCGTCGTGCCGCAGGCACGGGGGCCCAGCCGAAGCCTCGAGCCGCAGGTCGTTCTCGACCAGGCCCGTCTCTTCGTCGAGGCCGGGCACCCCGAGGTCGTGCTCACCGGCGTGGACCTGGGGCACTACGGAGCCGACCTCGTGCCCCGGACGACACTGACCGCCCTGCTGAGATCGCTCGTCGAGATTTCCGGGCTCCGCTGGGTCCGACTCTCCTCGCTGCTGCCGGCGTACTTCACGCCGGAGCTGGTCGAGATCGTGGCGGCGTCGCCCGTGATCGCGCCCCACTTTCACATCCCGCTGCAGAGCGGCAGCGACCGTGTGCTGCGGTCGATGCGACGGCCGTACAACACGCGGATGTATCGTGCCCTGGTCGAGCGTCTGGTCGCCGCGCGGCCCCGGCTCGGGCTCGGCGCAGACGTCATCGCCGGCTTCCCCGGCGAGACCGACGAGGACTTCGCCGAGACGGTATCGTGCGTGCGGGCGCTGCCGTTCTCTTACCTGCACGTCTTCCCGTACTCGGCGCGGAAGGGGACCGAGGCGACCCACCTCGACGGGCGATTGGACCCATACACGATCACGCGACGGAGCCGGACACTGCGCGAGGTGGGCCGGATGAAGAGCGACGAGTTCCGGCGGCGGCTCGTCGGGAGCGTGCAGGACGTGCTCGTGCTCGAGACGCCCGACCGGGCGACGGACCGGCTCGTCGGACTCACCGGCAACTACGTCGAGGTGGTCTTTCCGGGTCCACGGACGCACACGAGGAAGCTCGTCCGGGTCCGCGTCACCGGAGTGCAGGGTGACCGCACGCTCGGAGAGCTGGACGCGAGCCAGACGTGAAGGCCGCCGCGAGCGATCCCGCGATCGGCGTCATCGGAGGCAGCGGGCTCTACGAGCTCGAGGGGCTGACCGACGTCCGGTGGCAGAAAATCCACACGCCGTTCGGCGCCCCATCCGACGCCTACTGCGTGGGGCGGTTCGCCGGCCGGCGCGTGATCTTTCTGCCACGCCATGCCCGGGGCCACCGGGTGACGCCGAGCGAGCTGAACTTCCGCGCCAACATCTGGGGACTCCGGTCCCTGGGCGCTCAGTGGGTGATCTCGATCTCGGCGGTGGGCAGCATGAAGGACGCGATCCGGCCGCTCGACCTGGTCGTCCCGGACCAGTTCTTCGACGCGACCAAGCGGCGGGTATCGTCCTTCTTCGGCGACGGCATCGTGGCGCACGTGGGAATGGCGGAGCCGGTCTGCCCCGACCTCGCGGCGGCGCTCGAGAAGGCGGCCCGCGAGACGAGCGCGACCGTCCACCGCGGCGGGACGTACATCTGTATCGAGGGGCCGCAGTTTTCCACCAAGGCCGAGTCGCGCATCTATCGGAGCTGGGGCGTGGACGTCATCGGGATGACCAACATGCCCGAGGCCAAGCTCGCGAGGGAAGCGGAGCTCTGCTACGCCACGCTCGCGCTCGCCACCGACTACGACGTCTGGCACGAGACGCACGCGACCGTGTCGGTCGAGGCGGTCATCCAGAACCTCCTGAAGAACGTCGCGACGGCCAAGGACGTGCTACGGCGGGTGATTCCGATGATCGCGCCGCCGCGTGCCTGCGAATGCCCGAGCCGCCTCGAGAACGCCGTGATCACCAACCCGAAAACCTTCCCGCCCGCGACACGAAAAAAGCTGGCGCTCTTCCTCGACAAGTACTTTCCGGGCGACCGCAGCCGTCACGCACCTGTCTCGGGCCACCCTCGATCCAAGCCGGCCTCACAAAAGCATGGCTGATCTCCTGGTCGTCGGCTCCGTCGCGCTGGACAGCGTCGAGACGCCCTTCGGCAAGGTGCACGAGGCGCTCGGTGGCTCGGCGACCTACTTCTCCTACTCGGCGAGCTTCTTCACTCCGGTGCACCTGGTCGCGACCATCGGCGAGGACTTCCCGGAGTCGCATCTGAGGCTCCTCGAGGACCGCGGCGTGGACATCGCCGGGCTCAAGACTTCCCAGGGCCGCACCTTTCGCTGGACCGGCCAGTACGGATACGACCTGAACGAGGCGAAGACCCTCGAGACGCAGCTCAACGTCTTCGCCGAGTTCCGGCCGGTGCTCGCCGACGGGTTGGGGCGGATGCCCTATCTGTTCCTGGCGAACATCGACCCCGAGCTCCAGCTCGACGTGCTCCGTCAGATGAAGGAGCGCCCACGGCTGGTCGCGCTGGACACCATGAACTTCTGGATCCAGGGCAAGCGCGACGCGCTGCGCCGCGTGCTCGCCGAAGTGGACGTGGTGACGATCAACGACGGGGAGGCCCGGCAGCTCGCCAGCGAGCCGAATCTCATCCGCGCCGCGCGGGCCATCGCCGCGATGGGGCCGCAGACCGTCGTCGTCAAGCGCGGTGAGTACGGCGCGCTCCTGGTGACCGAAGGCCGGTTGTTCTTCGTTCCGGCGTACCCGCTGGAGTCGGTCTACGACCCGACGGGCGCCGGCGACACGTTCGCGGGCGGGTTCATGGGTTACCTCGCCGCGCAGGACCGGATCGACGCCGCCGCGATGAGACGGGCGGTCGTCTACGGCTCGGTGATGGCATCGTTCACGGTCGAGGACTTCTCGCTCAAGCGGCTGACGCGGCTCGCGCCCGCCGAGATCGCCGAGCGCTACACGGCGTTCCACGACCTGATCCGAGTCGAGCCGTAGGGCGCGCCGCGTGGGCCCGGACGACGAGGCGAGCAGGGGAATGGATCGCATGACACGGGCCAAGTACGACCGCCTGGTGGAGGTCCTGTACCAGCTGGAGAGCGTCGTGGTCGCATTCTCGGGCGGCGTCGACTCGACGCTGCTCGCGCGCGCCGCGAAGGAGGCGCTGGGCGAGCGGGCGCTGCTCGTGACGGCGGACTCCGAGACCTATCCGGCCAGCGAGCTCGACGAGGCTCGGCGGCTCGGAGTCTTGCTGGGGATGCGGCACCTGGTCGTGCGCACCGAGGAGCTCCAGAATCCCGACTACGCGCGAAACCCCATCAACCGCTGCTTCTTCTGCAAGGAGGAGCTGTTCATCAAGCTGGCGCCCATCGCCCAGCGCGAGGGGTGCCGCGCCCTTGTGTACGGCGCCAACATGGACGACCGCGGTGACCACCGTCCGGGCATGAAGGCCGCGCAGGAGCGCGGTGTGCGCGCGCCGCTGATCGAGGCCGAGCTGTGGAAGGAAGAGATCCGGGCGCTCTCGCGCGATCTCGGCCTGCCCACGTGGGACAAGCCCTCGTTCGCCTGCCTGTCCTCTCGATTCCAATACGGCGACCGGATCACGCCGGAGAAGCTCCGCCAGGTAGACGCGGCCGAGGCGTTCGTGCGCTCGCTGGGCTTCCGCCAGTTCCGGGTGCGTCACCACGATCGCCTTGCCCGGATCGAGGTCGCCCACGACGAGGTGGCGCGGCTCTGGGACGCCGGCCGGCGCGAGGCGATCGTGAAACGCCTCCGCGAGCTCGGCTACGTCTACGTGGCGGTCGACCTCGCCGGATTCCAGTCGGGTAGCGCGAATCTCCTGCTCAAGCTCCCGCCGAGGGCGAGCGGTGGATAGAGAAGCCGTCAGGGCCCTGCTCGAAGACCTTCGGGCCGGGCGCATCGATGTCGACGCCGCGGTCAGCAAGCTCCGCGGGCTGCCCTACGAAGACATCCGGTTCGCCAAGGTGGACCACCACCGGGCGCTGCGGGGCGGCGCTCCTGAAGCGGTCTTCTGTCCCGGCAAGACGGCGGCTCAGGTGGTCGCGATCCTCGGGCGCCTGGCCGACCATCACGCGAACGTCCTCGCCACGCGGGCCGATCAGCCGATCGCCGACGCCGTCGCCGCGGCGGGCCTCCCGCACGTCTATCATCAGGAGGCGCGGCTCCTGATCGTCAGGCCGGAGCACGGTGGAGGGATCGGGCTCATCGCCGTGGCCGCCGCCGGCACGGCCGACCTTCCCGTCGCGGAGGAGGCGTCGCTCGTCGCCGAGGCGCTCGGGAATCGCGTCGAGCGCCTGCACGACTGCGGTGTGGCCGGCCTGCACCGGCTCCTGGCCCACTACGACCTGCTCGCCGAGGCCAACGTGATCGTCGCGGTCGCCGGGATGGAGGGCGCGCTGCCGAGCGTCATCGGCGGGCTCGTCGACCGCCCCGTCATCGCGGTGCCCACGAGTATCGGCTACGGCGCCTCGTTCGGGGGCATCGCGGCGCTCCTCGCGATGCTGAACTCGTGCGCTCCGGGCGTGTCGGTCGTGAATATCGACAACGGCTACGGCGCTGCGCATCAGGCTAGCCAGATCAACCATCTCGTCGCTAAGCTCCGATGAGGTCGCGCCGGCCGGGGCCAGCCGCGGGGGGAGGGGGTGCGGGACCACGCGGCACGCGTTCGCTGCCCCGGGGCGGCTGGGCTCCATCCGGGTGCGCTGTGCCCGTCGCCGCTTGGTCGGGAACGGGTCCCGCACCCCCTCCCCCCGCGGCTGGCC